>ENA-OPSZ01000102-OPSZ01000102.1-human-gut-metagenome-genome-assembly--contig:-NODE-102-length-76361-cov-5.055592_pt1 | contig 76361 bp, 73 predicted proteins | sample MGYA00241814_ERZ501919 | MGnify/ENA primary metagenome ERZ501919 (study PRJEB25962, sample SAMEA2042440) | human gut metagenome | biome: human gut; feature: human-associated habitat; material: faeces... | reverse complement strand
AAAAAAGACCTGCTTCGGCGGGTCTAAATTACATAGAATCATTGAGTCTGAAAAAACCTTTGAAATTCTTGATAATTCTGGTTGAAAAATTCGTTTTGAAATGATATATTAAACAGACTTAAATAGGTGTCCAAAACACCAGCACCCCTGTACGAGAATGAATAGGATTTCCTATCATTTCGTATAACGAGAGGTTACATAGAGGAATTTGCTTGCACTTGCAACGTCCACCAAAAATCGAAAGCCTTGCTAATTTCGAGCCAATCGGACGGTGTAAAATCCCTATGAAAATGCTTATGAAGCGTGATACCAGATAGGATTTGAAACAGTGAAAAACCTTGTATTTCCAAGGATTTTCTTGCACTGTGTTGCACTTGGTTTCATCGTATCGGGTCTACTCCTAAAGCGTAGTTGTGGGTTCGATTCCCGCCGGGGATACCATATCGTAATGGACTTTACGCTCCATTCAAAAGACCCGGCTGAATAGCAGAGGAGCATAAAGAAGTATTGCGAAAATACTAACCTATGCCAAGTGAACGGGAAATAAGAAACCTCTATGTGAATGGACGAACCATTTGCATAGAGGTTTTCTTTTGCTTCTTAAAATTTTTCAGCGTCCGCAGGACGCGCAGCCGTCACCGAAGGGGGCGATCTTGGGGGCTTGGGGGTTATCCCTCAACAAGCGTTTTGGCGGGGTTGTTCCCTGCCAAAATCGCAAATATGTACATATTTGCATTGCTTGCCAATCTGTGAAAACAGCCTATGAATATAACTGAATTTCTAATTGTTTTGAAGCAATACTCGGACTGCTTGCGGCGTTTCTCCAAATCTCTGCTGAAAGACATGGTAGAAATTTGATACTCCATGATAGCCAACTGCTTTTGCGATGTCGCCAGTGGACATATCGCTTTTTTCAAGAAGTTCCAGAGCAAGTTCCATCCGCAATGCCCGAATGTATTCCCCAATGCTTTTGCCTTCTGTAAGCTGAAATGCTTTTTGGAGCTTGTTTTTGTTAAGCGCAGCCATAATATAAAATGCCACAGGATCAACGTGAACTTCTCGCGGCATTTATTTTCGTCAAATCCTCTATATTTAAAGCGCTAATTTCAAAGTTGTTTTCGATCCAGCGCTATACGCTCGCTCAAAACTTGTTGACAAATCACACTGCTTATGTTAATATACCAATGGTATATACCGATGGTATATGAAGGGAGAACAAAACGTGGAGCTGACTGATACGCAAAAGCGCATTCTTGAGGTTGGAAAGCGGGAGTTTTTGGAGAAAGGCTTTAAAGATGCTTCCCTGCGGGCCATTGTCAAAGAAGCCGGTTTTACCAAAGGGGCCTTTTATGGCTATTACAACAGTAAGGAAGCATTGTTTGACGCTTTGGTAGCTCCGGCGGCCGACGAACTGATCGCTCAGTTTAAACAGGCGCAGCAAGCACATTATGAATTGGTTACAGAGGATAAAGCGGAACAGAGCCAAGATTTATCTACCAGCTACCTGAATTACTTTATCAATTACATCTATGATCATTTCGATTCGTTCAAACTGGTGATTTGCTGCTCCGAGGGAACCCGGTATGCCAACTATATTCATGAGCTTGTGGAGCTTGAAGTCGATCAGACGGAGAATTACTATCAGCATCTCCGGCGGCTCGGAAAATTGAAGGGTACGGTCAACCGTGACCTTCACCATATGATCACAAGCGCCTATTTTACCGCTGTTTTTGAAACAGTCGCCCATGATATGAGCCGGGAACGGGCGATTGGCTATGTCAATGAACTGGCAGTCTTTTTCAACTGTGGCTGGAGCGGCCTTTTAAGGTTCAAATGAACCTTAAATTTTTGCGTAACGGTTAGCGCAGGCTAACTCAAAAGAAGGAGGATATTCATTTGGATGATGCAACCGCCTTTCCGTTGTCTGGAATGCAGGCCCTCCCCTTGTGTTGAAATGGGGACGGACCGTACAACGGGGAATACATCAGGAACTCATGATACAGGACAGCCTGTACGGCGGTTTATAGGGGCTGCGTGAAAAGGCATTAAGCTGGAGGCTGCAAGAATCATAAGAGAAAATAAAGGAGAATCAAAAATGGAAAACACAAAGAAATGGTCTGTAAAGGACGTTGTCACCCTGGTGCTGATGACTGTGCTGCTCATTGTCATTCAGCTGGGGATCAACATGGTCTGCATGGTAAACGATTTTGTCAGCATGGTGCTTTCCGTAGGCATCACCATGCTTGTCTGCGGACCCGTCTATTTTTTGATGGTAAACCGCATCCGCAAGCGGTCTGTTTCACTGGTATACATGACGCTGCTGGGCCTTGTCTTTCTGATTATGGGCAACTGGTTTTTGCTCCCGTGGTTTATCGTGGTGGGAATCTTTGCGGAAATCATCCTGTGGAAAGGGATCACGCCAAACCGCCTGACGGCCGCTTGGACAGTTTCCAGCCTTTTATACAACGGGGTAAACCTGCTTCCCATCTGGTTTTTCTGGGATACCTATTACAGTTTTGCGATTGCCAGCGGGATGGAGCAAAGCTATATCGACGCTTACGTCCAGTATTATACGGCGCCGGGCTGGGTAGTTTTTATCCTGATTTTTACCATGCTCTGCGGGTTTCTGGGCAGCCTGATCGGACGGAAGCTGATTCAAAAGCATTTCAAAAAGGCGGGGGTTCTGTAAATGCGGGAAACAGCCTTATCCGTTCCGGTAAAAGCGTGGGCGGTGGCCTGCGCGATCCTTGGGGTATCGCTTACCGCAAACACGTTGCTCACCTGTCTTCTTGCGCTGCTTGCTTTCTGCCAGTTGGTTTTTGAAAGGCGGTGGCGGCTTTTCCTGGCCTTCGGCGCTTTTTATCTGGTGCTGGCGCTGCTGCTGTATCTCATCCGCTTTCACGGCCTGCATATGGTGGTTTTCTCGGAGTTCTATGTGCTGATGTTTTACAACCTCATGCCGGTGTTCCTGGCGGCGTGGGATCTCATTACCACGCCGCCGGGACAGCTTTCAGCCGCCCTGTCGAAAGCCCATACCCCCACCCCGGCTATCTTAGGGCTGCTGGTGGTGTTTCGGTTTTTTCCAACCATGAAGGCGGAGCTGAAGGGGGTTCGGCAGTCCATGAAGAACCGAAGGCTGACTGGGCCCGTGCAGGTGCTCCGTCATCCTGCCGTCACCTGCGAGTATGTGTTGGTTCCCTTGCTGCTGCGCTGCCTGCAAATCGCGGACCAGCTTTCTGTATCGGCCATAGCGCGGGGCGCCCAGGCGCCGGGCTTGCGGGGAAGCTACTATGCCAGAAGGAGGCAGCCGGCTGATTTCCTCTGGCTGGGGATATGGACAGTTGGAGCTATCCTGTTTTTCATAATAGGAGGGATAAAGTGATCCGGTTTGACCATGTGAATTTTCGATACGCCGATTCCAAGGCAGGCGTGACCGATATTTGTCTGCATGTCCGGAAAGGCGAGTGCGTGGTGCTGACCGGCCCTTCGGGGAATGGAAAAACCACCTTAATCCGTCTGGTAAACGGCCTGGCTCCCGCTTTTTATACGGGCCGGTTTTCCGGTTGTATTCAGATTGATGGAAAGGACAGAAGCGGTGAACCTCTTTGGAAGCGTGGAAAAACAGTAGGCAGTGTGTTTCAGGATCCGGGAAGCCAGTTTTTCTCCTCTGAAATGCCGGGAGAAGTTGCTTTCAGCTGTGAAAATTATGGTTTCCCTCATGAACAAATTGTTCGGAGAACCGACGGGGCTATCCGGCGGTTTCATTTGGAGCAATTGCGCAGCCGTTCCCTTGATGTGCTTTCCAGCGGGGAAAAGCAGCGTACAGCCGTGGCCTCTGTTTATGCCATGAATCCTCCCGTTTATGTCTGCGACGAGCCTACTGCGAATCTGGATGGGAAAGGTATTGAAGAGCTGCGTGAGGTTCTGCAAAGCTTAAAGCAGGAGGGCTGCACGCTGTTGATTGCGGAGCATAGGCTTTTCTGGCTGATGGATGTGGCGGATCGCTTCGTGTATATCCGGGATGGAGCCATCCAGTGGGAGCACACGCCTAAACAAATGCGACTGTTCCCTTCTGAAGTCATGAAACAGTTGGAACTACGCGCTGTACAGCATTGTATGCCTTCAAGGCTCTCCATACCTGCCATCACAGGCTCGCCTCTTCTTTCCCTGAAAAGCCTTTCCTGTAAGCGAGGGAAGCATACAATTTGGGAGAATTTAAACCTTGCAGCTTGGGCGGGGCAGATCATTGCCATCACCGGACATAACGGGGCGGGAAAAACAACACTGGCAAAAATCGTTGCCGGCTTGGAACGTCCGTCCAAGGGCAGTATTTCCCTTCACGGTCGGAAAGCCGGTTCGTCACGGCGGCGGAAAAGCTGCTGGTACAGTTCCAACGACACTGGCACACAATTCTTTACAAACAGCGTAACAGAAGAACTGTTCTTAGGGATTTCCAGAACAGAGGAACAATTGGAAAGGGCCAGAAATTTGCTGAAGAAATTAGATCTTTACGCTTACAAAGACGCGCATCCGGCTATTCTGTCCGGCGGACAGAAGCAGCGCCTTTCCATTGCCTGCGGCCTTTTATCCGACAGGGAAATTTTATTGTTCGATGAACCTACGTCGGGGCTGGACGGCGGGAACATGCGGAAAATTGCCTCTGCATTGGAAGATGCCGCGGCCGAGGGAAAAGCCGTATTAGTGATCACCCATGATGAGGAACTGATTCAAGCCTGTTGTAGTTTTCAGTGGGATTTGAGTAAATAAGAACTAAAAGAGAGGAGCCTTTATGTCTTTAACTTCTTCGATGGAAGATTATCTGGAGGCCGTTTTAATAATGCAGCAGCGTCATGGCTATGTCCGCTGCGTGGATGTTGCAAAGCAGTTGGGGGTAAAAAAGCCTTCCGTAAGCCGGGCAGTCAAGGAGCTTTCTAAATCCGGCCATCTTGTTAAAAATGCTGACGGCACACTCTCCCTCACAGAAACAGGATTGCAGCTTGCCGAACAGATTTTTGAAAAACATCGTTTTTTTACAGAACGGCTCATAGCGGCAGGCGTAGCCCCCAAAATAGCAGAACAAGACGCTTGCAACATTGAACATGCGATCAGCGCGGAGTCTTTTCAAAAGTTAAAGAAAGCATTGGATGATGGTTAGGTGGTGGTGATCTGGGAAATTAGCCGTACTTGATTTAGCTGAAACCGGCTGGCAGATCGGAGAAAAACTGTTTGCCCTGCTTTCCGCAGATCAGCAGCGGGAACTGGCGCAGTTTATCCTTGAAGGGACTATAAGCCGCGTCAACATAAATGATACACCGTATCAAACCATCTTCCGTGGCAAATATTCTATCCCCCAAAAGTCGAATCATCCCCTGACGGAGGCTCGGGCAGGAGATTTGTATTTCTGCTTGGAGCATCGGCTTGTTACAATCCGGGAGCAACCGATAGAATTAACCGTCAAGGAATTTGAAATCTTCTCCCTGCTTATCTTAAATCCGAAGCGGGTATTTACCTATGAAATGCTTATGGATCTGGTGTGGGAAGAAGATTATACCTACTATTCCCGCAAAGCAGTCAACAACCATGTAAGCAACCTGCGAAAAAAGCTAAAGGTTGCTCCTGATCTGCCGGAGTATATCAAAAGCGTCTACGGCATCGGCTATAAATTTGAGGAAAAATAGGAAGGTGAGGCAGTGTATAAACGCTGCCTCGCCTTGCTTTATCTTCAATATCTCTGAAATGCTTCTATGGGTAATTTCCCTCTTGACAGGTCCCGCCTCTTGGAATAAAATATAACAGTGATATATAACGGCGTTATAAGGAGGCGGACAAAATAGACGAAAATCTGACAACCTTAGAACGCATCCATCAAGCGGCAAAAACAGAGTTTTTAGAAAAGGGCTACAAAGACGCTTCCCTGCGGAATATCGTCAAATCTGTCGGCATGACTACGGGAGCCTTTTATGGTTATTACAAAAGCAAAGAAGAACTGTTCGAGGCTTTGGTGGGCGAGCATTATGCGTACCTGCTGAACTGCTTTCAAAAAGCGCAGAAGAAATTTGCCGATCTACCCCACGAGCGGCAGCCGGAGGTTATGGGAGATATTTCCGGCGTTTGCATGTTTGATATGCTCCACTACGCCTATGATCATCTCGAGGAATGTAAACTGATCCTCTGCTGTTCAGAGGGGACGAAATTTTCCGGACTCATTGATGAAATGGTGGAAATTGAGGCAGCGGCAACCCACGCCTATCAGGAGGTCTTGCAGGAGCTTGGCCGGCCTTCCCCGCAAATCGACCCCGCACTGGAGCATATTCTGATTACCGGCATGTTCCACACCTTTTTTGAATTGGTGATTCACGAGATGCCGCTTAAAGACGCAGAAAATTATGTGAAGGAAATGCGAGCCTTCTATACAGCCGGATGGATGAAAATTATGGGGCAGTAACGCCCTGTAATTTTTGCCCGTCGGTTAGCAATAACTAACTTATGAGGATATAAGAAGAACGCGCTTGTGTTCTCTTTTATCATAAATCAAATGAAAAGGAGGAATCTTCTTTGAAAAAACAATCCAATCTGTCACGCCTGCTACAGATTGCAGGCAGCCACAAATACCTGACTTACGCTTCCTGGGTGCTTTCCGCTATCAGCGCCCTTGTTGCGTTAGTGCCTTTCTACTATATTTGGAAGGTCATGCAGGAAGTGTTGGCGGTTGCGCCGGACTTTAGCCGGGCGCAGAATTTAACCCATAACGGTTGGATGGCGGTGCTGTTCGCGGTGATTGCGGTGCTCATTTACATAGGCGCTCTGATGTGTTCACACAAGGGAGCGTTCCGCATTGCCACCAACCTGCGCCTGCAAACGATGGAGCATATTGTAAAGCTGCCGCTGGGGTTTGCAGAACAATTCGGCAGCGGCAGGCTGCGCAAAATCGTCAATGAATCCAGCGCCGCCACCGAAACCTATCTGGCGCATCAGCTTCCCGACCGCGCCAATGCCATTGCAACGCCATGCGGCCTTTTAGTCCTGCTGCTGGTGTTCGACTGGCGGCTGGGGCTTTTGAGCCTTGCGCCAGTTTTGTTGGGCTTTCTGATTATGATGACGATGACCGGAAAGAAAATGCAGGAAAAAATGAAAGAATACCAAAATGCTCTCGATGATATGTCCAATGAAGCGGTGGAGTATGTGCGGGGGATTCCTGTTGTGAAAACCTTCGGGCAGACCATATTCTCCTTCAAAAAATTCAAGGATTCCATTGATAGGTATAAGGTGTGGGTGATTGCCTATACCAAGCAACTTCGAGCACCCATGATGTTCTACACAGCGGCGATCAACGGAGTGTTTGCCGCGCTGATTGCCGGTGCACTGATTTTTACAGGGGGCGGCGTTACGAAGGATTTCCTGCTGGATTTGATGTTCTACATCATAATCACGCCCATCATCTCCGTCACCCTTACCCGAATCATGTTTCAGAGCGAAAACGCCATGATCGTGGACGATGCCTTGCAGAGAATTGACAGCGTGTTGAATCTTAAGCCGCTTACAGAGCCAAAACAGCCGGAACACCCAAACGGCGCTTCGGTTCAGCTTAACCATGTTCATTTCAGTTATGATGGGAAAAGCGAGGTCATCAAGGATATTTCGCTTTCCATTCCCGCAGGGCAGAAAGTGGCCTTTGTGGGACCGTCCGGTGGTGGCAAAACTACGCTTGCCAATTTGATCTGCCGGTTCTTTGACCCGCAGGATGGGCAGGTGAAGATTGGCGGCGTGGATGTGAAGCACATCGCCAAAGAGGAACTGATGAATACCGTTTCTTTTGTATTCCAGAACAGCCGCCTAATCAAAGCCTCGATTTTGGAAAATGTGCGTATGGGCAAACCGGATGCTACCCGGAAAGAAATTATGGCCGCGCTCCATAACGCCCAGTGCGACGATATTTTAGAAAAGCTGCCGAAGGGTGCAGACACCGTGATCGGGACAAAAGGTGTGTACCTTTCCGGCGGCGAACAACAGCGGATTGCCATCGCCCGCGTGATGCTGAAAAATGCGCCTATCGTAATCTTAGACGAGGCCACCGCCTTTGCCGACCCGGATAATGAATCCCGCGTACAGGCAGCCTTTTCCAAGCTGTCACAGGGGAAAACGGTGATTATGATCGCCCATCGGCTCTCTACCGTGGCTGGCGTAGACCAAATCTATGTCATTGAGGATGGGCAGATCACAGAGAGCGGCAAAAGCCGTGAGCTGTTGAAAAAAGGCGGCGTATTCAGCCGCATGTGGCAGGACTATCAAACTTCTGTTCAATGGAAGGTTGCAAAGGAGGTACAATAAAGTGATTAAAAAACTTCAAAAGAAATATGCCCTTTCCGAGCAGGGGGCGAAGGATCTGGTAAAAGGCTGCCTTGCCTGCGCCCTCCAGAATCTTTCCTTTATGTTTCCTGTTGGGCTTTTATATTTTTTAGTGGCCGATCTGATGAACGGCGGTATTCCCAGTGAAAAAATCGCTTTTTACATCGTGGGCTGCGTGGTGTGCATTGGCTTGATCTTGCTTACAACTTACTTTCAGTACAACGCCACCTACTTTGCCACCTATACGGAAAGCGGTGTGCGAAGGATTACGCTGGCCGAACGGCTGCGGAAGATTCCGCTGTCCTTCTTTGGAAAAAAGGATTTGGCGGATCTCACAAGCACCATTATGGCCGACTGCACATTTTTGGAACAGAGCTTTTCCCATTTCATTCCCGAGCTGGCAGGCTCCATCATCTCCACCGTTTTAATTTCCATCAGCCTTTTGGTATTCGACTGGCGCATGGCATTGGCGGCGCTTTGGGTTCTGCCGGTGGCCTTTGCCATCGTAGGCTTTTCTGCAAGGGTGCAGGAACGGCTCAATCAGAAAGCGATGGATGTAAAGATGGCCTGCGCCGACGGGATTCAGGAGTGCATCGAAACTGTACGCGACCTGAAGGCCAACAACGCCGAAGCAGAATACCTGAAAGGCTTAGAAAAGAAAATCCGCGCCGTGGAACACCGTTCCATTCTCAATGAGTTTGGGTTGGCAGCCTTTGTGGTGTCCGCATCGCTCATATTAAAGCTGGGAATTGCCACCGTTGCGCTGGTAGGCTCGGTTCTGCTGATAGGCGGCAGCCTCGATGTCCTGACCTTTTTCATGTTCCTGCTTGTCGTATCAAGGCTTTACGACCCACTGCAAGGGGCGCTGCAAAATCTGGCGGCGGTTATCAGTACCCGCACCAATATCTCCCGTATGAATGAAATTCTCGATCACCCGATTCAGCAAGGAGAAAGCACGCTCACCAACAAGGGATATGATATTACCTTCGGCCATGTAGGCTTTGCTTACAACACGGGAGAAACCGTATTGAAAGATGTTTCCTTTACCGCAAAACAGGGCGAAGTCACAGCTTTAGTAGGACCCTCTGGCGGCGGCAAAACCACGGTATCGCGGCTTGCAGCAAGGTTTTGGGATGCGAGCCGGGGAAAAATCACTGTGGGAGGTATGGACATTTCTAAAATTGACCCGGAGGCGCTGCTTTCCTTGTTTTCCATTGTTTTTCAGGATGTTACGCTGTTTGACAATACAATCTTGGAGAATATACGGATTGGGAATAAGGACGCAACCGACGAACAGGTATTAGCCGCTGCAAAACTTGCCAATGTGGATGAATTTGCTGAAAAGCTGCCGGATGGTTGGAATACCAACATCGGGGAAAACGGCTGCGAGCTTTCCGGCGGCGAACGGCAGCGTATTTCCATCGCTCGAGCCTTTTTGAAAAATTCGCCTATTATTCTTTTAGACGAGGCTACTGCTTCGCTGGATGTAGAAAATGAAACCCTGATTCAAACCGCCCTTTCCCGCCTGATCGCAGATAAGACGGTGCTGGTGATCGCCCACCGGATGCGTACCGTAGCCGGAGCAGACAAAATCGTGGTGCTTTCTGAAGGAACTGTGGCCGAAGAAGGTGTGCCGGAAACACTATTGGAGCAGAACGGCCTCTATGCCCGCATGGTGAAGTTACAAACGGAGAGCCAAAGCTGGAAACTGGCGTAAAGTTTTTGTTTCTTCCAGTTTTATTATCTGCCGCATCGACTATAAGTTTGAAATTTGAGAAATACCATCATGGATTGAAATACCATGGTGGTATTTTTTATTTTTTACCCCCGAAAAAGCGCCCTCAAAAATGAAATGAATATTAGAGGGACATTTTTGTGTTTACCAGTGCAACAATCCTTCGAAAAATGTACTGGTATATGAAAGATGTTTTTTGACTGCCGCAAATTTATTTTCAAAAGGGGGTGTCATTTTGCTTTCAAAATGTACGGATAGATAGGGAGAGTTTTTTAACAGCCTGAAAGGAGGTGATAGAAATCAAAGAGAAAATCCCCGTGATGACCTACTCCCAATACCACAGAGCAAGAAAACTGGTCCATCAGTGCTGCAACTATGAGAGCGGGAACTGCCTTGCCTTTGACGATGGAGAAGAATGCGTGTGCGTACAAAGCATTTCCTACTCCCTGCTGTGCAGGTGGTTCCGTTCTGCTGTCCTGCCTTTGGATGAATCGTTGGAGGCTGCTTTACTTCATCAAAAGGAGCAAAAGCGGTGTACTGTCTGCGGCCAGCCATTCCTTCCCGGTTCCAACCGGGCGAAATACTGCAAGATCTGTGCCGCCATCGTTCACCGCAGGCAGAAAACAGCCAGTGACCGGAAAAGGCGGGCTGCCTGCGGACAATTAGAGACGAAAAAACCTTGATTCTACAGGCTTTGTAAACGCCGGTCAACGGGATAGAGGGATAAATCCCTTATGCCCGCCCAGAACGAGCTTCTAATTGTCCGTATTGGGATTTTCCGTATTCGGGATTTCAGAACATGGCAAAGCTGACGCTCCGGAACGCCCATATCCTGTCTTTCAGTCCGTGGCTTTCCTACCTCTCTGACAGCCCGGATTTAGACGGTAGTTAATAAGAAAGAGTTAATGTTAAGACAGTCAATATCAATCTATCTATCATAGCGATGGATGGATAGGAAGGAGAATTTATGGTTCCATACAAAACAGATACCGATATTTCATCTTATATCATTTTCCCCCGTTTCCTTATCTCTCTGGATTTATCCAATGACGCCAAGATTCTGTATGCCCTGCTTTTGGACCGGGCGGGAATTTCCAAAAAGAAAGGCTACATAGAAACAGATGGAACGATTCGTCTGTACTTTACTGTGGAGGACGCCAAAGCGAAACTCCGCCGGAGCAGGCAGGTGACAACGCGGGCGTTTCACGAACTGGAATCCTGCGGCCTGATCTTCCGCCGGAAACAGGGCCTTGGCAGGCCCGCTGTAATCACCCTGAATCTGCTGACTAACGAAAGGAGGGGCGCCAATGATTGATGAACAAAAGCTGTATGAGCTGCTGAAAGACTTTGACCCCACTGTGGGGGAACGGATGGAGCAGCATTTCAATGACGGAGCGTTTTACTTTGACCTTGGCGGCAGCAGCTATCCCTTCTTTGAGGGGAATACCCTCTACACGGTTATTCCCCATTTTGCGGAAAAAGGCTCGGAAGGAATCGTGAAGAAATTAAAGCGGTTGATGGAAAAAGATTTGAAAGAGAAAGAACCGGAAAGATAGCTGCAAAAAGCCAATCGGAGCGTTATAATAAGGGCAACCGTTTACTTGGCTGCCTGAACAGAAAGGAGAAGCAAATGAACCAGCAGCCAGAGAAAATCACCGCTTTATATTGCCGCTTAAGCCAGGACGATGCCCTTGACGGGGAAAGCAATTCCATTACCAACCAGAAAGCACTGCTGAGCAAGTACGCTGCCGACCATGGATTTCGGAACACCCGGTTCTTCGTGGACGATGGCTTTTCAGGGACCAGCTTTCAAAGGCCGGGGTTTCAGGAGATGATGAAATATGTGGAGGATTACAGCGTATCCGCCGTGATTGTCAAAGACCTGTCCCGGCTGGGCAGGGAGTATTCCTACATGGGGCGATTGCAGAATTTCATCTTTCCTGCTTATGACGTCCGCTTTATCGCCATCAACGATGATGTGGACAGCGCCAAAGGGGAAAATGATTTTGCGGTGTTCAAAAATGTATTCAACGACTACTACGCCAAGGATACCAGCAAGAAAATCCGGGCAGTGGTAAAGATGCGGGGCGAAGCCGGGGAGCATCTCGCCAGCAATCCACCCTATGGGTACATAAAAGACCCGAGGGACAAGAAGAAATGGATTGTAGACGAAGAAGCGGCAAAGGTGGTACAGCGCATCTTCAGCCTCTGCATTGCGGGGAAAGGCCCTATGCAGATCGCAAAAATCCTCACAGCCGACAAGGTGCTGACCGTTACCGCCTATCATGCAAGGCAGAAAGGCTGGACTGTGCCGGAGAACCTATACCGCTGGAATACCAACGCTGTGCTTCGGATTATGGAACGGCGGGAGTACACGGGCTGTACCGTGAACTTCAAGACCTATACCAAGTCCCTGAAATTCAAAAAGCGGATGGAAAACCCTGTTGAGAACCAGCGGGTTTTTGAGGACACCCAGCCCGCTATCATCGAGAGAGGACAGTGGGAACGGGTGCAGGAGCTGCGGAAGAACAAACGCAGGCCGACAAAAACAGGAAGAACCAGCATGTTCTCCGGCCTTCTCTACTGCGCCGACTGCGGGGCCAAGCTATACTTCTGTACCTGCAACACCTACAAGGACGACAGCCAAAACCATTTCGTCTGCTCCAACTACAAAAGCAACACCGGCTCCTGTAAAATCCACTATATCCGGGAACAAGTGCTTTACCGGATTGTACTGGAGACTATCCAGCGGACATTGATTTACGTCCGTATGTTCCGGAAGGATTTCAAGCTGGAAATGCTGGCGCAGGGCGAAGAAAGCCGGAAAGCGGAGCTGGCGGAAAAGCAGAAAGCCCTCTCCGGGGCGAAAAAACGGATGGAGGATTTGGACCGGATTATCCAGCACATCTATGAGGACAATGTGCTGGGCAAGCTGTCTGACAGCCGGTACTTAAAATTATCCCGCCAATACGAGAATGAGCAGGCAGAGATTGAACAGCTTGCCGCCGTATTGGAACGGGAAATTGAAACACAGGCCGGACAGGTTTCCGATGTAAACGAGTTTCTGAAGCTGGTGGACAAGTACCTGGATATTCCGGAACTTGATGCTGCCATTCTCAATGAACTTGTGAGCAAGATTGTGGTACACAGCCCGGTAAGGGAGAACGGGAGGAAGCAGGTACAGATAGATTTGTACTTTACCTATGTGGGGCAAATCCGCATCCCTTTGAAGATCGGACGGGAGTCCTTAAACGAATCGGAACCGGCGTGACTTAACACGCCGGTTCCTGCCAAAACACTTTTTACTTCCTTATGGGCCGCTGCCTAATGGCTGGGTCTTTTTATTGTCTCATAATAAAATAAGCCTTTTGTTTTTGAGCCCTCTTCTTAAGCCGCAGCCAAAACAGTATCTTCATGCTCTTTTTTATATTTGATAAAAATGCGGCTGTCCTTTCGGCCGCATTTTACCTGACTTTTCATGCGTTTAGAATAAGCTCATAATGAGTAATTATATAGATAACTGATTTTTATGAGGTGATTTATGACGATAGTTTTTTTGACGGCGCTGGGCGTCGGCGGCGCCACCGTATTCGGCGCCATAATAGGCTTTGCCTTTAAGCACATCTCCCATAAGTTCAGCGACATAGTCCTGGCCTTTGCCGCGGGAATCATGCTGTCCGCTTCGATTTTAGGGCTTATACTGCCTTCGCTGGATTTCGGGGGAAAGCTGGCAATGGTGATAACTGTAGCAGGAGTATTTTGCGGCGCAGTATGCATGAATCTTCTGGACAAAGTCGTCCCGCATCTTCACAGAATAGCCGGGGTTCCTGCCGAGGCAGGAGTTCTTGTATCTGATAAACTCAGCAAAGTGATGCTCTTTGTGGCCGCCATAGCTATTCATAACCTGCCGGAGGGTATCGCCGCGGGAGTCGGTTTCGGATCGGGAAACATGGCTGAGGCTCTGACCATAGCCGGAGCCATAGCTCTCCAGAATATTCCCGAAGGTATGGTCATAATTTCACCTATGCTGCTTGCAGGGGTCAGCAAAAAAAGAGCCTTCATCCTGGCTCTCATAACTGGCCTTATAGAGGTCCTTGGAACTTTTATCGGGTATTTTGCAGTCACCATAGCTTCGGCCATACTACCTTTTGCCCTCGCTTTTGCGGGAGGCGCCATGCTCTATGTCATAAGCGACGAGATGATACCTGAAACTCATGCCCACGGAAGCGAGCGCGGAGCCACTTATGCTCTGATCTTGGGATTTTGCCTGATGCTTGCGGCAGACTTTTATATAGGATGACATTTTGCTGTCTTTCCGCTTAAAAAATATCCGCTTATGAGACATAATCACATTCAAATAAAAATATGTCTGCTATAATGAAAAAAAACGAAGCAAGCGAGGAGAATAGAAATGTCAGAACTCAATATAACTACAAGCAACTTCAAATCAGAAGTTTTAGAATCAGACCTTCCCGTATTAGTAGATTTTTGGGCTTCATGGTGCGCCCCGTGCAGAATGATGTCCCCTGTGATAGAAGAGCTGGCTAAAGATTACGCCGGCAGGGTAAAAGTCTGCAAAGTCAATGTAGATCAGGAGCCTTCGCTGGCTCAGCAATATAAGATCTCGGGGATTCCTACCGTGATGGTCTTTGAAAGCGGAAAGTTGAAACAAGTATCCGTAGGATACAGACCTAAAAAAGATATAGAAAACTTGCTTAAGTAAAGGAGTCTCTCATGAAAGTAGTAATAGTAGGAGGCGTAGCCGGCGGCGCTACTGCTGCGGCCAGAATACGACGTCTCGATGAAAATGCAAAGATCACAGTATTTGAAAAGTCAGGCTATGTTTCTTATGCTAACTGCGGCCTTCCATATTATATAGGCGGAGCCATCACAGATCCGGAAGAGCTGACTCTTCAGACGCCTGAAAGTTTTAAAAGCAGATTTCAGATAGACGTGAGGGTGAGGCACGAGGTTACGGCCGTAGACACTAAGGAGAAAACGGTAAAGGTAAAAAATCTCTCTACCGGCGAGGAGTTTGAAGAATCTTACGATAAACTAATACTCTCTCCGGGAGCAAAACCGGTAAAGCCTTCCATGACGGGAGTGGATACGGACAGAGTCTTCACTCTCCGCACAGTGGAAGACACTTTCAGAATACACAAATTTATCGCTGAGAACGACGTGAAGTCGGCAGTCATCGCCGGAGGCGGTTATATAGGCCTTGAAATGGCCGAAAACCTTACAGAAAAAGGGATTCGTGTCACCATCGTGCAAAGGCCAAATCAGGTCATGGCTCCTCTCGACTACGATATGGCCTGTCAGCTTCACGGACTCCTGAGAAAAAAGGGCATAACCTTAAAATTCGGTAGCTCCGTCACAGGATTTGAAGAAAAGGACAGCCTTATCCTTACCACCTTAAAGGATGATGAACCTCTCAAGTCGGATCTGGTGATTTTAGCTATAGGCGTGACTCCCGATACCGCCCTGGCAAAGGATGCAGGCCTTGCGCTGGGTATAAAGGGCAGTATAGCGGTAAACGAGAGAATGGAAACTTCTGCTGCCGACGTATATGCCGTAGGAGACGCCGTTCAGGTAAAGAATTTCGTCACAGGCGAAGACGCTCTGATTTCGCTGGCAGGACCGGCTAACAAGCAGGGACGCATAGCTGCAGATAATATATGCGGTCTCAAAAGTTCATACGACGGTTCCCAGGGATCATCCGTAATTAAGATCTTCGATATGACCGCTGCGACCACCGGAATCAATGAAAAGACTGCCAAGCAGCTGGGCATTGATTATGACAAAGTGGTCCTCTTCCCTCTTTCTCATGCGGGATATTATCCCGGAGCCCTGGCGATGTCTATGAAAGTCATATATGAGAAGAAGACGCTCAGACTTTTGGGAGCTCAGATAGTAGGATACGAAGGAGTCGATAAGAGGTCAGACGTGATAGCTACGGCCATCAGGCTGGGAGCCAAAGCCGGCGATCTTAAAAATCTCGATCTGGCTTACGCCCCTCCTTACTCATCGGCCAAAGACCCGGTCAATATGGCCGGCTTCATGATAGAAAACCTTCATCAGGAGAGAGTAAAACAGTTCCATTGGCATGATGTAGACTCGCTTCCGAGGGATGGCAGCGCCGTACTGCTGGACGTCAGGACTCCTTTTGAGTACAACAGAGGTCACGAACCGGGATTTATAAATATCGAGGTAGATGAGCTGAGGGAACGTCTCGATGAAGTGGAAAGAGGAAAGCCTGTATATGTCATGTGCCACTCGGGTCTCAGAAGTTATATAGCTTGCCGTATACTGGCTCAGCACGGTTTTGACTGCTATAACTTTTCGGGAGGATACGGCTTCCTGCAAAGTATAAGAAAAGAACAGCAGGCCGCAGCCAATGTATATCCCTGTGGTATCGAAAAATAAACGAAGAAATCAGCAAGGCCGCTCTTTTAGAGCGGCCTTGCTTTTATTTATTCCTTGTTGCTTGCCGCCTGCGCTGCTTCGCGCTGCCTGCAGATCTCGGCCCAGCTTGGAAGTCTCGACAAGCCTTCCGCAAATTCTTTGAGCACTGATGGTATTTCTATCTTCTGAGGACAGACGGCGGAACATTTACCGCACCCTATGCACGAAGAAGGCTTCTTATCATCAGGAAGTGATTCCACAAACATGGTTACACTGAACGCAGGATCGAATCTGAAGTCATTATATGCTCCTATCAGCCCAGGTATATCAAGTCCGCAGGGACACCCTCCAAGACAATATCCGCACGCGGTACACGGCAGAGAATCTTTAAGATTTTCTGCAGCGGCAAGCAGCTTCTGAGTCTGATCATCATCCAGCGGATCCGGTTTTTCAAAAGTCTCTATATTCTCTCTCATCTGATCCAAATTCGACATGCCGCTTAAGACCGTGGTGACGTTGTCCAGCCTATGTATAAACTTAAACGCTACAGCGGCGGCGCTGTCTTTTGGGCAGATCTCTCTTAAGCCCATTTTTCTTTCTACCTCGCCGCCGGTCAGTTTTCCTCCCCTTACCGGCTCCATAACCCAGACGGGGATATTTCTTTCTGTGAGCAGTTCATATTTTTCTTTGGCATTTTGCATGGTCCAGTCCAGATAGTTTAGCTGTATCTGGCAGAACTCCATCTCTTTGCCGTATTCATCGAGAAAATCTCTCAGGTTATCAGTCTGCCCGTGGCTCGAAAAGCCCAGATGCTTTATCCTTCCTATGCTCCTTTGTTTCAGAAAGTAATCTACTATGCCCCACCTCTCGTCTCTGTATACTTTGATGGAATTCTCATACACGTTGTGCAGGAGATAAAAGTCGAAGTACGAGACGCCGCATTTCTGAAGCTGTTCCTCAAAAGTAGCCGCAGGGTCATAGTCTTCGGAAATCATATGACCTGGATATTTGGTGGCAAGATAATAACTTTCTCTGGGGTATTCAGAGAGAATTTTTCCTATGATGCGCTCGGACATCCCTCCGTGATAGGGATATGCAGTATCGAAATAGTTTACTCCATTTTCTAAAGCGAAATCCACCATGCGCCGAGTATGCTCTTCATCTATTTTACCGCCGTCTTTAAGAGGCAGTCTCATGGTTCCAAACCCCAACATAGACAGTTTCTTATCCTTGAAATTTCTGTATATCATAATTCCCTCCCTGTCAAAGTCTTTTGTTATCTGGCAGAATTTATTTTACTCTTTCTCATCTGGATGTGCAACCCGGTATGCAAAATCAGTTTCTTACTGCCGCTAAAGTCTCGTCGGGCAATCTTTTCGTATAAATACGGATTCTGCTGGCCGCATAAAACATGACCAGCAATTCTGTAATCGGCATCGCAAACCAGAGCATATCAGCTCCGGCTGTAATCGGCAGAAGCAAAATCAATATGCCGCTGATGACAAGTCCTCTGGACACAGATACGACAAAGGCCGCTTTTGGTTTGAGTATGGCCTGAAAATAGTAAGTTGAGAAAATATTCAAAGGCAGCAGCAGGAACGACAACCCATAGCATCGGATGATGGCCGGAGCCATCGCCAATATTTCTGCAGTCGGCTCCATAAAGATCCGAATATACAGATTCGGACAGGCAAAGCTCAAGGCAGTCCAGAAGACTGCAAAGAAGGCCGTCGTATAAAGTGCGTACCGAAGTGTTTGTTTGATTCGGTTTCCATTGCCTGCGCCGTAATTTGTGGAGATAATCGGCTGCGCCGCCTGCCCCACACTGTAAGCGCAGCACTGGACAAAGGTGCTCACATTGATGATCGGTCCGTAAATTGCCAGCGCATTTGCTCCGAGATATTCCATTATCTGCCGGTTAAACAGCACAGTTAAAATACCCATCGCCACATCTATAAAGAAAGTCGAAAAACCTGTTACAGAAATCTCGCAGAATTTTTTCAATACGGCTGTCGGTCGTTCAAGCGCCAGCGAATTTTTACGGCTGAAAAAATGGGTCAGCATCACCACGAAAGAAATCGCCGAGCCTATCGCCGTGGCCAGTCCTGCGCCATAGATACCCATATTAAACGTGAAGACGAAGACGTAGTCGCCGAAAATGTTGAATATACCCCCGCTCAACACGCCTAGTGTAGCAAGCCCGGGATTCTTATCATTTCTAAGAAAGGCCGCCAACATCTGATTAAAAAGGAAAAGCGGAAATACAAATTTAATGGGCAGCATATATTCCTGCGCGAGAGGAAGCAACGTTTCATCTGCTCCAAAAAACCGTAGAATCGGCTCATCCCCGTCTACAACGATCACCCATGCAGCCAAAGATAAGACGACCGAACCCATCACCGCTACGGTGAAATACTGATTTTCGTCTCCCTCCCCGTCATCCTCTCTGCCACGCTTTGTACTGAAGATAACAGAACCGCCGATCCCCATAAGAAGCCCCAGGCTGTAGATGATATTCCACACAGGCGCCACGACTGCCAGCGTTGCTGTGCCGCTGGGGCCTTGATACTGGCCTACCATCGCCATATCAACGATGGAATAAATAGAAGTGATCATAGCGCTTCCAAATGCAGCGGACAGATATTTAAAGTACATCGATTTAATTTTTCCGTTCAGAAAATCCATCACTCGTTCCTCCTCTTTACATCAAAAAAGCCGGATAAAATATCTGAACAAGAGCGATTCTCTTATCCGGGCTTCTCGTACGCAAGAATACCCTCCGTCGAATCCTATGTTCAGTATCTTATCCGGCCTTATACTTACGATTATAAGTCCTCCGATAAACATGGTGTATTATAGCATCTCTTAAAAATCTGTCAAGGCCTTTTTGTGAAATCAGTATTTTTTATAAAAGCTCTGCTCTTTCTATCCGAAGCGGACAAGCCATAACTCTCCGGCTCATACACGAACATGAAAGACATGGCTCTCGCCTCAGTTCATCTTTTTCTGCATCACATCGCAGCTTCTCTTTCACAGGCTTGTATACTATAATCAGAGAAACAAGCTAAAAGCTGATTAGGAGGTTTTGAAAATGCAGTACGGACCGGACCCCAATGCAGTGTATCCAAATGAAACAATTAAAAGCGTCTGCTTCATTAAGAATATAATTACCCGCCCCAATATTACGGTAGGCGAATATACCTATTATGATGATATAAACGGCGCAGAAAAGTTTGAAGAACATGTGACTCACCACTATGACTTTCTCGGAGATAAGCTGATCATCGGGAAGTTTTGCGCTATCGCAAAAGGTATTGAGTTCGTAATGAACGGCGCCAACCACAGGATGAACAGTGTAACTACTTATCCGTTTAATATCATGGGGAGCGGCTGTGAAAAATGCACCCCTGCCTTAAAAGATCTGCCGCACAAAGGCGACACTGTCATCGGAAGCGACGTCTGGATTGGCCAAAATGTCACTGTCATGCCGGGGGTCCATATCGGTAACGGGGCTATCATCGGGGCAAATTCAGTTGTGGCAAAAGATATTGACCCTTACTGCATCGCAGCCGGGAACCCTTGCAAAATCGTCAAAAAGCGATTTGACGACGAACTCATTTCATATTTGCAAGAGCTGCAATGGTGGAACTGGCCGCCAGAAAAGATATTTACAAATCTTGAAGCCTTATGCAAGCGGTGATTTAAAAAAGATAAGAAATATTTCAGAAGTGTGAATTCGAAGTTATAACGGAGGTTATATGCAATGAAAGAAAGCAAAATTATTCGCAGGATCATATTGGTGATACTGTTGATTTGTACAGCGTTTTTAATTTATTCCATAATGACGAATCCGCTGGGCGAACATGATATCATGTTTGCTCTGGCTGTTACGGCGGGATTTATTGCATTAGGGCAAAACAGAGAAAAGGAAAGGTAAACTTTAAAGTTTAATCGAGCTACTGAAACGAAACTTTTGGCATTTTTCGAAGGCTTGACTAATAAACAGGACACTCTGAAAAAATTGCTGAGAGAAGAAATGGAAAGAAAACATCAGGGTTAATCGGAGTGAATTCTTCCGCTAAGCGGAATTTGGCAATCCGGTCTACTTTTTTAAGGTTAATGTATAAGGTGTTGAGTTTAGTATTTTTTTCAAGAAATTATAAGACAATAGTTTCGTAGGCTTTATTTTACGCTCGTGCCTTCTCAGGTTCTCATCCCCTAATTTTTTAAAAAAACCGCCGCAAGGCGGTTTTTTATCTTGCAAAAGACGGTTAAAATCGATATTTTAAAAATGAAAAACAAAAACGCCGCAACGCGGCGAAACCAAATCGCAACCCAGCGCAGCGGTTGTGATTTGGAAAGGAGAAGCAACAAAATGAGTGCGCTCTGACTTATAAAATAAGTCGGAGCAAACGATATGACGTTTGCTCCGACGTGGTCGGGATGACAGGATTCGAACCTGCGGCCTTTGCGTCCCGAACGCAACGCTCTACCAAGCTGAGCCACATCCCGTAACGCAAAATATATTACCACATTTTTATCCTTTTGTCTACAGATAGAGGCCCAAGGTTTACAGAATTATGTAATTTTTCAGGAGTTTTTTCCTATCTTCCATATAGCGTCGATGAGCGCATATATATCGCTTTTAGTGTTATAAGGGCCAACGCTGATCCTCACCGCCCCCGTATCCCATGTTCCTATAGTCTTGTGCGCCAGTCCTGCGCAGTGGTATCCTCCCCGCACGGCTATCTGGTAGTCAATATTTAAAAGCGCAGTGACTTCTTCCGCCTCAAGTCCGTCTATAGTTATAAGAGATATGCCTGTCTTTTCGGACGGCGACGGCCCATATAACTTTACGAACTCCATATTCATCAAATTTTCGTCAAGGCAAGTTATCAGATCTTCCTCGTACCGGCCTATGACGTCAGGACCGATCTTTCCCACAAATTCAGCGCTTACGCCAAGGCCTATTATGGCCGGAGCGTTTACCGTTCCCGCTTCAAACCCCTCTGGAAACTCCCGAGGCTGAAGCCTGCTCTTTGATTCAGTTCCCGTGCCGCCTTCCATTATCGGCGTTAAATTCACCCACGGCGCAGCATACAGCGCGCCTGTTCCCAGAGGGCCCAAAAGCCCCTTATGTCCCGGAACCGCCAGCATGCTGATGTTGAGTCTTTCCACATCGAGGTCCATCATCCCCGCCCCCTGGGCGCCGTCTACCATCAGGGCCACTCCCCGCTTTTTTGCTATGAGACTTATCTCTTCAAGGGGCATCTTACTTCCCGTCACATTTGAGGCGGCAGTCACCACTATCAACTTGGTATTGGATTGTATGGCCTTTTCTATGTCGCACGGATTTACCATGCCCAGCCTGTCTGCCCTGACTATTGAATGTTGTACTCCATATCTTTCCAGCGCTTTGAGAGGTCTGAGGACAGAATTATGTTCCATAGACGTGGTTATGGCATGATCTCCTTTTTTGAGAAATCCTTTTAAGCCCATGTTCAAAGCTTCTGTAGTATTCTTAGTGAACACCAGCCTCTCGCCATTTTTGATGCCAAAGAGTCCGGCTACCTTGCGCCTGGCGTGATACACTTCCTCTCCCGTCCTGAGAGACATGGCGTGCCCGGACCTACCCGGGTTGCCGCAGTATTTTGCCATACATTCTTTCATGGCAGCTATCATCTCCTTTGGCTTTGGAAAAGACGTCGCTCCGTTATCAAGATATATCATATTCGTATCCCCGCATAATAAAAATAGAGGACTTTAAGTCCTCTATATATTATGCTCATCGTCTCTTCGTTGTTACCGCCTGTCATTCCCCATGGCTTATTATACCGCTGCCGCTTATAGGAATGACTTCTCCGCCTAAGACGGACTCTGACTTTATGGCGGCCTTTCCGAAGTCTTTGATCCTGGCCAGTATTTCCCTGAGATCCCTGTAGCTTTGACCTGCGTACTCTTCCTGATCAGAAGCTACGCCCCACACGTCAAGTCCCAGCTCTTCGCCTACATACAGCGCCCTGTACTGATGATATTTCTGGGTGACTACGATGGCCCTCTCTACCCCAAATATGCTGGAGGCTCTGTACATAGAATCATACGTTGAAAATCCGGCGTGGTCGCAAAAGATATCCTCCTCAGGCACCCCCGCCTCTTTAGCATACTTGAGCATCACATGTATCTCGTTATGTTCCTGCTGTCCGTTATCGCCACTGAGCAATATTTTGGAAGCCACTCCCTCTTTATAGATCTGTATACCTGCGTCCAGCCTGTCTTTAAGCATGGGCGAAGGCGTATCCTTATCAGTGATGCCCGCTCCCAGTATTAGTATGCAGTCCGGCTCTAGTGCTTTCATTTCAGATATATTTTCATTATCAAAAGCTGTATCTCCAGTAACGGTGTATATGATCTTATCCTCTACGCTGTTCTTGACTGAAAAGTTCACCATGAGAACTGATACCGCTGCCAAAGCAGCTATGATCACGGCAACGGCTGCGATGGTTTTCAAAATCTTCTTTTTTGCAGTCATAAGCCTCTCTCTTTCCATTCTTCTCTGAGAATAGAATAAACCATATTGTCTCTGTCACTGCCGTCATAGATCCTGTATCCCCGTCTCTGGCGGCCTTCAAATTTGAATCCGCATTTTTCTATGACTCTCTGAGACCTCTTGTTGTCGGGAGAAGTGCATATAGCCATGACAGTAAGGTTAAACTCCCTGAAACCGTAATCCATCACAGCTACAGCTGCCTCTGTCATGTATCCTCTTCCCCAGAATTCTCTGCCGAGAGAATATCCCATCTCTTTGCTGCTTACATCTTCTCTGCGCCTGTCCGGTTCCAGACCTATACTGCCTACTATCCTGCCGCTTTCCTTCTCGCGAATAGCCCATACGGCGTGAGGCATAAATACATTTCTTATTATCTCCCTCGATTCTTCTACGCTCTCGTGAGGCTTCCATCCGGCCCTTGGCCCTACCTCCGGATCCTTCGCATAGCTGTAGAGACCTAAGGCGTCCTCCTGACAGTCCCTCCAAGGGGTAAGAACGAGTCTCTCTGTCGTGATTTCTTTCATCTCATTTCCTCTTTACTCGGTGGTGCTCAATATCTCATTGCTCTTGGTCTCTATCTGACTCACCTTCATATTGGCCGCATCGTCAGGATCTACATCCTCCAGGAGCCCCAGTATATTGCTTCCCAGATAAATAGTCTTTAGTGTTTTTCCATCGAGAGTCACTTTACTGTACTCCGTAAAATTCTTACCCTTTATATAGTACTTATCCCCTATCTTGACCACTTCGTCGATAGTTATATCCTTCACGCCCATCTTCATGTCCGTAGGCTCAAACGGGTTCTTCCCTCCATAGAGGTAGTACTTTCCGTAGAGGATATCATATCCTATCGCTTTCAGATCTTCAAGATACGTCTCGCTGTTTTTGTGGTTCTGCTGATAAGTAAACACCGTTCCCACCTGCATATCCAGCATCTCGGTTACGTGCGCCGCCAACTGATACGAATACATATCCTCATCGTCGCCGTCGAGGCCGAAGTTGCTCCAGATGACATATTCTGTTCCGTAAAGGTTTCTGCTGGCCAGATCGTCCTCGGTCATGTCTATGGCCGGTATATGATCTCCGTACATTACCAGAACCACCGGCTCGTCATAATTGCTCAGAGTCTCTGTAAGCTGTCCGATGAAATTATCCATCTCATGTACCTGATTGACATAATATTCAAACTTCCACTTTAGTTCTTCTGACGGGGCGGAAGTGACTGTGATCTCAGGGTTTTGAATCACCTGCTCGCTGGGATATTTTCCATGTCCCTGTACAGAAATGGTATATATCATATCTCTGGATTCCGTGGAATTGAGAGCGTCCAGCATAGATTCGGTTAAAATGTTGTCTTTGGCCCAGTTCTTAGGAGTCTTTTCCACATCGCTCATGTACTCTATGCTGGTGAAAGTGTCCAGTCCCATATTGGCGAACACCGTATTTCTGTTATAAAATACAGCTCTGTGATTATGTATGGCATGAGTGGAATATCCCAGGCTCTTAAGGTCATATCCGAGAGTTTCCATAGTCTTTTCTTTGAGCACCGACTTATACGGATATTCTCCGGGACCGAAAAATTTAGCGCTGATGCCCGTCATGACTTCAAATTCCACGTTGGCTGTTCCGGCTCCGCAGGCCGGTACGGTGAGCTGTCCCGACGGATAGTTGTTTACCAGATTCCTGAAATTAGGACATGCTTCTTTTGATGTTTCTATAGAAGTTATATTGGACGGATCTATAAACGATTCCAACTGGAGGAATATTATATTGGGATGTTCTTCATCTTCATCCTTTTGAGTCAGCAGCATAGCGTTGTCATCTCCCAGCTCCTCATCACTGAAGATATCAAGCATCCTATCCTGACTATAATTGTCAGGCTTGCTTATTCCGGTATTGAGCCAGGTATTGGTAAAGCAGTATACTACGCCGTAATCTCTGTAGGCATACGCCAGATTTCCGAAGAAAGTCTCTATCTTTCCCGTCTTTATCATGATGGAAGTGGCGCCGAAAGTTACGGCCAATACAAGAAGAACTCCTATGAGATTTCTCTTCCACTTTACACGCTCTTTCTTCTTCGGCCCTTTTATAAAGAGCAAAACCAAGAGTCCTATGGCTACCGCCACACCTATGGCTGCCATGACTATCTGGAAGGTAGACATATAATTGCTGACTATAGTTATACCGTCGTCCAGTATGCTCAGGTCTTTGACCGTGAAGGGAGTCATTCTCTGGGTTAGTATCACTCCGTTTACTATTCCAATTATAAGCCAGAAGAGCGAAACTATGGTGAACACGAACAATCTTCTCTTAAACACAGAGGCGATCACCAGAGTGGCAAATATTATCAGCGTATTATATAAGAATACTATAGGCTCATCTATCAGAAACTGAAAGCCTCCCCATATAGAGGTCGTCGACATCCTTCCAAGAGTCTCTATGACCAGATTCAAAAGCAGCGCCCATACGGCCGCCCCGGCAAAACTGGTATGTACGGCCTTGAGAACAAATTTCCTTTTGCCTATAGTCTCTACTTCCTGTATGGTCTCTTCGACTTTTCTGTCCAGCTTTTCAAACTTGTCGAATTTTACAGGTTCTTTTTCAATCTTATTCTCATTGTTTAAATTGTTGCCTTGTTTTTTATTAGGTTCCTTATTCATAATCTCTTATCCACCTCGTTAGCAATTTTGGCAAATTCCTCAATAGTGAGAGTCTCCGCCCTTCTGGCCGGATCGATACCGGCAGCTTCTAAAGAATCTCTTATTAAATCCCTGTCCGTCCCTTTTAATACTTGCATAGAATTGAGAAGAGTCTTTCGCCTCTGACTGAACCCGGCCTTTACACATTTGAAAAAGAGCTTTTCATCAGTCAGCACCGCCGGTTTTTCTCTCCTCATGAAGAGCCTCAATACGGCAGAGTCCACGTTAGGCTGCGGAACAAAAGCGCTCCTTGGCACATCCAGTATCTTCTCAGCCGTGCAGTAATACTGCACCGCTACAGAAAGCGCTCCGTAAGCCTTAGTTCCCGGCAGAGCCCTGATCCTGTCGGCCACTTCCTTTTGCATCATTATGGTTATGCTTTCGGCTTTTACCCCTTCCTCCAGCAATTTCATTATGATGGGAGTGGTTATATAGTAGGGCAGATTTCCCATTATTTTAACATTTTCAGGGTTTTCCCCGGATACGAGCTTTTTTGTATCGAGCTTGAGAATATCTTCATTTATGATCTTCACGTTGTCAAGTCCGGCCAGAGTCTCGTCCAAAATAGGGATCAGATTTTTATCTATCTCTACGGCTATCACCCTTTTAGCCCGCCGGGCTGCTTCCCGGGTTATCGCCCCGATCCCCGGGCCTATCTCCACCACCGTATCTTCGGGACCTATGTCCGCCCCTTCGATGATCTCATCTATTATAGATTTGTCTGTCAGGAAATTCTGACCCAGGCTCTTAGAAAATCTGAATCCATATCTGTTTCTTATATCTTTTATACAGGAAGTTTCGTATAGCTTCATCTCTCGTCTCCTCCCCGGCAGGCTCTCCTGACCGCCTCATCAAACTCTTTTCTCGTCACGCCAAAGCTGTTAAGTTTTTTGATGAATGTACTGCTGTTGCCGTAGCCTATGCCTAGGATCTCTCCCACCTGCTGTCTCTTTTCCCTGGATTCGGCTCCTCCGGCAAGCCCTGCCTCATCCATGTCTCTTTGGGTGAATTTCATGCAGGTGGTTTCATGAGACGGCGTACACACTTTAGCTAAGACTTTGGCAATATCTTCAGGAGTTGCGTTTTCTACGCCTATATCTCCGTTTTTTAAGGCTTTAGCCCTGGGCATATATGAATGTCTGCTCTCGGGGAACCTCTCGGTCAGCCTGCGTCTTATCTCCTCTCCGGAAAAATCCGGATCGGTAAGTATTATCAGACCCTTTTCTCTGTATGCTTTTTCCAAAAGTTCCCACGTCTCTCTTTTTATTCCAAAGCCATGAGTTTCTATTATGAGGGCGTCCGTCACCTTGCGAAGCGCCGCCGTATCATCTCTGCCTTCTACAACTATAGCTTCTTTTATCTCAAGTCTGTCCATATCACTTTGCCTCGTCGTTACCTTCTCCCTGTTCATCCGATACGAGGAAAAGTATCTCGCCGCTCTTTATCATCTTCAGCTCTTTTCGCGCCTGCTGCTCTATATATTCAGCCGAGTCTATTTGATCCATCTCTGCCGTGAGATCTTCTTTCAGTTCAGTGAGCCTGTTGTTAGTCTCAAGAAGCTTGTCTCTTTCGCTCTTAAGTTTAAGTATCTTTACTGCGGATACGACAATAGACGTGATAAATATGAGAATTATCACGCCGGCAATAAGTCTTTTCGCATTAGCTATTTTATTCTTCTTTTTTCCTCGCTTGTCGGTCTTGCCCTGAACGTCGGGTTTTCCGCCGCTGACATCTTTGAGCTTTTTTCTCTCTCTCGTTGCCCGGTGTCTCTCTTGGCGCTGCCTCTGAGCTTCGGAAATGTTAAATTCCCGGTTGTTCTTTTCGAACTCCCTGAGTCTTTTCCCCTTTTTACTCATGCTCTTACCTGTCTTGTGATGCGATTTTCTCCTATACGTCGAAATCTTTGATTTCGCTAACGCCGTGAGGTTATTATATCATAGAAGAATTTTCTCCACAACCAAAGGCCTGCCGCAAAGGCTATGCCGCTTGTGAGAGTCAGCTTTCCGTTCTGGCAGAAAAATGAGAAATCTCCTATGAAAAACGCTATTGCCATACAGCAGAAAATCTTTGTTATCACAGTAAATATTTTCTTGTTTTTAAAGAATCGGCTTATAAAAAGGCGGAAGACATCTATTATCAGGCCTGCGGTCAGGCCGCAGTATACCATGACGGCTATTACTTTAAGCTGGCTCTGTATCAGGTCGGTCATGACCGTCTCTTAAAGATTCCAAAGACAGATTTTTTCTCCTTCACCTTCTTGTCAGTATAGCTGAATGAACATATTCTGCCGCTGACAACGAGGATCCCTTCTTCCAGATCGAGCCTCTCTATATTGAGCTTTTCTCCCGTTATCTCTATACCGCCGTCCTTTAAATTAGCCCACAGATTATCCTCATCGAACGCGTCTACGTCGACGACTTGACTTATAGTTATCTTTTCCCTGTTCTCAAGGGTAATATAATGATTATCCATATACTCCTAACCTCCTCCTAACAAAAGAGTTCGTTTAAGTATATGGAAACGCAGGCCGGTTAAGAACCGACCTGCTTCATCTTTTAAGTGTAAAGTGACGGATCCACGTGATTGCCGTTTATTATGATCTCAAAATGACAATGAGGTCCCGTACTGTTTCCCGTATTGCCGACGGCAGCGATATTTTGTCCCTGGAACACCTTATCGCCTACCGAAACATAGAGCTTGCTGCAATGGCCGTACAGCGTTCTTACGCCTCCGCCGTGATCTATTATGACGGTAAGGCCGTAGCCGTAATACCAGCCGGCAGTAACTACAGTTCCTCCGTCTGAGGCTCTTATCGGTGTTCCCACCGAGGTGGCGTAATCGTCTCCAAGGTGCATACGTCCCCATCTGTAGCCGTATCTGGAAGATATGGCCACATTGACCGGCCTCAGGAATGTTCCCGTTCCCACGGTGGCAGGTTTCACCTTAGTTCCTTTTAGAATGACTTTGCTTACAGGTTCCACTATAGTTTCCCTGCTCAGATCTTCTCTCTCTGTTATCTCTCCGTTATGTCTTGTTATTCTGGCGGTTACGCTGGCTCTTCCCTCTTCACCTTCTCTGCTGGTGACTTCTTCGCCTTCATAATAATAGCTCGAATCTCTGTATTCCGTTTCATAAGGTATGCTCTCGGCGAAAGTGGAAACCTCGATAGTCTCCAGCGTTAGGAGAGGAACCTCTTTTTCTATGACGATCTTATCTCCTATGTGTATCATAGATTCCATCGTCAATCCCGGATTCATGGCGGCTAATTCATCTATGGAGAATCCCAGTTTTTCACAGATTCCATACATCGTGTCGCCCTCTTGCACCACGTATTCGGCCGCCTGCTGTCCGCCGTTTCTCAGCTTCTCGACAGCTGCGCTCCTGTTGCTTATATTAGGCAGCTTTGTGCTTATAGCCTCGATTTCCACATCTTCGACGAATCCGATATATTCGTACTCTGTGGTATCGGCATCTGTTATAAATATATCCTTGATATCTGAAAGCACCTGCTCAGCTATCTTCTCGTTTTCCACTATGACTTTGACCTGACCGTCTACGACGATGGCGCTGGCCTGGGCATTGATTTCTCCCATATATGTAAGTCTTCTGAGGACATCGTCCTCAGTATCGACCTCTTTGCCGTAAGATACTACTGTTCTGAATGTTATATCTTCTTCGGGGTCTATGACTATATTGGAGCCATATTCCTGAGAAAGTTCTTCGCTGGCAAGTTCCAGAATCTCTACCACGTCTTTCTGCTCTTTTACTATGCCTAAAGGTCTTCCGTTATACGAATATTCGTATCCGGTGGTGAGAGCGAAAGCGATAGCTATCACTATGAAAGCGCTTCCGAGAATTATGGAATTTTTGATTATATCGTTTTTATACTCTATACTTTTAACTCTGATGTCGTGAAGTCTTCTTCCAAAGACCACCAGAGTCTTGAGTATGAACCACTCTACCACGGCGCTGGCCTTGTCGTAGAAATTTATTACTGCGGCTCCTATGTTGACCAGTCCGTTGGACCCGGCTTCCCATATTTCTTCCAGCTCTTCGAGAATTTCATCTACGGCTTCTACCGCGTCTGCCGCCTTATCCCAAATCACGCTAAAGACAGAAATTTTTTCCTTCTTTTCGGAGTTCTTCTCAGAAAATTCATTATTGCTTTGAGTATCGGTGACTTCTTTCTTTTTCTTTATTTTTTTGATGAAGTCGAACTTTGCCATAATTCTGCTTCTCCCATTCTTTCTTTGGTGCAGGAACAGCGGTTTCCATCTTCCGTCATTCCCGTATCGCCGCATTTGTCGCAGGCATACTTTACATCTGTGTAATCTTCCCGGTAGTTGTTTTCTGTCAGAAGCACTGCTCTCTCTTCTTCCAGCAGCTTCATGAGCCTTTTCATTTCATTGAGCTTTAGAGAATCTCCTGACAAGACTGCTCTGGAAATATTCTGCCCCAGTTCCAGAAGATCCTCATCGACTTCCCGGATCCTGGGGATCTTTTTGTACACTTCCGCTCGTCTTGCCTGGGCTTCTTCTTCAGCCTTTTCACGCAGATAAGCGTAATATTTGCTGAGGACTGCCTGAGTAACGCCGGCGCTGCTGTTGACATTTCTTCCGCTTATCCTGGCTTCTTCAAACCAGTTCAGAAGAACTCTGTTGACATATCTGAGGTTAGGACTGGAAATGAAGGAAGCTCTCGTACACGCTTCCAGAACCTTATCCAAGTTAAACTTCATCTCGTCCAGCCAGCTGTCTATCATTTCTTTTTCCGCTTCAGTGGCTCCTCTGTTCAGACCTAAAGTCCTGAGTATTCTCTTGTATACCCCCATCCTCTGGTCCAGGGCCGACAGCCTGTCCTTTACGTCATCTCTGGACCTAAGCCCTTCTTTAGTCCATTCTCTGACCACTTTTGCTATGTAGTTTATGCCGGTCTTTCCCTTTTCGAAACAATACTCGCAAGCGGCGAAGACCACCTCGGGCGATGCACCGTCATCCTCTGTCAAAGAGAATATTTCCTTTATCTCGGCGGATGAAAGTCCCGTACCTTTAAGCTTCTCTATCTGTACGAGAAGTTCTTTGAGACTTTGATCATACAGCCCCGTATCACCGGCTCTTCTGCTGTCTGTTCTTTCATCTCTGTTTGACGAAACTTCCAGAGGCTTTTCTTCTTTGCCGTACATCAGCGCTCTCATCTGCCTGAATTTTATATCATAATCTCCACCGCCTTCATGGCTTTTCTCCACTACTCCCATCGAAGCCCAGTAGTCCCACGCCTCGTCTATCCTTTTTCGGCTCATGGAAAGCTGCCCGGCCATCTGGTCGTAAGACATCGGCGCATCATTCTGACTGTAAAGCAATCCGTAAAGATACACTTTCACAAAGTCTCCCGGCGCGGCAGGCATATATTCATTTATAAAGATGTTCTCCACGTCTGTCGCCAGAAGGTAGAAGTCTCTTATCTTTTCTCTGGTAAAACTCATGCTGTCAGGCTCCGTTCAGATCCGCAAGAAGTTTTTCAAGGTCCAGGCCGTGACCTTCCGCCGCCTGCTCTATGGTTTCCATCTCAGCTCCGGGACATCCGGCGCATGTGAGCAGGTGTTTTTCAAAGATTTTTTCGTATTTTTCATTCATTTCCAAAACTTGAGATACAGTCATATCTTTAGTGATCATCGCTTTACCTCCTGTATTTGATTTAGCTGGGGGATCGTGCCGGCAAACTCCTTTGTCTCATTCAGGCGAGAGATTGAAATCTCTCTTCTCCCAAAATATGAAGCCCTCACCCTTCCCCATAGAGGCGGGGCGTACGGCGCAGTTAGAGTTTAGTTTGTTACAGCGCTTTGTCGCTGAACTTGGTGTATCTTGCAACCCATGTCAGGTCTATCCTGTCGGTAGGTCCGCTCCTGTGTTTAGCGATATTTATCTCGCATACTCCGGGTTTTTCAGTGTTCTCATTGTAATAATCGTCTCTATACAGGAACATGACTATATCCGCGTCTTGTTCTATAGAGCCGGACTCTCGCAGGTCCGACAGCATAGGCCGCTTATCCTGCCTCAGTTCCGGTGCTCTTGAAAGCTGTGAAAGCACTATGACAGGGCAGTTCATTTCTCTGGCAAGCAGTTTCAGGTGTCTGGATAAGGCGCTGATCTCCTGCTGTCTGCTGGCTGCTCTTCCGTCGAAAGTCATCAGCTGAAGATAGTCTACCACTATCAGATCCAGACCCTGCTCCGCCTTGAGCCTCCTGCATTTGTTTCTCATTTCCATTATGGAAATGCCCGGCGTATCGTCTATGACTATTTTAGTGTTGTTAAGTTCATTCAGCGCAAAATTTATCCTGTCCCAATCCTTCAGGTCTAATGTTCCTTTTTTCAGTTTTTCTGACTCTACTCTGGCCTGCATGGCTATAAGCCTCTGCCCCAGCTGTTCCTGAGACATTTCCAGACTGAATATCAGGACAGAAGCCCCAGCTTTTACTGCGCTCTGCTGAGCTATGTTCAGGGCGAAAGCTGTCTTTCCCATTCCGGGACGAGCTGCGACGATTATCAGGTCTGAGGGCTGAAGGCCTGAAGTCTTTTCATCCAGCTGCTTGAATCCTGTCGGCAGACCGATGACCTGGCCCTTATTCTGCACCGCCTGATCTATTATTCTAAGGTTTTTCATCAGAACGTCCTGAATCTTAGCGTAGTCGTTTCTCTGCCGCTTCTGAGCTATGCGGAATATATCTCCCTCGGCATAGTCAAGCAGTTCCTCGGCTGCCATCTTATCATCGTATCCCTTTATGGTTATATCTTCTGCCGCAGTTATGAGCCTGCGCAGCATTGCCTTCTCAGAAACGATCTTGGCGTATTCTCCTGCATTGGCAGTAGAAGGTACTTCTGCAGTCAGCGTAGCTATATATGCCCTTCCGCCTACCATATCCAGAGTTTTTCTCCTATTGAGTTCTTCACATACGGTCAGCATATCTACCGCCGTATTCTCCCTATAGAGGTTCATTATAGCGTCGAAGATCTCTCTGTGGCTTTCATTATAGAAGTCTTCCGGCTTCACCTCTTCTGTTACGTCCAAAAGAACTTCCTTATTGAGCATGACTGCCCCAAGAGCAGATCTTTCGGCTTCCTCGTTATGCGGAGGGATCCTTTCCATATTTTTCTCCTGATCGTCTTGTAGTTATTATTCAGCTTCTATTTTTACCTTAAGTTCAGCGCTCACCTCTGAATAAAGCTTGATATCTACCGACATCTCGCCTGTCTGTTTTATAGGTGAAGAAAGCTGTATCTTTTTCTTATCTACTTCTATGCCGTGCTGAGATTTAAGCCCCTCGGCTATATCTTTTGACGTTATGGATCCAAAAATTTTTCCTCCGTCTCCGGCTTTTGTTTTTATAGTTACCGTCAAATTGCCTATCTTTTCGGCCTGCTCTTTAGCGGCGGCCTTCTCTTCTGCCTTTTTCTCGGCTGCTATAGCCTTCTGCTTTTCAAGATGTCTTATGTTTCCTTGAGTTGCCTCTGTGGCCAGACCCTTGGGAATAAGCATGTTTCTGGCATATCCGTCACTGACTTTTACTACATCTCCGGCTTTACCCGTGCCTTTTACATCTTTATTTAAAATGACTATCATCGTTGTTCCTCCATTATTTCAAGTATTTTTTCTATCGCTTCTTCGGGGCTTATATCCACCTGCGCCGCAGCCGTAGTCAGGTGTCCGCCACCGTTAAATCTCTCCATTATCAGCTGGACGTTTACTTCTCCCAAAGACCTGGCGCTTATGACCGTCTTGCCTTCGTTATTTACTCCGGCTACGAAACTTGCCTTCATTCCCTTTATGGTGAGAAGCTCATCTGCTACCTGAGCGCATATGACCTGTTCGTCAGCATGTCTCTTGTCACAGACTGCGCACATCACTCCGCCTTCATGACTGACTGCCCCGGCCAGAGCCCGAGCTTTTATCATGAAGCTTTCCTGATCCTCCTGGAAGAACCTGCTTACCTCGGAAGGATCTGCTCCCTGTCTCCTGAGCCATGCGGCCGCTTCAAAGGTCCTTACGCCCGTCTTTACAGCAAATCCATTGGTATCCACGGTGATTCCTGCCAGCAAGGCTTCTGCTTCCAGTTTAGTCAGAGCCTTCTTACCTGTCATATATTGAAGTATCTCCGCCACCAGTTCGCTGGCCGAAGAAGCATATGACTCCATATATGCCAGAACGGGATTTTCTATAAAGTCCTCTACTCTCCGGTGATGATCGATTATCACCTTTCGTTCGCATATGTCAAGAAGCTGCGGGCACTGAACCATGCTGGGCCTGTGAGTATCCATAACCATGACCAGACTGTCTTTGTCTGCCAGGTTCTTAGCCCTTTCGCTGGAGATGAACCTGTAATTATCGCTGTCCTTGGCCTGCTTAAATATAGCCTGCAGCGGTTCTTTATAATTATCTATGACTATATAAGGCTCTCTGTCGCAGATAGCGCACATCCTGTATATTCCCAGAGAAGCTCCGAAGCAGTCCATATCAGGGTTTGTATGTCCCATTATGAAGATCTTCTTGGACTGATCTATCAGTTGTCTGAGCGCATGGCCCACTATCCTGGATTTTCCTTTGTTTCTCTTTTCTACGGTCTGCAGCTTTCCCCCGAAATATTCTATTTTCATATTTCTCTTGAGTACCGCCTGGTCTCCGCCTCTTCCAAGAGCCAGATCAAGAGCTGCGTCTGCGTACTCTTCTGTCTGAACAGGAGTCTTTCCTCCGGCTCCCACGCCTATGCTCAGGCTCACCGGAAAATCTGCCGCCGTCTCTATGGCTCTGACCTCATCCAATACGTCGAACTTGGCCATGACTACATCGTCCAGGTACTGCTGTTCAAAAGAAGCTATATACGAATCGTCTCCCATCTTATTTATGGAAGCTTCTATCTTTTCTGCCCAGCGTCTTATTATCCTATCTATCTCACTTGGGACGGTGATCCTGTACTCCGCCGAGGTGTTGGATATAAGCTCATCGTAGTTGTCTATCTGTATCTTGGCAAGACATAGCTTTTCATTGTTATATTTATCTTTGAGTTCCTCAAGGTTAGTCACGTCTCCAAAGAGTATGGCCAGATTGCCGTCCTCCTCGTCGCTGACTTTGTTGCATATGAGTTTAAAAATTTTTCCGTTCCTCTTGAGCAGAGGGTGTGATTCGGCCTCCGCAGCAGCATAAAGCTCGGACGCTCTTATGCCGGTTAAGGCAAAGATATCCGAATCTACAATGCCGTCATATAAAAATACCTGGCCGATCTTGTCCCCGGCAGAGATGACCCTGCCCTTTTTATTTATCACGCATATCGGCAGAGGAATGTAAGATGACATAAAGTCTTCAAGCTTCATAGTTGTCATGATCTTGCTCCTTGAGATCTCGCCTTTTGGGGCGAGGATACTATTATTTTAACATTACACATTTATTTTTACGTGTTGATTTTGTGATAATCTTATGCTTTACAAAAAGACATAGCGCCGTGAGGTTATTATACCACGAACCAAACAGAAAGCGGTGGTTCAATGAACCCTTCCGCTCGGCAACGCCGCTGTCATGATCGATGGGTTCATTATACCACATTATCTAAAGATTTTCATCTACAAGATATTGTATATCTTGTAGATCGAGGGCTTCTGCCCCAAATCAGGAAATGAATCTCAAAGTCGGCTCGGCTATACGGATTCTATCTGTTTCAGAGGGCTACCGCACCTACCGCATCTGTATCGACCGGGCTGCCTAATTAGTGGACACATCCTCTTCCTCTCATATATCTGTCTGCAGCCTTCACATCTCACGACATATTTTACCTTTTCTGTCTGCTGTTCCTTAAGACCGAGTTCGCTGTATTCAGCCGTACGCCTTATCTTATAACCCAATCTCGCTTCAGCCAATGTTCCATATTCTTTCCATTTTTTACCATGGTCGAAGCATCCCGGACATGTATGTATGAGTTCATGAGCTATGATCTGGCATATTATTTTTTCTTCGCCCTGAGCCACGATACCTGCGATTTCAATGGCATAATGCGTGTTTCCATCAGCGCCTTTTATTTTACGGCATGCTCCCAGCCTCTTTTTTGTTCTCGTGTTTACGGTTATCCCATGGATATGATCCGAAACAGGTATTTCGATGTCTTTCAATTCTTTTGCAACCTTCTTGAGGAGACGGTCAAGCCTTCTGTCCATAACTATAAAAGTCCCTTTTATCAAGGGACTTTCCTCCTATATGATATTTAAGCAGAATAATCCGTAAATCACAGCCGCATTGACTATTATTCCTATGGGGAATGACACTCTAAATTTTAACTTCTGAGTCTTGTGATGAAACACCGCAGCTCCTGCGGATGTTCCTACTGCTCCCATGGCGAAAGTCACTGTTATCAGAGTCTTCTCTCTTATCCGCGGCTTGTCCTTCTCTGCTCGATGTTTATCTATTCCCATCATGGAGAAGGTTATAAGGTTCCACACAACCATCATGACTATCAAAAGTTTCATGTGAAACATCCCCCTCTATGCAAGTGTTTTCAAGAGTTCGATTAACCTGTTAAGTTCATCTCCGGAATAATATTCGATCTCTATCTTTCCCTTTTTACCTGCGGCGTTTATGCTCACCTTAGTTCCAAAGATGTCTTTCAGATCTTCCTCCACTCTTGCCACGTCCGGATTTTTTCTCTTAGAAGCAGGTTTCCTCTTCTTCGCCCCCGGACTGCCGGCCGCAAGTTTTTCGGCCTCTCTTACAGAAAGTCCCTCCTTGATCATCTTTTCCCAGATAGATTTTCTCATATCTTCATCGGAGGCCGCAATGAGCGTCCTTCCGTGTCCTGCGGAGATTCTTCCGTCAGCGATACTTTCTCTTATGTACTCCGGAAGTTTAAGAAGCCTCATGGAATTAGTGATATACGGTCTGCTCTTTCCTACGCTCCTTGAGACCTGCTCCTGCGTCATTCCGAAAGTCTCAGTCATCTGTCTCAGTCCTTCGGCTTCTTCTATTGGGTTCAGATCTTCTCTCTGCATATTTTCTATTATAGCGATAAGCATATTCTGCTCGTCGTCGAGATTTCTTATGAGACATGGTACCTGGGAAAGCTCGGCTTTTATGGCGGCTCTCCATCTTCTCTCGCCTGCGACGATCTCATAGCCGCGGCTCTTTTTTCTGACCACTATAGGCTGAATGATTCCATGCTCTCTTATGGAAGCGGCCAGCTCTTCTATCTTCTCCTCGTTGAAGGTCTTACGAGGCTGATTTGCATTGGGCATTATATCGTGAATCTTTACGTATCTGACCGTATCCTTTTCGTCACCGTCTTCCCTGTTCTTGATAACCTCTGTTTCTTTGGGCGCTTTTACAGGAACGTCAGCAAATAGAGCGTCCAGGCCTCTTCCGAGACCTCCTTTTTTTGGAGCTGCCATGCTATTCCTCCTCTAATTCAAGAAATTCTTCCGCGAATTCCATATAAGCTTCCGCACCCTTGGATTTAGGATCATATTCCGTTATGGGAAGCCCATAACTCGGAGCTTCTGCCAGTCTTACGTTACGCGGTATTACGGTAGAATATACTTTTCCGCCGAAATATCTTTTTACCTCCTGAACCACTTGCGCAGACAGATTAGTTCTTCCATCGAACATGCTCAATATAACCCCCTGAACTTCAAGAGCAGGGTTGAGGCTCTTCTTTACCAGATCTATAGTGCTGACAAGCTGGCTCACTCCTTCCAGAGCGTAAAATTCACATTGTATAGGTATGAGAACGCTGTCTACTGCTGCCAGCGAGTTTATCGTCAGAAGTCCCAATGACGGAGGACAGTCTATAAATATATAATCGTATCCGTCTTTTATCTTATCAAGACCTTTCTTTAGCGCCTCTTCTCTTCCTTCTATCTGTACCAGCTCTACTTCCGCCCCTGCCAGATCTACGCTGGCCGGAATAAGTTCCAGATTTTCCACGCCGGTGTGAATTACTGCGTCTCTTATATCGTAATCTACGTCTACCAGGACGTTATACACCGTGTCTTTCAGCCCCTTCTTGGCAACTCCCAATCCGCTGGTAGTATTGCCCTGCGGATCTATATCCAGTACCAAAACTTTTTTTCCTCTCAAAGCAAGGCATGCCGCAAGGTTGATATTAGTCGTAGTCTTTCCTACACCGCCTTTTTGATTAAATATTGCTATTGCCTTTCCCAAAATGTTGCCTCCTGTTTTTTGTATGATGATATTATATAATATTTTTAAATTTATTGCTACCTATATTGATAAAAAAATAGATGTTTCACGTGAAACATCTATCGCTCTTTGGCAACAATATTTTTACTTCCAGAAAATCCCCCTTATCCTCCTGGCTCATTTTTGCATTTTTTTCCATTTCCTTGATCTGCCCAAAGGCTTTTCTTATAGTATTCAGATAGATCTTATAGCTTATGTAATTTATCTTATTTCTCTTGCGAAGAGCTTCTTCTTTCTTATTGAGGACGTCCTCTATAAGTCTTTCCGTCTGTTTTACGTTGAGATTATTGCTAACGACTCTGTCGGTAACTTTTATTCTGTCCTCTTCATCCCGGAGTTTTAAGAGCGCCCTGGCATGTCTCTCGGTAAGCCTGTTTTCAACGAGCTTGTCCTGTATATCTTCCGGAAGGGAGAGAATTCTTATCTTATTAGAAATAGTCGATTGTTTTTTGTTGACCTTCTCGGCTATTTCTACCTGCGTGAGACCAAAATCCTCCATCAGTTTTTTGTACGCCCTGGCTTCTTCCAGAAAGTTCAGATCTTCTCTCTGAACGTTTTCGACAAGTGAGATTAGAGCAGCTTCCTGGTCCTCCATAGATTTAACTACAGCAGGTATCTTTGACAGACCCGCCATCTGCGCGGCTCTGAACCTCCTCTCTCCTGCTATTATCGTATAGCCGGAGCCATTGTATTTAAGTATTATAGGCTGCAGCACTCCATATTCCTTTATAGAACCGCTCAGCTCCTCGATAGCCTCATCATAGAAGACCTTTCGCGGCTGCTGGGGATTTGCCAGTATTTCACTTATAGGAACGGATATTATCTGCTCCAGAACCGGACGTTCCTCCTGCCGGGGCTCTATTTCTTGCTGCATCCCCATAAACCCCAATATTCCTCTTTTTTTCTTTTCCATCATTGCTCCTCCTCCCATGGGAAAATAATAACATTTCCCGGGCAGGAGAAGACCCTGTTTTTTACACAAAAAATCCCCTAAAAACGTTATTTTAGGGGTTCTTTCGAAGGGCTTCCCGCTTTTCTCGGATATTTCGACTTCGTATTATTTACTTTTTTTACCAGTATTATCTTGTGGCGGTCGCACGCAGCGTCCACAGGAGTGCTCTCCCATCTGTCGAATTTCCCGCCTAAAAGTCCGATAGCCGTCATGGCTTCTTCAAGTTCGTTCTCTCCGTCCGCTCCTTTATATGCGGCCATGTATCCGCCTCTCTTTACGAACGGGAGGCAGTATTCTGAAAGGGTCGCCAGATTTGCAACGGCTCCGGAAACGCACATATCGTATTTTTCTCTGTGCTCAGTTTCTCTGCCCAGATCTTCCGCTCTGCCGTGGACTGTTTTTACGTTTTTTATGCCTATAGATTGGCAGAGTTCATCTATTATTCTGAGTCTCTTGTTGAGAGAATCCACTAAAACAAAGTTTTTTTCAGGTGAAAGGATAGCCAGCGGTACCCCGGGAAAACCTGCTCCCGTCCCAAGGTCCAAAATCGTCTCGGCAGCCTGATATTCAGGTAGAGAGAAACAGGCGGCGGAGTCGATAAAATGTTTCACGGTGAATTCTTCCGGATCTCTTATGGCCGTAAGATTGACGAATTCGTTCCATTGAAGTATCCCGCTCCTGTAGGCGTCGAACTTCTCTATTATTTCCTCCCCCGAAGGCATCTTGTTTTTTTCTAAATAATTTATTAGTTGTTTCATTTCTTTGATCTTCTCTTTTTTTCAAGATAAATTAAAAGTACGTTGATGTCGGCAGGTGAAACTCCGGATATTCTAGAAGCTTGTCCCAGCGATTCGGGTTTTAGCTGATCCAGTTTCTGACTTGCTTCTATTCTGAGGCCTTCTATGCTGCTGTAATCCAGATCCGGGCTCAATTTTCTGTCCTCCAGCTTCTTGAACCTCTCTATCTGAGCCAGCTGTTTCTTTATATAGCCTTCGTATTTAATCTGGACTTCCAGCTGAGTAACTTCGTGATATGAAAGTTCAGGTCTGTCAGCGCCGTCTATCTCCGCAAGATCTTCATAAGTTATCTGCGGTCTTTTGAGCAGATCTGCCATGGAAATTCTCGACTGAACCTGGGTGGTTCCGTGACCGGTGAGAAAATCGTTTATCTCGCCCGGAGCAAAGGTTTTTTTCTTCAATCTGTCTGCTTCTCTTGCGACGTTTTCTTTTTTAGCCAAATAGCGTAGATATCTTTCCTCTGAGGCAAGACCTATATCGTATCCTATCTCCGTCAAACGCAGATCTGCGTTGTCTTGCCTGAGAACCAGCCTATATTCGGCTCTAGACGTCATTATTCTGTAAGGCTCATTAGTACCTTTAGTCACCAGATCGTCGATTAGAACGCCAATATAAGCCTCGTTTCTTCCCAGGACCAGAGATTTTTTGCCCGAAATCTTAAGAACGGCATTTATACCGGCCATCAGCCCCTGCGCCGCCGCCTCCTCGTAGCCGGAGCTTCCGTTAAACTGGCCGGCGCAGAAGAGATTCTCTATCTGCCTGCTTTCGAGGCTCAGCTTCAGATCCTGAGGATCTATGCAGTCGTATTCTATGGCATAGGCAGGTCTGACTATGCGAAGGTTTTCAAGTCCCGGTATAGTCCTGTAAAAAGCTTCCTGTACATCCTCCGGAAGGCTTGAGGACATTCCCTGTATGTACATCTCGTCGGTGTCGAGTCCTTCCGGCTCAACGAAGAGCTGATGTCTCTCCTTGTCGGCGAACCTGTTGACTTTATCCTCGATAGAAGGACAGTATCTGGGTCCTATTCCCTCTATCTGTCCTCCGAAGAGCGCCGATCTGTGGAAATTAGCTCTTATCACCTTGTGAGTCTCTTCATTGGTATAGGTGAGCCAGCATGAAATCTTATTTTCGCCCACCTGATCGTTTAAGAAAGAAAACGGCGCTGTCTTGTCATCGCCTTTTTGCTCCTGCATCTTGGAATAATCCAAACTGCTTCCCAGGGCTCTGGCCGGAGTACCGGTCTTAAACCTGCGGAGCTTTATGCCGTGTTTCTTTAAATTACCTGAAAGCTCGCCGGAAGGAGCAAGTCCGTTAGGGCCGCTGTCGAAGGCTGCGCTGCCTATAAATATCTTTCCGCCAAGAAAGGTTCCTGTGGCCAGTATGACCGCTCCTGCTCTGTAGCATGTGTGAGTCTTAGTGACAACTCCGGTGACTTTTCCGTCTTCTATGATCAGATCCGTCACCTCGCCCTGCTTCATGTCCAGACCCGGCGTCTTCTCTATGGTCTTTTTCATTTCGAGATGATAGCGGTTCTTGTCGGCCTGAGCCCTGAGAGAATGAACTGCCGGTCCCTTGGCGGTATTGAGCATCTTGCTCTGAATAAATGTCTTATCTATGTTGACGCCCATCTCTCCTCCGAGAGCATCTATCTCTCTGACCAGATGGCCTTTTCCCGTACCTCCGATTGACGGATTGCAGGGCATCATGGCTACCGCCTCCAGATTCATGGAAAGCATCAGAGTCCTTTTGCCCATGCGCGCCGCCGCCAGCGCCGCTTCGCAGCCTGCATGTCCTGCGCCTATGACGCAGACGTCGTATTCTCCCATAAAAATTTTATCCATCATTCTAATGTCTCCTATTTGCCCAGGCAGAACCTTTCAAACACTTTATCTATTATATCGGCGTCTGCCGTCTGGCCTATGATCTCGCCTGCGGCTTCGTAGCACCTGTTCACGTCTATCTCTATAAATTCCAGCGGCTCTCTCATATCTGCCATGTTCAAGGCGTCCGAAAGACATTTCTGTCCTTCCTTTAGAAGATTTTTATGGCGCACGTTGGTAACCATCAGATTTTCCTTCTGGCTCACCTTGCCTCCGTATACCATATCTTCTATCGCTTGGGTCAGCTCTTCAATTCCACGGCCGCCGATGACTGAAGTCTCTATTATGACCGCCGAAGGAAGCTCTTTTTCGATCAGCGCCCTGTCTGCGGCAAGCCCCTTATCGGATTTGTTTAAAAGAACTATCGCCCTGCGCCCGGCTACATGGCTCATTATCTGCATGTCTTCTTCTTCGAGAGGTCTGCTGGCGTCTATGACAAATATTATCAGATCGGCTCTGGATAGAGCCGTCTTACTCTTTTCTATGCCTATCTTTTCTATTATGTCTTCTGTATCGCGTATCCCCGCCGTGTCTGTAATCACTACGGGAATATTCTTTATTACCATGCTTTCTTCTATTATATCTCTGGTAGTTCCCGGAATATCGGTAACGATGGCTCTGTTTTCTCCCATCAGGACGTTCATCAGCGACGATTTTCCTACATTGGGTTTGCCTACGATAGATACTGAAAGGCCCTCTCTGATGATCCTTCCTGTATCAGCGGTGGAAAGCAGTTTGGAGATCTTTTCTTTTACGTTTCTTACAGAAGATGTGAGTTTTTCATATGTCATCTCTTCTATGTCCTCATCCGGATAGTCTATATTTACGGTAATATCTACCAGAATATCTGTAAGGTCTTCTCTTATCTCTCTGATCTTATCGGAAAACGCTCCCGAAAGCTGATTGAGGGCCACATCAAAAGTCTTTTCTGATTTTGCTCTTATCAGATCTATGACAGCCTCTGCCTGAGACAGATCCAGTCTACCGTTCAGAAAAGCCCTCTTGGTGAATTCTCCTTTCTCAGCTAAAACCGCTCCGCTCTTAATAACGAGATCGAGTATATTTCTCAGGGAGATCATGCTTCCGTGGCACTGCACTTCTACCACGTCTTCGGCCGTATAAGAGAGCGGTCCTTTCATATAGACGGCCATCACTTCGTCGATGGTCCGGCCGCTTTCAGGATCGACTACATGGCCATAGGAAAGATGTCTGTTTTCTATCTTCGAAGACGCGGGAACAAATATTTTTTTCAATATATCCAGAGCCTTATCCCCACTTATTCTGACTATTCCTATGCCTCCCTCTCCGGGAGCCGTAGCTATAGCGGCGATGGTATCTTCTTTTATCATACTTTTCTCCCTGTTATCGCAAAAGGGCCGTCCAGGAGACAGCCCTTTATTCTACTTCAATTCGATGATGACTCTTCTGTAAGGATCCTGTCCCTCACTTCTGGTGGACACCTTCGGGTGATTGTGAAGCGCAGCGTGTATCACCTTTCTCTCATAAGGATTCATAGGTTCAAGTTTGACGCTTCTCCTTGTTTTGACTACTTTATTCGCCAGTCTGTAGGCAAGAGATTCAAGAGTCTTTTCTCTCTTAGCCCTGTAATGCTCCGCATCGACGACGACTCTCGTATATTCTTCGTTTCCCTTATTCACTACGAGGCTCGTAAGGTACTGAATAGCGTCAAGAGTCTGTCCTCGCTTCCCTATTATGGTTCCCGAATCTTTACCGCTTATATCAAGGTATATGGATTTTTCTCCCTTCTTAGCGCTTACGTCAAGGGAAAGTCCCATCTCTTCGGTGACCTTTCTCAGGAAATCCAAAGCCTCATGTTCTTCGCAAGGAACTAAATTTTCATCCTTGATCGAGACTTCTTCTTTTATTTCTTCTTTTTTGATATATTCTTTTTTAGGTGTTTCTGTTTTTTTAATCTGAGCCTTTTCTGCTTTTTCGACAGCTGTCTTTTCTTCTTTTTTATGCTCGTCTTTTTTCTCTGCTGCGCCCTGCGCCTGAGATTTCTTTTTCTCAACCCTTACGAGGGCTAGTTTTGAGCCTATTCCGAAAAAGCCTCTTGAAGGTTCTTCTAAAACAGTAACATCTACCTCGTCTATGGTAAGTCTCAGATCGTCTAAAGCCAATTTAACGGCTGCTTCGACGTCTGTTCCCCATTTCTCAGAAAAATCTGCCATGTTTTACTTTTCCTCCAATTTAAGTTATGCTCTCACTGCTTTTGCTTTGCGCTTCTTTTTGCTTTCTCCCGACATCTTTTTCTTCATCTTCGCAAATCTGATGTTGTAGAAGATCTGGATTATCTGATTCAAAGACCAATACAGAGCAAGTCCCGCCGGATAACTTCTGGCCATCAGCAGTATCATAACAGGGAAGACGTATTTCATCATCTTCGTCATCATCTTCATCTGATCTGCGTTAGGTCCGGACATCTGATTAGTCTGAGAGAAGTAAGTAGCCAAGAATGTAGCTATGCCCGCTATTATAGGCAATACCCACTTATCAGGCTGCGCCAGGTCAGGTATCCAAAGGAAGGATTCGTGAATAGCAAACAGCATTTTATCAGAAGATATGTAGTTCATAGGGTTTCTCAAAAGAGCGAAAAGACCCATGATGACTATCATCTGTATCAGCATAGGCAGACATCCGCCGTACATGCTGCCGCCTTCTTCTTTATAAAGTTCTGCCATCTTCTGATTCATCAGAGCCTTATCTTTGGCATACTTCTGCTGTATCTCCTTGATCTTCGGCTGCATCTTGGACATATTCATCGTAGTCTTTATCTGCTTGGCATATAAAGGATACATGACGCCTTTTATCAAGATCGTAAATACAAGTAAAGCAAGACCATAATTACCTATAAAGTCGTAAATCCAAGTGAGCAAATAACTCATTGGGCTTGCTAATATTCCCATCAATTTCCTCCATTATTTTAAAGGATCATAACCACCCTCATGCCAGGGGTGACACTTTAAAATTCGTCTGATTCCCAAGTAACTGCCCTTTATTACGCCGTATTTTTCCAATGCTTGTATAAAATAAGTGGAACAAGTCGGCGTAAACCGGCATGTAGACGGAAAAAGAGGCGAAATAAATTTTTGATAAAATCTGATCGTGAGGATCATGATTTTTCTAAAAAAATTGCCTATTATCTTCATTTTCCTTTTTTTACTCCGGTCCGTCTAAAAGCAGAATTAAGGGATTTCTCAACTTCTGCACATTTCTTGCCGCAAATAGTGTTTCTTGCGATGATTATAAAATCGTATCCTTCAGGTAAGCTCCCCTCTATATTGCGGTAGCTTTCTTTCATGAGCCTCTTGGCCCTGTTTCTGACTACACTGTTTCCGACTTTTTTGCTGGCTAAAAACCCTGTTCTGTTATAAGGAAGTCCGTTAAGCCGGTAAAAGAGCACCACATACCTGTCGCCCACTGATTTTCCCTTATTATATACAGCGGAAAATTCGCTGTTTTTTCTCAAAACATTTTTTTTCAGCATTTTAAATCCCTGGGATTTTGATTAAGCAGTAAGTTTTTTTCTTCCTTTTGCTCTTCTTCTCTTTAAAACGTTTCTGCCGTTTTTAGTGCTCATTCTCTTTCTGAAGCCATGTTCTTTCATTCTCTGTCTCTTTTTAGGCTGATAAGTCATTTTCATTTTTAAGGTTCTCCTTTCCGAATTTTCGTCGTATGATCTAAATTCCAATCATACACATATGCCTAAGTATTATAAATGAAAAACAGGCGAATGTCAATGATATTCGCCTGTAATGTTATGAAGTATCTATAATAAAGGTTTCTAATTTTTAAAAATTCTGTCTCGGTGAGACTAATGTCGGTGTTTCTATATATTTGCTTCCATTCCAAACATGAGACCATCCATGAGCATAGAATGTTCCAGAACTTGCAGAATGATCTATATAATTTCCGATACTGGAGGCTGAACTACTTGTATAAGCCGTAGTACCTAATTTTACCATATATCCTGAAACATTATAAATTACTGCTCCTGCTCCAAGCCAACCAGCTGGTAAACTTCCTCCAACATGATTTACATGTGCTCTTCCTTGTACAGTATTACTATTTTTATATATAGTCACTACAGAATAATTATAATAACTTTTTCCAGCTACTGTAAAATTTTTATAACCGGATTCAGCCCATAATGGAACAATTTCTGGTTCAACTGATGTCTCAATCGAGACATCTTTATTTATAACAAATTCACCAATAATTGTGATTCCATCACTTTTATAAACAGGAATTTTTTTCTCCTCTATTAAAAGTTTACTTGCTTCCAACGGATTAGAAGGTATTGGTACTTCTATATCTTCTTTCTTTACATAGCCTAATTTACCATTAGTAGCAACTGCTGCAATTAAATCTAAATTTTCTTCTGAAAAGTATAACGATCCAAATTTTTCACCATTAGAATTCGTATTTATTTTTTTAAATCCATAGTATCTCCATACACAAAAGAACTAGGCAACATAAATACCAAACAGATTATAAAAAATAAAACAATCACATATTTAAACAATTTATTTGTATTCATTTTTTACTCCCTTCAATGCATTTCTAAAACTGCTTGTGTAATTAAAAATTCTCCTATTACTGTTTCTCCATCGCTTTTATATACATTAACATGATAGTCTTCTGAGACATAAGTTGCCGCGTCTTCCGGTGAAGAAGGTACCGAAACTTCTATATCTGTTTTTTTGATGTAGCCCTCTTTTCCGTTGGTAGCCACAACGGCTATCAAATCAAGTGAATCACTTTCAAGAAGTTGATTTAATCCTTTATCTGTCGGAAATTTTCCATATTTTTCACCATTTTTATTTATATTTTCGGATTTTCCGATACTGCTGCCAATAATCAAAACTATCATGATTAAAGCTAAAACAGCCGGAAGGAACAACTTCAACGATTTTTTATTTTTCAATCTGATCACCTCGCTCTCGTGCTATATTCTGCCACAGCTCAAAGAGATCTTCGTCTATATCTTAAATAACTTGTATAATTAAGATATAATTATATAGAACATCGGTCTGCCCTCCATTAAAACTTTATATTTATTACTTGTAAAAATTTTAACATATATTATAATACCATGTCAATAATTATATTCTATTTTTTAGAATTTTTTAAATAATTATGTATCATCCAAAGCTGCCCAAACCTACCATCAAAAAAAGACTCAATCACCCATCAGGGTCTTGAGTCTTTTTCGCACTCCGCTCTACAGCGGCAAATCCTTCTTTTCAAACCAGATTATGCCTACAGCGTACAGCATTAAAGCTAACACTCCCATTATTATGAAGTCCTGAATATAGCCGCTGCCCTCAAGTATCTTCTGAGTGTCGAAGAGAGTGTTCAACGTAAAATTCTTTAAAAAATCCAAATCGTCTGACAATTTTATAAACATGCTGACTACGAAAAAATACAAGGGGATCCCCGCCCCAAAAGTCAGCGAATTCTTTGACGTGTTAAAGATGCACGACGAGCAGAAGCATATTCCGCTGCCCGTATCTAACTTAAACAAATCCAAAAGCTCCTCGGCATAAGAAAAGCTCTTCATTCCCCTCATCTTCCCTATCAATTTCAAATAGGCCGTTCCCGTCATGTTGTCGGGAAAAGATATTTCTCCCGGAAGATAACCGAGGTTTTTCTGTATTTTTTTCTGATCCCTCCAACAATCCATTCCGTCTATCAAAACCGTTCCCGACTGAGACCTTATGAATCCCATCAAATGCCTCATGGTAGTGGATTTTCCCGCTCCGTTGGGCCCAAGGTACCCGTATACCTCACCCTTTTTTATGGAAATGCTGACGCCAAAGACTCCCTTTCCGCCGCCGTAATCCTTCGTAAGATTGCGAATATCTATCATAGTCAATTTAATCACCTCCTGTTTGCTGTAAGAAATTATATCCTTGCCGCCGGCGTTATTCAACCGACAATACAGTGCAAAATGTCGGGTTTTGTGTTAATATTAAATAAAAAAATCATGAGATGCTGTATGAATCATCATAGGGAGGAAAAAGAATTCATAACTGCCTTTTAGCAGATATATGAGCATAAGCCTTTAGAAAAAATATCCATAAAAGAATTATGTATTAAAGCCGGTTATAACAGGACTACCTTCTATGTATATTATCAAAATATCTATGACTTGTTGGACAAAGCTGTAGACGATTTGCTTTCTCCTGTAATCCAGCAGATATATGAAATCGACGACTTAGAGAATTTGCTGAAAGGAAATTTAATACGCCTTCTGTTTTTAAAATTTTTTCCTCAAAGAAGCGGATACATCGAAATCATATTCAAAAGAAACCAATATTACAGTTTAACCGAAAAAATCAAATCCCGCCTCTTGGCTTTTATAAAAGCCCAATTAAAAAAGGATTTAAAAAATATCGAAATAATTTTGGAATATCAGATTTCAGCCATTATAGGAGTTATCAGCTATTGGTACAAATCAGAAAAAAGCTTTACTGAAGAAGAACTCATAAAAATCATATACGAAATTTCTTCCAGAGGGATATTTTCTCTGCTGTCCGAAAGCTTGTCCGACAGCCGTGAATAGCGGGCAAAAATCTGTTCACAACTTTATTCACAACCTGTGGATAACTTTTAAAAGCATTTATTTTATAATATTAACAAATTCACACTTGCCTGTGGATAACTTTTTAGTTAGAATATATTCATAGACGAAAAAAGAAGGTTTTCATGATGGACTACAACAAGATATGGGAAAGCGTACTCGACAAGATAAAAGAAATTACTACACAGATAAGTTTTGAGACCTGGTTTCTTCCTCTAAAGATAAGAAGAATCGATCAGGACCTGAACATAGTATACATAGAAGTAAATTCCGACAACAGGAGCGAGTTCATAATAACTACTATAAAAAACCGCTATCTTTCAACGCTGGAGACCTCTTTTAAAGAAGTCTTGAGCGATAGTTTTCGTGTTGTTTTAAAGGATTCCGATCAATATAAATCGGAAGAAGTTAAAGAAGAGCCTAAGATAAAACCTAAAAAACAGCTTTTGGATAAAGAAAAGATCTTTAATCCCAGATTTAATTTTGAAAATTTCGTCGTAGGAAACAGCAACAAGTATGCTCATGCGGCAGCCTTGGCGGTAGCAGAATCTCCGTCAGAAGCTTATAATCCTCTATTCATATACGGAGGTTCAGGTCTTGGCAAGACTCACCTGATGCACGCCATAGGCATATATCTTCTTGAAAATAATCCTAAACTCAACGTTTTATACGTTTCATCTGAAATGTTTACAAATGAACTGATAAAAGCTCTGAACACTCACAAGATGAACGAGTTTAAATCAAAATACAGAAAAGCCGACGTGCTTCTCATAGACGATATACAATTCTTAGAGGGAAAAGAAAGCACTCAGGAAGAATTTTTCCATACCTTCAACTCTCTCTACGATTCGAATAAACAGATAATAATATCCAGCGATAAAGCTCCAAACAAATTAGTAAATCTTGAAGAAAGATTGAGATCGAGGTTTCAGTGGAACCTCATCGCCGATATACAGCCTGCCGACTACGAAACGAGAGTAGCCATTCTTCTCAAGAAAGCCGAAAACATGGGCATAAACACCGACGAAAATCCTGAGATTTACGACGTGGCTTGTATGATAGCCGAAAAGATAAAAGACAATATAAGAGAATTAGAAGGAGCCCTGATAAGAGTGGTCTCATTTTCACAACTTTTGAACGAGAAACTGGACAAGAACTTTACAAAGAGGACTCTCAAAGACATATTCAGCAATGTAGAGAGAACCGTTACTCCGGAAAAAATAAAAAAGACAGTATGCAAATATTACGGAATAAAGATAACTGACATTGAATCTTCAAAGAAGACTAATAATATAGCCTTCCCAAGACAGATAGCCATGTATCTGATAAGAGAAATGACAGATTACTCTCTTCCTAAGATAGGTCAGTTCTTTGGAGGAAAGCATTACACCACGGTTTTATACGCCTGCGAAAAGATAGACGACGAGCTTTCCATGGACAAGAATCTAAGAGAAGTCATAGAGAATATTAAAGAAGAAATCAAAGACTGATAAAGAGTTTTCCTACTTATTAAAATAAATTTTATTTGTTTTCCACAGATTTTGAACAACAATTTTCAGTGAATTATCAATGTTCTCATAAGTTATCCACATAATTCACAACGCCTATTACTACTATTACTACCAAAAAATATAAATATTAACTAATACGGAGGTATCGTATGAAATTTTCCTGTAGCCAGCAGACTCTGACCAAAGCCTTAAATATAGTATCCAAGGCAGTTACTATAAGAACTACAATTCCTATCTTAAAAGGGATTCTTTTAAAAGTGGATGATAACGGTATATTGACTATGTCAGCCTCCGATCTCGACCTAAGCATAGAGAAAAAAATAAAGGTTGAAAACTCTAATCCCGGCGAAATAGTCGTTCTTTCCAAATTATTCGGAGATATAATAAGAAAGCTGCCTGACGGAGAGATAATAGTAGAAGAGACAGAAGGAAAAGTAAATATAAAATGTTCTAACTCTGAGTTTAATATAATAGGACTTTCTGCTGACGAATTTCCTAACATAAATCCTAATGAAGAAAATTCAGAGGAACTTGTATTTAATAAGGAAATCTTAAAAGACATGATAAAGAAGACTTCTTTTGCCGCAAGTATAGATGAAAATAAAGGCGCTATGACCGGCGTACTCATAGAGATGGAAGAAAACAGTCTCAATATGGTGGCCATAGACGGGTTCAGAATGGCCATCGCCAGAGAACAGATGAAAAATAAAGAAAAGAAAAATATCATAATACCGGCTAAGATACTCAGCGAGATAAGCAGGATAATAACGGAGACAGAAAGTTCAGGCGATGATGTCACTATGCTGTTAAGCGAGAAAAAAGCCGTCTTCATAATGGAAAATACAAAAGTAGTCATAAGACTTTTAGAAGGAGATTTTATGAACTACAAGAGAATAATTCCGGCAGAAAATCCTTGCAGAGTAGTCCTTTCGAGAAATGATTTTCTTGAAAGCGTAGAAAGAGCCTCTCTTTTAGCTAAAGTAGGAAAGAATAATCTGGTAAAATTAGAAATAAAAGACAATAATATCGAGATAACTTCTAAATCAGAAGAAGGAAACGTAAAAGAAGATATAATAGTCACTAAAGAAGGAAACGACCTGACCATAGGATTCAATTCCAAATACCTGATAGACGTTTTAAAGGTAATAGACGATGAGAGTATAAGCATGTATTTTAATACCAACGTCAGCCCATGCCTCGTAAAGCCTATCGACGGAAACAGCTTTGAATATCTGATATTACCTGTAAGAATAAGTCAGTAAAGAATAAGAATATTATGAGGGCCGGCATGAGCCGGCTCTTTAAGAGATTACGAAAAATACCCGTGATTTTGAGACAGGAAGAGATATGTACATAAGAGAAGTGGAATTGAAGAATTTCAGAAATTACGAACATCTGAACCTGAAATTCAATGAAAATGTAAACTTCATAATAGGAAATAATGCTCAGGGAAAGACAAATCTTTTAGAGAGCATTTTTATTTGTTCCATGGGAAAATCTTTCAGGACTTCTAAGGACGCCGAAATGATCAGATTTGAAAAAGATTTTTCAAAGATAAAGGTTACTGCTCAAAAGCAGCTGTTTCCTGTCGATGTAGAGATAACTCTAAGAAAAGATCAGGGAAAATCCATCAAAGTGAATGGAATGAATATATCCAGAACGTCTGATCTGCTGGAAAATCTTTATATAGTCATATTTTCTACCGAAGATCTGAAGATAGTAAAAGATGAACCTGAAAAAAGAAGAAAATTCATTGACAGAGAACTCTGCATGCTTAAACCTTCTTACCTCGACAGCTTAACTAATTATAAAAAAGTTATACTGCAGCGGAATAATTACCTTAAAGAAAGAAACATAGATTCTTCCGTACTGGATATATGGGATATTCAGCTTGCTAAGTACGGATCAAAGATAATATCCATGAGAAATGATTTTATAGAAAAAATAAATGAGATCAGCGCCAGGATTCATGGAAATATAACCGACGGAAAAGAAAAACTAAAAATAGAATATGATCCCAATATCAAGATAGTAAATAATCTTGAAAACGAGCTCTATAATTCGATAAAAAAATCCCAGCCCAGCGATATGCGTCTTAGAACCACTACGAGAGGGCCTCATCGGGACGATATATCCTTCTATATAGACGATATTAACGTAAGAAGTTTTGGGTCTCAGGGTCAGCAGAGGACTGCGGCCTTGTCGCTGAAACTGGCAGAGCTGGATCTGATAAAGGCAGAGACCGGTGAGGAGGCGATTCTTTTGCTGGACGATGTCATGTCTGAACTTGACGCCGGACGTCAGGAATATCTTATAAAAACTTTGTCGGATATACAGCTTTTTATAACTACTACGGAGATAAATGACAGTCTTGAGAAAGCTGCGTCGAAAGGAAAAATTTTCACAGTAGAAAACGGAAAAATAAAGCCCTGAAAAAATATGGTATCTAAAAGACATATGTACACCATTTTTTAGGGCTTTTATAGTTAAAAAAAGCGGGTTTAAACCTCTTAAAATAATAAAAGTAATAAAAAACCCGAAATACATATTTTAATTGAAAAAAAGCCTGAATTATGTTATACTGTTAAACGTTGAAATATATAGAGAAAAGGTGAGAAAATGAGTTTATTGGACGAGAAGACAAACGGACAATATGACGCGGCCCAGATACAGGTGCTGGAGGGTCTTGAAGCAGTGAGAAAAAGACCCGGCATGTATATAGGAAGCACCGGAGCAAGGGGTCTGCATCATCTTGTATATGAAATTGTGGATAACAGTGTGGATGAAGCGCTGGCAGGATACTGCACCACAATAAAAGTTACTATTAACAAGGATAATTCCATCACCGTGGAGGACGACGGCCGAGGTATGCCTGTGGACAAGCATCCTAAGCTTAAGATTCCTGCAGTAGAAGTTATCCACACAGTTCTCCATGCCGGAGGAAAATTCGGCGGAGGAGGATACAAAGTATCCGGCGGACTCCACGGCGTGGGAGCTTCTGTAGTAAACGCCCTCTCTACCCACATGGAAGTAGAGATAAGAAGAAACGGTAAAATCTACAAGCAGTGTTACGAAAGAGGAAAGACTGTAACTCCTCTTGAAGTTATCGGAGATTCAAAAAAGACGGGATCAAAGACCAGCTTTTGGCCTGATCCTGAAATATTCGAAACTACTATATTCGATTTCGATACTCTCGAACACAGGCTGCGGGAGATGGCTTTTCTCAACAAGGGTATAAAGATTATCTTTAAAGATGAGAGGGAAGGCAAAAAAAGAAGCGAAACTTATCACTATGAAGGCGGAATCAAAGAATTTGTCAAATTCCAGAACCAGAATAAAGACGCCATTCATCCTGACATCATATATTTTGAAGTAGTAAGAGATACCTGCGAAGTAGAAATCGCAATGCAGTATACAGAAAGTTACAATGAACTCGTCTTAGGATATGCCAACAATATAAATACTACAGACGGCGGTACTCACATCGTCGGATTTAAGAGCGCTTTAACAAGAATTTTTAATGATTACGGAAAAAAAGCAAAGATACTTAAAGAAAACGACACTTTGAGCGGCGAAGACGTGAGAGAAGGTCTTACCGCCATAGTATCCGTAAAGCTGGCGGAGCCTCAGTTTGAAGGCCAGACTAAAGCAAAGCTTGGAAATCCGGATATGAGAGGTTTTGTAGAAACCACCACCAACGAAAATCTTACAGCTTTTTTAGAAGAAAATCCGGCTCAGGCTAAGATAATATTGGAAAAATGTATCAAAGCAGCCAGAGCAAGAGAGGCGGCCAGAAAAGCCAGAGATCTGACCAGAAGAAAAGGAGCTCTGGACAGTTTTTCTCTTCCCGGAAAACTCGCAGACTGTTCTGATAAAGATCCGTCTCAGTGCGAGATATTCCTCGTCGAGGGAGATTCCGCCGGAGGAAGCGCAAAAGACGGCAGAGACAGAAAGCGTCAGGCGATACTTCCTCTCAGAGGTAAGATCCTCAATGTAGAAAAAGCAAGACTCGACAGAATACTCAATTCTGACGAGATAAAGAATATGATAACGGCTTTCGGCTGCGGTATCGGAGACGATTTTAATGTAGAGAAGCTCAGATATCATAAGATAATAATAATGACCGATGCCGACGTAGACGGAGCTCACATAAGAACTCTGCTTCTGACCTTCTTCTACAGATATATGAGACCTCTTATAGAGGGAGGATTTGTCTATGCGGCTCAGCCGCCTCTTTATCAGGTTAAAAAAGGAAAAGACGTTTACTATACTTACGGTGAGGATGAACAGACAGAGCTGATGAAATCTCTCGAGGGTAAAGCTGGCAAAGCCGATATACAGCGTTATAAGGGTCTTGGAGAGATGGACGCAGAACAGCTGTGGGATACTACTATGGATTACGAACACAGAACGCTGATTCAGATCACCATAGAAGACAGTGCGGCAGCCGATCAGACTTTCTCTACTCTCATGGGTGATAAAGTGCCTCCTCGTAAGAAATTTATAGAAGACAACGCTCATTATGCGACTATTGATATTTAGGAAAGGAGGCCAATAGATGACTACATTTTTAGAAGATCAGAAGCTGATACAGCACGAGATAAACAAAGAAATGAAGGACTCCTATATCGATTACGCCATGAGCGTTATCGTAGGCCGTGCCCTTCCCGATGTAAGAGACGGGCTTAAGCCTGTTCACAGAAGAATTCTTTACGGCATGAGCGGCCTTGGAGTGACTCCTGACAAGCCTCATAAAAAATCGGCTCGTATAGTCGGTGAAGTAATGGGTAAATATCACCCTCACGGAGACGGCTCCATATATAACGCCATGGTAAGGCTGGCGCAGCCTTTTAATATAAGATACACTCTTGTAGACGGACACGGAAACTTCGGTTCCGTAGACGGAGACGGTGCGGCTGCCATGCGTTATACCGAGGCGAGGATGACTCCTCTGGCCCTCCAGATGCTGAGAGACATAGAGAAGGAAACGGTGGATTTCACGCCCAACTTCGACGGAGAAGAAAAGGAACCTGCTGTTCTTCCTTCGAGATTCCCAAATCTTCTCGTAAACGGTTCCAACGGTATAGCCGTAGGTATGGCCACTTCCATACCGCCTCACAACCTGTGCGAAGTCATAGACGCGGCTGTAAAGCTGATAGACGAGCCTGAATCTACGGTGGAGGACCTTATCAAGATAGTCAAGGGTCCGGATTTTCCTACCGGCGCCATAATAATGGGAAAATCCTCCGTAAGAGAGGCATATCGCACCGGACAGGGAAAAGCCGTAGTAAGGGCAGTCGCCGAAATCGAAGAGACTTCTCACGGCAAGCAGCAGATAATAGTTACGGAGATTCCTTATCAGGTCAACAAGGCAAGGCTCATCGAAAAGATAGCCGACCTCGTTAGAGATAAGAGAGTGGAGGGTATAACCGCCATCCGTGATGAATCAAACCGTAAGGGTATGCGTATAGTAATAGAGCTTAAGCGCGACACTAACGCCAATATAGTTCTCAACAGACTGTATAAGCATACTCAGATGCAGGACAGCTTTTCCATGATAATGCTGGCCCTGGTGGACGGCAGACCTAAGATTCTGAACTTGCGGGAGATAATAAGCGAATATCTCAAGCATCAGAAAGAAGTCGTCACCAGAAGGACTATCTTTGATAAGAAGAAGGCGGAGGCGAGAGCTCATATCCTGGAAGGCTACCTCATAGCCCTCGATAACATAGACGAAATAATAAGAATAATAAGAAGCAGCTATAACGACGCTAAGGAAAAACTGATGGAAAGATTTGATCTTTCGGAGATACAGGCTCAGGCAATACTCGATATGCAGTTTCGCAGACTGCAGGGACTGGAAAAAGAGAAGATCGAAAGCGAATATCAGGAGCTTCTCAAAAAAATCGCTTATTATGTAGAACTTCTGGCAGACGAGAAAAAACTTATGGGCGTAGTAAAAGACGAACTCATAGAGATAAGAGACAAGTGGGGAGACAAGAGAAAGACCAAGATCAAGGCTGACGCTCAGGAGCTGGACGAAGAAGACCTCATAGAGGAAGAAAAGGTCTGCATTACCCTCACCCATCTGGGATATGTAAAGAGAGTGCCGGTTGACACCTACAGGGCTCAGAAGCGTGGAGGCAAGGGAATCACAGGACTTACCACCCGGGATAACGATTTCGTAAAGAACATGATAATGACTTCGACTCACGACTATCTGATGTTCTTTACCAACACAGGAAAGGCCCACAGGATAAAGGCTTACGAAATACCGGAGGCCACCAGGACGGCAAAGGGTACTCCTGTAGTCAATTTCCTCAACCTTCTGCAGAGAGAAAGAGTCACGGCAGTCATCCCTATCAAAGAATTTGCCGAGGATAGATTCCTTGTGGGAGTCACCAAGGACGGCATAATCAAGAAGACCGCCTTGGCCAACTTCGATACTAACAGGAAGACGGGACTGATCGCCATGAATCTGAAAGAAGGCGATCAGCTGATAGATATAAGAGAGACCAGCGGAAATAACAATGTCATCATAGTCACAAAGCACGGAAAGTGTATAAGCTTCTCCGAGGAGGACGTAAGGCCTATGGGAAGAATCGCCGGCGGTGTAAGAGCCATTAAGCTTGAAAAAGATGACGAAGTAGTTTCCATGGAACTGGTAGAACCGGGACAGGAACTTCTCGTAGTAACCGAGAAAGGTTACGGAAAGAGAACTAAAGTCGAAGAATACAAGATACAGGTCAGAGGAGGAAAAGGCCTTCTGACTTATGACAAGACTAAGTTTAAAAAGACCGGGCAGCTTGTGGGAGCCATGGTAGTAGACGATGACGACGACGTCATGCTCATAAATTCCAACGGCATAATCATAAGGATGCAGGCTAAAGAAATATCCAGACTCGGAAGAGCTACTCAGGGAGTGAAGATAATGAACGTGGCAGACGACGTAAATATCATTGCTCTGGCAAAAGTCGCCCGTGAAGATGAACTGGAAAAGGAAATAGAGGGCGGCTCTGAAAGCGGAGAACAGCTCGAATTAAAGTAAAACTAACAAAGGAGGCCAAACTCATGGCAGACAAATTACAATTTGTCATTCCCGGCAAACCGCAATATATAACTATTGTAAGGCTGGCCGTGGGTTCTGCAGCCAATACCGCAGGATTTGACGTAGAGGAGATCGAAGACATAAAGACAGCAGTAGGAGAGGCTTGCAAGAACATCAGCTGCCACGGATCGGAAGGATTTGCCGAGCAGTATCAGGTAGACTGCGAGATAGAAGACGGCAAGATGCAGATATATGTTACGGATATAAGCGGCAGCCATAAGCTGGAGAAACTGCAGAAACCTTGTCTCGACTGTCCCAACGAGGGAGACTTGGGGCTTTACGTCATAAAATCTCTCATGACCAGTATTGAAATAATAGACGGACCAAATTGCAAAAAAGCTATTAAGATGACAAAGGCAAAATAATGAATTCAGAATTATTCAACCGTTACGCAGAAAACCCTACAATTGAATTAAGAAACCGGATAGTAGAGGATAATCTGTACATGGTTGATATCCTGATCAGAAAATATCTGGGTAAAGGCGTCGATTATGACGACCTTTACCAGGTGGGAGCTTTGGCGCTGGTCTCCGCAGTGGAACGGTTCGACGTTTCAAAGGGTTACGAGTTTAAAAGCTTCGCTACTCCTACTATTTTAGGAGAGATAAAGAAGTATTTCAGGGACAAGCAGTGGAGCCTCAAAGTTCCAAGGCGCCTTAAAGAGATAGCCACCAAGGTGCAGGAGGTCAAGGGAGATCTTTCGGTGAGGCTGGGGAGAGCTCCCAGTGTGGAGGAGATATCGGAGGCCACGGGATTTACTCATGAGCAGATAATGCAGGCTCTTGAAAGTTCCAAGGCTTACGGCACTTATTCTCTGGAGAGCGCCTCATCGGGCGCTTCTGAAGAGAACGAAGATAACCCTCTGGAGAAATACATAGGATTCGAAGATCTGGGATATGAACGTGTAGAGATAAACGAGATCGTAACTAAAGTGCTGGAAAATTTCAGTGAAAATTACAGATATATATTTAAAGAAAGATTCATCGAAAACAGACCGCAGGCGGCCATAGCCAAGGAACTGGGAGTTTCTCAGATGACCATTTCGCGTGCTGAGAAGAATATAGTCCAGCAGTTCAGAAGAGAGATGCACCGGCAGTGAAGCAAAGATGAAATAAATTAAGAAAGAAGGCACATGGGATGAAAAGAGTTTTTTCGGGCGTACAGCCTACAGGAAACATTCACCTCGGAAATTACCTCGGAGCATTGAAGCAGTTTGTGGAACTTCAAGAAGATCATGAGTGCATATATTGCATAGTGGACATGCACGCTATAACGGTTCCGCAGGATCCCGAGGTTCTAAAAGAACACATATTGGACGTGGCGGCTCTTTATCTCGCCGTCGGCGTAGACCCTGAAAAATCTATAGTATTTGTGCAGTCGGATGTACCCGGCCATGCGGAGCTGTCATGGATTCTCACCTGCAATTCATATACCGGCGAGCTGTCGAGAATGACACAGTTCAAAGATAAGAGCAAAAATAAAGAATCGGCTCCGGCCGGGCTTTTCACCTACCCTATTCTGATGGCTGCGGATATACTCCTGTATGATACCGACGTAGTGCCGGTAGGAAACGACCAGAAGCAGCATATCGAGCTATGCAGAGATCTGGCGGTAAGAGTAAACGGGAAGTATCCCGATACTTTTGTCATACCGGACGGAAGGTTCTTAAAAGAAGGGGCCAGAATAATGGCGCTGGACGATCCTTCTAAGAAGATGAGCAAGAGCGCCGAAAATATACACTCGCGAATCTCTCTGCTGGACGATCCGGCTAAGATAAAGAAATCCATAATGAAAGCCACCACTGACTCGGAAGGCGTCATAAGATTCGATACCGAGAATAAACCGGGCATCAGCAATCTGCTCAATATCTACAGCGTTCTTTCAGGGATTAGCATCGCCGATCTCGAAAAGAAGTATGAAGGAAAAGGTTACGGAGATTTCAAGAAAGATCTGGTGGAAGTCACAGTAAAGGCGCTTACGCCTATACGTGAGAGATTTGAAGAGATACGTAACTCAGAAGAATTGATCAGAATTCTCCGGGAAGGCGCCGGCAAAGCCGACGCTATAGCCAAGAAGACGATAGAAAGAGTCAAAGGAAACTTTGGGCTGGGATTATAATCAAAAAACACGCCTGCCTCAGCGGTCTGGTCCTCGGAGCTTTTAGCTCCTGCGGAGGCCCGCCTGCGGCAGGGTGTCTTGAATAAACTTTTATTATACTTTGAATTTTGTTCTGTATCCACTTTTATGGGTACAGAGAGCACGTAAATTGCAATGCTGTGTTATGAGGACAGATGTTTGTTCTTGTAAAAGAAGTTGATATTGGGCAAAATCAAATGTCATATTATCAATTATTGGTAAAATAGTATTGAAAAGTGATCAAGATTTACCAAAACATATATTGCAATTATATGTTTTTAAAAGGAACATATTACTGGAGTGAAAAAAGACATTTTTTAAAGGTAACACAGGCAATTAGTCAATAATTTTTGATAAAAATTTATCAAAAATTATTGACTTTGTTAAAACTAATAAATATAATATATATAATTATAATATCATGAGCTATCTTTATTAAGAAATAAAGGAGGTGAATAAAAATAGTTAATTCTAAACTAAAGAGATTGTTGTAAAAGGAGGGGATAATAACTCTTATTATTGATGAAACAAACTGATATAAATCTTTGTATGTGATTATTAAAAAAAAAAGGAGGAGAAAATGAATAAATATTTTAAAAAAGGAATAGCAATAGTGCTTATGCTCAGCATAATAATTACAAGCCAAAGATTTACAGTTTTTGCTGGAGTTTCAAATAATATTAGTAAAGATATAGAAATTGAAAGAGTCGATAAAACAGTTTATAAAGATATTCAATTGATGAAAAAAATAGGAATAAGTAGTAATGAAGATAACCCTTTAAAATTAGTCAATTTATCTAAAAAGAGTTATTGTGTAGATGATAGTACAATAATACAAATTATTGAGAACTCTGATAAACGTATTGAATTAAGGATAACTGAGGGAAATAAAGTGGATAATGTAGTGTTCACTAATGATGGTAAAACATATCTGGATAATAAGCAGGTTATAGTAACTGATTCAGAAGGAAATGAGATTTTACATAATATGTTTGCAGAACCTAAAGTAGGATATTCAATTTATTATAAAAAAACATGTCCATACGGATCTTCTGGTGATTATACGCATTATTATGGTCAGGAAAAAAGTGCAAATATAAGTTTAGGAAAGGATATTACAGCACTATCTGTAGTTGCTTTCCGTGCATTTATGTTGACTTATCTTGGTGTTGCAGGAGAAGTTGCTTCTAATATATTAGAACAGTTCTATAATATTTTAATAACAACAGAACCTACAACAAGTGCGCTGTCATATAAGGCGGATATGTATAGTCATAAAAATTATAAAAGTGGTTATATTCCTTCGCAATTTACTTTTATATGGAAATATAATCTTAAATTGTATCCTAAGACAAATTTTAGCGGCTCTGCAACAACAAAGAATGTGTATAAGTGTAAAATGACCGTATAGAAGAATGGAGCTGATAATATATGAAAAAGCCGGATAAAAAGAAAACCATCATCACCATAGTAACAATAGCGGCCATTGCTGTCATTCTTAATATTCCTGTTGTATCTGATGTTATTGCAATGACGAGAGTCGGCATGATTGGAAGTGTGACCGATATGGAGAAAACAGAGTATGAGGGAGAAAAGTACTGGCAGTTTTCTTTAGATGACGAGTATGATACCAGAATTATCGTGGTGGAACATAATATTTTCAGAGTAACCGTCAGGATATTTGAAGATTCTACAGGTAAGGAAAACTTATACACCAAGCCTCTATTTGGAAAACCGGTGATAGATATTCCATAGAAATAAACCCCCTTTGCTGTAAAAGCAAAGGGGGTTTATTCATCTATAATTGACTAAAGTATGAAACTACAAAATCTTCAAATAATGCGACAGAGGTAGGTATATAATTTTGGGATGTTTTTTGTATATTTATATATCTAAAAGCAATAGGGTTTTTGATCTTAATTTTTTTGATTTTTGTCTCGTTTTTAATTCTCCATGTTTTTTCAGGAATAATAGAAATCTCCATACCACGCTTAATAAAATCAATCATGATAGAGGGGTGGTTGCTTTCTAAATTTATTTTTGGTATGAATCCCGCTTGTTTGCATAGCTGCAAAGTAGAAGTATAAAGAGGCAAATCGCTGGTCAGAGATATAAAAGGTTCATCACGTAGTTCGTATAAGTCTATTTCGTCAAGGGATACTAATTTATGATTTTTAGGAATCGCCAAACAAAAGCTTTCTTTAAGCATTTGAGTACTATTGGATTCTAAGACAGAATAATCTGAACTGTAAATATGGAAATTGGCACTTTTGGGCGGAAGGCTATTATGTAAGCACCGTGGGATTAAACGAAGAAACAATACGAAAGTATATTAAAGAACAAGAAAAGCATGATCAAGTAATGGATAAACTGAGTGTTAAAGAATATGAAGATCCATTTAAATAACAGTTAGCCCCTTCAGGGGCGGCCAAGGCGGCAAAGACAATGAGGCTTGAACAAAGAGAAAGCCCGCGTCTTTAGGCGCGGGCCAGTATTAGGGGCTTATAGCCCCAGTTCGAACCACCCGTTTTACGGGTGGCACCGATTTGATGAGGAGAAAAGATGGCAAAGAAAAAGATTACGGAGCTGGTAGATGAGCTTCTGGCAGACTTCCTGAAGGAATGTGGGATGGAGCTTTATCACAGCGAATTTGTTAAGGAAGGCAAGGATTGGTTTCTGCGAGTCTACATAGACAGAGACGGCAGCCAAAACGAAAACGAATATGTTTCCACCGATGACTGCGAGAAAGTCAGTCGGTTCCTGAGCAAAAGGCTGGACGATGAAGACCCTATAACTCAAAATTATTATTTGGAAGTGTCGTCTCCGGGGATGGACAGGATCTTATACAGAGAAAAAGACTTTGCCAGATTTACGGGAAGCCCGGTAGAAGTGAGCCTTTATAAGGCGATAGACGGAAAAAAGAGTTATTCCGGCACGCTGGCGGGCCTTATAGACGATCATGTCGTGATCACAGATGAAAAAAATAATGAACTGAAATTCCCTGCGGAGCAGGTGGCCAAGACCCGCCTTGCCGTAGTTTTCTAAAGGAGGTTAAAATGAACAAGGAATTTATTCAGGCGATTGAAGATTTGGAAAAAGAACGTCAGATTTCCAAAGACGTACTTATCGAAGCGATAGAGTCGGCTTTAGTCTCGGCTTATAAAAAAAATTACGGCACATCACAGAACGTAAGGGTAGATATAGATCGTGAAAACGGAGATATAGCCGTACTGATGCGTATGGACGTAGTCGAAGAAATAGAAGACGAACTGACTCAGATATCTGTAGAAGAAGCCAGAGAAATAGACTACAGATATCAGGCCGGAGATATAGTGGAATACCAGGTAACTCCCAGAGACTTCGGAAGGATCGCCGCCCAGACAGCTAAACAGGTAGTGGTTCAGCGGATAAGAGAGGCGGAGAGAGGAATGATATTTGACGATTACGTCACCAGACAGGGTGAGATCGTCACCGGTACCGTACAGAGAATAAGCAATGAGACCATGTTTATAAACCTGGGAAGGACCGAGGGTATACTTTCGGCCAACGAGCAGGTGCCGGGAGAACATTATAAAGTAAATGACAGACTTAAAGTCTATATCATGGATGTAAAAAAGACTACAAAAGGGCCTCAGGTATTCCTTTCCAGATCTCATCCGGGACTGGTAAAGAGATTATTCGAGCTGGAAGTTCCCGAGATAGAAGATGGAACTGTGGAGATAAAAGGAATAGCCAGAGAAGCAGGTTCCAGGACTAAAATGGCCGTATATACTCAGTATGAGGATATAGATCCTGTGGGAGCATGCGTAGGAACCAGAGGCATGAGAGTTCAGGCCATCGTAGATGAGCTTCACGGAGAAAAGATAGATATCATCACATGGAGCGAAGATCCGGTGGAACTGATAGCAAGCGTGCTCAGCCCGGCTAAGGTAGAGGCGGTAATACTCGCAGAAGATGGTGAAAAATCAGCTATGGTAGTGGTTCCTGACTATCAGCTGTCTCTGGCCATAGGAAAAGAAGGCCAGAACGTAAGACTGGCGGCCAGAGTGAGCGGATGGAAGATAGACATAAAGAGCCACACTCAGTATGAGGCCATAGAAGAAGCCGGCGAGGACCTCTCAGAGGAGATCGTAGAAATAGATGATGATAGCTCAGAGGAACTTAGGGAAACGGATGAACAGCCGAAAGAAGAACCGGCTGCTGATGAAGCCGAGGGCGAAGAGATTCTAGTCTCTGATGAAGAGGAAGATTCTGAAGAGTAAGGCCGCGGAGGTGATTGCACTTGAAAGAACGAAAAGTACCTATGAGAAGGTGTATAGGGTGTATGGAGTCAAAAGAAAAAAACTCGCTCATACGCATAACCTTATCAGACGGAAAACTGACGGCTGATGTAACTGGCAGAGCCGACGGAAGAGGAGCTTACATCTGTTCGCATTATGAGAGCTGCCTGCAAAAGGCTTTCAAGAAAAAAGCTTTTGAGAGGACTTTCAGTACGGCAGTCAGCCAGGAGCAGAAAGAAGAACTCATCAGACAGCTTGAAGAGATAAAAGGAAAAAATGAAGGATAAAGTTTTGAACTATCTGGGACTTGCGGCCAGAGGAAGGCTGCTGGTCAGCGGATACAATACGTGTGTATTCATGATAGATAAGAGAAAGGTCAGACTGCTTGTGATCGCAGAAGATCTTTCCGAAAACTCCATAAAGAAGATAACAGGGATAGCAGAGAGAAAAAACGTGCCTTACCGTATCTACGGCAGTATGCGGGAACTCTCCCATATGACCGGAAAGACGGACAGCGGTATCTTCGGAGTTACAGATGAAAATCTGGCAAAAGTGATTTCAGAGAAGATTGATCATAGAGAATCTTAGAAGGAGGTGTTCTAATGGCAACAGAAAGCAATACGAAAGAAACAAAGATAGTGAGGGCTACGCCCAAGAAGACTGACAGCCAGCAGGAAGAACAGCCGAGAGTAACTGTCAAAGCGGCAGTTAAACCGCAGGTGAGGACACAGACAAAGCAGGCTCAGACCAAACAGGCGTCTCAGGAAAAGTCCGCTCAGAGACCGCCTATGGGAAAACCTGTAGCTAATAAAGAACTGGAAGGCAGGAGCAGGATGCCTATAGGCAGACCTGTAGTGCCCAAAGAGGTGGCAGAGAGAGGAAGACAAACTCAGGAGCCGGTTTTAGAGAAGCCGGCAGAAGTGAAGGAGATAAAAACCGAAGAGCCTAAGACGCAGGCTTTAAAGCCTGAGACAGTAAAACCTGAGGCCGTAAAGACTGAGGCGGCACAGAAGGAAACTGCGAAGCAGGATGCTCCTAAGCCTCAGAGAAGCGAACAGACAAAGAACGCAAGACCTGTTTCAGACAATACAAGAACAGATGCTCCGGCAAGATCAGGCGCAAGGCCTGCCGGAAGCAGAACAGAGGAGAGACCTCAGTCTTCACGTCAGCAGTCAGATCGGCCTCAGAGAAGCGACAGACCGCAGGGAGCCCGCCGCAGCGACAGGCCTCAGACAACATCCGGTCAGAGGGGAGACAGACCTCAGAGAGGCGATAGGCCTCAGAGACCGTCAGGCGGATATACTCAGAGAAAGGACGGCGACAGACCGCCGAGAAAAGACGGTGACAGACCGGCCAGACCTCAGAGAAGAGACGACGCGAGACCTTCCGCTTCAGGAAGCACAGTGAACGCTAAACCTACTCAGAAACGAGCAGAAAAGCTACAGCACCAGGATAAAGAGAGAAATAAATTCGCCAAGCTGGACAGCGGCGGTAAGAAAAACAAGCAGAAGATTCAGCAGCGCTCTCTCGAGAAGCAGGCTAAACCTAAGAAACACAGCAAGCCTAAGCAGGCCCCAGTAGTAGAAGAGGATATAATGGAAGAACTGCCTACAGGAACAATAGCTATCACCACGCCGATAACCGTCGCAGGCTTCTGCGAACAGGCGGGAGTATCCACGTCCCAGGTAATCATGGCGCTGATGAAGCTGGGAATAATGGCTAACATAAACCAGAACGTCGACGAAGACACAGTTCTGGTACTGGCCGACGAACTGGGAATCAGCGTGGCAGTGACCAAGGTGGAAGAAGAAATAGAAGAAGAAGGCATAGAATCCTTCGAAGACAGAGAAGAAGATCTCAAGGCCCGTCCGCCTATAATAACGGTAATGGGACACGTAGACCACGGTAAGACTTCGCTCCTGGACGCCATAAGAAAGACTAACGTTACGGCTTCTGAGTCAGGCGGAATAACTCAGCACATCGGAGCTTCCGAGGTAACCATCAACGGACAGAAGATAGTATTCCTCGATACTCCGGGACACGAAGCCTTTACGGCCATGAGAGCCAGAGGAGCCCACATCACCGACATCGCAGTGCTGGTAGTCGCTGCTGACGACTCGGTAAAACCTCAGACGATAGAATCCATAAGCCACGCCAAGGCGGCGGGAGTTCCTATCATTGTTGCCATCAACAAGATAGATAAGCCGGGCGCTAACCCGGACAGAGTAAAGCAAGACCTGACGGAACACGGCATACTGGTGGAAGACTGGGGCGGCGAGGTCATTTCCGTACCTGTATCAGCAAAGACAGGCGAGGGAATAGTGAACCTGCTTGAGATGATACTGCTTCAGGCAGAAGTCCTCGAACTCAAGGCAAATCCTAATCGTCTTGCCATGGGTTCTGTAATAGAAGCCAGATTGGATAAGAACAAGGGCCCTGTGGCTTCACTTCTGGTCACCAATGGAACACTTAAGAGCGGCATGAGCATAGTAGCCGGAACCTGCTCCGGAAGAATACGACTGATGACCAATTACAAAGGCGATACCATTAAGAAAGCCGGTCCTGCCACAGCCGTGGAAATCCTCGGACTCACAGACGTTCCCGAGGCGGGAGACGAGTTCCACGCCGTCAAGGAAGACAAGATAGCCAGAGAAATCGCCGAGAACAGGAAGTCCAAGCTGAGAGAAGAAATCCTTGCAAGAAACGCAAGCACCACCCTGGAGCAGCTGTTCAGCCAGATACAGGAAGGCGAAGTCAAAGACCTCAACCTGATCATAAAGGGAGACGTTCAGGGTTCCATCGGAGCAATCGTTTCTTCTCTGGAAAAATTAAACAATGAAAACGTAAGAGTAAAGATAGTTCATACGGGCGTAGGTACTGTGACCGAATCCGACGTAATGCTGGCAGGAACCACGGGTTCTGTCATCATCGGATTCAACGTAAGACCTACCACCGCCGTTCAGACCTTTGCCGACAGAGAAAACATCCAGATCAGACTCTACAGAGTTATCTACGATATAATCAACGACGTGGAAGACGCCATGAAGGGAATGCTGGATCCTGAATACAAAGAAGAAGTTCTGGGCAAAGTTGAAGTCAGAGAGACTTTCAAGGTTCCTAATGTGGGAATCATCGCCGGAGCTTATGTTCAGGAAGGAAAGGTCATCAGAAACGCAGAAATCCGTCTGGTTCGCGACGGAATCGTCATCCATGAGGGTCATATATCTTCCCTCAGAAGATTCAAGGACGACGCTAAAGAGGTGAATCAGGGATACGAATGTGGTATAGGTATCGAAAACTATAACGATATCAAGATAGGCGACATAATAGAATGTTTCCACATGGTCGAGGTGGAACGCAAATAGCGACCCGTATGACCCAAAGAAAGGATAATTATGGGAAAAGGCTACAGACAGGGAAGACTGGGCGAAGAGATAAGAAAGATAATAGGCAGTATGCTCATTCATCAGATCAAAGATCCCAGACTTTCCTCAATGATAAGCATATCGGGAGTAGATGTGACCAGCGACGGAAGTTACGCCACATGCTATGTGTCTGTTCTCGATATGAATGAGACAGGTCAGGAGAAAGAGGCTTTAGAAAAGGATATCCTGGCGGGGCTTGACAGCGCCTCGGGCCTGATGAAAAAGGAAATAGGAAAAAAAGTCAGGATGCGAAGGGTACCGCAGCTGATATTCAAGATGGATCATTCCATAGAATACGGAGAGTATATAGATAAGATATTAGGTACCATGGACTTTGACAGCTATCAGAAAGATGAAGAAGAGGACGGGGAGGACCCGGCAGAGTAAGCTATGAAGAATAACTCTTTAAGAGAAATAGCGCAGGTTTTACATGAGGCAAAGAGCATTCTGCTCTTTCCTCATGTCAATCTGGACGGAGACGCTTTGGGCTCCTGCGCAGCCTTGTGCAGGACTCTGAGGCTTGACGGAAAGGATGCGTGGATTATGCTGGAAGACGATATTCCGGCAAATTTGCGTTTTTTGGACAAAGGATACTGCACATGGGATAAGGATAAGATCGAGGAGCCGGACGTATGTATGTGTGTGGACTGCGGCGATACAGGCAGATTTCCGGGCAGAGCCGAAAAATTTGCCGCCGGAAAGACGACCGTATGCGTGGATCATCACATGACCACCGAATTCTTTTGCGATTATAATTATGTGGAGCCGAAAGAAGCCGCTACAGGGCAGATTATATTCGACCTCCTGGGCATTATGGGCGCAAAGCCTGATAAAGAGACGGGGGAGGCCATCTTTGCCGCCATAACTACAGATACCGGCGACTTTCAGTATTCCAATACTCAGAAGAAAAGCCACCTCATAGCTGCTCAGCTTTACGACTGGGGCGTGGACTTCAATAGAGTCAGCGTTGAGATATACGAAAACGTACGCCTTGCAAAGATAAGACTCAAGAGCAGAGCTATGGAAACTCTCAAGATAATAGGAGGCGGCAGAGGCGCAGTAGTTACGGTCAGCCGCGATATGCTTGAGGAGACAGGAGCCCTGATGGAAGAAAGCGAGGGATTGGCTCAGGATCTCAGATCCATATCGGGAGTGGAATATTCGGCAGTACTCAAAGAATACGGGCCGAAAGCCGTACGAGTGAGCCTGAGAGCCAAGAGAGAAGGAGACGTCTCCAAGATTGCCGCCCGCCTGGGCGGAGGCGGCCATATCAAAGCCGCCGGATGTACTCTGAATACAGATCTGGATACAGCTGTTTCCATGGTCGAAAAAGAGATAGAAAAAGCCATAGAAAGACTTCGATAAATATGATAGAAAACGGAATATTAAACATATATAAGCCGGCCGGCATGACTTCCCACGATGTTGTAAATATAGTCAGAAAAGTTATGGAAATAAGAAGAGTAGGCCATACGGGAACTCTGGATCCAATGGCTACAGGAGTCCTTCCCGTCTGCGTCGGCGCTGCCGCCCGGATAACAGAGTACCTGGATATGGATTTTAAGACCTACAGATGTACTCTGCAGCTTGGAAAGACGACAGACACTCAGGACATCTGGGGCCAGACTATAGAAGAACGGCCAGCCGAGCAGGTGACCGAAGAAGCTGTGAGAAAGGCATTTGCTCCTTTCAGCGGCCTCATAGATCAAAAGCCTCCTATGTACAGCGCAGTGAGAGTTAACGGCCGCCGCCTTTATGAGTATGCCAGAGAAGGAAAAGAGATAGAAGTAAAGACCAGAAAAGTATTTATCAGACGTCTTGAAATATTATCTTTTGATAAAGAGACAGAGACGGTCAGTTTTGAAGTAGAGTGCTCAAAGGGAACTTACATAAGGACTATATGTCAGGATGTGGGTATAGCTTTGGGGTGCGGAGCCGCCATGTCGTCTCTTGAGAGGACCGCCAGCGGCAGATTCGAGGCAAAAGACGCCGTGGATCTGGATCAGCTGAGAGGTATGAGCAGAGAGCAGGCCGCCAAACTCATGGTAAGTGCCGATTTTCCTCTGATTCATTTCGGACGGGTAACGGTGGACAGCCAGGCAGCCAAAAGCTTCACAGACGGCAGACACCTTTCCATGAAAGAGTGCATAGTGGAAAAAGAACCGGAATTCAGGGATAAATCTTCTGATATATATATCAGGCCCGAATACAGACGAGCCTATAACGTTTACCGCAGACAGCCTCAGGGTAATATTTTTTTGGGAGTTGCGTTCTACAGCGATAAATACAAGAAGCTTGTGGCAGACAAGGTTTTCATGACAAATGCAGAAAGCCTTCATTTATAGGCAAGCCGCTTGCGCAGCTCCCGACAATCGAGGCTGACGGAGACTTCAATTCGATAAAGAGGTGATAACGATGAAAGTATTTAATTCTTTAGATGAAATAACCGGCACAGAAAGTTGCGCCCTCGCTCTGGGTAATTTCGACGGAGTCCATAAGGGACATCAGGCGCTGATCGCTAAGGCCGTAAGGGCAGCAAAAAAACAAGGCATGAAGAGCGGAGTATTTACTTTTTCCAATCATCCCAAGGGACTTATGCCGGGGTGCAAAGAATTTAAGAATATAATCTACAGTGAAGAAAAAGAGGCTTTGATCGCCCAGCTGGGAGTGGATTATCTTTTCAATATAGAGTTTAACGAGGCGATAATGACCATGCCCCCGGCCGATTTTACACAGAAGTTACTGGTAGATAAATTCAAAGCTCGGGAAATATTCTGCGGATTCAACTACAGGTTCGGATTTAAAGCTGCCGGAAACGTGTCTTTTCTCAGGACGGAAGGAAAAAAACTTGGCTTCAAGGTCAACGTGATGGAACCGGTGAGCGTGGACGGCGAAGTGGTAAGTTCAACTCTGATAAGAAGTCTCATAAAGTCCGGCGACGTAGACGAATGTTACAAATATCTGGGCAGAAATTACGACATCGGAGGCGAGGTCGTGGTGGGAAACCGCCTCGGAAAGAGCCTGGGATTTCCTACTTCCAACATCATGATAGATGAGAACATGGTGACTCCGCCCAACGGAGTATATATAACTTACTGTATTTACAACGGAAAAAAGTATCCCAGTGTGACCAACGTAGGGGTGAAGCCTACGGTGGGCATATATAAAAAGAATGTAGAGACTCACATATTCAACTTTAACAAGGAACTCTACGGAAAATATATTAAGGTGGAATTTCTCAAGATGACCAGAGACGAAGTTAAATTTAACGATATAGAACAGCTTTCCGCCCAGATCGCAAGAGACTGCGAGGAAGCGAAGGCATATCACGGTCTGCAAAAGACCCTGCCGTGACAAAGACCCGAAAAAAGTTTTCGGGTCTTTTGTTATAAACAGCTTGACTTTTTGTCCTGGGGGGGGGTAGACTTATTTTGAATAAGTATATTTTAAACGATAAAGAGGAGGAAAAGATGGAGAGACAAGGTTTGATGAAGAAGAATCTTGCAGTCATTTTGGCTCTGGTAATGATCTTTACCATGTTTATTCCCGCAGCAACGGGAAGGGCATATGCGGCTCAGGACGCTGTCGTCAGCATAGACGGCAAGAGTCTTAATGACGGAACGAACGACGTAGGAGGAGGCACTGCCGTTTTCAACAAGGCAGAGGGAACGCTGACTCTCAAAGATGTCAAATCGGAAAACGGCTTACTGATCGTCTGCCAGGAAAAAAAGTTTACCGTCACTGTTGAAGGCACGACTTCCATAGGAAGTAAAGATGCGCAGATAAGCGGAGCTGCGATCTGGTCTGATACGCCTGAACTTGCAATTATAATAGCTGAGGGCGCTTCACTTTCCGTATATGCCAACGATGCCAACGCCGTTTATGCGTATAACGGAAATCTGGATATATCGGGAAAAGGAACTCTTACAGCTGATGTTACAGGCAAATACCCGGCTGTTTGCGCCGGTCTGGGTATTTCTATGAGCGGCGGCCTCTCTCTTTCTGTGGATTCGGAAAGAGCCGGAATCTTTTCAGAAAAGGGATATTTCAAGGCTGAAAACATCACCGGACAGATAAGATCAAATAACATAGGTATCGTAGCGCAGACATACTATGTAGTAAATCCCGACACTGACGATGAGGATTATGTAGACGTTCCGTCCTGGATAGAACTGACTGACAGCGATATCAGCATCTCGTCGGCTCACGGAGCAGGTCTTCACTGCGGAACAGGAGGAATTACAGTAAGCGATTCCACCTTGGACATCAAGACCAGCAGAGATATCGACAACGATGAAGGATATGGCATGTATTCCAACGGTACAGTCACTATAAAAGGCGATATGACGGATGTCACTGTTGACGGCGGAATAGGAATAGATGCGGATAGGTTGAATGTCGAGGGCGGAAAAGTAAAAGTGGATACTGAAGACAATTCTCTCTACGGATGGAAAGGAGTTTCCATTTCCGGCGGAGAGATTAACGTTCATTCTGTGCTTTACAGCGCTATAGCCACTAACAACGGCAGACTGGAGATCACCGGAAAAGATACGAAGGTAAAAGCTGTGAGCGACAGCGCCGAATATGCCTCCGTGAGAGTAGTGAGAGCAGGCAATGACAGCGGAATCTTCTTGGACGCATACGTCACTGCCGTCAATACTGCGGGCAACAAGCCTTTTGAAGGAAAGGTAAAAGGAGAGGGTCCGTCTATAACCTTAGGAAGCAATTTCGAAGCTGACGGACTTGAGATATATACAGATGGTTCAGGCACTTCTTACTTCATCAAAGCCGGAGAAACGGGAGATGATCCGGCTCAGGGAGAGGTACAGATCTGCAAGCATGAATGGTCCGAGCCGGTATGGAACTGGAACGAAGACAAGTCAGAAGCTACGGTAACATTCACTTGCAAGATCAATGAAGCTCATACCGAAAGTATAGAAGCGCAGATAACCAGCAAGACTACTGACGCCACCTGCGGAGCTGACGGCAAAACGGTTTATACGGCTAAGGCCATCTTCGGCGGTGAAGAATATACAGATACAGAGGAAGTAGTGATTCCGGCCACAGGCAAGCACACGTATAAAGACGGAACGTGCGAGATCTGCGGAGCAAAGGATCCAGATTATCAGAAGCCGCAGGAGCCTTCAAAGGAGCCTTCTCAGAATACGTCTGACGGAGATGAGGACAACGTTCCTAAGACGGGAGATGAAAGCCTGCCGTATCTGTGGCTTGTCATCATGGCAGTCTCATTTGCAGCAACTGCAGGTATAAAGAAGAGATCGGAAAGATAATACTCATATCGAGTTATATGAAAGACCGCAGAAAAATTCTGCGGTCTTTTGAAAATACGGGCCAAAAGCCATTAAAAAGAGATAGACAAAAGCATTTGTATGTGTTATTATAAGTTGTTGAAATAAGTACCTATTGCTTTGTCTGGCGACACTCCGGCGCTTCACGAGGCAGCAGGCGGATAAGAAGAGGAGATATAAAATGATTACTAAAGAAATGAAACAGCAGATCATCAAAGATTATCAGCTCAAAGAGGGCGACACAGGCTCCCCTGAGGTACAGATCGCCGTCCTGACTTACAGGATCAACGATCTGAACGAGCACCTGAAGGTTCACAAAAAGGACCACCACTCGAGAAGAGGACTTCTCAAGATGGTAGGACAGAGAAGAAACCTTCTTGCCTACCTTAAGGAGAAGGACCTGGAAAGATACAGAACACTTATCGCTCGTTTGGGACTGAGAAAATAAGCAAGCTGCATAAGAGTTTAATCTAAGCGGGGAGCCAGCTCCCCGCTTACTTTGTATCATTTGGTCATGGCTCCCGGCATTGATTTTTAGGTTTTTCGGATCGTCCAAAAGTCGGCGGGACAGGAAAATCAATGCGGCGAGCCATCGGTATGATCTTCTCGGCTATCATGTCTGTGAGTTTTTATATCAGGACTTGACGGCCGCAAGGAGTAAGAGAAGTTAAAAGATATTATGAAATTAACAGGAGGTAGTTGTTAATTATGGCAAGATTTGAAGATTACAGAACGTTTAAAACCGCAGTGGGAGGCAGACTCCTGCAGCTTGAGATCGGCAAAGTCTGCGAGCAGGCCAACGGACAAGTCATGGTGAAATACGGAGATACGGTGGTCAATGTTACGGTCTGCGCGTCAAAGGAACCTAAGCCTGACATAGATTTTTTCCCGCTTTCAGTGGATTTTGAAGAGAGAATGTACTCCGTAGGAAAGATCCCCGGAGGTTTCATAAAGAGAGAAGGCAGACCCAGCGAGCACGCCATACTCACATCGAGACTTATAGACAGACCTATAAGGCCTCTTTTCCCTAAGGGATATTATAACGACGTAGTAGTGGTGGCTACAGTAATGTCAGTAGATCCGGACTGTTCCCCTGAAGTATGCGGAATGATAGGATCATCGGTAGCTCTGGCTACTTCCGATATTCCGTGGGACGGACCTACAGGCTCTGTCAAGGTAGGAAGAGTAGACGGACAGCTGGTGATAAACCCTACTCTTGAACAGAGAGAAGTCTCCGATATGGACATGACGGTATCCGGAACTAAGGACGCTATCATGATGGTAGAGGCCGGAGCCAACGAAGTGCCGGAGATGGAGATGCTGGACGCTATCCTCTTCGCCCACGAAGAGATTAAAAAGATCGTAGAATTCATAGAAGAAGTGGTCAGAGAAGTAGGCCGTCCTAAGCAGGATGTCACTTTATACAAGCCGCTGGAAGAGATCGATCAGGCTGTCAGAGCTTACGCCGCTCCTAAGATGAGAGAAGCGATACAGACTTCCGATAAGCTGGAAAGGCTCGAAAATATGGACGCAGTAGAGCTGGAGACAAAAGAGCATTTTGCCGAAATCTATCCGGAAGGCTCTAAAGATATAGATTCCGTACTGTACAACATAACCAAAGAGACGGTCAGAGCCATGATACTCGACGAGGGAATACGCCCGGACAACAGAAAGCACGAAGAGATCAGACCTATATGGTGCGAATCTTCGCTACTGCCGAGGGCTCATGGAAGCGGACTCTTCAAGAGAGGGCAGACTCAGGTTCTCTCTGTATGCACACTGGCTCCTGCCAGCGAGTCCCAGACCATAGACGGAATCACAGAAGACACAGAAAAGAGATATATGCACCACTATAACTTCCCGGGATTCTCCGTAGGAGAGGCCAAGACTTCAAGAAGTCCGGGAAGAAGAGAAATCGGACACGGAGCCCTAGCAGAGAGAGCCCTGATACCGGTTCTTCCGAGCATAGAAGAGTTCCCTTACGCCATAAGAGTGGTGTCGGAGGTATTGTCCTCTAACGGTTCCACGTCCATGGGCTCAACCTGCGGATCGTGCCTGGCTCTGATGGACGCCGGCGTTCCTATCAAGAAGCCTGTGGCAGGTATCGCCATGGGACTTATCGAGAGAGTTAAGGAAGACGGAACATCTGAATTCGCCATACTTTCAGACATACAGGGAATGGAAGACTTCCTGGGCGACATGGACTTCAAGGTGACCGGTACCGACGAAGGTGTTACAGCCATCCAGATGGACATAAAGGTTCACGGACTGTCAAGAGATATTCTCGAAAAAGCTCTGAAGCAGGCCAAGGAAGGCAGAATGTATATAATGGGCAAGATGATGGAAGAGCTAAAAGCTCCTCGTCCTGACCTTTCCAAGTACGCTCCGAGAGCGATCACCATGAATATCGACCCTGATAAAGTGAGAATAGTCATCGGACCTGGAGGAAAGACCATCAACAGGATAGTAGACGAAACCGGAGTCAAGATAGACATCTCGGAGGATATACCGGGTCTTGTAAGCATATACAGCGTAGATCAGGAAGGAGCAGAAGCCGCCCGTCGCGAAATAGAGCTTCTGACCAAGGAAGTGGAAGTAGGTGAAGTTTACGAAGGAACAGTAATGAGAATAATGAACTTCGGCGCATTCATCGAGGTGCTTCCGGGCAAGGAAGGCCTCCTGCACATTTCCAAGATGGCTAAGGGCAGAGTGGAAAAGGTGGAAGACGTGATGAACATCGGCGATAAGGTGGAAGTCAAGGTTGCCGAGATCGACAGCCAGAACAGAATAAACCTGCTGAGAACCAGCTTCCCAGACGAAAAATAAATAAAATGTCACAACCGGCCGGCCTTAGCGCGCAAGGCCGGTTTTTGCGTGGTGAAAAGGATGATTTGTTTTATACGTGAGAGCCTGCTCCTGACTCCACTCGAGTTACCCGGTTAATAAGGAGAGTGGGGCAGACCCCACTCAAAGTCAGATTTTTGGTTAAACCGGGTGGGTGCCGACCCACCCGAAATGCCAAGTTCATATAAAATGAGTGGGTACCGATCCACTCGAAATAGGGCTTTTCTTGAAAACGAGTGGGTACCGACCCACTCGAATAGAATGTTTTATCCCGAACGAGTGGGTAGACTCCCTTCGCAAAATTACATATAATGTTAAATAGTGAGGATAAAACGACCCTTTTCATCTTCTATCGACAATTCTAACCCCACTCGAAAGAACGTTTATTTGAAAAACGAGTGGATGCCGACCCACTCGAAACAGGGCTTTTGCTGAAACCGAGTGGGTGCCAGTCCACTCAAAATGACAAGTTCATACGAAACGAGTGGAAATACATTCATCAACATGAAGCGCTAAAAAAGAATAATTGACCGCCTTTCATAAGACCTTGCATAAAAGGTTGGGTTTGCACCTTACTTTTAAAATTGCCCCATGCTTTTTGTGCCGAAATATGGTATAATGAACCCATCGATTGTGATTGTAGCGTTGCTGAGTTGAAGGGTTCATTGATCCACCGCTGCCGCGTCCGCTGCGGCACAGAGCGCCGCGATTATGGTATAATAACCTCACGGCGTTAGCGAAATCAAAGATTTCGACGCCTGAGAGAACATTGTATCATAATTTCTTCATTCCTGATAGGAATGAAGGCGGCCAGTTTCCGTCCGCTGCGGCATGGCTGCCGTAACCATGGTATACAACCTTGCGGCGACCATAGAATCAAAGCTCTCGGCGCATAGGAGGATAGTGTATCATGTTCCCTTGCATTTCTTGTAAGAAATGCAAGGCGGCTTGACTCCGACCTCAGCGGCATAGCTGCCGCAATAACGATATAACAATTTAAAAAGACATACTTAGTTGGCAGAAAGAGTGATAGAAATGAGAAGTTACCAAATAGGCGACGTCGTAGTGTTCGGCGCCGAGGGATTGTGCAGAATAGAAGATATAACCGAAAAAAAATTCGGTAAAGAAATCATACAATATTATGTACTAAAACAGCTCATGAGAGGGAACTCAGTCAACTACGTGCCCGTCAATAACGAAAAGAGCGTGAGCAAGATGAGACCCGTCCTTACTGAGGAGGAGATAACCCAGTTCATCCGTCAGATGCCTCTCCAGGAAGTTCCGTGGATCGAAAACAACAGGGAGAGACAGCAGGCGTTTAAGGAAATAATTCTCTACGGAGACAGCAGAGATCTCATAAGACTTGTAAGAAATCTTCATCTCAGGAGAGAGGAGCAAGTGGCGAAAGGAAAAAAGCTTTATGCCGCTGATGAACGTATATTTAAGGATGCGGAGAATATAGTCTTTGAGGAGATCTCCTATGCTCTGAACATACCGAGAGACAGAGTGCTGGATTATATAACGGAGACCGTTTCACAACAGACTATAT
>ENA-OPSZ01000100-OPSZ01000100.1-human-gut-metagenome-genome-assembly--contig:-NODE-100-length-76626-cov-7.499053_pt1 | contig 76626 bp, 58 predicted proteins | sample MGYA00241814_ERZ501919 | MGnify/ENA primary metagenome ERZ501919 (study PRJEB25962, sample SAMEA2042440) | human gut metagenome | biome: human gut; feature: human-associated habitat; material: faeces... | reverse complement strand
CCAGCGGCTCTGCAGCGGCTTCAAGCATGGAGCAGATTCGTGCGGCAAGGACCGTTCGGCGGGGAGTCGTAAGGAATGCCGCACTATGGCAGCGTAGATTGCTATCATGGGAGCAGAGGACAAAGTTCCGGGAGTTATCATGCAGCGTAAGGGAAGCGTCATCAACGAGATTTGTTTGCTGTACGACCGGCTGAGCGATACCGAGAAGCTCATCGCCGATTTTGTCATGGCGTACCAAGGAGAAATTCCCTCGCTGACCACGCGTGAGATTGCTGCACGAAGCCAGACGTCGGCAGCCACGGTGTCCCGCTTCGTGCGTCATTTGGGATACGAGAGCTTTTCCGAGCTGCGAAGCGCGATGCAGCGCGATAACGGCACGCACGACCCCGATGAGGTTCCGCGCAATGTCATTTCGCTCGACGCTCCGCGAGCTGCAATGGAGACGGTGCTCCTAGCAAAGAATCGCGAACTGCTCGATACGCTCAATCTCATTAGCGATCAAGATCTTACCTATGCGGTGCGCCTTATTGAGGAAGCCGATTCGGTGGTGTTCGGAGCGGTGGGTAACACCATTCCGGCGGCTTTATCGGCTTCGTTCCTTATCGCTCAGCTTGGCATTCGCTCGCATTGTGCCCCTACAACCGAGGCCATGGTGCTTTCGTCCATGTCGCTCACCAAACGAGATGTGCTTGTTTTCATGTCTAAATCCGGTCACTCTAAGCGGCTAAACCATATGATGGACAATGCCATCGATTCGCAGACGCCTACGATTGTGATCACCAATGTGCCGGACTCGCCGCTTGCGCGCCGTGCGACCTGCGTTCTGCAGACCGCGACGCGCGATAAGATGCTTAACAGCGACCTTCCGTTCTCGCATAACTCCATGAACTTCGTTATCGAGGTCGTGTTCCTGCTGCTTTGTTCCGATATGCCTAACTTCCAAGCGCACGCGGGATTGCTGTGGAAATCCCTCGGCGACGACAAGGGTGTTTCCGGCGAGGTCTTCGGAGCCACCGGCGGTATGCGGTAGCACATGGGGTCCTGCCATGGCACCCCTCGCACCATGCAAAACGCATTAGTTGATGTCTGTGCTGCGGCTTATCTCAAGAGCTTTTCGCTGTGTCTATATTCTTGGGCAAGAATGTGCCGAAAAGTGGGGGTATTAAAGGCGATTAACGGCACAATCTTGCCCAAGAATGAACAATGAGAAGATGCAGGGATTCACGTACGCATAGGCATGGCGGCTCATGGTGGTCGCAAAGGCGCCAGCGATAAGCAGCGAGGCACTGCCTGGCGAAGGTGTCAAGGTTCGGCGGATTAATTGCCGTTCAGCGATGAATTTCGACCGTTTGCCTGTTGTGCGCAACATTCTGCCTGCTATCATGGGCTGCTGAATATCGAACGGGTGCGGCTCGGTTCGCGCGGGAAAGGCGCGGCACCCACCGCGCGGGACGGAGCACTATGGCACGAACGATCGCAATTATCGGCGCGCTCGAGAAAGAGGTATCGCAGATCTACGATGCACTTTCCGAGCGTTCAATGGTTGAAGAGGCGGGTCTCACCGTTGCGCGCGGCACCTTCGAAGGCGTTCAGGTGGTGGCTTGCACGGCGGGCATGGGCACCGTGAATGCCGCTGCAGCGACGCAGCACCTGCTGAGCCGTTACGGGGCGGGTACGGTGATCTTCTCCGGCATTGCGGGAGGGCTTAACCCGGCGCTTCATATCAACGATGTGGTGATCGGCGAGCGCCTCCGCTATCTCGACACCGACACCTCGCTCATTGCCGAGTCGACTCCCGGTTTGGAGGAATTCGCTTCGAGTCCTGCGCTGGTCGATGCTGCCGAGGCCGTGTTGCGCGACAAGGGGTTTGTCGATGCTGCCGTGAACCCCGCTGCGCCTGGCGACGACGCCCCTCGGTACCTGCGAGGAACGATCGCTACGGGCGATCGGTTCATTACGGGCGATCTGCGCGACTCCGTGGTGGCTCAGACGAACGCGGACTGCGCCGAGATGGAGGGCGCCGCGGTCGCGCACATCGCGGCCAAGAATGGCGCCGCGTGCTTGGTACTGCGCGCAATCTCAGATAACTGCGACGAGTCGTACGACGCGCTTTGCGAGCGCGCGTTCGAACTCGAAGACTACGCGCGGACTGCAAGCAGCGTCGTTCTTGAAATCGTTCGTCGCATCGCATAGCCGAATTGCTCGTAAGCAATGAGGACGCTTTCACCACGATAGGAGTTCCCATGGCCGATTCCATTAACTACCAGCTCGCCCATTTTGTGGCGAGCTACGGCAAGGCATCTCAGATTCCGCCGTCGACCTGCCCAGAGGTGAGCTTCGTGGGGCGCTCGAACGTGGGCAAGTCGTCGATTATGAACAAGCTGTTTGGCCGAAAGGGCCTGGTCAAGGTGTCGAGCACGCCGGGAAAGACAAGCAATGTCAACTTCTTTGAGGCTGACGGCGTGCATTTCGTTGACCTCCCCGGATATGGTTTTGCGCGTCGCTCCAAGGCGGAGCGCGAGCGCTGGGCGCGTTTGATCGGCGACTTCTTTGACCTTGATCGCAGCTTCAACCTGGTGGTCTCGCTCGTGGACATCCGTCATGACCCGAGTGCTCTCGACCACCAGATGATCGAGTTTTTGCAGGCGGGCGAGTTCCCCTTCGTGGTGGCGCTCACCAAGGCCGATAAGCTCAGTCGTGGCAAGCAGAACCAGCAGCTTGCCGCCATCCGCAAACAGCTCAATGTGCCTGCGGAAGACATCATCGTGACGAGTTCCGAGACGGGCCTGGGCATAGACAAGCTCAAGGAGCGCATCGCTGCGGCGTGTTTGTAAGCGTAAAGGCTGTGCAGTTTGCGCTGAGAAGCCGTTTTGGCCCCCGTTTGGCGGCAGAAATATGTTCGAGGCTCGAATCGGAAGGTTTTTTAGCGGTCTCCGAGTAACACCCGCTTTTTCGCGCGCATTTCCTGCGGCTTTATTGCCCGTAGAGGCTGGTCTACTTGGCGGTTCGCGAAAAACCTTCCGACTCGAGCCTTGAACTTTTTCTTGAGCGCAATTCCGCGCCGAGGGGGCCGAGGTCCGTGCCATAAGAGGCTTATGAGGCGCCGCTTTGGCGAGCGAGCATAGCTCAGCACCACCTACCCGCGGTGCCCGCCACGGTTAGCCTCGCGTCCCTGGCCTGCACGGTTGCGGCCCACAGCATTTGAACCGCGCTTGCCCTGCTGAGCGAATGGGGATTGCTTGCCGGAACCGCGCCGCTCGCTTCGAGTGCGCGCATCGTGTCCGCCTTGCTTGGATGAGCCTTGTGCCTGCCCGCCTGTTCCGGAGCCGCGCTTGCTTCCCCCGCGCTTTCCCGGCCCATGCGGCCGCTGTCCCTTGACGGGCGCGATCAGGCATTTCGGCCCGTAACCGATGAGGTCGGTTCGCCCAGCCTTCTGCAGGGCCTCGCGCACAAGCTCGTAGTTCTCGGGCTTGCGGTATTGGATGAGCGCCCGCTGCAGGGCTTTCTCGTGCGCAGTTTTCGGTACATAGACCGGTTTCATGGTGCGCGGGTCCACGCCGGTGTAGTACATGCAGGTAGACATGGTCGACGGCGTGGGATAGAAGTCTTGCACCTGTTCGGGCATGTAGCCCATGTCGCGCACGTATTCAGCGAGCTCGGCGGCCTCGCGAAGCGTGCTGCCCGGATGGCTGCTCATGAGGTAGGGCACCAGGTATTGGTCGCGCCCAAGCTCACGGTTCATGGCGCGGTACTCGCCCACGAAGCGGTCGTAGACGGCGCGGCTCGGTTTGCCCATCACCGAAAGCACGGCGTCGCTCACGTGCTCGGGTGCCACCTTGAGCTGACCTGACACGTGGTGCTCGCAGAGCTCACGCAGGAAGGTCTGGTTGGGATCGGGGTCCGCGAGAACGTAGTCGAAGCGGATGCCGCTTCTCACGAAGACCTTCTTCACGCCCGGCAACGCGCGAAGCTCGCGCAGGAGCTGCACGTAGTCGCTGTGGTCGACCTTCATGCTGCGACACACTTTGGGCCAGAGACAGCGCTTGTGCACGCAGGCGCCGCGCGTGAGCTGTTTTGCGCAGGCGGGCTGGCGGAAGTTCGCCGTCGGGCCGCCCACGTCGTTGATGTATCCCTTGAAATCCGGATCCTGCGTGATGCGCCGCGCCTCGGCCAAGAGCGAGCGGTGGCTGCGTGCCTGTACGATACGCCCCTGGTGAAAGGTGAGCGCGCAGAAGCTGCATTCGCCGAAACAGCCACGGTTGGAGATGAGCGACATCTTTACCTCGGCGAGCGCGGGGACGCCGCCGGCCGCCTCGTAATCCGGATGGTACGTTCGCGTATAGGGGAGGTCGTAAGCTTCGTCGAACGCTTCGGTGGCGAGCGGCTTCGCAGGTGGGTTCTGCACCACGAAGACGCTGTGCGGGTAGGGCTCAACGAGCCGGTTCCCGCTGAACGGGTCCATGTTCTCATATTGCGTGTTAAAGCTGCGTGCGTAGGTGAGGGGGTCTGTTTCGAGCTCGTCCCAAGAGGGCAGCACCACGGCGTCATAGACCTCGTCGAGCGAGCGGGTGCGGTATACGGTTCCGTCGATGTAGGTGATCTGCTCGATCGGCAGCCCAGCGTCGAGGGCTTCGGCGAGCTCGATGATGGGGCGTTCCCCCATGCCGTAGATGATAAGGTCCGCGCCAGAATCAAGCAGGACGGAGCGCTTCAGACGGTCCTGCCAGTAGTCGTAGTGCGCGAGGCGCCTGAGGCTCGCCTCGATGCCGCCCAAGATGATGGGCGTGTTCTTGAAGGTGCGGCGGATGAGGTTGCCGTACACGATGGTCGCATGGTCGGGGCGCGCGCCCATGCGGCCGCCGGGCGTGTAGGCGTCGGTGCGGCGGCGGTGCTTGCTCACGCTGTAGTGGTTGACCATGGAGTCCATGTTGCCCGCCGAGACGAGGAAGGCAAGCCGCGGCTCGCCGAGCGCCGCGATGCTTGCGGGGTCGCGCCAGTCGGGTTGGGCGACGAAGCCCACCTTGTACCCGTGCGCCTCGAGCAGCCGGCAGATGATGGCCGCCCCGAAGCTGGGATGATCCACGTAGGCGTCGCCGCAGATGTAGACGAAGTCGCATTGGTCCCAGCCGCGGGCCTTCATGTCGGCGCGCGTGGTGGGGAGAAAGTCTGCTCGCGTGAGGCCGAGCGCCGTGGGGCCCGTGGGGTCGATGTTGGGGGTGTGCGCCGTACCGTGCTTACCCGGCCGCGACGCGCCCTGCGCCGCGCTACCCGCGCGCTTCTGCGGTCGCGATGGCTTCTTTTGCTTGGACGAGGCGTTCTGCATGGTGCTCCTGTTCAGATGTAATGCTCACATCCTAGCAGAGGCGGCATGCAGGCAATGTGTTGAAGCGCTTGGCCGCAAGCCCGCGTTTGTCACCGGAGGGCATGCCGCTCACGCTCGCTACAGGTACTCGATCTGCGCGCCCTGGGTGTCGCAGGTGAGAATATGTGTCTCGCACGTGGGGAACTGCTCGCGCAGGCGTACCTGCAAAAACTTCGCCACGATAGTGTCGTCGGTCACTGCCATGAGCGTGGAGCCCGAACCGCTGATCCAGATGGTCTTCGCCCCGCCTTCAAGGCAGGTGGCGCGGATCGCATCGTAGTCGGGGATGAGCTTGCGACGGTACGGCTCCTGCAGGCGGTCGTCGTTGGCGGCGGCGATAAGCTCGGTGTCGCCGGTTTCGAGCCCCCGCGTGAGCCCCGCGATGCGGCCCATCTGCCACACGGCCGTGCTGAGCGGCACCTCCTGCGGAACAACCTTGCGCGCCTCGCTTGTATGCACCTCGTAAGGCGGGATGATGGTGATGAACCGCAGCCGTTCGCTCACGTTGTAGCGAAGGCAGCGCGGCAGCTCGCCCTCGGGCGTGAACGAGCACACGGCGGCGCCAAGGAGCGCGGGCGCAACGTTATCGGGGTGCCCTTCGAGCGCGGTCGCCATGGCGACGAGCTCCTCGCGTGTCACGGTGCGGCGCGTGAGCGCGGCCGCGCCCATGATGCCCGCGACCACGCACGTCGAGCTGGAACCCAAGCCGCGGGCAACGGGAATCTCGGTCTGGATGTCAATAGAGATGGGGAAGGGCTCCATGCCCCACTGCTCAAGCGCTTGTTCAAAGGCCACGTAGACCATGTTGTCGCGGTTTTGGAACTCTTCCGGGCAGCCGGTGATCGTGAGCGTATCGGCATGGTCGAAGGTGAAGTGGGAATAGAGCGAGACCGCCATGCCGAGCGTGTCGTAGCCAATGCCGAGGTTTGCGCTCGTTGCGGGAACGGTAACTTTGATCATGCGAAATTACCTCTGTCCTAATTTTGCATGGCAGGCGTGCTCGACATAGGAGGCCATGCCGTCCACATCCACCACGTCGTCGTGCAGCACGGCGGCTTGTTGCAGGGTGGCGAGCTGCACAGGCGGGGTGGTGCCGGTCGCCTTAGCCAGGACCTCCATGCAGGCGAAATCGTCCGCGGGCACGTCGAGCCCGAGCGATTCGGCCACGGCGCGCGGGAACTTGTACGGGCTCGCGGTCGAAAGCAGCACGCGGGCGCGGGCCGCGGGCGCGGCGGGAACCTGCCCCAAGACGTGGTAGCCGCACGCGGTGTGCGGGTCGATCACGTAGCGGTGGTCGCGCCAGCAGGAGCCGATGGCCGCGCGGACCTCGTCCTCATCTGCCCAGCCGCAGGCGAACACCTCTTGGATGCGGGCGAGGAGCTCGGCGGGCACCTCGTAGCGGCCCTCATGGGCGAGCTGCTCCATGAGCGAGGCCACAAGCTCGCAGTCGCCGTCGCTCAGGTAGTAGAGCATGCGCTCGAGGTTGCTGGAGATGAGGATGTCCATGCTCGGCGAGATGGTGGTGAAGAACGGGCGCTTGCGGTCGTAGACGCCGGTGGTGAGGAAGTCGTAGAGCACGTTGTTCTTATCGCTCGCCACGATGAGCTTCGCCACAGGCAGGCCCAGGAGCTTGGCGTAGTAGCCGGCGAGCACGTCGCCGAAGTTGCCCGTGGGCACGCAGAACTCGACCTCGTCGCCCGCCTCGATGGCACCGGCGCGCAGAAGCTGCGCGTATGCGGCAAAGTAGTAGACAACCTGCGGCACCAGGCGCCCAACGTTGATGGAGTTAGCGCTGCTGAGCACCACGCCGCGCTCGGTCAGGCGCTCTGCGAGCTCGCGGTCGGCGAAGATGCGCTTGACGGCGCTCTGGGCGTCGTCGAAGTTGCCGCGAACGCCGCACACCGAGACGTTATCGCCCGTTTGGGTGGTCATCTGGAGCTCCTGAACGCGGCTCACCTTGCCCTCGGGGTAGAAGACGGTGATGCCCGTGCCGGGAGCGTCCGCAAAACCAGCGAGCGCGGCCTTGCCCGTGTCGCCCGAGGTGGCGGTTACGATCATGATGCTCTCTGCCGGAGTATCCGAGGTGCTTCCCGTCCGCGCCATGAGGCGCGGCAGCATCTGCAAGGCCACGTCCTTGAAGGCGCTCGTGGGGCCGTGGAAGAGCTCAAGCACGAAGGGCTGGCGGCCCTCATCGGCCTCATGGCCAACAAGGGGCACGAGGGGGGTGACTTCGGCCGAGGCGAAGGTGCCGTCGTACGCTTCATGCACGCACGCGGCGATTTCATCCGCTGTGTAATCAGGTAGTAACAATTGGAGCACCGAGTTCGCAATGTCTGCATAGGACTGCTCGGTAAAGCCTGTTACGTCGAGTTTTTCCGAACCGAGCGCGTCCGAGACGAAAAGTCCGCCGTCTGGTGCGATTCCTGTGCGAATCGCTTCCTTAGCTGTGCACGACACCGCACGTGAACGTGTACTATGATACGAATTCATGTGAAGCTCCTCGTAGGCCCCGGTGTTAGCAATACGCTCATGGTATCAGAGCGCATATGCGTCCGGTGGCTGGGTCAGAAAGGTAACCTCTTCGTTATGATTAAGATTGCCAAGTTCGGAGGCTCGTCGGTAGCCGACGCCAAGCATTTCCGCCAGATCAAGAAGATCGTCGACGCCGATCCTTCCCGCCGTTTCGTGGTGGTTTCCGCTTGCGGGCGCCGCTACAAGTCCGATGCCAAGGTCACCGACCTGCTGTATCTTGTGGCCGCGCACGTGCGTTACCACGTGTCGTGCGACGATCTGCTCGAAGACATCGGCAAGCGCTATTTCGATATCGCCGAAGAGCTGGGTCTCAACTATCCCATCCACGAGGAATTTGCGGCCTTTGCCGAGCGGGCTCGCGCCGGGGAGCTCACGACTGAGGAGCTCGTGAGCCGCGGCGAGTACTTCACCGCCCAGCTGATGGCCGAATACCTGGGCCTGCCGTTCCTTGATGCTGCCGACGTCGTAGCCTTCCACCACGACGGCTCGCTTTCCATGACCCGCACGCACGCGCTCATCCAGGAGCGGGGCATTCCGGGCGGTTTCGTGATGCCGGGCTTCTACGGCGCCACGCGCGAGGGGCAGATCAAGCTGCTCGATCGCGGTGGCGGCGATATCTCGGGCTCGATTCTTGCCAAGTGCCTGGATGCCGATCTGTATGAGAACTGGACCGATGTCTCCGGCTTTCTCTCCGCCGACCCGCGCATCGTCGAGCATCCCCAGCCCATCGGCCGCATCACGTACCAGGAGATGCGCGAGCTTTCGTACATGGGTGCGAGCGTCCTGCACGAGGAGGCCGTATTCCCCGTCATGGAGGCGGGCATTCCCATCGCGGTGAAGAACACCAACCGCCCGCTCGACCCCGGAACGATCATCTCTGACCGCGAGGACTTCGTTTCCGACGAGCCCATCATCACGGGTGTAACGGGCAAGCGGAACTTTGTAGCGGTGCACATCTTCAAGGACCACATGTCCAACGAGGTCGGCTATCTGCGCCGCGTGCTCTCGATCTTCGAGCGCTATCGCGTGTCGATCGAGCACATTCCCTCGGGCATCGATTCGTTTGCCGTGGTGGTGCAGGGCTCGGATGTGAAGGACTCGCTCTGGTCGATCGTGGCCGACATCAAGACCGAGGCCGCGCCCGATAGCATCAAGGTCGTGGACAACCTCGCACTCATCTCCACGGTGGGCCGCAACATGATTGGCCGTCCGGGTGTGTCGGGCAGCCTGTTTGCGGCGCTTGGCCAGGAGGGAATCTCCATCCGCATGATCGCGCAGGGCTCCGACGAGATCAACATCATCGTGGGTGTGCGTGACGACGATTTCGAGCGGGCCATTCGCGCTATCTACCGGGCGTTTTCCGATGGCGACCACCTGCTGGAGCTCTCGGACCTCAAGCGGGCCGAGGAAGAGGCCCGCGCCGAGGCGGCGGTGCTCGCGAATCGCTAGGCCCGGGTGCTGCATGGGGCGCGGGCGTTTGCGACCCACCTGTTCCGGAATCCTCACGAGTTGGTGCTACCCAGCCGGGCTGGATGTTCTCGAAGCGGAGAGCCCGGCCCGGCTGGATGCTTTTTTGGCAGGCAACGCGCAGAATCGTTCACAAACGTGCCGAATATCGTTCGCAAACGTGACGAGTGTGGCCGACTCGCCACACTCAGCACGTTTGTGAACGGTTTATGGGCAGAGAGCAGGCTGCCGCGCTCGTTCTCTGGATTTTTCTCTCGCGAGCACCTGTGCTTGTTTTCTAAATGGAAACATGGGCACGGTACACTCGCCTAACTGGACAAACGCAGCGGCGAAACATAGCGGCAAAACATGGCACCGCGAGCCTGCGCAGGGCGCGCGAGCTGCTGGCGCGGGCACAACGGGAGGAACTCATGAAGCAGTACACGATTGCCATCTTGGGTGCGACGGGCGCGGTGGGCACGCAGATGCTCCAGTGCCTCGATGAGCTGGAAATTCCTGTTGGCGAGTTGCGTCTGCTGGCAAGTGCGCGCAGCGCGGGCAAGACGGTGGAGTTCCGTGGGGCAACCGTCACCATCCAAGAAGCGCGCCCCGAGGCGTTCGAGGGCTGCGACTTCGTGCTCGGCGCGGCGGACGACGCCATTGCCAAGGAGCTGCTGCCCGAGGCCGTGAAGGCCGGTGCTGTGGTGGTGGATAACAGCCATGCCTTCCGCATGGACCCCGACGTGCCGCTCGTGGTGCCCGAGATCAACGGCGCCGATGTTGCCTGGCACAAGGGCATCATCGCAAACCCCAACTGCGCGACCATCATCGGGCTCGTGCCCACGTGGCCGCTTCACCAGCTCGCGGGCGTGACGCGCATGGTCGTGTCGACGTACCAGGCTGCGAGCGGCGCCGGCGCTCCCGGCATGGCGGAGCTTGAGGCTCAGATGGCGGCGCTTGGCCGCGGGGAAGAGCTGCCCGAGCCCCGCGCGTTCGCCGCGCAGCTGGTGAGCAATCTCATTCCGCAGATTGGCGGTTTCAAGGAAGAAGGCTACACCTCGGAGGAGATGAAGCTCCAGAACGAGGGCCGCAAGATCATGCACCTGCCGGAGCTCCGTGTGAACTGCACCTGCGTTCGCGTGCCGGTGCTGCGCTCGCATTCCGAGAGCATCACGCTTGAATTCGAGCGCGATATCACGCTCGAGGAGGCGCGCGAGGCGCTTGCTGCCGCACCGGGTGTGAAGCTCGTGGACGACCGCGAGGCCGAGAACGCGCACGACCGCTTCCCCATGCCCATTGATACCTCTGACCAGGACCTTATCTGGGTGGGCCGCGTGCGCCGCGATATCTCGAACCCCGAGCCCAACCGCGGTATCACCTTCTGGTGCTGCGGCGATCAGATTCGCAAGGGCGCCGCGACCAACGCCGTGCAGATCCTGAGGCTCCTGATCGGCTAGCTGCATGAAGGCCGTCCGAGTGCCTGCTGGGATGTCGGTATGCCCGCGCGCTCGGTGCAGGGCGAATGCCTTTTCAACTTTTGGGCACTTCAACGAGGGCGGGCCGAGTATCCGCGATTGATGGTGTCCGTCTACCTGCGGAAACGATATCGCCATATGCTCCTATATACGGGAGGCCGCGCTGGAAGTGCCCAAAAGTTGAAAGGCTCCGCGGGGCGCCCCTCTCCTGCGGCGCGATGAGCTGCCATCCCGGTGCCCCGCAGCCGCTCTGAGGCAGCTGTGAGACAACTGTGCCGGGTCAAACTGTCTCAGAGTGAGACGACTGTGCCAGGTCAAACTGTCACATGAGACAACTGTGCCAGGTCAAACTGTCTCAGAGGCTATCGTGTGCTGTATGAAGGAGCGGCCCGTATGCCGGCTCGTACCCCGCGCCGTTGCCCAGCACACCTTACTCCGCTTACTCCGGGCTCTTGAGCGCCTCGACCATATCGATGCGGGCGAGCATGCGGTTGGTGGTGAGGCTTACGGCGAGCGCGAACACGATGGAGAACGCCGCTGCGAGCGCATAGCACCACGGGTCCACCACCACGTCAAAGAAGATCGACGGCATCTTGAGGATGTACGTGAAGCTCTCGGAAAGCGCCCAACCGGCGGGCAGGCCAACCAGGATGCCGAGGCTTGTGAGCACGAGCGTCTCTTTGTTGATGTACGTGCGCACCTCGCCCGCCCGGAAGCCGAGCACCTTGATGGTGGCAATCTCACGCTCGCGCTCGCCGATGTTCACCGTCGAGAGGGTGAACAGAACTACGAAGGCGAGCCCGGCTGCTAGGCCGATGACAACGTATACGACCACGTTGATCAGCGTGAAGCTCTGCTCGAATTGCTCGCGCATCTTGGCCACGCTCGTGATGCTCAGGAAGATGTCATCGCCCTCGAGTTCGTCGGCGAACGCGCGCTGCTCGGTGTCGCCGCCGGTAAGGTGCGCGAAGAAGCCGTTGGGCTCGAGCGGGCCGAAGAGCTCCTCATAGGCGTCTTCGGTCATATAGATGGCATTACCCAGGTAATTGCGGGTGATGGACTCGACCGTCACCTCGGCCTTGTCGAGAGCGCTCGTGGTGATGCTCGCCGTGTCGCCCGCGCTTAGGCCGAGCACCGTCGCAGCGTTGTTGGTCATAACGACGCCTGCGTCGTCGAGGCTGATGGGGTCGCCCTCAAGCGTTTGCAGCGACACGTAATCGCTGATCTTCATGTCGCTCGGGGTGATGTAGAGCTGCATGCTCTCCTTGCCGCCTTCGTACTCGACGGTAATGGTGTCTACGCCAATGGCTTCGAGGTCCGTGACCTCATCCGCGCCTTCGAGCACGCTGCGCGCCGCCTCGAAGTCGTCGGCCGAGGTGACCGCCATGAGGTCGTAGCGGTAGATTTGCTCGTACTGGCGCGGTGCAAGCGACTCGACGGTGTTCTTAATCGAGAAACCGCAGATGAGGAGCGCCGTACAGCCCATGATGCCGAAGATGGTCATGGCAAGGCGCTTCTTATAGCGGAAGAGGTTGCGCGCGGTCACTTTGTTGAGGAACCCGAGGCGCCGCCAGAGCGGGCGGATATGCTCGAGGAAGATGCGCGATCCCGCTCGCGGCGCGCGCGGGCGCATGAGCGACGCGGGCGATTCGGTGAGGTCCTTGCGGCAGGTGATGAACGTCGCCCCCGCGATGCCTGCCACGAACGCCACGATGCCAAGGACGGCGTAGAACAGGTCGAAGTGCAGGCTGAAGAGGGGCAGCAGGTACATGGCCTGGAAGATATAAAACAGCACGTAGGGGATGACCACAAACCCGGCGATATCGCCGATGATGCCGCCTATGAGCGCCGCGGATCCCGTATAGATGAGGTACTTGGAGAGGATGCGCGCGTTCGAGTAGCCGAGCGCCTTGTAGAGGCCAACGAGCCCGCGCTCCTCTTCTACCATACGCGTCGCCGTGGTGAGGCTCACAAGAATGGCTACAACGAAGAAGATGACCGGGATGATGCGGGCAATGGCCTCGATGGATGATGCATCGGAATCGACGCTCGAGAAGCTGCCGAGGGCGCTGCGGTCCTGCACGTACCAGGTGGCGCTCTCGACCTCATCTACTTGCGCGCGGGCGTCGGCGATCTGCTGCAGGGCATCGGCGCGCTCTGTCTCAAAGGTGGCGCGGCCCTCGTCAAGCTCGGCTTGGGCGTCGGCAAGCTGGGACAGGCCTTCGTTGATGGTTTGCTGAGCGTCGGTAAGCTGGGCGAGCGCCGAGGCACGTTGAGTGGCGAGCTCCGATTGCGCGGCATCGAGGAGCTCGAGACCGTTTTGCGCGGTGGCGAGGCCTGCGCGGGCATCGCGTTCGGCTGCATCGAGTGCTTCGAGCCCGGCATTGATCTGGGCTCGGGCTCCCTCGAGGCCTCCGTCGATTTGTGCGATTGCCGCGTTAACTTGGGCGAGGCCCGAGGCAGCTTGGCCCATGCCCTGAGCGAGCTGGGCGACTGCGCTCTCTTCGCCCCCGGCGGTGAGTTGCTGCAGTTGCTCTTGCGCCTGCTCAAGCTGCGCAATCACGATCGGTAGGTCGTCGTAGTGAATGGTTATGTCGCCATAGGAAAGCACGAGCGCTTCGGTGATCACCGCGCGTTCCTGCGTGATCGTAGTTTGTTCGTTGGCGAGTGCTTCCTGCTCGGCGCTGAGCGTTTGCTGCTCTTCTTGCAGGGTGGTCTGCTCTTCGAGTAGCTCGGTGCGCTGGACGTCGCCATCGGGGAGTGATGCCAGCTCGGCTTCAATCTGGGCGAGGCGCTCATCGATAGCCGCTTGGCGATCGGAGATCTCGCCGGCTCGCACCGCAATCTCTTGTAGGCGCTCATCGATCTCGGTGCGACGAGCAAGCTCGGTCGTGTACCGGATTTCAATTATTTGCTGGCAGCGGAGCGCGAGATTGAGTTGTCGCGAGACCTCGCTGGCATAGGCGTCGACGGCATCGATGAAGGCCTGCTCCTCGGCAACGGGCTCTTCCGTTCCGGTCCAGGAGGAGAGCGTGTTCCAGGTCGCGGCCAGCTCGGCGCTGGCGGCGATTTGGTCGTTGCTGAGCCTGCTCACGAGTTCGTCGCCTCGCTGCTCGGCTTCGGCCGCGCCTGCTTCTGCTTGAGATTTCGCGTCTGCAAGCGCATCGAGGCTGTCGAGCTGCCCGTTCAACTCGCTGCGCGTCGTCTCGATCGTCGCCAAGCCTTCGCGTGCTTGCTCGATGCCGTCAAGCGCTGCAGCACGCTGCTCATCGATGGTTGCCTGGGCGTCGTTCAGCTCGCTGAGGGCGTTGGCACGCTGCGTGTCGAGTTCCTGTTGTCCGGCGAGTGCGTCGGCGAGGCTCTCGTCAATCGTTGCCTGCCCATCGATGAGCTCCTGCTCGGCATCGGCAAGCTGCTGGCGAGCGTCGGCTTCGCTTACGGCGATCTCGTCAAGGGCATCCGACTTGATCTTTTCGGTGCGTGCGCGCTCGCGCTGGGGCGCCAGGTCTTCAACACGGCTCTGAACCTCGTCCACGCGTGCCTCATATTCACTCGAATACGAGGAGAGCCCTTCGGTTCTCGAAACGGTGAGGTAGACAACGGTATAGGAGCTTGTATCGGCCACAGCGCTTTCGTCTACGAAGAACGTGTAATCGCTCGAGGTGCTCGCGCGAAACGCGATGGGGCCTTCAGGCTGCGTGATATTGGTCGGGTCGATGACCGCGCCAACGATGGTATACGTGCCGCCGGGAATGAGCGGGTCGTCGGCGGAGCTCTGCTCGTCGTCCGATTCGCCGGAATCCGCTTCGCTTCCGGTGTCTGCGCTCGTGTTGAGGTCGGAAAGTCCTGTGGGGTCTTCTGCAACGGCATCCTCGAAGGTCACGGTGTCGCCGATCGATTTGTTCGCCGTATGCAGGTAGTTTTCCGTGACTGCGATTTCGTTCGGCGCGTCCGGGAGCGAGCCCTCCACCACATACGGTTCGTTGATGCCAGAGCTGAGCAGCGTCTTGAGCATCACGGTCGAGCGGATGCCACCGACTTCGGTGTAGGTTTCGATCTCGTAGCCGCCCTCGGCCACGGCGATGCCTCCGATGCCGGCGAGTTCATCGACGTCGTCCTGGGTGAGACCGAGCGTCGATTGCACCGAGATATCGTAGAGATGCTGGCGTTCGTAGAGCGCCTCGGCCGATTCGCGCAGGTCGAGGCATGAGATGGAGAGTCCGGTGAGCATCGTGGCGCCAAGCGCGCAAATCGCTACGATGGAAAGATAGCGTTTCTTGCTGCCGCCGATCGTGCGCAGGATGTCCTTGGAAAACGCCCTCATCGCTCGCTCCTACCACTCGATGCGCTCGATGGGCGTTGGGTTCGGGTTGAGCTTCATGCCGGTCACGCGGCCGCTCTTGAATCGAATGAGGCGGTCGGCCATGGGGGCGAGGGCAGAGTTGTGCGTGATGATGATGACGGTGATGCCGTCGCGCCGACAGGTATCTTGGAGGAGCTGCAGGATCTGCTTGCCTGTTTGGTAGTCGAGGGCGCCCGTGGGCTCGTCGCAGAGCAGGAGTTTGGGAGCCTTGGCGATAGCGCGAGCGATGGAGACGCGCTGCTGCTCGCCGCCCGAAAGCTGGGCGGGGAAGTTGCCCAGGCGCTTGGCGAGGCCCACCTTGCAGAGGGATTCCTCGGCATCGAGGGCACCGGCGCACACCTGGGCCGCGAGCTCGACGTTTTCGAGCGCAGTGAGGTTGGGAACAAGGTTGTAGAACTGGAACACGAAGCCCACGTCGGTGCGGCGGTACTCCACGAGCTCGCGTTCGGTTGCATGGGTGATGTTGCGACCGTCGACCATGACCGTTCCCGACGTGGCTGTATCCATGCCGCCCAAGATGTTGAGCGCCGTGGTTTTGCCAGCGCCGGACGCGCCGAGAATGACGGCAAGCTCGCCGCGCTCGACAGTGAAGTTCGCGCCATCAAGCGCGTTGATCTGCGACTCGCCCGCGCCGTATGTTTTAACGACGTTGTTGAACTCGATGTATGCCATGGGCCCGCCTAGCTATGTCGTGCCGCGATATTACTCGACAGCATGTTGTCTAAATGTAGTATAGTGGCAGCGTAGGGGGAAGGCGAGGAATGCTCGACACATGGAAACGAATTGTCGAGCGATGGGGGCCGTCATGAGAAAGCAGCCGCAGGTGACCGAACAGACGCGGGCGAATCTTATGCAGGCGTTTTGGGATCTTTACCTCGAAAAGCCAATTGAGAAGATCACCATCCGGGAGATTACGGATCGCGCGGGCTACAACCGTGCGACGTTCTACCTGTATTACCGTGACGTGTACGATTTGTTCGACCAGCTTGAAGAGAGCATTTTGGGCCAGGTCCGGCAGTTGGTCAACGATCGCCTCCTAGGGGAGGAGACGCTGGACTTTACGCACCATATGGGATTCATCCTTGAGCTTGCCCAGCGATTCGCGACCTACATGCCGAAACTGCTTACGAGCGATCCGTCATTTTCGGCGCGGCTTAAGGTCATCATTGCCCCGCTGCTCGATCGGTTCATCCTGCCGGCGCGCAACCTTTCCGAGGAGGAGCGCTACCTTGTACGTGAGTTCTACACGAGCGGCGTGCTGAGCGCCATCACCGCCTGGATGATGACCGACCCAGCCGAGCGTATGCCCATCGACCGGCTTATTGCGCTTATCGTGAAGGCGGTCGGGCTCTAGCCGGCTTTGGCTGTTCTGGCATGCGGGCGGTGCTGGCCGGGATTGCGCAGCCTGGTCATTCTAGTGCTGGGGCGATGCGGCTGGGAGACGTCGCCGGCCTGCGGAGCTGCCCGGCCGGCTCGCCGTGCCGTGATCAGCTTTCTAGCTTTCGAGCCCTTGCTCCGCCTTGCGAATGATGCTGTCGTAGTTCTCAATCTTATAGTTGAGGCGATCGAGGCCCGCTTGCATCTCGTTGACGCGTTCCTGCACGAGATCGCGCTGCTCTTCAAGGAGCGCCTTGCGTGCGGCGATGGTTGAGTCGCCCTCGGCAAAGAGCTGCATGTACTCGATGAGCGCCTCGATGGATACGTTGGCGCCGCGCATGCACTTGATGAACTGGATGCGCGCGCAATCTGCCTCGCTGTAATCGCGGATGCCGCTCTCGTTGCGTCGTACGTGCTCAAGGAGCCCGATGCGCTCGTAATAGCGCAGGGTGTCTGCGCTGATGTCGTACTTTTTGGAAACTTCCGCAATGCGCATGGTGGTTCTCCTTCTGTTCGCTCACTGTACACCATAGCGCTTGAAGCGAACTCCAAGTCAAGAGGCGCGTTAGGTTGGTCTTCGCGAGGGTTGCGCCGGGCTATTCGGGCGCTTTCGAACATGAAATGTGGCGGTTGGACGTGCTCTTGCAGAGTTCGTTCCACTATTGGGAATATCTTTTTCAAATGCCTGGAGTATTCGCTTACCACGTGAAACGAATCCTGCGGTTTTGTTAGTACGAACGAGCTGTAGCCACGGTTTGTAGAAAAGAAGTTCCCAAAAGTGGAACGAACCTTGTTTGGAGGGCTCGTTCAGCAAAAATGCCCTGTCGCAGAGTGAAATTTGGCGAATGCCTACTCTGTGACAGGGCGATTTTTAGACGCAGGGCGTGGCGGGCGCGTAGCGTCGGCGCGGTGTGCGGCGCGCGCTGCAAAGCGGAGTGGGCGTACTGTGGCCGCGCGAGACGAGGTCGCAGTACGCGATGTGCGTCGCTTACTCGTCTCCGAAGCTGATGCCGAGCGCTTTTGCCTCGCGCACGAGATCGCTTTCGGGGTCGACGTACTTAAGCTTGCCGGCAACATCTTCAAGGGGCACGCGGCACATGTGGCGATCGCGCTGCGCGACCATGAAGCCGAACTCGCCTTCGAGGCAGCCGAGCGCCGCCTCCACGCCGCACTGCGTGGCGAAGATGCGGTCCTGAGCATCGGGGATGCCGCCGCGCTGGGTATGGCCGGGGATGGCAACGCGGGTCTCGCGTCCGGTCTTCGACTCAATCTCCTTAGCGATGTCGTACACGATCGACGGGCTCGTGCGAGCCGCTACCTTCTTCTTATATTCCTTCTTGGACAACGCGGCGTCCTCTTTGGAGATGGCGCCCTCCGCCACCGCGATGATGGTGAAACGGCTGCCCGTTTCCATGCGCTTTTCGATGGTTTTGATCACATTGTCCATGCTGTACGGAATCTCGGGAATCAAGATTACGTCTGCACCGCCGGCAACGCCCGCGTACAGCGGGATCCAGCCGACTTTGTGGCCCATGATCTCGATCACGAATACGCGGCCATGCGAGCTTGCGGTGGTGTGAATGTCATCGATGCATTTGGTGGCGATCTCCACGGCGCTCGTGAAACCGAACGTCATCTCGGTGCCCCAGGTGTCGTTGTCGATGGTCTTGGGCAGTGCGATAACGTTGAGGCCCTCCTGCGATAGGCGGTTTGCCGTCTTGGTGGAGCCGTTTCCGCCCAGCATGAAGAGGCAATCGAGGTTGAGGTCGTGATAGGTCTGCTTCATGGCGGGAACCTTCTCCACGCCGTCGGCCTCGGGTGTGTCGATGCGCTTGAACGGCGTGCGGCTCGTTCCCAGGATGGTGCCGCCGCGCGTGAGAATGCCGCTGAAGTCGTGGGCATCCATCTTGCGATAGCGCCGATAGATCATGCCCTGGTAGCCGTCCTCAAAACCGTAGATCTCAACGGGCTCAGAGCTCTTGTTGATGAGCGTCTTGACGATGCCGCGCATGGTGGCGTTGAGGGCCTGGCAATCGCCGCCACTGGTGAGCAAGCCAATTCGAAGTGTCATGATGATCCCCTTCCCCGGAGTGATGCATGCGTTAAGTGTACTCCGAGTGAGTCATATTGGGACGGGGTTGTTTTGACGCAGCCATATTGGAATGTGGACGGCGCGCCTTATAGGGGAGGTGCAGTGCAATGAGCCAAGGTTGCCCTGTCCTGAGTCAAAACGGAACCGTCCCAATATGACCGGCGGGGTGCGGATGAGTCAAAACGGACCCGTCCCAAAATGACTCAAAATGGTTTACGCGTCTGTCCAATAGCCCTGCCGAAGCTCTTGCCGATCGCGGCATCCGGTCTTGCGCAGGATGTTGTGAATGTGCACCTTAACCGTGTTGAGCGAAAGCGAGAGGGCCGAAGCGATGTTCTGGTTGTCCATGCCGCCCAATACCATGCGCAGCACTTCTTGCTCGCGCGGAGAAAGCTTATGGCGCTTGGCGTAAAGCGGCAGATGCGCCTCTACAAAGTCTTCCTGCTGCTCCGTTTGTCGCTGCGGAGGGTTTTCGAACCTCAGCGAAAGGCTTATGAGCGCGCTGCGGCACGCAACGAGCATGCAGCAGAGCATGAGAGCGTTCTCCGAGTAATTGCGCTCGGGCGCGACGGCGCGCAAATCCATGATGAAGCTCGTGGGATTCGGGCCTAGGAAAAACGCCGCGTCTTCAATGACCATGCCGGCTCCGAGCGCCCAGAGCACGAGATAGATCCATTTGGCGCGTGCGATGCGCTTTCGCTCGAAATCGTCGCGAGTAAAGACGTAGCGTGCTCCTGCATACAACAGCATCCAAGCAAGGAAAACCGCGCGCGGTGTATAGAAGATGAACCGCGCCAGGTTGTCGTCTTCCGGCAGCGGAACGATGAGGGCGATGATGCTCACCGCGATGAACGCCAGGCACGGGATGACTCGAATCTTCAAGCTGCTATGTCCGAGGTATTCGCAGATAACGAGCCAGAACGTTGACATGAAGCCGACGCCGGAGACGATGGTGGCGATCGAGCGCACCGCGATATAGAGCTGGTCGTGCCACATATGTCCGAAGCCGACGATGTTGTCTTGGAAAACCCAGGCAACGTCGAAGAAGTAGAAAAAGAATCCCACGGCGCTCAGCAGGAAGAGCTGTCGGCGTGATACCAAGTACGCCGAGAGGCACACGGCAGACGCCAGGATGGAGGCGAGCAGCACGAAGAGCGTGAAATGGAGAACGACGAAGTCCATAGCTGCACCCCCTAGATGCTTTGAAACGCGATACCTGCCGGCACGCCAACGCCACGCGTGGCCATGTCGTTCAGGTTATTCATCATAGAGAACTTTTCATGCAAGATGGCTGCGTTCTCTGCGAGCGGTCGGGCGTGGAGGCTGGGCGGAGATAATGAGTCTTTGCCGATATACCTGCGGTTTATTGTGGTTTAGGGTCCTTCTGCGCAAAGCTAGAACTCAATTACGTCCCTTGCTACATCTTGCTTAGCCCTTTTCGCATGCATCCAGCTCGCCGTAGATTCGTGCCGAGGCGGAAGGCGCGGTGCCGTGCCGGCTGTACGGGGTTAGCGCTTCCCCATCGCCTTCTCGCCTCGTTGGCTGTAAGGGCTGTTCTGCAAAACCTGATCTGTGGGCCGTGCCGAGCAGCTTGGTCGATAGGGGCGCATGAAGCGCGCCGGAAGTCCAGGGAGGGGCGATATCTATGGAAGAAGCTACTGTTAAACAGGAAGTCGGGCGCAAGGGCATTGGGCTTTTCGGGCTCATCGGTATGGTGGTGAGCTCGTGTATCGGATCGGGCGCGTTCGCCATCACCGGCCAGTTGTCGCAGGTCGCTTCGCCCGGAGCGGCGCTCATCGCATGGCTCATCGTAGGCGTGGGCTTTTTGGCTCTGGCGCTCTCGCTCAATAACCTTGGGGCTCGTCGTCCCGATCTGCCGGGTATTTTCTCGTATGCGCAAGAGGGTTTCGGACCTTTTGCCGGTTTCATCTCCGGCTGGGGCTACTGGCTTTCCGCATGGCTCGGCAACGTTGCCTTCGCAACGATGATGATGTCCACGCTCGGTTACTTCTTCCCAGCGTTCCTTCCGGGAAATACGGTGCCCTGCATCGCCATCGCGTCGGTGGTCATGTGGCTGCTCACCTATTTCGTCATTCGCGGTGTAGAGAGCGCCTCGGTGCTCAACGCGGTCGTGATGGTGTGCAAGGTGGCTTCGCTTGCCGTGTTCATCATCTTCTCGGTGTTAATGTTCAATGCCGGGGTGTTCACTGCTGATTTCTGGGGAACGGTCTATAACAACGCGGTCGCTGCGGGTTCGGCCGGCGCAGATACGGTTGCGCTGGGGGATGTGCCCCAGCAGATTATCAACTGCCTCATCATCATGATGTGGGTGTTCGTTGGCGTCGAAGGCGCTTCGGTTATGTCGTCGCGCGCCGCGTGCAAGAGCGATGTGGGCAAGGCGACGGTCATCGGCCTCATTTGCCTGCTCGCCATCTACATCGGTTGCTCCGTGCTGCCGTATGGCTACATGCCGTATAGCGAGATTGCCATGCTCGATTACCCTGCAATGCTCTATGTCTTCGAGGACATGGCGCCGGGCTGGGGTGGCGCGTTCATCTCGATTGCCATCATCATCTCGATCCTTGGCTCCTGGCTTTCCTTCACGATGCTTCCGGCCGAGACGACGTCCGAGATGGCGGAGGCGAAGCTGCTCCCCGCTTCGTGGGGTGCCCTGAACAAGAAGGGCGCTCCGCAGATGAGCCTTGTTGTGGTGGGAGGCTGCACCCAGGCGTTTATGCTGCTGTTGCTGCTTTCGGCCGATGCCTACGACTTCGCCTATTCCATGTGCACGGTTTCGATCGTTATCACCTGGGCGCTCGCGGCGATGTATCAGGTCAAGCTTTCTGGCGAACGTCATGAGGCGGGGCAGCTCGCCATAGGTTTGGTGGCGTCGGTGTTCCTGGTGGTCGGCGTGCTCTTCAACGGCTGGTCGTTCCTGCTGCTTACCTGCGTGGGCTACATTCCTGGGTTCGTGGTTTACGCTAAGGCGCGTAAGGACCAGGGAGAGGGTCTGGGCCGCGTCGATAAGGTGGGCATCGTGGTGGTCACCGCTTTGGGCGTGCTCTCGCTCGTGTTGCTCGGCATGGGAATCATCAGCTTGTAACCACTGCAATCAACGCAACTGGGCTGCTAGAAAGGATTGAATATGAACATCGCAACCATCGGCGTGGAGGACTGGCTCAACGTTTACGAGAAGAGCGCGACGGTGGATATTGCCCAGTCGACCATCGCGTCGCTCACCATGGACGAGATCTTACGACTCGACGGCACGGACGGAGCCGGCTTCTACGAGCAGCTTGGACGTGAGAAGATGAACTACGGCTGGATCGAGGGCTCGCCCGACTTCAAAGCGGAGGTGGCGAAGCTTTACGAAAACGTCGAGCCTGAGAACATCTTGCAGACGAATGGCGCTACCGGCGCGAACCTTCTCGCCCTTATGACGCTCGTGGAGCCGGGCGACCACGTGATCGCGGAGTATCCAACCTACCAGCCGCTGTACGAGATTCCCCGCACGCTCGGGGCGGATGTGGAGTACTGGCATATTCAGGAGGAGCTTGGCTGGCAGCCGGATATTGCCGAGCTCGAGCGGCTCGTGAGGCCGAATACCAAGCTCATCTGCATCAACAACGCGTCAAATCCGCTTGGCACCGTGCTCTCGCGCGAGACGCTTGAGCGAATTGTCGAGATTGCGCGTTCGGTGGGCGCTTATGTGCTTTCGGACGAGGTGTATCTGCCGCTGGAGGATACGGATTCATTCGTTTCTATGGCCGATCTGTACGACCGCGCCGTGGTGACGAACAGTATTTCCAAGACGTACTCGGTGCCGGCCGCGCGCATTGGCTGGACGGTGTCGAATGCCGAGGTGGCGGACCGGATTCGCACGTACCGCGACTACACGCTCATTTGCGGAGGTGTGTTCAACGACGCTTTGGCGGTCCATGTGCTGCGTAATCGCGAGCGGATTATGGAGCGTAACCGTGCTATTGTTTTAGGCAACCGAGACATTGCGCAGGCTTGGGTAGATGAGGAGCCGCGCGTGCGCTGGGTTTCGCCCAAGGGGGTGTCTACGTCGTACATCCAGTTCGATATCCCTATGGACGACGAGGAGTTCTGCCTGAAGCTTTTGCGCGAGCGCGGCGTGCTGTTGGTGCCGGGTAGCCGGTTCGAGCTGCCCTGCGGCGCGCGTTTGGGCTACTGCGCATCTGAGGAGACGCTTCGTCGTGGCTTGGCGCTGCTTTCGGAGGCGCTGCGCGAATTCGACTGAGTCATTTTGGGACGGGTCCGTTTTGACTCATTCTGTTGCTATCTGAAAACCGCCGTCGGGATCAAACGTCCTGGCGGCGGTTTCTTGTTCGCGTTATGGGGCGGGGACGTCACGCGTGCGGCGGAAGTTCTGTGATGGGGCGGGGCAAGCGCGGGCGACCAGAACAGCCGCGATGAGTCAAAACGGACCCGTCCCAGTATGACCGGCGGGGGTGCGGATGGGTCAAAACGGACCCGTCCCAAAATGACTCAAAATGACCTTACAGCAAGCTGGTGATGTCGCGGACGATTCCCTCGACGGTGACGCCGTTCTGCTCAAGCAGCTTGCGAGGGTCGAAGCGGTCGTGGAAGTGGTTATCGATGCCGTAGCAGCGAACGCGTGCGTCACGGTCGCTCAGGCGTCGGGCAATCTTTTCACCCCATCCGCCGGCGAGGACGCCGTCTTCCAGCGTGACAACAACGCGGTGCCGATCGGGCAGGGAAGAAATGAGCTCCTCGTCAAATTCCGAGGCGAAGCGCGGGTTGACGAGTGTGGCTTGGATCCCATGCTCAGCAAGGGCAGCTACGACCTGTTCGCCAAGCTCGAAGAAATCGCCCAAGGCGAGTACAGCAACATCCTGGCCATGCTTCACGACACGGTATGCCGGCTTGGAGAAATCGGGCGCATCGTCAAGATCGGCCACAAGGTCGGGGCGCGAAACGGGTTTGGTCCCCGGCACGCGAATCACGACGGGCAGCTCGCGCTGGCCAAGCGACCAGTCGAGCATAAGCAGGTATTCCTCGACGCAGGTTGGGGCGAACGCGCGCAGGTTGGGCAAGCTCCCCAGCATGGCGAGGTCAAAATAGTTGAGATGCGTTTCGGCTGAAGCGCCGAAGACCGACGCGCCGATGTCGAGAATGGTAGCCGGCGCACAGTTGAGGCAGAGATCGTGCCAGAGCTCGTCATAAGAGCGCTGCAGGAATGCGCCATAGACGCCGAACACCGGCGAGGCGCCTGCCGCGGCGAGCGACGTGATGAATGTGACTGCATGCTCCTCGGCGATGCCGACGTCCACGAACTGCTGCCCGGCTTGGGCGCGGCGCTCCTGGGTGAAGCCCATGACATAGGGCATGCCCGCCGTCACGCCAACAACGCGCGGGTCGCGCTTCATGGCCTCGAGCAGGTGTGCGCCGGTGATATCGGCATAGGTGCCCTCCGGGACATCGCCCGAGATGAGCGTATGCTTGAGGCCCGATTCGATGTCGAAGGAGCCAACATGGTGCCAAACCTCGGGCGCACGCTCCGCGGGATCATAGCCGGCACCTTTGGTGGTGTGGACATGCAGCACCACGGGATGGTCGATGCCGCGAAGCGCTTCGAGCGCCTCGACCAGGGAACCAACATCGTTCCCCTCTTCGAGGTAGCGATAATCGAACCCCATCGCGCGGAAGATGTTGTTCGAGGCAGTTCCGCCCGAGATGCGCAGGCGCGCCAGGCAGCCGTAGATTCCGCCATGGTTTTCGGCGATTGACTGGTCGTTGTCATTAACCACGATAACGATGCCGCTGTTCAAAACGGCGGCGTTGTCGAGCCCCTCGAATGCGAGCCCGCCCGAGAGCGAGCCGTCGCCAATTACGGCGACGACATCGTAGCGCTCGCCGGCAAGGTCGCGCGCCTTGGCTAGGCCGCACGCCAAGCTGATGGAGGTCGAGGTGTGGCCCATCGAGAAGAAGTCGTGCTCTGACTCGTGCGGATTGGAGAACCCGGAGACCTCGCCGTAATGCGCGGGGTCGGTGAACGCCGCAGCGCGCCCGGTAAGTACCTTGTGGGCATAGCTCTGATGCGAAACGTCAAAGATGATCTTGTCGCGCGGCGAATCGAAGACGCGGTGCAGCGCGACGGTGAGCTCAACGACTCCGAGATTGGGGGCGAGGTGGCCGCCAACAGCAGCTGCATTTTCGAGGATGGCGCGGCGAACTTCGTCGCATAGCTGGGGGAGCGCCGTGGCATCGAGTGCCTTCACGTCCCGTGGTGATGCGATGTGTTCGAGAAGCATGACGCGCGCGCTCCGTACCGTCCGATGCGAAACGCCCCCTCTGGTCGTTTCGAGGACATTTAGTTTCTCACATTCTGCTGAGGGATGTGTGAACGCTCTGCGAACGGCGCGGGCGAAAAATGTGGAGGGCCGACGCTACCTGGGGCAAGTGAGGGTGATGGACAGCGAGCGCGGCGCGGCATCGCTCAGGTGCGCGGTGAGCTCCATGCCCATGGCATGGGCAAGGTTGGCCGAGACGGCGAGCCCAAGGCCGCTTCCGGCGGCGTGACGGGCGGAGTCGGCCTGGTAGAAGCGGTCGAAGAGCCGCGCAGTATCGATGCTGGCCGTGCTCGCTACCGGGTTCTCGACCGTGACGGCGGTCTCTCCTCGGCTCGTGAGCTGCACGAGGACCCTCGGCGCGCCCGAGCCGTGGCGCACGGCGTTGGTAACGAGATTCTCCAGGATGCGGGCGAGGGCATCAGGATCGGCCAGGACGACGAGGTCTCGCCCCGGGGCTTCGTCCGGCATGCAGAGTTCCGGCTCCCAGCCTCGTTTTTCGAATTCAGGGTAATGGCCTACCAGCACGCGTTCGATAAGCGGGCGAAGCGCGACGGGCTGCATGTTGAGCGTAAGGTCGGGGTCGGTGGACTTGGTGTAGGCGAAGAGCTCGTCGAGCAAAGCCGTCGTGCTGTCGATGCGGGAGGTCGCGGCCGCAAGGTGGAGCTGGCGAGTGCTGGCATCGGTCTCGTCGTAGGCAAGCTGGAGATACCCTTTGGCGCCGGTGAGCGGCGTGCGAATGTCATGCGAGAGTGCCGAGAGGTCGCGCTGGAACTCATCTTGGTGACGCTGCGCGTTGACTCGCTCCCGTGAGGAACGGTCGAGCTCGGTGTTCACGGCGTCGGCGAGGTCGCGGATGCCGGGCACGCCCACCGCGGTGGTGGCACGGGCGTTGCTGCGCGGTTCGCGCGTTTGCAGGAACCGGGCGATGCGTCGGAGCTCGGTGGCGTAGGTCGCCATGGTGATGAGGGCACCTAGAGCGATGCCGAGCACGAGCAGGGCGGCGGCGAGCATGGCACTCCTTTCCTACATTGGACGTCTGAACCTCGTTCACGATTGTAGCGTGGCGCCCGGAATGGTTCGCCGACACCCGGTGTCTACGCGTCAGATGAAACGCCAACACCCGGTGTCCACGAACCACCCACGGGGCAAGTGGTTCGCCAACACCCGGTGCCGGCGAACCACGGGCGAACCATGTTGCAGGTTAGATGTCGCGCTTGCGGCCGATGGCAAGGACGAGGGCGCTGGCGGCGGCGATCCACAGCGCAGGCGCAACGATCGCTTGCGTGATGCCCGCACCCGGCAGCGCGGCGCCGAGTGCGCCCCAGCCCGCGGCCATCGACGATGCGCCACCAGCGAAAAGCCAGTTGGTCAAGTTGGAGGGTATCCAGCACACAAGCTCGCTGAGCACATCGGCAACGCCCATGAGTCCGGGCGCATACGCCTGGATGAGGCCGGATGCAAGCGAAAACGTCTCGGGAACGATCGCGCTGCAGAGCATGAACGAGCCGATGTAGCTCATGGGGACGATACGCGTAGCGTAGACGAGGATGAGCGAGAGCACGGCAAGCGCCCAGACGTTCATGCACGATGCGGCCGCCCAAGCGATGAAGGCCAGCGGGTCATCCATCGTCTCGAAGCGCATGCCGAATACGGCTCCCAGCGCAAGGGTGATGAGGCTCAGCGAGGCGAACACGATGACCGTTACGACGCCGGCGAACACGATGCGCTCCGCAAAGTAGGAGAGGCGCCCGGTGCGGGCAGGCACGAGGCTGCGCACGAAGCCCTCCTTGAAGTCGGCGAGGCAGTGTTCAACCACGAAAAAGCAGACGAACAACGGTATGAGGCTGCCGAGCATGGAGCCAAGCATAGTGCTTGGGGCAGAGAATACCGTGAAGCTGCGAATCATATCGCCGGATGGATCGAACATGAGGAACGAACCGAACAGCAAGGCATATACTGCCAAGCAGACGCCGAGGTACTGCCAGAGGGCTCCGCGCAGGCCGTGGACGCGGGTGATGCGGTAGAGGTCGGCTTTCAGAAGGTTCAACATAGGGGGCTCCTTCCATGGGGAGCACGGCCCAATAGGGGCACGTGCTCTTGTGAGGGGTGGGTTTCGGGGTTGCTTTCAGGTGCGCCGGGGCCCTTGCTGCTGCGCGCGAGCTCGCTGCTGGCAGCGCCTCGGCTCTTTCGGCTGCTGGCTGGCTCGCTAGCGCCGGCGCCCCGAGGAAAGCAGATACGCGATGGCGCCGATGAGGATGGTGTCGAGGATGAGGCCTCCCATGGTCTACCTCCGTGGTTCGATGGTGGGGAGGGCGGCGTTGTCTGCTCCTCCCATGAGTTCCACAAAATACTCTTCGATGTCGCGTTCGAGCACGCTGAGCTCGACGATCGTTTGATTGGCGGCGGAGAGCACGCGAGAAATCTCCTCTGCCCGGGGCGCACCGCTCGCCGACGCGTCGCCCGCTGCGCCGCCAAACGCCGCGGCCGCGTGGCGCGTCCCACCCGCTCCGGCGACCACGATGCCATGGTCCGGCTCAACGCGGAACGTCGCTCCCGCCAGATGCTCCTCGAGGATGGCGAGGCTGCGCGCGGGGTCGGTGGTCTTCACGCGCACCGAGCTCCCGCAGGCGGCATGCAGCTCTTCCTCGGTAAACTCGCGCACCATGCTGCCTTCTCGGATGACGCCGAAGCGCGTTGCCATGCGGTTGAGCTGGTCGAGCACATGGCTTGAGATGACCATGGTCACGCCGCGTTCGTGGTTGAGGCGCATGAGCACGCTGCGCAGCGCGCGGGTTTCTTCTGGATCGATGCCGTTAAACGGCTCGTCGAGGAGTAGCAGGTCGGGCGAGCCCACGAGCGCGAGAGCGAGGCCCAGGCGCTGCTTCATGCCAAGGGAGAACTTCTTCGTCTTGCGCGCGCCGGCGTCTTCAAGTCCCACGAGCTTCAGCAGTTCGGCGCATTGTTCGCGCGGCCTGACAACGCCGATGGAGAGTGCCTTCATCATGAGGTTCTCGAATGCCGAGAAATTCGGCAGCAGGCCCGGCTGCTCGATGAGCGTTCCGATGCGCGAGAAGGCGCTCGAGAACCCGCCGTCCGTGCGCTGCTCGTCAAAGAGCTTGATGCTGCCGGATGTGGGCGTTACGAGTCCAGCGATCATTTTCATGGTGGTGGATTTGCCCGCGCCGTTCTTTCCCACGAAGCCGTAGATATCGCCCTGACCCACGCGCATGTTGAGGCCATCGACGGCGCGCGTTCCGCCGTACGCCTTGGTGAGGCCGTTGATCTGGATGACGTTCATAGCGGTTCCAATCTCTGGGTTTCCGTTTGTTGGCATTAAGTATGGAGGGCGATTCTTCATGAACCTTGAAGCAACCTTTAAGGAAGTCTAAAGCCTGATTCAAAATGCGCCGGGGCATCGTGCGGGCGAGGAGTGGGTTGCCGCGGTCATTTTGGGACGTGTTTCAAACGACTCATTTGGGTCATTTGAAACACGTCCCAAAATGACCGCAAAATGACCCACGGAGTGTCGGCGGTCCCTCAGCCGACGAGCTTGAAGCCCATGCCCCAGACGGTCTTGATGTAATCGGCGGTGCCCGTCGGCTTGAGCTTCGTCCGGATGTTCGAGACGTGCACGTTCACGGTATTCGCGTCCGCTGCATAGGGCTCTCCCCAAGCGCCCTCGAAGAGCTCCTGCTTGGTGAAGACACGGCTCGGGTGGCGCATGAGCATTTCAACGATGTTGAACTCGATGCGGGTGAGATCTACGGGCGTGCCGGCAGCGGTGAAGGTTCGCGCCTCGTGGTCGAGCTCCCATTCACGGAAGCGCAGCGTCGATTTGGCGCCGCTTGCTGCCACGGTATGGCCGCGGTGGCGAAGCTGCACCTCGACGCGTGCTGCAAGCTCGTCGAGATCGAAGGGCTTGGTGAGGTAGTCGTCTGCGCCAAGGCGCAACAGGTCGATCTTGTCCGCCGCGGTGGTGCGGGCCGAGATCACGATAACGGGCACGTCCGCGCCGTTCTCGCGGATGGCCGTCACGAGCTCCTCGCCGGTTGTGCCCGGAAGCATGAGGTCACTGATGATGAGGTCGAAGGGGAATGCCGCACCCATGGCTTTTCCCTCGGCGCGCTCCTTCAGCCCCCGCTCGAGAAGCAGCTTCGCCTCGCTGCCCGAGAACGCCTGCGTACACAGGTAGCCGTCGCGCTCAAGGCGCGTGGCGACGATCTGGTTGATGTCGGCGTCGTCCTCGATGATCAGCACGCGCGTAGCCACGGTGCGCCTCCCTTCTCGCATGACCGCATCAAGTATAACCACCCGGCGAGCTGGTTGCCCCGGCACCCTGTAGCCCGCCGTCCGCAGCCGCGTTACTCGAAGGTGCCTATGAGCACCTCGGCCTCGACGGTCACGTGCGTGAGCCCGCTCCAGTCGATGCGCTCCGTGTCGACGTTGAAGAGCAGGGGCGTCATATGGATGAGCGCTTCGAGCGCGTCGGGACTGATGGGATGCGTGCTCGAGACCGTGTAATGGTTCCGGAGCGTGCAACAGCTGGAGAAATGATTGAGTACGCGCTGGTTGGAGTACGAGCTGTGGACGAGCTGCCCCGCGGCGCGCTCGCGGAGCTCGTGGAGGTGCCGGGTGGTGGGGACGACTTTGATCACAATGCCTCCGGGCGCGAGCACGCGGCGGAGCTCATCATAATTGGCGGGCGAGAACACATCGAGCGCGCAATCGATGCTGCCGTCGAGGATGGGGATCGCGGCGAGGTCGGCGACGAGCCAGGCGATGCCATCATCGGCATCGAGGCCGGCGGCAAGCTGCACCGAATCCTTCGAGATGTCAAAGGCGCAGACCTCGGCTCCGGTTCGCGCGCGCACCGTACGGGCGAAGTAGCCCTCGCCGCATCCGGCATCGAGTACACGGGGCACGCGACGTGCCGTTTCTCCCAAGGAGGCTACCTCACGGCACAGGGCCTCGGCGATCGGCTCGTAGAGGCCGTTTTCGAACACCGTGCGCCGCAGGTGAAACGACTCGCGGTCATACCGAGCGGGCTTCTTGCTCCCGCGCAGCAGGTTCACATATCCCTGGCGGGCAAGGTCGAAGCGATGACCCGCCTCACAGGCAAGCGAGGTGCCGTGGAGCTCGAGCGGCAGGCGGCATACCGGGCAGGCGAGAAGTGTGTTGCACCGCAGGAATCGTGCGCGCTTCCGTTCGTCCATGTGATGCCTTCCGGTCGATGGTGTTCGATGCTTCGTGCCTGTCAGCGATTATAGTGCAGGGCGCGTATTCGCCTCATGGTAGCGGGACCAACGGGAAGCCCCGCGCGGCGGAGCCCGACGAAGCGCTGCAGCTCACCGAAGCCCCGGAGCCCGACGAAGCCCGGAGCCCGACGGATCCCTGCAGCTTGCCGAACCCCCTAGCGCGCCGCTATCCCCATCGTTCGCGGATGCTCTGCAAGAAGACGTTCGCGGCGGGGGAGAAGCTTTGGTAGCGTTTCCATCCGATGGAAACGTCGGCGGTGAGCGGAGGGTCGAGCGGGCGGAACGCGAGCTCGCTCGTGGGGGAGGTGGCGGCGATGCCCTCGAGGCCGAGCACGTAGCCAACGCCTCCGCGCGCGAGAAGGGCAGCGTTGTACAGCAGGTTGTACGTCGCCACGACATCGAGATCTTCCAGGTCGCGTTTGAACCAGCGGCTCATTCCGTTTCCGGCTTGCTGGGATAGGATGATGGGCTTCCCTATGAGGTCTTCGGGCGCGATTCGCTCGCGCGCCGCTAGCGGATCATCTTGGCGCATGAGCACGCCCCAGGCGTTTTGCGCAGGTAGCGGGAGCGATTCGAAGCGTCCCAGGTCCGTCGGGCCCAGGAAGAGACCGAAGTCGATGCGCCCGGTCTCGAGGCGCTCGCTCACGTCCACGGCGTTGCCGCTGTACAGGCTGAATGTCATGAGCGGATAGGTGTTCTGCAGCTCGGAGATGGTATCGGCAACGAGCGACATGGCCGGGGTCTCTCCGCCGCCGATGCGCACCTCGCCGGCAAGCGTGTTGGGCGATGTGCGAAATTCCCGCTCCGTGCGGTCGACGAGGTCGACGATCTCCTCCGCACGGCTCCTCAAGCGTATGCCCTCTTCGGTGAGCTCGATCCGTCGCTTGCCCCGTTCGAACAGCGTGCATCCGAGCTCGTGCTCGAGTTCCTGCATCTGGCGTGAGAGCGTGGGCTGTGAAAGGTGGAGCACGTTGGCCGCTCCGGAGATGGTCCCCTCGCGGGCAATCATGAGAAAGTAGCTCAGGGCGCGAAGTTCCACTGGTTGGCCTCCGTTCAAGAGGTGGTGCCGACGCTCGATGTGCGCTTGCGCGCGTTTGCCGATAGCGCCCGACGTGCGCTTGTATGCACCTGACTGCGATGTGCCCTGCATGCACCTGTCCGCGATGCGCGCCCGCATGCGCTTGGTCGATAGTATCATACGTTTACCGAATAATAGCCAATGCAATATAAGTATTTTACATGTTATGTCCTGCGCCCTAGGATGACCCCTGAAAGGAGAGGATGAGATGGGCGAGTTGACCGACGATCTGTGCCGCTGTCTTGAGACTGCGCAGTGCGATGCCGCGCTGGCGGCGCGCGCGGCGTGCGCGTGCGAGGAAGGGCGCCTCCGCGAAGCGAAGCGCGTGCTCCTAAACCAACGCCAGCAGTTGCTCGACGATGTGCACAACAAACAGCGAAGCATCGACGAGATCGATCACGTGCTGCACCGCATGGGCCGCGTTGATACGCCGCCGGTGGCGCGGCCAGCAGCGCGGCCGGCGCCGCCGCGGGGTGCCCGAGGCGGCGAAGGGGCGGACCATGTCTGATCGCGTGCTGGGCATCTTGGCCGATTCCTTCGCGCAGATTCTCATTCCAGGGCTCACGGCAACCATTCCGTTGGCGCTCATCTCGTTCGTATTGGCGCTTGGAATCGCCGTCGTTGTGGCGCTCGTGCAGTATGCGCGCATTCCCGTGTTGCGCCAGCTCGCACGTCTCTACATCTGGATCATTCGCGGCACGCCGCTCCTCATCCAGCTCTACGTGGTGTTTTACGGTCTGCCTGATCTTGGCATCACGCTCGATCCGTGGCCCTCGGCCATCATCGTATTTTCCATCAACACGGGTGCGTATTCCGCCGAAACCATTCGCGGCGCGCTCGAGAGCGTGCCGGCGGGTCAGCTTGAGGCGGGGTACTGCGTGGGAATGACCTACCTGCAGGTTATGCGGCGCATCGTGCTGCCGCAGGCACTTCGCACGGCGTTCCCGCCGCTTTCCAACGAGCTTATCTCGCTTGTGAAAGATACCTCGCTTGCTGCGAACATCACGGTACTCGAAATGCTCATGGTCACGCAGCGCATCGTTTCGCGCACGTACGAGGCATTGCCGCTGTATCTAGAAGTCGGTGTTATCTACCTGATCTTCTCCACGGCGCTCACGTGGCTGCAGGGTTGGGGCGAGCGCGCGCTCGCGAGGCGCGGCATGGAGAGGGGGTAGGACCATGGCTGAGGTTTCTACGACAACGCCCATTCTGCAGTTCACGGGGGTGCGCAAGGCGTTTGGCGATGCGGAGGTGCTTCATGGCATCGACCTGTCGGTTGAGCGCGGCGAGGTCGTGGCCGTCCTCGGGCCCTCGGGATCCGGCAAGACGACCCTGTTGCGTTGCGCAAACCTGCTCGAGCACGCCGATGCGGGCGAGCTTGCGCTCGATGGGGCGCACTTCGACCTGGCTCGTGTTGCCGCGAAGGAGGCTGCCGAGATTCGGCGTAACACGGCGTTCGTCTTCCAGTCATACAACCTCTTTCGCAACCGAACGGTACTCGGCAATGTGACCGAGGGGCTCGTGGTGGCGCACCGCATGCCTAAGGACGAGGCGCGTGAGATTGCCGTGAGGTGCTTGGAACGCGTGGGCATGGCAGACCGGCTCGATGCCTACCCGGTACAGCTGTCCGGCGGTCAGCAGCAGCGCGTTGCCATCGCGCGTGCCATGGCGACGAGCCCGAAAGTCGTCTACTTCGACGAGCCGACTTCGGCGCTCGATCCAGAGCTGACGGTCGAGGTGCTCGGCGTCATGCGCGACCTCGCCCAAGACGGTATGACCATGGTGGTCGTGACGCACGAGATGGGCTTCGCGCGGAATGTTGCGGACCGCGTGGTGTTTATGGAGCATGGCGTGGTTCAGGCCGAGGCGCCCGCGCGGGAGTTCTTCGACAACCCGGCCAACGAACGCGTCCGCGCGTTTTTAGACACCGTACGTGGTTCGTAGACACTCGGTGAATCGTAGACACCCGGTGTCTGCGAACCATGAATCGTAGACACCGGGTGTCTACGAACCACTGGGATTTAGAAGGAAAGGACACACTATGGTTAGCACGATGCATGAACAGGCCCTGAGCCGCCGGGAAGTTATTGTGGGTGCAGGTGCCCTTGCGGCGCTCGCCGGCCTTGCGGGCTGCAGCGGCAACGGTGGTGGTGCAGGCTCGATGGGCGTCGGCGACTCCGGCTCTGCGGCCGCTTCGGACGACCTGCTCGCACAAATACAAGAGCGCGGGAGCATGACGTTTGCCACCGAGGGCACATGGAGCCCCTGGACGTTCCACAACGAGGCGGGGGAGCTCACCGGCTTTGACATCGAGGTCTCGCGCGCCATCGCTGCAGAGCTGGACGTCGATGCCGAGTTCGCAGAAGGCGAATGGGATGGCCTGCTTGCGGGTCTCGATTCGGGGCGCTACGACACCATGGCGAACGGTGTTTCGGTGACCCCGGAGCGCGAGGAGAAATACGCGTTCACCGAGCCGTACGCCTACAACCGCATCGTGGTCATCACTATGGAGGATTCCGACATCGCGCGTATGGAGGACCTCGATGGCAAGACGACGGCGAACACGCTGGGATCGAGCTACGCAACGCTCGCCGAGAGCTATGGCGCCACCAATACCGGCGTTGACGATTTCAACCAGACCATTGAACTGCTCGAGGCAGGGCGCATCGACGCCACGCTGAACGACGAGGTCGTGTTCTACGACTACATGGAGCAGCATCCCGAGGCCGGTCTCAAAATCGCTGCCGAGAACAGCGAGCCCACCCATGTGGCATTCCCGCTGCGCCGTGAGGCGGCTACGGAATCCCTGCTCAGCGCCATGAACGACGCAATCGCCTCGCTGCGCGAGAGCGGCACGCTCGCCGAGCTTTCCAATGAGTTCTTCGGCATGGATATTAGCCAGGCGCAATCCGATGGGGCGCGTTCTCGGCCGTCATCGCGACCGGGTGCACATCCAGGTGCATATCGGAGCGCTGTACGAAAGCGGAGCGTATGGGTGGACGACCAAGGCGGCTCCCGCTATTGCGGAGTTCGAGCAGCGGCTGGCAACCATCGGCACCGATTACGCCGACTTCGGCTTTATTCACTGCATTGACGAAGATGCCGACCTCGATCGCGTGATGAACGGCGGCATCTGGGATTATGCTCAAGCGCGCAAGGCCGATGGCACCATTCGCCACCTGGCGTTTTCCACGCACAGCCTGCATATCGCGCGAGAGTTACTCGCAACGGGATCCTTCGACCTCGCTATGTTCAGCTTGAATCCAATGTACGACTATACCGACGAGTCCGAATATGGTCAGGGCGAGGCCGCCGACCGCGCGCTGCTATACCGCGAGTTCGAGCGCGCGGGCGTGGGCGTTGCGGTGATGAAGCCGTTTGCGGGCGGTCAGCTGCTCGATGCCGAGCAGTCACCGTTCGGGCGGGCGCTCACGCGCTTCCAATGCATTCAGTACGCACTCGATAAGCCGGGTGTCCTCACGGTGCTGCCGGGTGTGCACGGCGTGTCCGACCTGCGCGATCTGCTCTCCTTCTTCGAGGCGTCACCCGAGGAGCGCGACTATTCCGTCCTCGCGTCCATGGCCCCGCAAACGCGCGAGGCGCGGTGCGTGTATTGCAACCATTGCCAGCCCTGTCCGGCCGGCATCCAGATCGGTCTGGTCAACAAATATTACGACTTGGCGTGTGTGGGGGATGAGCTGGCGGCCGAGCATTATCGTAATTTGGAACATCATGCAGGGGAGTGCATCGGCTGCGGTCACTGCGATCATCGGTGCCCCTTTGGCGTCGCTCAAAGCGAGCGCATGGCTCAGATTGCGGCGTACTTCGGAGCCTAGGGAAACGCTGATTTCTTCTTCGGGGCGATCGGGGTTGCAACTTTTGGGCACTTCGGGGCGGAGGGTCTGGGTAGCCGTGCCGCGATCGGGAGGCCGCCGGCCCCCTGAGTTGCGCCTTTCCCTCCGCCTCGCTCGCCCGTACCCGCCCGCCGCGCAAGGAAGTGCCCAAAAGTTGAGATCTCGATGGGCGGGATGTCAACGGCGCCCATCAATCAGCACGCTCCTGGCGGATTCTTGTGGAGCGCTGCGGGCCCGAATAGGTTCTTTCGTGTAAACCGGGTAGGATGAGTGAAGACGAAAGGACCGAATATGTTTGACTCTTCGACGTTGCAGGCGCTCTCTTGGGCCGCGTTTGGCTGCGGTTTCACATGGCTCATGACCACTGCGGGCTCGGCCGTGGTGTTTTTCACTGGCAAGGACCCCGAGAAAGGCAAGCTCACCCATCACATCTTCCTCGGGTTCGCCGCGGGCGTGATGATCGCCGCCAGCGTATGGTCGCTTTTGAACCCCGCCATCGAGCAAGCGGAGGAGATGGGGCAGATCGGCTGGATTCCAGCCGCGGGCGGTTTTCTCCTGGGAGTCGCTTTCCTTATGGCGCTCGATTCGCTCTTGCCGCATTTGCATGCGGAAAGCGATGAGCCCGAGGGTATCCAAACCAGCTGGAAGCGCACGACGCTTTTGGTTTCCGCTGTGACACTCCACAACATCCCCGAAGGGATGAGCGTTGGCCTGCTGTTTGCCATGGCTTCGCAGGCGCAGGGGGTAGCAGGAGAGGCGTATCTGGGCATGGCCTTCGCGCTGGCGCTGGGCATAGGCCTGCAGAACTTTCCCGAGGGCGCTGCCATCTCGTTGCCGTTGCGTCGCGAGGGCATGAGCCGCACGAAGGCGTTCGCCATGGGGAGCCTTTCTGGCATCGTCGAACCCGTATTCGGCATCCTCGTGGTCTTGGCGGCGGGGTGGATCAGTCCCTTCATGCCGTGGCTTCTCGCCTTTGCCGCGGGCGCGATGATATACGTGGTGGTCGAGGAGCTCATTCCCGAGGCGCATCTGGGCGAGCATTCCAACGTTGGCACGCTCGGCGTGATCGTAGGCTTCGTGGTCATGATGGTCCTGGATGTCGCGCTGGGATAGATAAGGGTCGAGGCGCCGGGAACGAAAAGGCGCCGGTTGCCAAAATGTCCGCCAAGCCTTATTAAACGTTCATCATCTTGTTAAGCGATTCGTGCGAGAATGGCGTATGTGTGTCGCAGCGGTTTGGCTGCCGGCACCGTCCGCCTGCCATGCGGGCCGGGGCTTCGCGCGCTCGGTCGACGTGATAGCGACGGTATCATGTATCACCCTCGACGTGGCTGAACCAGGAGGACCCATGATCAAGCTCTTCGCGAGCGACCTCGACGGCACGCTTTTCAACGCGTTTCACAACGTCGACCGAACCATCCTCGACGCTGCGCGGGCCATCGTGGCAACCGGAGCGCATCTGGTGCTCGCGACGGGGCGCACGGTCATATCTGCCCGGGACCTTGGTTTCGAGGACGTGCCGATTGAAGCCGTGGGGTCAAACGGCTCCATCATTCGCGATGGTGCGGGGGAGATTATCAAGACGTTCCCGCTTGATCCGGCGGAGCTCGAAGACCTCATGCGCTCATTTCCCCATGTGTGCTTCGACTGCGTGGCGCCAGAGGGTTCTTATATCACGGGCACCCGCGAGGACCACGAGGCGGGATTCCGCCGCGACGGTTTGGTGCGACGCATCGTGATGCGTGGCATGCGTCAGCGTCGCGGCGGCGGAGGGGAGCGCCGTTTCTCCCAGTCGATGGGCGAGGTGCTCGCGCACGAGATATGCAAGGTCAACTGCCGTGTTTCGGACGACGGGCTCGAACGCGAGCTCAAAGCATATCTTGCCGAGCATAGCGATACGCTGGTTAATGCACCCTTCAACCCTGTGATGTTCGAAATCACACAGGTCGGGGTCAACAAGGGCGCGAGCGTCGCGTGGCTCGCCGAGTATCTTGGCTACGCCGAAAGCGAAGTAGCCGTATACGGTGACGGCGGCAACGATTTGGTGATGCTCGAGAGATTTGAACATGCTTATGCCACTGCGAACGGCAGCGACGAAGCCAAGCGCGCGGCGGGCGCCGTTATCGGGCCGTGCTATCTACACGCCGTGCCGCGGCACATGTTGCGGACGCTCCGTCGCGAGCGCGGGCGCGTGGTAATCGAGTAGCTGATTGCCGCAATCGAGGCGTCGCCTGCTTGTTGGCGTGGCTGCCGCGGATCCAACCGGTTGGGCGGGACCGAAACCTTAGAATTTCGCGTCATCGAAGCAAAACTCCCGCCAAAGGCTCGAATTTTATTGGGCCCGCCGGGTACAAGCGCCTGTTTGCCGGAAGAAAGCCCAGCTACAGGGGTTGCTTCCTGTCGGGCTACTGCGTGGGGCGAGAGAAATTCGATCCTTTGGCGAGAGTTTTTTGGCGGCGGGGGAGCCTGCGGTGACAGCGGGTGCCTGCGGCGGCGACAGATACTCACGAATCGCAAAAGCGCCGCGTTGTTCCTCCGGTTGGTTGCGGCAAGCGTGTCACAGCACTAACAAGCTCCTAACACTTGTGAAGACGCGGCGATGCCGGCGCGCGTGTGAATGATATTGCACGCTGTGTGCAATAATACTCAGCGCGTGAAGGAATGGGCCTTCGCACACGAGAAAGATGGTATATGGTTCCATCTGCATCAGCAGCGGTAACAGCACCTGCGGCGGAGCCGGTCCGGCAGGTGCCCCCGGCAACCCTTTCGATGGGTCCTGCGACTCCGGCGCCTGCTAAATGCGATCGCCGCAGCTTGCGTTCGCAGCGTATGCTGCGCCGGGCGCTTGCAGAGCTGGTCAGCGATGGCGAGGACGTAAATGCGGTCACGGTCGCCGCGCTCACGGAGCGCGCCGGCCTCACGCGCCGCACGTTTTACACGCATTACCGCGATATCCCTGATTTCATCGAGCAGGTCGAGGCGAACATCTTGGACGAGATTCGCGCTCGCATCGCCCGCGTGGCCGCGGCTGATCTTGCCTCTCTGTACCGAAACATCGAGGAGCTCGAGCCTGCCCCCGGCTCCGTTGAGCTGCTCGCCTATCTGAAACGCGACGGTGCGGTGATCGGTGCGCTGCTGGGCCCGGGCGGTGACCCTGCGTTCGTCCAGCGAATCATGGATATCGCTCGCGACACGGTTGCCGATCGCATGAAAACGGGCATCTTCCCCGGCGTGCTTGGTGCATTCTTCGACTACTACCTTGCCTACGTGGTCGCCGCGGAAATGGGCATCGTACAGAGGTGGTTCGCGAGGGGGCTGCGCGAGACCCCCGAAACGATGGCGCGCATCATGACAGTTGCGGCGTTCGTGCGCCCGGGCGACCTCTATGGCAAGCCGATTGATATCAACGTGCCGGAATACGGCATGAAGCTCATGGGGCTGAACCTCTTCGGCCCGCTAGATGACGCAACGGATGATGCTGACATCAAGGAGGACTTCAATGGTTAAGATTCCCGTGATGGGCGAAGTGGACGAGATGCCCGAGCAGGAGATGGTTGCCGAGGCGCCGGGCGCGACGGCGGGCGCGGTATCAGACGGTGCAATCTGGAATCCTGATGCCGCAACAAGCAACCTGCATTTAGGCATCGACGTGGGTTCCACCACCGTCAAACTCGCCGTGCTGAACGATGAGAACCAAATCGTCTATGCCAAGTACCAGCGGCACCACACCGACGTGCGCGCTTGCGCCCGCGACCTCTTCGTGCAGGCGGCCGCGGTGCTTCCCGAGGCGCAGATGACCTGTGCCATTACAGGCTCCGGCGGCTTGCTCCTTTCGCAGTGGCTCGGTCTTGAGTTCGTGCAGGAGGTCATCGCGAGCAAGCGCGCTGTGGAGACCATGATTCCCCAGACGGACGTGGCAATTGAGCTCGGCGGCGAGGACGCCAAGATCATCTACTTCGACCAGGGCATCGAGCAGCGCATGAACGGCACCTGCGCTGGTGGTACGGGCGCGTTCATCGACCAGATGGCCACGCTGCTCCACACCGACGCCTCCGGCTTGAACGAGCTCGCCAAAGGTGCCACCACCATCTACCCCATCGCGAGCCGCTGCGGCGTCTTCGCCAAGTCCGACGTGCAGCCGCTCTTGAACGAGGGCGCGCGCCAGGAGGACGTGGCCGCGTCCATCTTCCAGGCGGTGGTAACGCAGACCATCTCGGGCCTCGCGTGCGGCCGCCCCATCCGTGGCAACGTGGCCTTCCTCGGCGGCCCGCTCCAGTATCTCTCCGAGCTGCGCGAGCGCTTCTACATCACGCTCGAGCTCGACGAGGCGCATCGCATCGTGCCCGAGAACGCGCACCTCTTCGTAGCAAGCGGCGCCGCCATGGCGCACGAGTCCGAAAAGCTCAGCACCTTCCCCGAGCTCATCGCGGCGATCGATGCGCTCGGCGACACCCAGGGCTCCGAGGTGGCGCGCCTGGATCCGCTTTTCGCAACCGATGCCGACTACAAGGAGTTCAAGCAGCGCCACGACCGGGAAGTCGTGCCGCGCGGCGAGCTCGAGGGCTACCAAGGTCGCGTGTTCATCGGCTTGGACGCCGGTTCCACCACCATGAAGGCAGCAATGGTGGGCGAGGACGGCCAGCTCCTCTACACCTGGTATGGCAACAACAACGGCGACATCTTGGGCACGGCCAAGACTATCATGGCCGATTTCTACGCGCACATTCCCGCGGGCTGCACCATCGGCCATGTGACCACCACGGGTTACGGCGAGGCGCTCCTCATCGAGGCGCTCAAGGCCGACTCGGGCGAGATCGAGACCGTCGCTCACCTGCGCGGTGCGAAGGCCTTCCTGCCGGGCGTGCAGTTCATCTTGGACATCGGTGGTCAGGACATGAAGTGCCTGCGCGTGGCGGACGGCGTCATCGAGCACATCATGCTCAACGAAGCCTGCTCCTCGGGCTGCGGTTCCTTCATCGAGAGCTTCGCCGTGTCCATGGATATGGGGGTCGAGCAATTCGCTCGCGAAGCCATCGGCGCCCTGCAACCCGTCGACCTGGGCAGCCGCTGCACCGTGTTCATGAACTCCCGCGTGAAGCAGGCGCAGAAGGAAGGCGCCACGGTGGGCGACATCGCTGCGGGCCTGTCCTACTCCGTGATTAAGAACGCCCTGTTCAAGGTCATCAAACTGCGTGATCCTAAAGAGATCGGCACGCAGGTGATCGTCCAGGGCGGCACCTTCATGAGCGACGCCACCTTGCGCGCTTTCGAGCTCCTTACCGGCGTGAACGCCGTGCGTCCGGACATCGCGGGCTGCATGGGCGCTTACGGTGCGGCGCTCCTCGCGCGCGACCGCGCCGGCGCCGAGGGCACCTCGACCATCCTCTCCGCCGAAGAGATCGCCGCCCTTACCGTGACCCAGCGTCATGCACGCTGCGGCCGTTGCTCCAACAACTGCCAGCTCACCATCAACGACTTCGGTGGCGGCCGTCGTTTCATTACCGGCAACCGCTGCGAGAAGGGCGCGGGCAACCACGCCAAGAAGCAGGAGGTGCCGAACCTCTTCGCTGCCAAGAACGACCTGCTCTTCAACCGCTCCGTGCTGGCGGAGGAGGACGCCCCGCGCGGCACCGTGGGCATCCCCCGCGCCCTCAACATGTACGAGAACTATCCGTTCTGGCATGCGTTCTTCACCAAGTTGGGTTTCCGCGTGGTGCTCTCGGACGATTCGAGCAAGAAGACCTACGACGCGGGCATCGAGTCCATGCCATCCGAGTCCGTGTGCTACCCGGCTAAGCTCAGCCACGGCCACGTGATGAACCTCATCGACAAGGACGTCGATTTCATCTGGATGCCGTGCATCCGCTGGGAGCGCAAGGAAGACCCGGCAGCGGGCAACTGCTACAACTGCCCCATCGTCATGAGCTACCCCACGGCGCTGGGCCTCAACATCGACGAGATTGCGAGCAAGAACGTCGAGTTCATGTACCCGTTCGTGCCGTATCACGACAAGATCGAGCTCAAGCGCCGTCTGTACGAGCTCATCGCCGTCGAGCGCGTGCAGGATGCGGAGGAGGGCCGCGGCCGCGTGCGCGGGCCCAAGATCACCCGTTCCGAGATTGACGCCGCGGTGAACGCTGCCTACGAGGAGGACGCGCGCTTCCACGAGCGCATCCAGGAGATGGGCGAGGAGGCCATTCGCTGGATCGAGGAGCACGGCGGCCACGGTATCGTGCTCGCCGGGCGTCCGTACCACAACGACCCGGAGATCAACCATGCTCTGCCCGAACTCATCACGAGCTTCGGCTTCGCGGTGCTCACGGAGGATTCCGTCGCGCACCTCGTGAAACCCGACCGCCCCATCCGCGTGGTCGACCAGTGGATGTTCCACAGCCGTCTGTACCGCGCAGCGAAGCTTGTGACGCTCCGCAACGACTTGGACCTCATCCAGCTGAACTCCTTCGGCTGCGGCTTGGACGCGCTCACCACCGACCAGGTGCAGGAGATCCTCGAGGGCTCCGGCAAGATCTACACCGTGCTCAAGATCGACGAGGTCTCGAACCTCGGCGCTGCGCGCATCCGCATCCGCTCGCTCATGGCTGCCTTGAAGGATCAGGAGGCGGAGCGCGCCGCTGAGGCCGCCCGCGCCGGCGAGGCCTACGAGCAGGGCGACGCCGCCCCCGTGGCGCCGAGCGAGGATGCCCCGGCCTTCTCCACGCACAAGTACGCGCTCTCCGCGCAGCGCCGCGCGAACTCGGCCGCCTTCCCCAAGGTGCAGTTCACCGAGGAGATGCGCGACCAGGGTTACACCATCCTCTGCCCGCAGATGGCGCCCATCCACTTCGACCTGGTCAAAGAGGTCATGAAGGCGGCAGGTTACAACTTCGTGCTGCTGCCCTCTACCGACCGCGGCGCTGTGGAGGCGGGCCTGCGCTATGTGAACAACGACATCTGCTACCCGTCGATCCTCGTGACCGGTCAGATCATGGAGGCTATCGAGAGCGGCAAGTACGACCTTAACCGCACCGCCGTGATCATCTCGCAGACGGGCGGCGGCTGCCGCGCCACCAACTACATCGCGCTCATCCGCAAGGCGCTGCGCGAGAGCGGTAACCCTCAGGTGCCGGTGATCAGCCTGGCCGCGGTGAAGCTCGACGAGCAGAATCCCGGCTTCAAGCTCACGCCGAACCTCCTTAAGGCCGCTGTGTACTGTGTGCTCTTCGGCGACGTGATGATGCAGATGCTCTACCGCACGCGCCCGTACGAGGCCACGCCGGGCTCTGCCAACGCGCTCTTCGAGGAATACATGGAGCGCGCCCGCAAGCTCGCGCCCAAGTTCACGCGCCGTTCGTTCACGCGGCTCTCGCGCGAGGCCATCCGCGCGTTCGATACGCTGCCGCTCGTGGGCGAGGGCACCAAGCCGCGTGTGGGCGTGGTAGGCGAGATTCTCGTCAAATTCCATCCCACGGCTAACAACCACGTGGTCGAGGTCATTGAGTCCGAGGGCTGCGAGGCCGTGGTGCCGGGGCTCCTCGACTTCTTCCTGTATTCCATGTCGAATGCCAAGGTGCAGAAGGACGAGCTGGGGAGCTCCGCTGCATCGCGAGCCACCATGGATGCCGTCATCGGCCTGGTCGACTGGATGCGCAAGCCCGTGGACGAGCTGCTGGAGCGGAGTGCCCGGTTCGAGCGCCCTGAGCCCATTAGCGCGATGGCTCAGAAGGCCACGCAGGTTCTTTCGCTCTGCAACAACATGGGCGAAGGGTGGTTGCTTACGGCCGAGATGCTCGACCTCATCGACCACGGCGCGCCGAACATCATCTGCACGCAGCCGTTCGCATGCCTGCCGAACCACGTGGTGGGCAAGGCCGTGATCAAGGAGCTGCGCCGGCAGCACCCCGAGAGCAACATCGTGGCCGTGGACTACGACCCGGGTGCTTCGGAGGTGAACCAGCTCAACCGCATCAAGCTCATGATCAGCGTGGCGAAGGAGAATCTGCGCGCGGGGAAGGGCTTCACCATGCAGAGCGTGAAGCCGCTTGCGATGGACATGGACGACAGCAAGTTCCGGCCGTATCACGGCGATGATGCGGGGAACGGCGCGCGCGGTGGTACCGGCGCGGCCGGCGGCTCGTGCTCTGCGTGCGGCGCCGTTACCGACGACGCCGTGGCGGCCGTGGCCGAGCGCTTGGGCGAGGGCGTCAAGTAGCGCCGAGCCGCCGGTGCCCGACGATGCTGCCGGCGCCGGGCGGTGCCAGGCGGTGCCGCTTCTCTCGGCTGGGGCGGGCGGCGCTGCTGCTTTCAGCTGGGTCGGGTGATGCCGCTTTCAGCCGTCTGCGGGCGGCGCTACTACCTCCTGATGATGTCGGGCGCCCCCTTTGCGAAGGCGCTCCCCTTTGCATGGGCGCCCGATTTTGGGCGGAGCCGGCTGCGGGGGCGCTTCTCTTTGCGGAGGAGTGCCCGCTCCGGGCGGCGTTCTCGGGCGTAGAATCGACAAAATGAATCGCTCATGCCGAATTACGCAATAAGGAGCATTTTTATCCGTCTTATTGCGTAATTCGGCATGTAGAATGAGCGCTACAAACTCAGTCTCGTGGTCGGGGGTGGCGCTATGCGGAGGTCGAAGCGCTGGGCGGAGCTCGAGCAGCTCATTCGTGATGAGCAAGGGCGTGGCAGGTGCTTTGCTGCGCGCGACCGGAATGAGGTGCAGCTGTTGCGGCGGCACGTTGCTCAGGGTGTTGTGGTAGAGCCGTTCCCACGTCTGTTCGCAACGAACGACTACTGGAATGCGCTGCGGCCCGATGCGCGGCACCTTCATATCGTGCGGGCGCTTGCTGCACGCGACCAGGATATAGTGTTCTGCTCCCATAGCGCGGCGCTCATCCATGGCCTGCCCGTCTCCTACCATCTTCTCGATGCGGTTCATTGCGTTACGAAGGCATCCGCGCCGTCAAAGAGCCGAGGAATGCTCAAGCGGCACGGCATGACGCCGCACGAGATTTCCAATTTCGATGGCTTGCGTGTGCTATCGCTGGTAGAGGCCGCGGTGGATAGTATGGTGTCGGCGCCGTTTGCAGATGCGCTGGCGGTGGCGGATGGGCTGCTCCGCACGTTCGATATCGATCGGGACGTTCTGAAATTCATCGTTGAGGAGCTCGCCGAATCGAGGCGTGGTGCCGCGATTGCTCGGCGTGCCGCGGCTTTTGCCGATGGAAGGTCAGAGAGCGGCGGCGAGTCGATTGCGCGCGCCGTGATGATTGAGGCGGGCATGCCTCCGTCTGATATCCAGCCTGCGTTCTCGGATCCTGTTGAGCTCTGGCGAGAGGTGCGGCCAGATTTCCTCTTCCTTCTGAAAGACGGATCTGCGGCCTTGGGTGAACTCGACGGATTGGATAAGTATGACGACCCTGAGCTCACGCAGGGGCGGAGCACGACTGAGGTGCTCGCGCGTGAGCGTCGGCGCGAGTCGCATCTAACGCTGCTCGGCATGCCGGTGGTGCGGTTTTCCATGCATGACGTTCTCACTTCGGGTCGGCTTGTCTATCTGCTCTCCGTGGGAGGCGTTACGCCTTCCACGCTCGCTCCGGGCGACTATCGAGCGACCGGCGACGGCAGGCCGAAGAAGTAGTTGACAAGCCCGCTACAAACTTGCACGCGGTTGAAGCGTCTGTTGCAAACTTGCATGCCGTTTTACGCAATAAGAAGCATTTTTCTTCGTCTTATTGCGTAAAACGGCATGCAAGTTTGTTAAGCGGCGCGTGGCAGTCTGATGTAGGTAGCGAATGAGCCGAATGAGCCTGTCGCGGGGCTGCGCCGCGTCTCTTCCGCTGAGATGCGTTTCCCCGTGGGGCCGCGCGGGTTGCAAATGTGCCTGCGGCGGGGCGGAGCGGGCGGCGGAGGGGCCTGTCTCGGGGTCGTGCAGGCAAGCGTATGTGCCAGCGGCAGCGCTGCGCAGGTAAGCGAGCGTGCTCTGCCGCGCTGTGCCTTCGCGACGCCATTCCGTGGCCCGCCGTGCCTCGCTTGTCCAGCGCTATCCTCGTTGATTAGCCTGCCAGATGAGGGCGAGCCCCCGAAGGGTAAGGGCGTCGTCGACGAGTGTCTGGTGGTGCAGGAGCGCGGCGATGGCGTCGGCATTCTCTCCCGTGATGACAATGGGAATGGTCATCGGCACGGCGGCACCTGCATCGGCTTCGTCGCGCTCGTTTTCATGCGCAGCCGAGCCTTCGCCCAATCTGGCGCGTGCACTCTTGCCGTTGTTCGCAAGCTCGGCAAGCACTGCATCGAGCAAGCCATCGATGCGCGCCGCCTCTCCGAGCACGACGCCAGACTGCATGGCTTCGCGCGTAGAGCGCCCGAGCACGCGCTCAGGTGCACGAAGCTCGATAATGGGCAGGCGCGCCGCGGCTTCGGCGAGTGACCGCGCCCCGAGCGCAACACCCGGCGCGATGATGCCTCCGCAGAACGCGCCGCTGGCATCAATCGCCTCGAAGTTCGTGGTGGTTCCCAAGTCCACCACCACGACGGGCGCTCCATAGGCGGCGCGTGCCGCGACGGCGTCCGCGATGCGGTCGGGCCCGACTTCAGAAGGGTCGTTGAACCGCAGCTTAACGCCCGATCGCAAGCCGGGTCCCACCACGAGCTGCCTGCCAGGAGCGGTGTCCGCAAGCGCTCGGTGCCATGCGCCGGTGAGGGTGGGAACCACGCAAGAGAGGATGGAGCCTTCGGGAGAAGGACACGTGCCTCCGCGCGAGGATGCCTTGCCCGTCAGCTCGCTGAGAATCTGCCCAAGCTGCATGCGCGCCTCGTCTGTCGTGATGGGCTGGCGCGTGGTGACCTCGCATGCGCTGAGAAGCTTTGGGGCGCCCTCAGCACCCGCTTTGGCCGTTTCGAGCAGGCCAAATCGAGCGGTGGTGTTTCCGATGTCTGCGGCAAGTACGTGGGCCACGAGTCCTCCTTTGCGCGATAGATGCCTCCATTGTCGCATGTTGCGAGTCGAACTATGCTCGGGCAGGTTTCGATTCTCGATTCCTTAGCGTATACTGAACGCGCTTGAGCCGTAACCCGACTCTCCAAGCGGGGGAGCGGATATACGAAGGAGCGAATATGAACCAAGCACGCACGCGCGCACTGCGCGGGCAGCTGAGCCTTGCCGGCATTTTGATCGGCTGCATCGGCTGCGTCATCATCACGGCCTCGTCTGTTTACACTGCGCTCAAGATGGGCGCGTTGCCGTGGCCAACCATTTTCACATCTATCACGGCCCTCGTGCTTTTGCGGGCGCTCGGCCACACAAGCCTCAATGAAGCGAATATCACGCAGGTCATCATGTCTGCCGGCTCCATGGTTGCGGGAGGCCTGGCGTTCACCATTCCCGGTATCTGGATTCTAGGTTTGGCGGACGAGGTGTCTTGGCAGGAGATGCTTGCCGTCGCGCTGGCGGGCACGCTGTTGGGCCTCGTGTGCACGGCGCTCATCCGCAAACGGTTTGTTGAAGATTCTGATCTGGAATACCCCATCGGCACGGCAGCGGCCGAGACCTTGCTCGCCAGCACGGCGGGCGGGTCGACGGGGCGCAAGCTCTTCGGGTCGATGGCGTTCGCCGGGCTCTGGGCGATCCTTCGCGATGTGCTCGGCATTATACCGTCGCTGGTGGCCACGCTGCCCATCCCGGGAATTTCGTTCGGTATCCAGGCCTCGCCCATGCGCTTCTCGGTCGGGTTCCTTGTTGGGGGCCGCTCGATTGCATGGTGGATGGTCGGCGCTGTGCTGGGCAGCTTCGGCATCATCGTGGGCGGCACTGCAGCGGGGTTGTGGGACCTGGGAACTGCGCAGGGCATCGTGAGCAGCCTGGGCATGGGCCTCATGATGGGGTCGGGATTCGGTGTCGTGCTGCGCGATATCGTGCTCCCGCTGGTGCGGCGGGCGAGAGCTCGGCGTAGCTCATCCTCTGTTTCTGAAAGTGGAGAGGACGCGATGGGTAGCGAGGGCGCCGGAAACGCGGAGTGCTCGGGAGATTCCTTCCCGCTCGGGCAGTCCTGCTCGCGTGGAGGCGCCGCTGGCGCCTCCGGCTCGTGCGGAACTCGCGTTGATGAATCCCCCGAGCACTCCGCGCCACCCGTCTCGCTTGGCGGCCTCACCGACTACTTCTCGCGTTTCGATGCCGGCTTGCTCGCGCTGTTCGTGGCGGCGGCTGCGCTCGTGTGCTGCATCGCTCTCTCGTTCGGCCCGTTCGTCTCCGTGGCCATCGTGCTGCTCTCATTTGTGACGGCCATCATGAGCGCGCAATCGGTCGGCCAGTCCGGCATCGACCCCATGGAGATCTTCGGGCTCATCGTGCTGCTGTTCGTGGCGGCCTTTTCCGATGTGACCCAGGTGCAGCTCTTCTTCGTTGCCGGGGTGATTGCCGTGGCTTGCGGCCTTGCGGGCGACGTCATGAGCGATTTCAAGACGGGCCAGATTATCGGCACTGATCCGCACGACCTGTGGCTCGGCCAGGTTATCGGTGCGCTTTTGGGCACGGTCGTGGCCGTTGCCGTGCTCGTTGCCCTCGTAGCGGCATACGGAACCGACGCGTTCGGTGGCGACAATCTCTTCGTGGCCGCTCAGGCACAGGTGGTGGCGACAATGGTCTCGGGCATTCCGAGCGTCCCCGCGTTCGTTGTGGGAGTCGTTGCGGGCACGGTGCTCTACTGCGCGGGCATCCCTGCCATGATGCTCGGACTTGGCGTGTACCTGCCGTTCTACATGTCGCTAACCACGGCGGCGGGCGCGCTGATCCGCGTTGTGTTCGACCGCGTGGTGGCTGCGCGCGGAATCGAGAAGGGCGCGGCGGAAGAGACGGGCGCCGTGGTGGCTTCGGGTGTGCTCGGTGGCGAGTCCATCGTGGGCGTAATCGTGGCGTTCGCCAGCGTCGCGGCAGGCCTTGCGGGGTAGACCGTTGGCAAAACTGAACCTTCCGGCTCGAGCCACGAGCACCTTGCAGGCGCCCCGTCGTGCCTAACCGTTGGGCAGCGTGACTCGCATTTCCAGCTCGGCGCCGAGCTTCCTCGCGCGAATGCTTCCCTCGTGTCGCGAGACGATCCCTTGGGCAATCGAGAGCCCGATGCCGTTTCCGCCGGTCGAGCGCGAGCGGGATGCGTCGGCGCGATAGAACCGATCGAACATGCGTCGCGTGTCTTGCGTGGTGAGCGAGGCGCACGGGTTGGTCACGGTGAGCACGATTTCGCGTTTGCGCTGCTCAAGGCGAACGCGAATTGATCCGTTATCGTCGCAGTACTTGACCGCGTTGTCTACGAGCACGCTCACCAGCCGGTCGAGCTCCTCGGGACTTCCGCTCACGATGATGCGCGGTTCGGCCTTGCTCGCCTCGCGCGCGGAGATTCCCTCCAGCCCGTCCGCCCCGCTCGCGCGCGTCGCCGCTCCTTCGAAGGTGTCAATGGTGCAGACGAGGGTTTTACCCGATGCCTCGGCGAGCGGCAAGAAATCCTCAACCTCTCGCCGTACAATGCTCGCAAGGTCCACATCTTCGCGGAGCGCGCGCTCGATGGGCTCATCGGTGCGCGCGAGCTCGATGAGTTCGCCCGTGAGTTTGTTGAGTCGTGCGGTTTGCGCGCGCGTGCTTCTGGTCCAGGAGCTTTCGCCCTCGGTGGCCTCGATGAGGTCGGTGTTGGCCGAGATGATCGCGATGGGCGTTTTGAGCTCGTGCGAGGCATCGGTCACAAATCGCTTCTGCCGTTCGAGGTTGCGCACGTAGGGATCGACGAAGCGCTTCGAAAGCGGCACGATGAACAGGCCCGTGATGGTGACCGTCGCCCCCATGATCGCCGCGGAGATAAGGAGCAGCGTGTGCGAGCTCTGAAGCTGCTGGAAGCAGTCGACAGCGATGATCATGCCCGACCCGTCTTGTTCGGTGAAGACGCGGAACCGGTATCGGTCGTAGTAGCCGGCGTTGGCCACCCCATCCAGCATATGTCCAATGACCTCCGCGGCCTCTTGCTCGTCGAGCTCAGCGACGTGCGTGGCGTCGAGCGAGGTGAGCGAGCGGGTGGTATCGAAGGTTGCTGCAAGGTAGCGCGTCTCGAACGGCGTTTCGGAAGTCGCCTCGAACGTTCCCCGCTTGTAGCGCGGGTCTTTGAGCTTCCACTCCTCAGGGAAGACGCCGTCGTTCTCGTAGAGGACGGAGATGACCGAGTCCACGCGTTCCGTGGCGAGCATGTGGTTCCAAATATTAAGGGCGGCGAAAATGAGCAGCAGCGCCGCTACCAGTGCGGCAATCGCAACAATCATGAATTTGCGTCGCAGGGCGGTGACGGTATCGGTGGCCATGGGGCTATTCCGCGCCCTCCTCGTTCAGCTCGAGGGCGTACCCGCGCCCGCGGCTCGCGATGATCTTACAGCTGGATCCTATGCTTTCGAGCTTGCGCCGCAGGTACGAGACGTACGTCCAGATCACGTTATTCTCGATAGACCCGTCGTAGCCCCACACGTGTTCGCGGAGGCGGTCGGCAGGTACATAGGTGCCTGGGCGCCTCATAAGCAGTTCAAGCATTTGGAATTCTTTATTAGCCAGATGCGTCGAGGACGCCCCGCACGATACGGTAAAGGCAGCGCGGTCGAGCTTGAGGTCTCCTGCGGTGAGTACGCCGGGCACGTAGGTGTCGCTGCGGCGGCAGAGGGCGCGCACGCGGGCGAGGAGCTCGACCATGGAGAACGGTTTGGTGAGATAGTCGTCCGCACCGCTGTTGAGCCCGCCGACCACGTCTTCTTGGGCGCTTTTCGCCGTGAGGATGAGAATGGGCGTGCGGAGCGATTTGCTGCGCAAGGTGCGCACCACGTCGAGTCCGTCGCGGTAGGGCATCATGATGTCGAGCACGATGCAGTCGTACGTGCCGGTTTCGCCGAAGTCGAGCGCCGCTTGGCCGTCGTAGACGGTATCGACCTCGTACCCATCGCTTTTGAGCATCGCTTCGAGAGCGCGGGCCATGTCTTGCTCGTCATCGGCTACTAAAACGCGCATGCGTGCTCCCTCCTCGGCATCGTGGTTTCACGATAGCGCATATTCCATGCGAGTGCGCGGAGGCGCATCCGCGGTAGATGCAAAAACCCGTGCGCAGTAGATCGGGGGCCTGCGCACGGGTGCTGGGCCCGGCCGCTGCTGCAATAAGGGAGGTTGACGACGGCGCGGGACATGCGCTCTGCGTAGAGAACTAGGTGGGGCCATACGACGCAGAGCGTGAGCTCAGCATAAAAACGAATCCTTAAACGAACCTCAAGAGTAAAAAACTATGATGGAATCGTGAACGCTCGGAAAAAGCACCGGGACCTGCGGTTTTTCAGCAGGTGCTTCTTGTCTTCGTGCTGTTTAACCTTTTGTTGCACCTTTGAAAGGGTCCGTTTACATCGTATTATGCCTTTCTTTACCTTGATGGGTATTGCGCAGTGTTTGGGCTCTAGCAGCCTGCTGTGCTCGCATTCGGGTGGGGGACCGTGATAGGCTACCGCGTGCGCGCAAGGCGTGGCGTGTCGCTAGGGGCACGCCGGGCGTGAATTAGTTCCGTTTCAGCCGGACCTGGATCTTTGGGTTCAGATTGAAAAACCGGCTGGGGGGGGGTAATGTCAAAATCTCTGTGCGTGCGCCGTGGCGGAAGTGCTGCGGTACTGTTGTGTTCTGCCGTGTGCGCTTCGGGCCTTCTGCTCGACTTCTCGGGAGCATCTTCAACCTACAGCGAGATAACGCATCTGTTCGGCGAGGTGCATGGCGCCTCGTACATCGTGGCGGAGCTGCTCTGCTCGCTTCCTGCGCGCGATGGGGCCCTGGCCGTGCTCGGCCTTACCGCGGCGCTGTTCGCCCTGTTTCGTCGCGCGGGCCGCGGCGCTTCTCCTGCAGGGGAGGGCGCTTCCGCGCTAAACCGCGGCGCTTCCGAGCCTGAGGGCACGGGCGTGCTCGTTCGCAGCGCTTCTACCGCAGAAGACGGTATGCCTAGGTTTGCCCGCGGTGCTTCTGCGGCGGACGCGGGGGAGTTCGCGAAGCCCCGCAGCGGTGGAGGAGCTTCAGCCTGGGTGGTTGCCGTGCTCTTCGCAGCGGCGATGCTCTTTGGGCGAAGCTTCGACGAAACCGGCTCCGCTGCCTATATCGTTGGCGGCATCACGCCCGCCATTCGTTCGTGCTGGTATTTCATAGGGTGGCTGCTGCCCGCGCGGGCGCTCGTCGAGCTCGCATTCGAAGGTCTGGATCGCCTTCGCGCGCATGGGGCGTGCCCGTCGGGTGATCGCGCCCGGTTCGTTTCTCCGTCGTGCGGGAGGTTGCGGCGCGCAGCGCACCTCGTTCTCGGTGCATTCGACCGGCACCCCCTTGCGGCCCCGGCGCTTGTGCTGGCACTGTGCTGGCTTCCGGTGCTCATAGGGTATGCTCCGGCGCTTTTCATGTGGGACACGAACACGCAGATACTGCAGTGGTTCGGGCTGCCCAACCATATCAGCAGCTCCGTCGATTTGCTCGATTCGAGCGTGTTGCTCACCCAGCACCACCCGCCGCTGCATACGGCGCTCGTAGGCCTCTGCGTTCAGGCGGGCATCTCGCTTGCAGGCAGCGAGAACCTCGGCATATTCATCTACGCGGTGCTTCAGTGGGCAGTCGACATCCTCGCAATCTCGTGGGCGTTTCGCATCGCCCAGATCGTGGGCGCGCCTCGTGCCCCGCGTTTCGTGGCGCTCGGCTTCATCGCGCTCGTGCCGGCATATTCGAATTACAGCGTGCTGGTAACCAAGGACGTGCTCTTCGCATCTGCATTGCTGCTGTTCGCGATCGAGCTTGTTTACCTGGTCTTTTGTGCTGCATCGTTTGACGGGCGAATCGCTTTTTCGCGCCGGCATGCGGTGCTGCTCGTGGCCGGGGCGCTTGGCACCGCGCTGCTGAGAAGCGGTATGGTCGTCGCCGTGGCGGGCGGTGCCCTCGCCGCAACCTTGCTTCTGTGGCGCATGCAGCGCCGCTTGGCACGAGAGGGCCTCCGGCCCGTCTCCGCGCGATCGCTCCTTCGCATTCCGCTGATCGCCCTGGCGCTCGTCATAGCGGTGAATCTGCTGCTCGCGCGCGTGGTCTATCCTGCTCTGGCCATCACGCCGTCGAGCAAGCGCGAGGCGCTCTCCATTCCCATGCAGCAAGTCGCGCGCTTCATGCGCGATCGCCCCGATGCCGTGCAGCCTGAGGACCTTCGCGCCATCGATCGGGTTCTCGATGCCCCGAGCCTCGCCCGCCTCTACGATCCGAGCAAATCGGACCCGGTGAAGGCGACGTATAAGGAACAGGCCTCATCCGACGACCTTTCCGCATTCTGGCAAACATGGGCGAGGCTGTTTGCTCGCGATCCCGGCTGTTTCATCTATGCGACGGCGGCGAACTACTATGGCTACTTCTATCCTGCACATGCGATGAGCTGGAGCTACACCTCGTACTTCAGCAGCCTGGTCATGGCGAACACCGAGACGAACCTCATATATTCGGATATAGCCTCGTATTTCTCGTTTCATCAGCTTGATCATCTATTCGTACGTGCGCTTGACGGTTTGTGCTCGGGGTACCGGCTGCTCTTCCAGAGGCTTCCGTTCCTCACGCTCACCATGCAGGCGGCGCTCTACGACTGGGCTCTCGTGCTGCTTACGGCCTATGCGGTGCGACGGCGGCGATCGCACGCAGCGGTCTTTCTCGCGCCGGCATGGATCGTGTTGCTTATTGCGCTCGTGGGCCCCTGTAACGGCACCACGTATTTTCGCTATGCCTATCCGGTGGCCCTACTCGTGCCGTTCCTGGCGCTGATCACCATGGTGCCCGACCCCCGGGATTGCGCGCGCCGCGCTTCTACGTTCGTTTCGATTTCGACCACAGGAGGGTCTTCTATGGATAGTCCATCGAACACGGCTGCGTGTGCGGCCGTGGGCATGGTTGCGGCTGCGGCTGCGGATACAGATGTTGTCACAGGCTCCGTTGCGGTTGCAAGTGCGGCCACGGCTGCGGCTACCGTGGCGAACGCTGGCGCGACGAGCGCTGCCGCGGCGGGCGCCACGCTCGAAGCTGCCGAGACAGCCCCAGCCGCCAAGGGGCACGTGGCGGTGCTCATTCCCTGCTACAACGAGGAGCTGACCGTTGGCAAGGTGATCGATGATTTCCGGAGGGTGCTTCCTGGGGCCAGCATCTATGTGTACGACAACAACTCGAGTGACCGGACGGCCCAGGTGGCACACGAGCACGGGGCTCAGGTGCGCTTTGAGCCGCGCCAGGGCAAAGGGGTGACCGTTCGCCAGATGTTCCGCGACATCGAAGCGGACTGCTATCTGCTCGTCGACGGCGATAGCACGTACCCCGCCGATGCCGCGCCCGCTCTCATTGACCCCATTCTTACGGGTGAAGCCGATATGACCGTGGGCGACCGTCTCTCCAACGGCAGCTATGCGCAAGAGAACCAGAGGCCCTTCCACGATTTCGGCAATAACCTCGTGCGCTGGCTCATCCGCCTTATGTACGGTTACGCGTTCCACGATGTCATGACCGGCTACCGGGCCTTCAGCCGTGTGTTCGTGCGCAGCTTGCCCGTGGTTTCGCGCGGGTTCCAGCTGGAGTGCGAGATTTCGATCCATGCGGTAGACAAGGGCTGGCGCATCAAGGAGGTGCCCATCGATTATCGCGATCGCCCGGCGGGAAGCGTCTCCAAGCTCTCGACGGTTTCCGATGGCGTTCGCGTGCTCATGGCAATCGGGTCGCTCTTCAAGGATTACCTGCCGTTCAAGTTCTTTTCGCTTGTGGCGGCGGTGTTTGTGGCGCTTGGCCTGGCGGTGGGCATTCCCGTGGTCGCCGAGTTCGCGCAGACGGGGTACGTGAGCAAGGTGCCTTCGGCGATTCTAGCCGTTGGGCTCGTGTTCTGCGGAGCGCTTGCGTTTAGCACGGGATGCATCTTGGACACCGTGGCCAAGGCGACCAGAAAGCGCTGGGAGCTCGATGTGTATCGAGCTGAAGATGAGATGCGCAGGCGGCAGCGCTAGGAAGCCGCTGAGTTTATCTTCGCGGGCGATCGGGATTGCAACTTTTGGGCACTTCGGGGCGGAGGGTCCGAGTAGCCGCGCTGCCGCCAGGCGGGCGCCAGCCCCTTGAGCTGCGCCTTTCCCTTCCCCCGCTCGCCCATACTCGCCCGCCGTGTCGGGAAGTGCCCAAAAGTTGAAACCTCGATGGGGCGGACGGCTCCGGCGCCCAATAATCAGCGTTTTCCTAGGGTTTCCGCCTGTTCGCCGCTCGCACCAATCGCCGCCATGTTCGCAGGTTGTCGTCATGCTCTCGGTGCGCCCGTGTGCATGGTCGTAGGGTTTCGGGCAGGAAATCTACGGATGAAGCTTGCCCAGATGGCTTTTTCGTACATTTTCTGCCCGTAAACCAGAACGAGGGAAGAAAGAGAAGACGGGTATACCGTTGTAGTACCATGAACGCATCTGTGAGCGGCGCGCTCGCATTGGCATGAAAGGAGCCCTTGTGGCAGTAAATGAAGAGCTGCTCAAGCAGGTACTTGAGCAAATTCGCCCGAACCTTCAGGGCGATGGCGGCGATATGGAGTATGTGGGTGTCGATGAGGACGGCGTGGTATCGCTGGAGCTGCAGGGCGCTTGCGCCGGCTGCCCCATGAGCCAGCTCACCCTTTCGATGGGCATCGAGCGCGTGCTCAAAGAGCACGTCCCCGGCGTAACGCGCGTCGTTGCCGTAAACGACAACGCCGACGGTGGGCTTTCGAGCCTGTACGACGAGTACGCGCCGTTCTAACGATTCGTGTGACAGCGGCGCCGGCATGAGACAGTTTAACCCGGCACAACTGTCTCATGCGGGTAATAGGTTCGTTCGGTCCCGCTTCAACATGGCAGGGAATGTATGCTCACAGAACTCTATCAAAGCCTTGACCCGGTGGCCCTTTCGGTTGGGCCGATCACGATCTATTGGTACGGCGTCGCGTATGTTTTGGGCGCTCTCATCACGGGTATCGTGATGTACCGCACGCAGCGTCGTTGGGGGCTCAATCTCACGGTCGACGACCTCATGATGGTCGTTTTCGGCGTGGTGATCGGGCTCGTCATCGGCGCGCGCCTCTTCTATGTGATCTTTTATGGCGACGGATTCTATTGGACGCACCCGCTCGAGATCTTCATGACCAACCACGGCGGTATGAGCTTCCACGGTGGGCTCGTGGGCGGAATTGTGGGCGGCGCTATTGTATGCCGCATTTACCACATCTCCGCGTGGACCATTGCAGACCTTGCGGTCATCGGCGTGCCCATAGCGCTTTGCCTGGGTCGTTGCGCCAACTTCGTGAATGGCGAGCTTTGGGGCAAACCGACCGACCTGCCCTGGGGCGTGGTGTTCGGTGGCGCCGCGGGCGATGTGGCGCGTCATCCTTCCCAGCTCTACGAGGCGTTTCTCGAGGGCGTGGTGCTCTTCGTGGTCCTCTATCTCATGAGCCGCCGCAAGCCGCCGCTTCCGCAGGGTACATTTATGGGTACGTTCATCTTGGGCTATGGGATCGTACGATTCCTCATCGAGTTCGTGCGCGTGCCCGACGCTCAGCTCGGCTACATCTTGGGCGATGTCATCACCATGGGGCAACTGCTGAGCTTGCCGCTCATCGTTATCGGCATCGGGCTCATCGCCTATGCGCTGCACGCCAAGCGCCCGCAGCGCGATTATATATAAGCATGCAAGCGCGCCGGCCTCCTGTGTTTGCATCCGTCGGCGCGCTGTCGTCTGCCGTCGCGCTCGGCAGCGCGTTGCCCCATCGCTTGCGCCCGTCGTGGCGCCGCCGCCCATCGCTGGCGCTGTCAATTCACACCTTCCCTCGCTGCGCCTGTCCATCGCCGGCCACGTCATCTCACTGCTTTTCATCATCATGCCCGCCCATCGCCGGCTCCGTCATTTCGCCGCCTTCCATCGCTGCGCCCGCCCCTTTTCCCTCTGGAACGGCTAGAATAGGCACATCTGTTTAACTGACCTGATGGATGGCGCGTTTTGCGCAGGCACGCAGGTGCCTAGGGGAATCGGGGTGAAAGTCCCCGGCTATACCAGTAACCGTAACTCTCGCAGCGCGAATCGCCGCGCGCGGACAAGTCGGATCGCCTCTCCATCGCATGGCCCAATACGGCCAGGGTCCTGGATAGAGAGGTTTTTTGAAGATGTCCAATACGATTCCAGAGCGCATGCGCTCGGGAGGTGCTCCCACTATGCGGGGCATCGCGCGTCGTGCGGCAGCGGCCGCGCTGGCCGTGCTGCTCGTGTGGGGTCAGGTGCCTGCGGCTGCATGGGCCGAGGTTGCGCCGGCAGAATCAAGCTCGGCTGCGGCTGCGAATGCTCAGCTCCAGGGGGCGCATACCAGCTCTAGCGGTGAAGGCTCGGGCGATTCTTTCGATGCGGCGAATGCCGAACAGACCGACGATGTGGCGGGCGCCGAGCAGGCAAGCGATGCGCAGGCCGACGAAGGCCAGCAGGATGCATCGGAGTCTGCCGATAACATCACCGGAGCAGCCGATGCCAATGCCAACGCGGCCGACGACAATACAGCTTCCGCCGATGGCACCGCTTCCGGCCAAACCGAAGGGAGCAACCAGCCGGCAGGTTCCGCCGAAAAAGGCTCGACGGCCGCCTTGGACGACGAGGACCAGCAGGTGGCCGTCAGCGTGTCCATCTATGGCATGTCTGCCTCGGGCGATGCAGAGGAATGGCTCGCGCCCTACGAGGTCACGCTCGATGAGGGGCAGACTGCGGAAGACGCCCTCGTTCAGGCGCTCGAAGAGAACAACATCGCCTATGATGCGACGCCGAGCGAGTACGGCTTGTACTTCCAGAGCATTACCTCGCCGTTCGATGCCGGCAACACGCTGAGTTACGACGGGAGCAACTATTGGCAGTTCCTGGTGGACGGCGCGTCTGCCTCCAAGGGTGCCAGCAGCGTGGTCGCTACCGAAGGGGCCTCGTATGCCCTGGTCTTCGGATCCACGGGGGAGCTCCCTTCCATGGTGCGGGCGACCTTCGAGGTGTATGGCATCGATGCTTCGGGCAACCCCGAGGTATGGACCACCGACTCTCTGTCGGTGGAGAAGGGCACCACCGCCGCAGAGCTGACCGAGCGCATGCTCGGCGCTGCGGGCATTGCCTACAATGCCGAGGAATCCACGTACGGATGGTACCTCAACAGCATGACCTCTTCCGATGGGCGCGTGCTGGCCTGGGATGAGGCGACGGGTGCGTACTGGCAGTTCTGGGTCAACGGTGCGGCCTCGGATGCGGGCGCAAGCTCTGTTACCGTTGAAGACGGCATGTCGATTGCCTGGTATTACGCGGCGTATGGTGCAGAATACCCTGAAAACGGCGTGGTGGCAGATCCCGATGCGGAGCAACCCGATTGGGAAGGCGCCTATGGCTTCGGCCAGGGGCCCACTACGGCCGAGACACCCGCTGGCGATGCCGAAGAATCGTGGGTTTCGAAGATCAAGGATGTAACAGACTGGCAGACGAATGTCTCCGACCCACTCGTGGCTCACGGCAGGGTCTACATCTGCGCGGGCGGTCAGCTCATCATGATGGACGCCGCCACGGGGGAGGAACTCGGCCGCGCGACGCTCGTCGAGAAGGTCGATTCCATCGCTCGCATGGTCATGGTCGACGGGCTCATCATCGTGCCCGTGCATAACGGTCGCTTGCAGGCCCTCACCGCCGATACGCTCACCACCGTGTGGTACACCGATGCCTTGCCTGCGCACGAGCAGGGTCGAGACCAGCAGGCATTGGGGTCGCTCACGGTGGAGGGCGGTTACCTCTACTTCGCGACGGCCTCGGCCAGTTGGTCGAGCTCCTATAACGGCTACCTGCTGTGCGTCGATATCAAGACGGGTGACGTCGTGTGGCAGCGCGAGAGCACGCAGAGCGGGTTCTATTGGGCCGGCGCGGCGGTTTCGGGCCCATGGGCTGTCATCGCAGACGATGCAGGTGCCGTGACGGTGTTGAACAGAGAGACGGGGGAGGCGGCGTCGACGCTCGCCCTGGATGCCGGTTCGCGCTCTCAAGTGGTGAACGGAACGGACGCTGGCACCTTTATCGTGGTGACAAAAGACGGCTGCCTGCACAAGATCGCCGTCGATAGTCGGACGGGCATTGCCGTTGAGCTGGGGTCGGTAAAGTTTGGGTCGTCTTCAACCTCTACGCCGGTGGTAGCCGATGGCAAGGTGTATGTCGGCGGCGCCTCGCTTGAGAGCTATGCGAACTCCTGGGGAAGCACGAGTTACTACGGAACGATTGCGGTGATCGATGAGGCCTCGCTCGCCATCGAGTGCAGGATCATCTCTACGGAGGATGGCTATCTGCCTGCCGCGGTTCAGGCGAGCCCCCTCGTTTCGCAGCAGGGTGGCTCCACGTACGTGTACTTCACGTGCAATACCACGCCCGGCGGCGTGTACCGGTACCGTGTGGGCGATAAGCAGGCCGAGTTGATCTACACGCCGGCTGAGGGCCAGCAGAACTATTGCATGGCGTCGGTCGTTTGCGGCTCCGACGGCACGCTCTACTACATCAACGATTCGGGCAACCTTTTCGCCATCAAGGGCGCATCGTCCTCTTCGGGCGATGGGGGCGATACTCCAGAGAAGAGGCCGAGCGAGTCCGATAAGGTTCCGGGCGATACTGGTGCTGTTTCCGAGAACGGCGATGATGAAGCTGCGGGCCGGCGCCCCGCGGGGGCCGTATCCCCTGCGCTCCAGCCTCTCGCTGCAAGCAATGGAGATGCTGCAGCCTCCGATGACGAAGCGCTTGAGGGCGCTGCCGCCGATGGTTCTGATGCCGAAGAGCAGGCTTCGGCTTCGGCCCGGGCGACGAGCGCGCTTGCCTCTGATGCGGCAGCCGAGCGCGGCCTGCCCTCTTGGGTGCCTGTTGCAGGCATTGTCGTTGGCGTTTGCGGTTTAGCTGCCATTGGCATCTACCTCGCCATCGTTCGTAAGCGCTCCTAGCGCAGAAGGGGTATGACCACATGAGCGACCACAAGACAGGGGATGTTCAAGGACATCGGGAAGAGATGCCGGCCCAGGAAGGGGCTCCAGTCCAGGAGAAGGCTCCAGCCCAGGAAGGTGTCCCAATCTGGGAGAAGGTGCCAGCTCTAGAAGAGATTTCAACCTGGGAAGTGGCCCCAGCACGGGAAATAGCCCCATCTCAGGAAGGAGCCCCAACCCGGGAGGAGACGCATAAGGCTGCGCCGCGCGTGAGCGGGCGGCAGCGCGTCGTGCTTGCCGTTCTCGCTCTTTGCTTCGTGGCACTTATCGCCGTGTGCGGGTTCGCGCTCGCGACGGACGGTGGCGCTCCTGCACCCGGCGGAGTCGCGGTGCAGGGGAGCGCCGCGCTCCGCGCACCTGAGGACGACGCGGCGGCTTCCGAGGACGCTTCCGCCGAAGACGATGAGGCGGCGGCCACGCCGAGCGGCGAGGACGATTCGTCTCCATCGAGTGCTTCGAATCAATCGGACGACTCCGCCGGTGCGGGTGCGTCGGACCAAAGCTCATCCAGCGGCGGAGACCGTGACACTTCCGATAGCTCGTCATCGCATGGAGGATCAAGCGGAGCGAGCCAGGGGGAGAGCCAGCAGAAGACCGTTACCGTCTCGGTGTCGATTGATTCAAGCGCGGCAGACGGCTCGGTGAGCGGCTCGGGCACCTTTACGTTCAAGGAAGGGGCCACGCCCTACGACGCCCTGTGCGCGCTTCGATCCGATGTGACCTCGTCGAGCACGGCGATGGGCATCTACGTCGAAGGCATCGGCGGCCTTTTTGAGAACGATAGCCGCTACCCGGGCGTTTCGGGCTGGAAGTACATGGTGAATGGACAGGTGGTCATGCAGTCCGCCGGGTCGTACACGCTGAGTGACGGTGACCATGTGACCTGGTATTACACCGTCACGGGATAGGGCTCCCGTTCTTTTCAATTGAGGGGCGCCACTCCAGGCAAACGGTTCTTTCATTCGAGAGGCGCCGCTCCAGGCAAACGGTTCTTCCCAATCGAGAGACTCTGCATAAGCCAAAGAGCCTCTTCTCGACCAAAAGGTGTACATGAGCGTCACGAATCGCTGTTTTTCGGCACTTTTTTGACGCTCGTGTACACCTTTTCTGGCGGGCGGGCCCATCGGTCTAGGCCCCGGGCGCTCGTGCGCACCTTTTCCTGCGGCTTAAGTCATCTCTTCATGTATTGGTGTCCGCGCGGCGGCCGAGCGGCGAGCGCCCGCAGGCGCGCCGCGGTCGTGTGGCGGGCGCGGGGTAACAGCATGAGGAACGCGCGGCGAGCGCCCGCCGGCGCGGCGGGATGAATATGCGCGATTGGTGGATGTTTGTGCGTAGGCACCCAACAATCGGTACCATATGCGCGGGGGTATCTCTCGTAGCGCCTTTCCCACGTCCGATTACCATCTAGAGGGAGCACATATGAAGTACTTCGGTACCGATGGCTTCCGTGGGCGCGCCAACGAGGAGCTCACGGTCGACCACGCATTCAAGATCGGCAAGTTCGTGGGCTGGTACTACGGCCTCCGTCAGGGGCGCAAGACCAAGGCGGTCATTGGCAAGGATACCCGTCGTTCCAGCTATATGTACGAGAACGCGCTGGTTGCGGGCCTCGTGGCGAGCGGTGCCGATGCGTATGTGCTGCGCGTGACCACCACGCCGTCGGTAAGTTACGTGGTTCGCCACGGTGATTTCGACTGCGGTATCATGATCACGGCGAGCCATAACCCGTATCACGACAATGGCATCAAGCTCATCGATTCTGGTGGCTACAAGATGAGCCCGGATGTGCTCGAGCGGGTAGAAGCCTATATCGACGGTGAGTTCGAGATTCCGCTCGCTACGGGCGAGCAGATTGGCCGTGCGGTCGATTATGTCGAGGGCCGCGCGCGCTACATCAAGTCGCTCATCGAGTCCATGCCGTGCTCGCTCGAGGGTTTCCGCGTGGCGATCGACTGCGCCAACGGCGCCTCCACGCCTATCGCCCCGCGCGTGTTCACTGCGCTCGGTGCCGATGTTCACGTGATCTCCAACGAGCCCGATGGCTTCAACATCAACATGGGCTGCGGTTCCACGCATATCGAGCGCTTGCAGGCGTATGTGCGCGAGGAGGGGCTCGACGTCGGATTCGCCTATGACGGCGACGCCGACCGCTGCATCGCGGTGGACGAGTACGGTAACGTCTGCGACGGCGACACCATTATGTACGTGTGCGGCGCGCACCTTGCCAAGCAGGGCAAGCTCAGCGGCAACACGGTCGTGGCTACCGTCATGAGCAACATCGGCCTCTTCAAGGCACTCGACAAGCTGGGCATCGGTTACGAGAAAACCGACGTGGGCGATAAGTACGTAAGCGCCTGCATGCAGGAGCACGGCTATGCGCTCGGCGGTGAGCAGAGCGGCCATGTGATCTTCTCCGAGTACAGCGCCACGGGCGACGGCATCAACACGAGCCTGCGCATCATGCAGACGCTCGTAGAGACTGGCAAGAGCCTGGCGCAGCTCGCCAAGCCGCTCAAGATTTACCCGCAGCTGCTCAAGAACGTGAAGGTCGAGGACAAGCACGCTGTCATGGAGCACGAGGCGGTCAAGGCCGCCGCGGCTGATGTCGAGGCCGCGCTCGAGGGCGAGGGCCGCGCGCTCATCCGCGCGAGTGGCACAGAGCCCTTGGTCCGCGTTATGGTCGAGGCGCCGACGATCGAGCTGTGCGAGCAATACGTGAATAAGGTCGTTGAGGTCATCGAGAGCCTGTAGACGAGGTGCCGGGTCGCGCCAAGCGACGGCAGCGGTGCCGGAGCGCCCGGTCTAGGTAAACGGCGATAAATGCCTCACGTATCAAAGACGATGAGGGCGGGCAGTGCGCATCGGCGTGCTGTCCGCCTTTTGCCGTCCGGGCGGTACCGCTTGCAGGAGAAGCTCATCAGCTCTAGTTGGCAAGAATATAATGTCATAAGACATATCATCATGGGCAGTAACCAAGGCGAAGTGTCTTCGGTCCGGCCTGTGGAGTTGGGAGGAACGATGGCGAGCCAGGAGAACCTGAACGAGAAGCCGACGATGCTGACGTACATAGAGCAGACTCCGGCGCAGCTCAAGCTCAACGTCGAGCGCTCCGAGGAGCTTACGGCCGAGTTGGTCGACCTGTACGCCCAAAAGCCCTGTCATTCCATCTGGATCGTGGCCTGCGGTTCAAGCTCGAACGGATCGCAGTGCGCTCGTTATTTCATGATGAAGTACCTGCAGCGCGAGGTGAAGATCGTCTCGCCGGCTACCTTCATCTACGGTGAACACGACCTGCACGAAGATGATTTCGTCTTCGTGATCTCGCAGAGCGGTTGCTCCACCAATTCCATTGAGGCCCTCGACGAGCTCCGCAAGCTGGGCATCACCGCCATCGGGCTTACGGGCAACGTTGATTCGGACTTTAAGGACCATGCGGACCTCGTGGTCGATTACGGTGTGGGAGAGGAGACCGTGGGCTACGTGACCAAGGGCGTCACCACGCTCGCGCAGTTCCTCATGCTCTTCGCCATCGAAGCGGGCGCACGCACGGGAATCGTGTTCCCCGAGCAACGCACCGAGCTCTTGAACGAGATGGCAGACGCCCCGCGTCGTCATGAGATCGTGCAGCGGGAGACCTGGGATCTGTATAAGCGCCACCAAGCCGACTTCACCTCGATGACCGTGGTCAACCACTGTGGTTTCCTACAGAGCTACGGCATCGCGTGCGAAGGCGCGCTCAAGTTTGGCGAGACCATCCAGATCCCCAGCTTCGCCTACGAGGGCGAGGAGTGGATTCATGGCCCCAATCTGCAGCTCACGCCGAATTACACGGTGGTGTGCGTCGATCACCTAACTGAGGGTTCCGACCGCCTCGTGGATATCTATCTCGCTGCGCGCACGGTCACGGACCATGCGTTTATCGTTACCAATTCCGAGCGTGTGGATGACGACCATGCCATCCGCCTGCCGTTCGAGATCAAAGAGCCGCTCATGATGCCGCTCTACGTGCTGCCGTTCTACCAGATCATCGCTCACCAGGCCACAACGGACCTTCACCGCTGGGAGAAGCACCCCCTCTTTGAGGAGCGCTTCCGCAAGGCAATCGGCACCAAGACGGATACGATCGACCAGATTATGCCCAACTAGGCGGGGCATCGGCGCGATGTGCGTTGTTCCGCCGCCCGTCGCGCCGCCTCACGCCGGTCCCAGAGCGCGCCACGCTGCCGTATGCGACGGTTGTGCCGCACATTTTGTCGCGCATGTGAACCCTGTACCAGCTGGGCAAGTCGGTATATCATATTGCCGTTTATGGTTAGACGGGCTGGCGCTCCCGGTGATATGTTCTCGGCGCGCTCGGCCAGAAGCGTATAGAAGGAGTCTCGCATGTCCGGACACTCAAAATGGGCAACAACCAAGCACCGCAAGGGCGCGCAGGACGCTAAGCGTTCGGCACTCTTCTCCAAGCTCTCCCGCAACATCACCGTTGCGGCGCGCCTGGGCAACGATCCCAACCCGGACAACAACGCCTCCCTTGCCGCGGCGGTGGCCAAGGCCAAGGCGCAGTCCATGCCCAAGGACAAGATCAAGAGCGCCATCGACAAGGCCTTCGGCGCCGGTGCCGATGCGGCTGTGTACGAGAACATCGTCTACGAGGGCTATGGCCCCGCGGGCGTTGCCGTCTACGTTGAGTGCCTCACCGATAACCGCAACCGCACCGCTGCCGACGTTCGCTCCGCCTTCTCTCACTCCGGCGGCAGCCTGGGCACCACCGGTTCCGTTGCCTTCCAGTTCGAGCGCAAGGGCCAGATTGTCGTTGCCAAGGAGATCGTGGATCCCAACGACAAGAAGGAGAACCTCATGGCCAACGGCGCTGCCGGCGATGAGGACGAGTTCATGATGGCCGTGGCCGAGGCCGGCGGCGAGGACTACGAGGACGCTGGCGACGAGTGGATCGTGTGGACCAACGCCACCGAGCTCATGGCCGTGTCCAAGGGCATCGAGGGACAGGGCATCGAGGTCAAGGGCTCCGAGCTCACCATGGTTCCCACCACGCCCACCGCGGTCTCTCCTGCCGACGCCAAGAAGGTGCAGCGCCTCATCGATCGTCTCGAGGAGCTCGACGACGTCCAGGACGTGTACAACACGATGGACATGACCGACGAGGTCGTCGCCGCTCTCGAAGAGGAGTAGCACCCAACGAGACAATCGTGCCAGGTTAATTTGTCTCATGGCAACGCGCCTGCTCCGTGTCTCATGTGATAAAGCGCTTAAGCCGGGTCTGCGCTACGTGCGCGTGCCCGGCTTTCTTTATAATCAGACGAAAGGCGAACGAGCGGGGATGCCGGGCTCGATGCACGGCGGCCCCGATGAGAGGAGACGTGCGTGCGGCTGCTCAAGAAATTCGGCGCGGTGCTGTATCTCGCTGCCGCCATCGTGGTGGTGGGCGGGTTTGCCTGCGCACAGTTTGCCCCCTCGCTGATCAGCCGCCGCGTCGATGCGCTGCTCGCCCATCCAGCTGGACGCATCGTGCTCATCGTGAGCTTGGTGATTGTAGGCGCGGGCGTGCTGCTCAGCGCGCTTTTCGCCTTGCTCGAGCAGCGCCCGCCGTCGAGCGTGCATCCTGCGGGCAACCCCCATATCGAGGTGCGCCTCGCGGCCCTTTCCTCGGCTGCCCGCGCAGCTGCAGAAGCTGAAGATATTTTGGTTGAAGATGTTCGCACGCGCGTTATGGGGCATAACGATTCACAAGTGCGCGTCACGCTCGAGGTGATCGCGTTTACCGATACGGGGCTTGAGGCTCTTGGCCGCCGCATCGAGGAGCGCGTTCAGGGTGCTTGCGAGCAACTGCTCGGAGCTACGGGCGTGAACGTGCTTGTGCGGTTCTTGCCGAGTAAGACCACAACGGTGACCAGGGAGGTTTCCGGTGAGTAAGACAGATTTGGGCAACGAGAAGACGGGCGCGCCCAAGTTGCTCATAGAGCAAGGGGACGTGGCGGAGGGGCCGGATGCCATGGGCGCAGATGCCGAGGACGCTGCAAGCGCCGAGGGCGCTGCCACGGGCCGCGGCCGCAAGCGTCGCCATGCCCGCAAAAAGGCGCGCAAGGAGCGCATCACGCGCGACGATCTGGCGGATGCCGTCGGCTTCATCCAGGGACTTGGCGCTTCGGCGTGGGCCTACGCGGAAGACCATCCCTTCACCGTCGGCTACGCCTTCGTTGGCCTTGTGCTCGCGGTGCTCATCCTTACCATCGGCCTGTGGAGCACGATTGTCATCGCAGTCTTTGTGCTGGTGGGAGCATTGCTCGGCCAGATTCGCGATGGCGATAACGGGCTGGTGAACTTCTTCGGCCGACTGTTCGACCGCCGCTCGTAGTGCAAGCGGCAAACCGTGACGATCTGGGACTCGAAAGGGGATACCATGGCAGCAAGCGATTCGACGACGAAGACGCCGACCGTGGCGGAGCAGGAAGAGCATCAGGGTATCAAGGTGGAAGATGCCGTGAGCGAGGGCGCGGCCGACGCAGGCGCCCCCAAAGCGGCGGAAGACGCAGCCGATGGCGCCGCGTCGGAAGAGGCCGCACCTACCGATGCCGGCGATGACGCCTATGACGATGAGGATTTCGAAACCGATGATTCCCTCACGTATTCCAACGGCGTGATCGAGAAGATCGTTGCCATGGCCACGCGCGAGGTGCCGCACGTGCTCGGTATGAAGGGCAACCTTGTCCACTTCTTCCAGGAGCAGCTGGGTGCCGAGAACCTCACCAAGGGCGTGACGGTCGAGGTCACCGATGACAACCGCATGATCATCAACATCTCGGTGATCATCGAGTACGGTTGCTATGCCCCGGATATCTTCGAGGATGTGAAGAACCGCGTGACCGAGCGCCTTGCCGAGATGACAGGGCTCGAGGTGGCGGGTATCAACCTGCGCATCGAGGACGTGGTGACGCGCGAGGAGTACGAGGCGAGCCGCAAGAAGTTCATCGACAACCTTAAGCGCGAGGACGAAGAGGCCGAGTAAGGTTGGCGCAGGGCTGCGGCTTCGCGGCCAGGCGGTTCTCGACTGGATGTGGTTCGCAGGCACCCGGTGTCTGCGAACCATTTTGTGAATCGCAGACACCGGGTGTCTGCGATTCATCTGCGGGCCATGCTTGGCGCGTTGCCGGCTCTTGGGCTTTCCGACCCACCTCGTCCGTTTCAGAACCATTTCGCGCTTGCCATGCCCGCCGCAGGCTGGTAGGCTAACAACCATGTTTACGGTTGCCGCACATATCACGATGATGATGGTCATGGAGATGCCCTCGCCCGGGCACTTTGTCATGTCGCGCGATCGTCGCGGGCATGCGGAGACCGGGCGCCTTCGTTAGGCTATCTCCGGCGGGGGATAGCCCGCCTTCTTTTTCAACCATCCATCGAGCGGAGTTCCCGTGATCGAAATCCAACACCTCACCAAGGCTTACGATGGTGCTGCCGCGTCGGCGCACGCGCTTGACGACGTGAGCATTTCCATTGCAGATGGCGACATCGTGGGCATCATCGGCATGAGCGGTGCCGGCAAATCGACGCTCGTGCGCTGCATCAACCTGCTTGAGCGCCCCACCGCTGGCAAGATCGTGGTAGATGGTCAGGATGTGACCGGGCTTACGGGCAAGGAGCTGCGTAGCTATCGTCGCCGCGTGGCGATGATCTTCCAGAGCTTCGGTCTCCTCGCGCAGAAAACGGTACTCGATAACGTTTGCTTTCCGTTCCGTGCAGCCTCAGGGCGCGTAACGGCTGAGAATCGGGAGCGCGCGCTCGAACTGCTCGATATGGTTGGGCTCAAGGAGAAGGCATCGTCGTATCCGTCCCAGCTTTCCGGTGGCCAGCAGCAGCGCGTGGCCATTGCCCGCGCGCTCGCGTGCGATCCGGAATACATCCTCTGCGACGAGGCTACGAGCGCCTTGGATCCGGCGAGCACCAACACCATCCTCAAGCTCTTGCGCGACATCAACCGCACGACGGGTGTCACCATCATCGTCATCACGCATTCCATGGGCGTCGTAGAGAAAATCTGCCGCAACGTGGTCGTGCTTGATCACGGGCGCGTGGTGGAGCAGGGGAGCGTGGGAGAGGTCTTCGCTAACCCCGTGTCCGACGCCGCTCAGGTTTTGCTCGAAAGGGTTGATTGGGATGCCTAGCATCGTGACCGAATTCATTGGGCAGTATGGCGAGCTGCTCGGCCAGGGCGTGCTCGATACGCTCGTCATGCTCTTTATTTCGACTGCTATCGCCTATGTGATAGGAACGGTGCTCGGTGTGGTGCTCTATCTCACCTCGCCGGGTTCGCTGCGCCCCATGCGCGCGCTTAACGCCGTGCTGGGGTGGGTGGTGAACATCGGCCGCTCGCTGCCTTTCATCATCTTGCTCATCTCGCTCATGCCGGTAACGTCGGCGCTCGTGGGCACGACGTCGGGGGTTCGCGGTGTCATTCCGCCCCTCGTGGTGTCCACCGCCCCCTTCGTGGCGCGCATGATCGAGCAGTCGCTCGCCGAGGTGCCGCGCGCGAGCGTGGAGGCGGCCGAAGCATGCGGGGCGAGCATACCCCGCATCGTGGTCTCGGCGCTCTTGCCCGAGGCGCTGCCGTCGATCGTGCGTGGCGTTTCCATCACGCTTATCGCCGTGCTTGGCTATACGGCTATCGCGGGCGCGGTTGGTGCCGGCGGTCTGGGCGACATCGCCATTCGTTACGGGTACTACCGCTTTGAGGACGAGATGATGGTTGTGACCGTGGTGCTGCTCATCATCATCGTGCAGCTCATTCAGAGCGCATGCGATTTCATCGCGCGGAAGATCGACCATCGTACGCAGGCATAGCGATATCAAATTAAGGGCAGTTCCTATTTGACACTGACCGAGACTGTTTGAGTCATTTTGGGACGTGTTTCAAACGCCTCAAACGACTCACCAACTAGTAAAGGAGAAGATTATGAACTTCCAGAATGCTTCCATTTCCCGTCGCTCGTTCATTGCAGGTGCCGCTGGACTCGTTGCCGTAGGTTCGCTTGCTGCCTGCAGTGGTGGTTCGAACGAGGCCGGTTCCGCGGCTGGCTCCGGCAAAGCTGCCACCCAGTCCCTCATCGTGGGCGCCTCGCCGAGCCCGCACGCCGTGATCCTTACCGACTACGCGGCGCCGATTCTCGCGGAGCAGGGCATCGAGCTCGAGGTCAAGTCGTATACGGACTACATCCAGCCCAACAAGGACACCACCTCCGGTGCCATTGACGCCAATTATTTCCAGCACATCAACTACCTCAATAACTACAACGAGGAGAATGGCACCGATCTGGTGAATGTGGGCAAGATTCACTTCGAGCCGATGGGCGTGTTCGCGGGAAAGTCGAGTGATATCGAGAACGTTGCCGACGGAGCCACCTTTGGCGTGCCCAACGATCCCACCAACGAGGGCCGTGCGCTGCTGCTTCTGCAGGATCTTGGGCTCATCACGCTTGCCGATGACGCCGGCATTACCGCTACGCCGAACGACATCGTCGATAACCCCAAGAACTTGCAGTTCTCCGAGCAGGAGGCGGTGGCGCTGCCTCGCACGCTGAACGACGTGGACTTTGCTGTGATCAATGGTAACTATGCCATCGATGCGGGCCTTGCCCTTGAGGACGCTGTGGCCCAGGAAGATGCGAACTCCGCTGTCATTCAGGATGAGTACGCGAACGTGATTGTGACCACGCCGGAGCTCGAGGACGATGAGCGCATCGTGGCACTCGTGGCGGCCCTGCAGACCGACGACTTCAAGGATTACCTGGTCGAGACCTTTGGCGACGCTGTGCAGGCTGCCTTCTAAGGGGTTTCCCTTGCAGAAGCCCCGCCTATGTTCGGCGACAGGATGGTTTTTCGCAGAGGGCCCCGCGTGGGGCCCTTTTGCTGCGGAGCTGCGTTTGGACTGCCACGTACAAGCGCATCTACGGCAATTGAGCGACGCATGGGGCCCTCTTGCTGCGGAACTGCGCTTGGGCTATGGACGGGGTCTCCCGCAGTCGTTCTTCAGCTTGCGTGCTCATGGACTGCGGCGCGCTCTTTGTTGATCGGGTTTCACGCTTGGTGTCAAAGAGAGTTGCCCTCCTCGTGTTTGAGAAAGAAGTACTGTTCGTTTCAGTTTTGGGAATATCTATTTCGCGTAAGGCCCGACAAGCGTTTCCAGCGGAGCCGAATCCTGCGACTTTCGTGATATGCGAGGCGTTGCCGGTGGGCCGTAAGAAAAGATATTCCCAAAAGTGGAACGAACGTGCGCGCAGGCGCTGATGCTAAGGTCGCACGATGGTGGCAGAGACCTGCAGCGCGTATAATATCGGTAACGAGGACTATGCGCAGGGGCGCGGGGAGGGGTCGGTATGTTTTGCCCACATTGTGGTTCCCAGCAGCCAGAAGGCAGTAAGTTTTGTGCGGTGTGCGGACGAGAGCTGCAGGCGCCTGCCGCCCAGGCAACAGCTCAGGCACCCGTCGTTCAGGTGCCTGCCGCCCAAGCGTCTACTGCCCAGGTGCCAACATCCCAGGCGCCTGCTACGCAAAGCGCTCCCAGCGCCGCCAGAACGTTTCCGACGGCCCCGACCGCACGTGCGCAGGCGGGCAAGGCGCTGGGCAGGCGCTCGGCGGTCATGATCTTTGCTGCCGTGCTTGCCCTCGTGTTCATGTTTCAGGCTTGGTTTAGCTTCCCGTTCGTGAATAAGTTTCTCAACGCAGCTGTTGCATCGGGTGCCGGCGGCTTTACGGGAATGGAAACCGCGATCGTGCAATCGGTGAATCCCTCCGTGACCATGCCGGAGTTCTTCACCTTAGGCAATACGGTCGGCTCGATTGCCGATGCGGGCGCGCAACAGGTCTCGCTCTACAGCTCGTACGGCGCAACCGACTCCTCGCTGCTTCAAATGCAGCAAATGGTCAGCACGTTCGGAACGGTGTCTCTCGTCACGAAGGTGCTCTTCGCTCTATGGGTTATCTGCATTGTGGCGCTGGTCGTGGGCGTTGCCCTCAGGCTGTTCCGCGGCTTTGACGCGGTGCTCTTCTTCGCGCTTGCGGGTACTGCGGTCGTGGCGCTCGTGTGCACGATCGGGTCGTTTGTGCTCGGCGGCATCGTCGAAGGGCTGATTTCCGACATGGCATCGTACTCCAGCTCGTCAAGCTCGGTAAACCACACGATGTCGCTGCTGAGCCCCTTCATGGCTCCCGCTTATGGTGCGGTGGTGACGATTGTGCTTGGCGCAGCGGGCACCCTCTCGTCGCTCGTGCTCAAGGACTAGTTCGCGGCTGCGGCTGGTCTAGGCCGTAGTCATCCCGGCGTTCGAGCAACGCCGGCTTCGAGTTCTCAAAACGGCGGGCCCAGCCAGCGGGCTCCGCCGTTTTTGCTATTCGTAGCGGCCTTGGAGCGAGTACCAGCCGTGGCGCTCTTCGACTTCAAGCGGCACGCCGAAGAGGTCGGAGAGCGTTGCGCTGGTGAGCAGGTCCTCCTTCGGCCCGTCGGCAAATATTTCGGCATCCTTGATGAGCAGCACGCGCTCGATTGCCGGGATGATGTCTTCAGGATAGTGCGTGACGAGCACGACCGAACGCCCTTCGTCTGCCAGGAGCCTCATCGTGTTGCGCACGTGGTACATGCCTTCGGGATCGAGGCCGGTGCACGGCTCGTCGAAAATCAAGATGCGCGGGTCGCTCATAAGCTCGCGGGCCACGAGCACGCGGCGCACTTGGCCTGTGGAGAGCGTCATGACGTCGCGCTCGGCCAAATCTGCTATGCCCAGCCGGTCGAGGGCGTCTTGGGCCTGGGCTCGCTGCTCGTCTGTCGCTTGAACGTGGTTGGGGAGACCGAGCGTGCCGAAAAGCCCGCCGCAAACGATATCGCTCACCGGCAGGTGCACGCGAACTTGGTCGTGCATGGTGGCAGAAACGATGCCAAGTGCCTGTTTGATATCGGAGAGCAGCGGCCGCGCCTGCCCGCGGAAGCGCACCGGGGGCTCTTCGCGATGAAGCGGGAACGTCTCGCGCGTGAGTAGCTGGATGAACGTCGACTTGCCTGCGCCATTGGGGCCGAGCAGCGCCACGTGCTCGCCCTCTGCAAGATCGAAATGGTCCACATGCAAAATGGTGCGTCCGCTCCGCACGACGCGCGCATCGCGCAACGAGAAGAGGGGAGGCGTGTTTGCTGCCGGTTGCGCTGTGCTTGCCATGAAAACCTCGATTCGAGCGCGATGGGGCTGGGGTAGGTCGTAGCAACACGAATTGTGGCACAAACGTCGAATTTGGGGGTGCCAAAGCTGCTGCGGAAACAAAACTCGCGCCAAAGGATCGAATTTTGGAGCACGGGGCAACTATACCTCCATGCGCCAAGCTTCTGACCTGCTGTTTCTGTGGGCCTAATTTGCTTTATACACGCCCGAGGAAGAAAAATCCGATCCTTTGACGAGAGTTTTGCGTCAGGGGGCCACCCAGACCCTGGCGAAGCATTTTGATGGGGCCATGCCTTCGGCGCTGCTCCACTGTGCTACCGTAGAGACCACGAAAACGGCGCGTATGCTAGCAGTGATGCCAGAGGAGGAATCGCCTATGCCTGAGATGCTCACGCTCGACGCCTTCGAGCAGGCCTCCGAGAAGGTCAAGGAAGTCACGCAGAAGACCGAGCTCGTTGAGAGCCCGCATTTTAGCCAGGCAACAGGCAATCGCGTGTTCTTCAAGCCCGAGAACATGCAGCGTACAGGCGCCTACAAGGTGCGCGGCGCCTACTATAAGATCAGCACGCTCGCGCCCGAAGAGCTGGAGCGCGGTATTATCACCGCGAGCGCGGGCAACCATGCGCAGGGCGTGGCATTTGCCGCCTCTCGCGCCGGGGCGCGCTCCATCGTTGTCATGCCCACGACGACGCCGCTCATCAAGGTCGAGCGCACCAAAGGCTACGGAGCCGAGGTCGTGCTCTATGGCGACGTGTACGACGAGTCGTGCGAATACGCCATGAAGCTTGCCGAGGAGCACGGCTATACGTTCATCCACCCCTTCAACGATCCCGTGGTGGCAACGGGCCAGGGTACCATTGCCATGGAAATCGTTTCCGAGCTGCCGCTCGTAGACACCATTCTCGTTCCGGTGGGCGGCGGCGGCCTGGCTTGCGGCGTCTCAACCTTTGCTAAGCTCTACAATCCCAAGATTCGCGTGATCGGCGTGGAGCCTGAAGGCGCCCCCTCGCTCACGCGCGCGCTCGAGGCGGGGCATGTGTTGAAGCTGCCGAGCGCAAACACCATTGCCGACGGAACAGCGGTGCTTGAATGCGGCGACCAGGTGTTTCCCTATCTTCAGGCCAATTTGGACGACGTCATCACGGTCCCCGATGAAGAGCTCATCGTTGCGTTCCTCGATATGGTTGAGAATCATAAGATGATTGTCGAGAATTCTGGCTTGCTTACCGTGGCGGCTCTCAAGCACCTGTCGGCGGAGAACCGGCGCGTGGTTTCGATTCTCTCTGGCGGGAACATGGACGTCATCACCATGAGCTCGGTCGTGCAACACGGGCTCATCGCGCGCGACCGCATCTTCACGGTGAGCGTGCTGCTGCCGGATCGCCCGGGTATGCTCGTGCGCGTGGCGCAGGCGATTGCCGAGGTAAACGGCAATGTGATCAAGCTCGAGCACAACCAGTTCGTGAGTACGAATCGCAACGCCGCCGTGGAGCTGCGCGTAACCATCGAGGCGTACGGCACTGCGCACAAAGAGCAGATCATGGACGCGCTGCGCACAGCAGGGTTCGAGCCGACGCTGTGCGCGACCATGCTCTAACCGGGCGATGCCGACGCGTCAATGGGCTAATATGACGATAAGAAAGCGAGACCGAGCATGATCGAGCCTTTGCCCGCCCGTTCTATCGTTGACACGCATACCCATACGCGGTTCTCGGACGGCGTCGGTACGTTTATGGAGAACGCGGCTGCTGCGGTTGCAGCGGGATGCCGCGTGATGGTTTCGACCGATCACCTTACGCTGCCGCGCATAATGGACCCAGGCGAGGAGGTCCAGGTGCCCGAGGCGCGCCTTGCCGAGCACCGTGCGGCGTTCGAGGCAGCTGCAGCTGAGTATCCTGAGCTCGAGTACATCTATGGCTTCGAGTGCGATTGGTACGATGGCTGCGAGGAGAACATCCGCCGCTGGAGTGCGGGCGCGCTCGTGCGCTTGGGGTCGGTGCATTGGCTGGGGCCCATCGAGGGCGGCGCTTGGATCGACGACTCGACCGACCGGCGTATTTGGGAGGAGTTAGGCCCGGACGAGGTCTGGCGGCGCTATGCAGAGACCTGGTGCCGCGCGTGCGAGTGCCCGCTCTTCGACACGATGGCGCACCCGGACCTCGCCATGCGCTTCGTGAACGACGGCTTCGCGCCCGCGATCGACCTCGCGCCGCTCTGGGACGAGATGGCGGCCTGTGCGCGCGACACCGGCAAGCGCGTGGAGCTTTCCACGGCGGGGTGGCGAAAGGGCGTGGGCGACTATTACCCGGCCAGGGGCTTGCTCGAGCGATTCTGCCACGCGGGCGTGCCCATCACCGTTGGCTCCGACGGCCATGTGCCGGGCGACCTGTGCTGGGGAATCGAGCGGGCGTACGACCATGCGGCGTCGGTTGGCTACCGTACCGTTGAGGTGCCGCGCGCGGACGGCTCGTGGGAGCAGATGGAAATCGTGGCGTAGCGCGGCGTGTTGCCAGGTGGGGCGGCGTTGGGGCGGCGCGCTATCGGACGGCGCACAACCGGCGCGGCGCGCTGCCAGGGCGGCACGCTGCCAGCGCAGCGCACGGCTCTCCCGAACGCTCGCTCGCATACTTGGGCAAGAATGTACCGAAAACGGCCTCTGTAGGCCCCCGTTTCGACACATTCTTGCCCGAAAAGATGGTGGATCTACTCGTCGGCCGCCGTATCAGCGCAACGACTACATCAGCTGGATTGAGCGCCTCAAGCGCGAGGCCACGCGCCAGGCGCATCTCGCGCAGATGCTCGATGAGCTCCGCGCCGGTAACCGCTACAAAGGCATGCCCTGGCCAGATACCGCGCGCCCCAAGGGGCGGCAGGCGCCAGATTGGTTGTTGAGAGAGTGACGAGTGCTTTTTCAGAATGAGCGCATCGGTTGTCAAGGCCGTTTACCGGAACGACGGTACCGTTTGTCGAACGGTGTGTTGCCGGAAGGTTTCGGACGAAGTCGTTGGCAACCCATCCTTGTACGGCCCCTATGCGCGGCGGCATACTTAAACAACTCAGCAAATGCGATGACAGGGCGAGTACCGGCCGGACGTGCCACAGCGAGCGGGGATGCGTGAGAACCCGCGGCGACTGGTTGGGAACACCCCCTCGAGCAGTGCAGCTGAACGCGTGCCTGCGCCGGGTGATCCCCCGCGCGGCAGGCTCGTCAGTACGCCGCGCCGGCGCCCCCGTTACGGGCATCGAGTAGGGTTGGGTGGCAGGCGAGAGCCCCGACGGGCAACCGTCTAAGCGACCGCGCGGAAATCGCCGCAGCAATCGCTGAACCCACGCCATGACCTCGCATTTCCTGTATTTCACCAACCGTTTGGCCGCGCGTCGGCGTAAAGGGAAGCGAGGGTGTATGGAACTCAGAAGCGATGCCGTGAAGAAGGGGCTGGCCCGTGCGCCGCACCGGAGCCTGCTCAAGGCAGATGGCCTTACCGACGAGGAGCTTGAGCGCCCGCTCGTCGCCGTGGTCTCCGCGCAGAACGAAGTTATCCCGGGACACCTCCACCTCCAGCAGATCGCCGATGCCGTGAAGGCGGGCGTTCGCATGGCGGGCGGCACGCCGCTGCAGATCAACACCATCGGCGTGTGCGACGGCATCGCCATGAACCATGAGGGCATGCACTACAGCTTGGTCTCGCGCGAGGTCATCGCAGATTCTGTTGAGTGCGCTATCCAGGGTCACCAGTTCGATGCGATGGTCCTCATCCCCTCCTGCGACAAGATCGTCCCCGGCATGCTCATCGCCGCGGCGCGTCTGAATATCCCCACCATGCTCGTCTCCGGCGGGCCCATGCTCGCCGGGCATGACAAGTGCGGAAAGCAGACGGACCTGAACACGCTTTTCGATGCCGTGGGCCAGGTCACGGCGGGCACCATGACCGAGGAGGAGTGCGCGTGGCTCGAGAATACCGCCTGCCCCACGTGCGGCAGCTGCTCGGGCATGTTCACCGCCAACTCGATTTGCTGCTTGGCCGAGGCACTCGGCTTGGCGCTCCCCGGTAACGGCACCGTGCCTGCCGTGTATTCCGAGCGCATCCGCCTCGCCAAGCAGACGGGCATGCAGGTGATGGACCTGGTCGAAAAGGGCATCACGGCGCTCGACATCCTCACGCCCGCGGCTATCCACAACGGCATGGTGCTCGACATGGCCTTCGGCGGCTCCACCAACACCATGCTTCATCTCACGGCCGTCGCGCAGGCGGCGGGCTGCCCCGTCACCATGGACGACTGGGACCGCATCTCCGACGAGACGCCGAACATCGTGCGCATCGCGCCGGCGGGGCCGCTCCATATTGAGGACCTCAACGCCGTGGGCGGCATCCCGGCGATTCTGGGCGTGCTCGGGCGAGCGGGGCTGCTCGACGAGACGGCATGCACCTGCCACGGCTGCATGAAGGATTGGATCGCCCAGTGCCCGCCCGCGGACGGAGAGATTGTTCGCGAGATCGAGAACGCCTACAGCCCCATCGGCGGCCTCAAGGTCATGCGCGGCAGCCTTGCGCCGGATTGCGGCGTGGTGAAGCGTTCCGCCTGCTCGTCCGAAATGTACCGGCATTCTGGCCCTGCGCGCGTGTTCAACAGCGAGGAAGAAGCTTGCAAAGCGATCTTCGGCGGCACGATCAACCCGGGCGACGTGGTGGTCATTCGCTATGAGGGCCCGGCTGGCGGTCCCGGCATGCGCGAGATGCTCACGCCCACGAGCGCTATCTGCGGCATGGGGCTCGACAAATCCGTGGCGCTTATCACCGACGGGCGCTTCTCCGGCGCGAGCAAGGGCCCGTGCATCGGCCATGTCTCACCTGAGGCCGCGGCTGGCGGCCCCATTTCGCTCGTGGAAGAGGGCGACATCATCGACATCGACATCGAGGCGGGATCGCTTGAGCTGCGGGTGGACAAGGCTGAGCTCGAGCGGCGCCGCGCCGCGTGGCAGCCTCCCGCGCCCAAGTACACCACCGGCGTGCTGAGCCGGTATGCAAAGCTCGTGACCAGCGCAGATAAGGGGGCGTATCTGTCATGACGAATACGAACGACCGGAGCGGGACGGAGCGTGCGGCAAGCACCCCGGCCCAGAGCGGGGCGGAGCGTGCGGGCGGTATCGCGCCGGCGACGCGCGCGGGGGCGTCGGCGG
>ENA-OPSZ01000097-OPSZ01000097.1-human-gut-metagenome-genome-assembly--contig:-NODE-97-length-77112-cov-4.193649_pt1 | contig 77112 bp, 82 predicted proteins | sample MGYA00241814_ERZ501919 | MGnify/ENA primary metagenome ERZ501919 (study PRJEB25962, sample SAMEA2042440) | human gut metagenome | biome: human gut; feature: human-associated habitat; material: faeces... | reverse complement strand
GGGAGATAAGATTGAGCTTCCTATATTTGCCAAGGAGTATGTGCAAGGCAAGCTCCTTGAAAGGTTGGAAAATAGAGGAAACCCTATGAGAAGAAGTGACATCATTATACACTTCCACACTGTAGAGAGTAACTATGCTCCCTATAGGACAGCAGATGCTTTAATCAGGAATCTGGTGGAGTTCAACTCCAGTAGAAGAGGTATGTATCTGACTGCCAGTACTAACAAAGGAGAGACATATCATGGGTGTAATGGTACTATATTCAACAAGGATATGGTTCCACTTATTTTCAATGTCATAGAATGTGAGATTGTGAATAATGCTCTTGTATATAAGAGAGTCAAGAGTTACATACATCCATCAGTGTTCTATTCTGATGGTACTGTGGAGAAGTGCATAGCCAATAAGATTATTCCATTTGTCATGCAGAATGGTGTAGAGGTAGGTTTTTATGACTCAAGGGTAGTTGATAACATCAGCTATATAGGTACAGGAAGAATCAGAAAGACTATACCAGAACTGTCAGTTGCCAATGTAGCTGACAGGTTCTTCTGTAAGCCTATTCTTCCCAGTGTGGCATATAGTGATGATGACATCAATGATATGCTGAACAGGAACATTGATGATGTATTCAATATCATTGGGTTATGACACTTGAGGAATACTTTGGTGATTGGCTTAGAGTGATTGACAGAGCAGAGTTGGATAAGGTATTGACACTCCTTAACAGGATGTATAGGGTAAAACCTATATGTCCTGCACAGGAGAATGTATTCAAGGCATTCAACTTGTGTAAGTACCGTGACTGTAAGGTGGTATTCATAGGTCAAGACCCATACCCTCAGAAGGGTGTGGCTACTGGCATATTGTTTGGGAATGATGCAAGTACTAGAGAAGATGACTGGTCTCCTTCATTAAAAATTGTTAGAGATTCAGTTATAGACTTGCGCAGACCACATAATTTGATTACCTTTGACCCCACCTTAGAGTCATGGGCTAAGCAAGGCATCCTTATGATTAACTCTGCTTTGACCGTGGAGATGAATAAGGTAGGCTCACACACTATGTTGTGGAGACCTTTCATCTCAAAGCTGCTAAAGAAGATGTCTGAGTATGACACTGGTATGATATATGTGTTGTTTGGTGGTACTGCCCGTACCTTCAAGCCATATATAGGAAAGTATAATGATGTGATAGAGATAGAGCATCCTGCATGCTTTGCAAGAATCAACCAAGACATGCCCTCAGATATATTCTATGAGATTAACAAACTATTAAAAGCAAGGTATAACACCACTATTAAATGGTATGATGAGGAACAGTGCAATGGAGATATGGAAGAGTATAACAGGCTATGATAACTTATATGAAGTAAGTAACCTTGGTAGAGTAAAGTCTCTTAAGAGAGTACCTAATACTATCTTGAAACCGTCTAGTAATGGTAGGTATTTGCAACTAGTACTGCACAAGGATGGCAGTAAGAGTAAGAAATACATACACAGACTAGTGGCAGAGGCTTTTATATCTAACCCTTATGGCTTTTCAGAGGTAAATCATAAGGATGAGGACAAAACCAACAATAATGTATCTAACTTGGAATGGTGTGATAGCACATACAATAACACATATAATCAGAGACATATCAAATCAAGAGAGTCTTTGAAGAAACCAATTATAGTTAGAGATATTAGTGGGGAGATTATAGCGGAGTATTCTTCAATATCCCAAGCATCTATTGCTCTTAATATGGACAAGAGCAATATATCAAAATGCTGTAGAGGTGTTATGTGTTCCTATAAAAGTTTAACATTTTCCTATAAATAGAAGAAAAAAAAAATATGAACAAGTTGAAACTGAAAGAGACTGGTAAAGAAGTCAAGATGGGTGAGAAGCTCATCAAAGTTGTGGAATTGTTTGGCGTTCCTGTACCTGTAGCACAAGTAGAGGTCAATGAAACTACTCTTCCTGACCTTATCAAGCATGGTATAGTAGTAGCGGAGGGTTCTGATAGTGACATTGATGTTACTATTGAGAGTGCAGTACAGCATCTGGCTAATAGGATTGGCTGGAACAAAGAGAACCTTGAGAAGTACTTCAACAACCTCTATAAGATTAGCCCTGCTGCTGTCTTTGAGATTGTATTGAAGGAAGTGGCTATCCTGCTTGATGAGAGGTACCCTGACCACATCAGCAACAGTAAGGAGATTTGGGTAATCAATAAGGTCAATGGAGAGATTCAGAAACTCAAAGACCTGAGCAAAATCAAGAGCTTCCAGCACTTTGCAGCATTCAGAAGCCTTGAGGATGCTCTTGTAGCCAAGAGAGTGATGGCTCCTGCATTGAAGGACTTGTATGGAAAACAGAAGAATTAAAGGTGCTACACCTTTAGTTGTTGATGACATCAAGTTTAAGTCCAAGATTGAGGCAAGTGTATATAAGCACTTGCTTCAAGCTGGATTTAACCCAGTGTATGAGGGTATGAAGTTCACTATATGGAGTGGCTTCAAGCCTACAGTCCCATTCTATACAAGGATAGGGCGAAGCAATGGGCTTAATATGAAGAAAACTATAGACATCACCTATACCCCAGACTTTACATTCATGTATAATGGTAAGCTAATTATCATAGAGGTCAAAGGGTTACAGAATGATGTCTTTCCATATAAGTTTAAGATGTTCAGAGGTATGCTTGAGAGAGAACCTTATGTAGGCAATACCCTACTGTTTGAGATATTCAGCATCAAGCAACTAAAGGAGTGTATAGAAATCATAAAATCTTATGACTCCAATACAAAGGCTAAATAGTTTGGTAAAGTCATTCCCAGAGAAGGATAGGGAATTGATGCAGAAGATGTTAGATGAAAGGAAGTTTGAAGACTTGTGGGAACTTGTGAAGTCCTCTATCTATATGGTGAGGAAGTACAAGGACAAGTATGAGGCTGACCTTACTGACATGACTGTGTTCAAGTCTGAACTATCCTCCTATATGGACCAGTTAGGTCTGGGGGATGATGAGGAGTTTGAGGATGAGGAAGAAATGATTGACACTTATGAAGAGTATTAGAGAACTGGCATGGAATGTGGATGAACCAACCTATAGGGCTGATAGTGCTATAAGCTACTCAACTCTAAGCAGGTTTGAGAGGGAAGGATGGAGAAAGCTTGGCTCACTCTTTGATAAGATTGAGACACCTTCACTCACATTTGGAAGTGCTGTTGATACTAAGCTGACTGATGGAGATGAGGCATTCAATGAAAGGTTCATTGTGTGTGATTTCCCACCATTGTCAGATACATTGATAAGCATTACCAAGTTCCTCCACAAGAACTTCCATGAGAACCATAGGAAACTCAGCATGATAGATGATGCTGAGATTAGCAGGGCTGCACTGATGTTCAACTATTATGCTAATCCCAAGTATGAGAACTTTAGGGTAAAGAGCATTAAGGAAAGTTGTGATGAATACTATTCACTTCTCACATTAGCAGGAGACAAGACTGTGTTATCACAGAATGACTATGCTGATGTGATGGCTTGTGTAGATGAGTTAAAGACTAACCCAGCTACCAAGTATTTCTTTAGCTCAAATCCTTTTGAGACTCACATTGAGAAAGTATTTCAGTTGAAGTTCAGAGCAGAGTTTCAAGGCATACCTGTCAGGTGTATGTTTGATGAGATTATTGTAGACCATGAGAAGAAGATGATATACCCTATAGACTTGAAGACCACAGGTCATCCTGAGGAAGAGTTTGAAGGGTCTTTCTCTCAATGGAGATATGATATTCAAGCCAAGCTATATACCTATATATTACAGGAGTGTATCAAGAATGATGAGTACTTCAAAGACTTCAAGATACAGCCCTATCAGTTTGTGGTTATAAACAGAAGGACTGTAGCTCCTATTGTATGGGTATATGAAGGAAACTTTGGACAGGTAGACCTTAAGGATGAGAAAGGTAATATATTGAGGGATTGGAGGAAGATACTTGATGAACTCCATTATTACCTTAAATATGCTGGCAAGTACAGCATAAGGGCAATGGCAAATAACTGTGTATTAAAGATAAGTAATTTGACACCATGTTGAGAGTAGTTAAAAGAGATAGAAGTATTGAGGACTTTAATGTCCAAAAGGTAGTCAATGCAGTCCAGAAGGCATTTGCATCAGTAGGTGGAGAGCTACCTGAGTATCTGAACACAATGATACCTGCCTTATTTGAGGAAGGAGATGTCATTGGTGTGGAGGATATACAGGATAGAGTAGAGCAACTACTGATGAATGATAGGCATTTCAAGGCTGCTAAGTCATATATCCTATATAGAGAGAAGCATAAGCAAGCTAGGTTCATCAAGGAGAGGATTGACTATATGGATAAGTACAGTCAGTCCAATGAGAATGCTGCCACTTCATCAGAGACAGATGCTAATGCCAATGTCACTATGAAGAATGTAGCTAATCTTGAGGGAGAGGTCTATAAGACCACTAATAGGGTAGTGCAGAGACAAAGGATGAAGGATGAACTGAATAAGTTATATCCAGAAGTAGCCAAGCAGTATGAGGAGGATTTGAATCATCATATCATATATACACATGATGAGGCTACTACTCCTGTATTGAAGCAGTATTGTATGGCAGTAAGCCTTTATCCTCTTATGACTGAGGGTGTAGGTAATATAGATGGAATAACTCCTTCTGCTCCTAATGACCTACAATCATTTAGTGGGCAGATTACCAATCTTATATTCTTACTCTCATCACAATGTAAGGGTGCAGTTGCAGTAGGTGAGTACTTTATTGCATTGAACTATTATATTGTGCAAGAGTTTGGTACTAATTGGTATGAGAAGCTGGATGTGGTAACTACTACAGAGCATTGCAGTAAGCAGAGGACTATAAGGGATGCTATCTATAAGGCATTCAAGCAGTTCATCTATGGTGTAAACCAGCCTGCTGGTAATAGGTCTTATCAGAGTCCATTCACTAATGTGTCATACTATGACCATACTTACTTCAACTCTTTGTTTGGTGACTTCTGCTATCCTGATGGTACTAAGCCTCAGTGGGAAGCAATAGACTGTCTGCAAAGACTGTTTATGAAGTTCTTCAATAAGTTGAGGACCAGACAGATATTGACATTCCCTGTAGAAACTATGGCTATGGTGTATGACCCAAAGACTAATGATATTATAGATAAGGACTATAAGGACTTCACTGCTGAAATGTATGCAGAAGGTCATAGCTTCTTTACCTATATATCAGATAGTGCTGATAGTCTTGCATCATGCTGTAGATTAAGGAATGAACTTGCAGAGAATACCTTCAATCCTACATCAGGTCTTACTGGTGTGATGACTGGTAGCTGTAATGTAATCACTCTTAATATCAATAGGATTGTACAAGATTGTAATAAGGCTTATGGACTAAAGAGGAATGGAGGATGGAGAGAGAATACTTCATTTCTTAGGGATTACTTAGTAGATATTCTTGAAAGAGTCTACAAGTATCACATTGCCTTCAAGACAATGTTGTATGACCTTGAGGATAGAGGTATGTTTGCTGCTTCTAACGGTGGGTATATCAGAGTGGCAAAGTTATATAGCACTGTTGGTATCAATGGCTTGAATGAAGCTGCAAGGTTCTTAGGTATGACTGTTGGTAACAACAAGGAGTATATTGAGTTCCTACAACTGGTTCTTGGTACTATCAAGGAACAGAATAAGTTACACTCTATCCATGATAGAAAGAGACCATTCCTGTTCAATTCTGAGGTAGTTCCTGCTGAGGGATTAGGTGGTAAGAACTATAGGTGGGATAAAGAAGATGGATATGTAGTTCCAGAAGATGAGAATCTGTATAACTCATACTTCTATAATGCACATGATGATACCTCAGTACTTGATAAGTTCATACTTCATGGAAGACAGACTTACCAATATACTGATGGAGGTTCAGCAGCTCATATCAATCTTGAAGACCATCTGAGTAAAGAGCAGTATCTCAAGTTGATAGACTTTGCTATAGCTAATGGAACTAATTACTTCACATTTAATATTCCTAATAGTAAGTGTGATGATTGTGGTTATATTACTAAGCATCCTATCACTGAGTGTCCTAAGTGCCACAGCAAGAACATTACCCAATATACCAGAGTGATTGGTTATCTTAGACCTATCAAGTCATTTGGTAAAGACAGGCAGATTGAAGCTAACAAAAGAGTTTATAGTAAAAATATTGAATAACATGGAATCAGAGATAGTTAAAACCAAACAACTCAGGAAGGATATTGATGATGTACTTCAAAGAGTAAAGGAACTTTCTTCTACAAGAGAAAGGAGTCTTGCAGTAACTAAGTTACAAGAAGGTGTCATGTGGTTAGGTATGCACTTGAAGGCTCTTAATAGTCCTGACCCTTATCCTGAGAGTAAAGACCCCAAGTCTGGAGATTATGTAGCACCAACTGCTGATGGATTGAAACTGTAATATGCTAAAGTATGTTGATACTAAGGTAGTCTTTGCAGAGATACCTGATGAGATAACTCTTGCTATCAATATAAGTGGCTGCCCTTGTAACTGCAAGGGCTGTCACTCTGCCTATCTTGCTGAGGATATTGGAGTAGAACTTAGTGAAGAAAAGCTGAGAGAGCTTATTGACAGTAATCAAGGTATTACTTGTGTAGCCTTTATGGGAGGTGACGCAGAGCCTTGTGAAATCAGGCACTTAGCTATGTTTATTAAGGTAGTATATCCTAAGTTGAAGGTAGCTTGGTATAGTGGCAGAGAGAAACTACACAGTTGTGTGAAACTTAATTTACATAACTTTGATTACATCAAACTTGGTCCATACATAGAGGAACTTGGTCCACTAAGCAGTAGGACTACTAATCAGAGACTCTATAAGATAGAGGATGGTGTGCTAACAGATATAACAAATAAGTTTTGGAAATGAAGATAAAAGTAAAAGAAATAACAGAGGGGTGCTTCCCTGTAAGGTCTAATGGTTCAGCATCAGATTGCTATGACCTGTTTCTTGCAGAAGATGTAACCTTAAAGAAAGGAGAGGTATATGTAGCCAAGCTGGGAGTAGCTATGGAGATGCCCAAAGGTATTATAGCTAGGGTATATAGTAGGAGTTCCTCTCCTAGCAAGTTAGGTATAGGAGTAGCCAATGGCTTAGGATTCATTGATACTGTCTATTGTGGAGACAATGATGAGTGGAAATGTCCTATCATAGCATATAAGGCTGTAACTATACCCAAAGGCACAAGAGTATGCCAGTTTGAGGTAGCTCCCTCACAGTTTGCCAAATGGCATCAGAAACTGAGATGGCTATTAACTACTCCTCTTCTGGAGCTGGTTGACCACCTTGGTAATGCAGATAGAGGAGGTATCGGAACTACTGGTACTAATTAAAAATGAGTATGAAACATGGAATTTGTATTGAAAATAGTGTTTGTGTTGCTACTAGTAGGCATTGCTGCCATAGTAGCACACTTCGTTGATATGGTTAGAAAGAAGATTTCCTATGATAGGATGTCTTTTAGAGAGACTATGGACTTATGTGAGCTTCCTATAGTAACATTTATGAATAATGGAAAGAAATTGAATTTCCTCTTGGACACTGGTGCAAGTAAATCTGTTATTCACAGTGGGGCTTTAGATGGGCTTACTTATAAGAGCCTCAATAAGTCTGGTGATGTATATGGCATAGATGGGAAAAGGCAAGATGCCTCATTTATCAGTATGTCTATAGGATATAGAGGTAAGGATTATAGTGAGGAGTTCCAATCTATTGATATGAGCATCCCATTCAGTAATCTAAAGTCTGACTTTGGTGTTAATCTGCATGGCATTCTGTCAAGTACTTTCTTTCAGAAGTATAGGTATGTACTAAACTTTGATGAACTGGTAGCTTATTCTATGGTATGAAAGACTTGATTAAACTTAAGTCAAGAGGTTATGAGGAGAACTACTTGAAGAGGCTAAAGAAGCCTGATGGCTCAGAGTCAAAGACTTATGTACTCAAGGTATCTACTCCCTATCTTAGATGCGGAGAAGTAGAAGGAGGTAAGAAGTTCATTGACCCATCAGGAGGACCTATGATTGTAGTAGGTAGTTATCTTGAGGAAGCTGAGGCAGTAGTCAAATCAATAGACTTCACTGTAGGTTATGGCTACACTATAACATTTGAGTAATGGATGAGTGGTTTGAAGAAGGAAAGCATGAAGCTATCAAGTACTATGGTGAACAGATATACTATGTATCTGGAGATAGGCAGCTATTCTGTGAGGAAGAGATAGGATGTCCTTATAAGAATATATCAGTAAGGGAATCACTAGAGCTTCTTAGCACACTAAAGGTTGTAGGATTGGATAGTGAGACCAGAGGTACAGAGATATGGCAAGGTCAGTTGCTATTGCTTCAATTAGGTAATAAGCACTTTCAAGTAGTCATTGACTGTACTACTGTAGATGTCAAGCTATACAAGGAGTTCCTTGAGAGTGATAGGCTTTTCATAATTCATAATGCCAAGTTTGACCTAAGGTGGTTATATAAGGAAGGTATTGTAATCAGAAATGTATTTGATACTTTCCTTGCAGAGAAGATACTGTTCCTGGGATTTCCACCAGGAATAGTATCACTCAGCTTGCAGGCTTGCTGTGACAGGTATCTTAATGTCTATCTTGACAAGACAGTCAGAGGTAAGATTAACTATGGTATCACTGATGAGGTAATAATCTATTCAGCCAATGATGTTGTGTTCCTTGAGGATGTCATGGAAGCACAGTTAAAGCAGATAGAGGCTAGAGGTCAGAGAGTTGCCTTAGAGATAGAGAACAGGTTTGTGAGAGTATTGGCTTATATTGAGTTCTGTGGTATAAGGCTTGACATTGAAAGGTGGAAAGCCAAGATGGTTAAGGATGCTGAAAGACTGAGAGAAGCAGAGCAGAAACTCAATGATTGGGTTGTAGAGTATGTGATGTCCAAAGGAGACACAGATGCTATAGCCTATGATGTTCAGACTAAGAGAGGAAAGGTAAAGAGAGCTAAGGGTACTGTAGGTAAGTATGTTGCCATAGACCCGCAGCAGAACCTCTTTGAGGAGAACAAGCCAAGATGTATCATTAACTGGAACAGTAACAAGCAGGTTATACCATTGTTTGAGGAGTTAGGGTTCAATGTATGGGCTAAAGACAAGAAGACTGGAAAGATGAAGAAGTCAGTAGACTCAAAGCTGCTTAAACAGCAGTTGGATAAGAGTCCTCTGGCTAAGTTATATCTTGATTACTCTGGTGAGTTCAAGGTAGTTACTTCATTTGGTCAGAACTTCTTGGATGCAGTCAATCCTGTTACAGGGAGAATACACCCTACATTCAATCAGATGATGGACACTGGCAGGTTGAGTTGTGGTAAAGGAGGAAAGAAAGGTGGAGGTAAGACTAAGGATGATGACTTTGCTGAGGAAGAGCAGACTGAGCAGGATGCTGATGTTATCATAGCAGTAGATAAGAGTGTGAATGTTCAGCAGTTGCCTTCTGATGCAGAGACTAGAGCTTGCTTCATACCTGATAAAGACCACATGCTAGTTGATTGTGATTATGGAGACCAAGAAGGTCATGTCTTTACTGAGTTAAGTCAGGATAAGGCATGGATTGATTTCTATAATGACCCCAATGAGAGAGATGGTCACTCCTTTGTAGCCAAGATGATATTCTCTGATGAGCTAAAGGATATACCAGAGAAGGAAGTAAAGAAGAAGAGGAAAGACTTGAGGGATGCTGCAAAGCCAGCAAGGTTTACCTTTAATTATAATGGGACAGCCAATGCCTTAGCAGCTAACACAGGTAAGTCTCTTGAGTTCTGTAAGTTGTGCTTTAAGAAGTACTTCTCAGCATTCAAAGGTATAGCCAGCTACTTTAGAGTGAGTAAGGCTAATATGTGGAAAAGAGGTTATATCCTAATCTCAAAGTACACTGGACTGAGGGCTTACATCTATGACTATCCTATACTGAAAGGCATGGAGAGAAGAATCAAGGGAATGGGTCAGGAGTTCTGGGATTCCTATAGGAAAGCCAGAGACTCTGGTCAAGTCATTGATGATGTCCCTGCTGTGGTTCTTCAACAGATGGCAAGGAAGTTTGCCAATGGAGAACCTATGGAGGCTATTGCTATAAGGTATGAGTATAAGGTCAAGAAGGGTAAGAAGATTGAGACAAAGTATATTGATATTAACAGGGAAACTGTATTGATTAAACTCTGGAAGCATCTGGCAAAGAGAAGGTCATCATCTGAGAATCAGTCATGTAACTATCCATCTCAAGGTACAGCAGCAGCTATGACTAAGATTGCTGGTATAATGTACTTTGACTACTTGGTAGAGTCAGGACTTATATTCAAGGTATTGATACCTAATGATGTCCATGATGAGTATCTGATAGAGCCACCTGCTGATATAGCTGAACAGGAAGCTAGGAAACTTAGTGAATGTATGGAAGCATCAGCAGCTATGTTCTGTCAGTCAGTTAAGATTAAGGCAGTTCCTGAAATTGCAACTCATTGGGTACATTAAGGTATGGAAGCATGGAAGATAGCTATTCCTATAGTAGTGCTTATACTGTGTTCTATAGGTGCATGGTATGCAATAAAGCTAAGGTGGAAAGAGCTGAGAGACAGAATGTATGTATATCCTAAGAATGGTCATCAATATATGCCACTATTCAGGTGCAGGATGAAATGTCCTGCATCTGGTGAGTGGTTTGATGCACTAATCTATCAGGATTATAATACTAAGCACTTGTATGTCAGAGATAAGAAGGATTTCTTTGACAAGTTTGTCAAACTAAAAGATTATGAGAATGGAAACAACAGTAAATAAAGAATATCAGAAGCTTATTGACATAATTAGGTCAGTAAGGGATATGGCTAGTCTTAGTCCTGAGATGAGTACTAGATTAAAGACAGCAGAACAAGGTCTTGCAAGTCTAGGTTCCAGACCTATACTTGAAGAGAATGTGCAGAGATTCATGGATATAACTACTAATATGGCTAAGACCTATGCAGCTAAGAACCATGATTATGGCAATTCATTTGAGCAATCCTGTAATAAGTTTGGTATCATAGCAGCAATAGTCAGAATGGGTGACAAGATGAACAGGCTTGAATCTTTAGTTGTTAAAAGGGCAGAAGTAAAGGACGAGTCTATCAAAGATACCCTTCTGGACCTTGCTAACTATGCTATAATGACTGTAATGTGGTTAGATGGAGAGAAAGATTTACAAGCAACTTGATATAGATACCTTCAATAAGGTAGCTCTAGAGTTATCTAAAAAGAAGAAGGAAAGCCAAACAGTTATAATGTGCTTTCCTCTTAATCCTAGGGGTGCTAGAGAATTACAAGAGGCTATAGTTAATGTACTAACAGGCAAGAATTATGATACTAACAAATGAGGAAGTAAATGATGTACTTAGAGGTAATCTTACTAATGAGCCTGTCAAGGGTTATGCTATTAGAATAGAGGGCATGACCTTCAGCAATGACAAGGGTAAGATACTTTGGAAGAAGAAGCATCATGCTATGGCTGCTCTTAGAGTAGCTCTTGAGTTCAGATTGAAGCAAGCTGTAAAGGCTAAGCTTATTGGTCAAGGATTCACTCTTAGTGAAATCTATGGAGATTCAGAATATATAAGAGCTTATGATAACTTCTTGAGGTACTTAGAGAATAATAACATGATTCAAATAATTGAGATAGAATGGTAATAGCAGTAGATTTCGATGGGACTTGTGTGACACATGAGTTCCCTAAAGTAGGTAAAGATATAGGTGCTGTACCTGTATTAAAGAAGCTTGTAGAAAAAGGTCATCAGATTATCCTTCATACTATGAGAAGTCATCCCGACAAGGATAATCAGGGTAAAACTCTTAGTGGGGAAACCATTTCTAATGACACTCTTCAAGATGCTATTGACTGGTTCAAGGAGAATAATATCCCCTTGTTAGGAGTGAATGAGAATCCTACTCAAAAGAGATGGACTTCCTCACCCAAAATATTTGCTCATCTGTATATAGATGATGCAGCTCTTGGAGTACCACTTAAGATAGACTCACTAAGTCCTAGAGCTTATGTGGATTGGGAGAAAGTGTTGAACTGGCTAGTATTAAATGGAATAGTATGACACAGAGAGGAATTTATGCAGCACCTTGTCAGACTGCCCCTAACAGAGATAGGGTAGATACAAGTGTAGTTGCTTGTAAAGAGATGAGACTCTGGATTGTAGAGTTCAGTATTAAGGATATAGGTAATGGATGTGCAGTTGTAAAGGCTGATAATCCTAAGCAAGCTGAGGTACTATTGAAGACTCAAGGTACATTCAATGGCTTGCCCCACCTGTATAGTATCACTCGTATAGAGGAGATTATACCTTCACCTGACTCTATGTTAATCTGTGAGCAGTTAGCAACCAATGTAAAAGATTTGAATTGACATGAACAAGAAGTTAAGATTACTCTTAACTACTAGGTGTCCTAATAAATGTCCCATGTGTTGTAATAACTCATGGGACTTTTCACGATTACCAGTAGTTGAGAGATGGGACTATGAGCAGATAATGTTCACTGGAGGTGAGCCTCTGCTCTATCTTGATAAGCTATGTGGATTAGCAGACTCAATAAGAGCTATCACTTCTGCTATGGGTACAGAACCAAAGCTCTATGTATATACAGCTTTGTGTGACTGGATGAAACTCAACAGGGTGATTGACCATGTAGATGGTATAGTACTCACTCCTCATAGTAAAGAGAGTGCAGAAGCATTCAAGAAGTTCAATGAACTGGTCAATGCCAGTACTGTCCTAGTTAATAATCCACTTGAGGGTAAATCACTCAGACTTAATTTGTTTCCTGATATTAAGGAGTATCTTAAAGATGAAGACCTTTCAGGATGGCAAGTGAAAGATATGCAGTGGATTAAAGACTGCCCAGTACCTGAGGGTGAGGACTTTAGAAGGGTTGCATTACTTTGGTAGGTATGAAGCAATATACACAGAGAGAGTTTATCAAGATATGTATAGCCAATGGTTTCTATTATAGCAGACATAATGGAGACCATGCTATATATGTCAATGATAAAGGGAGACACATAAGCATCCCATCAAACCTTGAGTGTGTTATTGCTAGAAGGCTTATTAAAGAGAATAACCTTGAAGTTGATATTAAGAAACTGAAAAGGAAAAAGAAGATGGACAATTACAATTATCCAATGGGAGCTGATACTCCTGATGCACCTTGGAATCAAGTAGACAATCCTGAAAGAGAGATAGAGGTATTGGTCAGCATAACTCTTAGTAAGACTTTTAAGGTCAAGGTATCTGACTATACTATAGCTGACTCTGGTAAAGATGAGGATGGTAACTACTTTGAGGACATAGATTATTCAGGATGTGACTTAGAGGAAGCAGTGGAGAGGCAGATTGTACTACCTCAAGAAGCTTATAAATATATAACATCTAGTGGTAACAAGTCAGTAAAAGAAGAGCTGAAAGGTTGGGATGTTGATGACTTTGAAGTGATACAGGAATGAAGTATATAAAGAATATCATAGCACTTCTAGCAGCTATTGCACTATGTGGGACTCTGATATACTGGATGTGCTTATTGCATTGGAGTATAGCAGTAGTCCTTACTAGTATAGTAATTCTAGGAGTAATAGGAGAGTCAGAAAGATGATAGACAACTTTGAGAAAGTCAAGGAGATGTTCTACTTCAATGAGGCTAATGATATGTTCTTTCATTTACAGATTGTTCAAAGAGCCAAAGACCACAAAGGTGAGAATATGAAGGTAAAGGAAAGTGCAATCAAGACCTACTTCATTAGAAGCAGAGAACATCTGGACAGAGTGAGAGAGGAAGTCATATTCCTCTGTGAACACTATGGTGCAAGAGCTTACATCAATGTAGCTGGTAAGGACTTCAAGAACTTACAGGACTTGTTACTTGCTAAACTGGCAGAGTATAATCTGAATGGTACTGTTAGAGACCCTAGGAGAATACTCAATAGTGCAGCAGGGGAATTGAAGTCAAGAAATCCTAAATGGGTAGTTGATATAGATGATATATCTATGATGAATGCTATTGCAGATAAACTCTTTGAGTTATATGCAGAGGCTTGGAAAAAGAAAGGTTCTGATATTTCAGTAGAGGCACTTAAAGAAGTAGGATATGACTACATTTATGCCCAAATACCTACTAAACAAGGTATTCATCTCATTGTGAGACCTTTTAATCTACAAGCCTTTCATAAGGCATTTCCTGATGTAGATATACACAAAAAACTCAATGGGAACTGTTTTATACATTCCTAATAGTCTTAACCATAGATATGTTTGCAGTGAATGTGGTAGCCCCAATATTCAGGTACAGGCATGGGTAAATGCTAATACCAATGAGTATGTAGATGACATAACTGATAATGCTGAATGTTGGTGTGAGGATTGTGGTAAACATACTAAACTTAAAGAAGTATAATGAAAGTATTAAAGATTTATTCAAGAACTTGTGGACCCTGCAAAGTGCTGGAGAGCAATCTCCAGCTTGCAGGTATTCCACATGAAAGTATAGATGTTCAATCTGTAGAAGGCTATGATGTTGTAGCCAAGTATGAGGTAAGAACAGTGCCTACTCTCATCTTAGTAGATGATGAGGGAAATGTTGTAAAAAGGCATAGTGGTCTGTTAGGTGTTCAAGAATTAAAAGAGTTCTGCAATGAGTAAAATTATCAGAATGGAAATGGTTACTCTTTGGAAGAGAGCATTAAATGCAGCAAGGAGAACCATAGGCAAAGCACCTTTAGATAAAGAACCCTCTAAATCTTGGGAAGCTAAGATGCTTTTAGCTGAGCATAGTCCTATCAGACTGCTTGAGTATGAGTGGACTTGGGCTGATATTATGCAGTGGGTTACTACACACTTGGTAAGACACCATGAAGGCTGTGAAAAGTTTATTCATACTCAAAGGGGAGATAGAAGAGCCATCTTAGATGAGTATAATGTATCTTCGAGGAATGAGTTGCCCCAAGGTGCAACAAATGATATGGATATGACAGCCAATGCTCAGGCTTTGATAAGTATATCAAGAAAGAGACTGTGTAATTGTGCATCTAAGGAAACAAGAGAGGCTTGGAAACAGGTACAGGATGCTATTAGGGAGGTAGACCCAGTAATGGCAGATAAGATGGTTCCAGAATGTATCTATAGAGGATTCTGTCCTGAATTTATGAATCCTTGTGGCTATGCAAATACAGAGAAGTATCAGCAGGACTTGAAGAGATACAGAAGCACTGACTATGATGAAAGTGGACATTTGATAAGTAATAACTAAAAAAAAAAGTATGGCTTTTGGTACGAAGAAATCAGTTGTAGCTACACCTTCTTTCAGTGAAAGAATGGCAAGCATTAAGTCTATGTTTAAGACTGCACATGAGAATGCAAGTAATCTCCATGCAGAAATGGAGTCAGAGATTGCAAAGAAGGAATCTCAAATTGCTGCATTGCAGGAAGACATCAAAACTATTGGTGTTACTAAGCAGGAGGCTGAAACATTTATGTCTAATATAGAAAAGCTTATTTGATATGATTGAGCAAATAAATCAGTTAAAGCAAGGTTCCATTATTAGTGAGAGTTCTCACTATATTGTGAACAGAGTATCAGGCTCTAATGCTTGGCTTACTCATTTTGAGAGTGGTGAAGAGGTTCAGATTGGTATGAGCTATTTGAAGAACTATACTAATTCTGCTGACCTGTTTGAGACTACAGTAAAAGTAACTAAGGAAGATAAGAAGGATGGTACTCTTGGTATTAGAAGTATTTGGGAGAACATTCATTCTGGTCAAGTATTTACTGTATGCTTCAAGAAGCAGGATAAGCCTAAGAGTAAGAGGAAGTTACAGGGAGAGATTGATGCTATTGTAGAGCAGTTCTCAAATAGTATTGACACAGTTAAGAACAATAAGAAAGGTGTTGCAAATGCAGCAAAGAATCTTATTACTGAGTTGGTTAATAACCCTGTACTTCCTTATGAAGAAGGTGAAGATAGAGTTCTTAGAGGCTATAAGATACAGTTTGTATCTAGGGATGGCAGGTATGATTGTGTGGATATGGATATTGTCAAGACTGACAAAGAGTCAGGTATTAGACCAGTTAATATCCTGACTATTAAATGGCTTATTTATAATGGTGTAAAATACATTGTAGAATGAATGTGTTAGTAACTAAAGAAGATTTGATTGGTCAGATTGCCAACTTCCCATTAAAGATAGTGGAAGCTATGGTGTCAAACCAAGTGAGACAAGGTAATCCAGCCAATGTAAAGGTATTCCAAGAAAAGGTAGATGCCTCCTTTGTTGAAGGTGGTTTCAGTTGGAATAAGTCAGCAGAAGGTCAGTTCTTCTGGAGTAAGGTAATCAATGGTAAGCAATTTCCTAAAGAGATTGTTCCTCCTGATAAGTCCATTGAGCCTGTCAAACCAGAAGAGCCTGTCAATGAGAGTCCAGAAGAGGTTGTTGAGAAGGCTAAGGAATCATCTGCTTATAAGGTAGGTGATGTCATTAGAGTTAAGGTAGGAAGTAATACAAGGTCAAGGGTAATTATAGGATATTTTCCTGAGATGCCTAATCCTTATCTTACAATAACTGAGGAATCATTCAAAGACCTTATGAAGGGTAAGACAAGCTGTCATATCAATGTGACTGCTATTGAAGAGCCTAAGAAGTATGTATATCTAACTCTCAAAGATATATCTGAGGGTAAGGGTGTGGGTATAGACCCAGACCTTATCAAGATAGTACAGTAAGACATAGGGTAGGGTGTAGTAATACATCCTACCTTACTGTTATATTATTAAAGGTGTTAGGGGTGGAGTAAAAACAGCCTTAATACCTTGCACAACTACAATTAAATTACTACTTTTGCACAAACTAATTAAAGAAATTATGAGTAAGACAACTTGTTATACTCCACTCAAAGGAGTAGATGATGTTATAGCGGCTCAAGTGCCTTCATGGAATAGTCATTATGTGGCTAACCTTAGAGGTATGTATGAAGAAGCTAAAGGTAAGTCTACTACAGATGTGAATGAGCTGTTGGCATTTAGAAGAAGCTTGAATGCTAAGGATGCCAAAGCTCTTACAGAAGCTATCACAAACCCAATAGCAGCATATGACCAGCTAAAAGGAGCTTTTTCTACTCAAGAGAGAGTAGATAGAGTGAATATGATAGCCAATACATTCTCAGATGTTGTTGATGCTATACAGGAGAGCAATCCTAGTCTTAGCAGAGAGGACATTATTATGGGCTATAAAGACCAGAATGGTAAGTTTCAGGGTGGTCCAGCATTCATATACAGTGAGGTTTATAAGACCCTTAAGGCTGAGATGGATGAATATGCTGAGAATGGCTATGAGGAAGAGGTAGAGAAGTACAGACAGGTGTTCAAAAACTGGGGAGCTTTAGTGACTTACGCTAATACTACTCTTAGAGACACAGAAGGTCTTAAGATAGGTACTAAGCTGACTTTTGCTGATTCCTCTACTATTGCTGACTATGATGAGAATACTGCTGTAGAGTCATTTGTAGCTGAGGAAGCACCTAGAGAGTCATGGCAGGAAGTGTCAGAGTCTGTAAGTCCTTTTGGAAGTACCTCTATACTAGTAAGAAGATTGCTAGGAAGATTATCTGGCTATACTTCTGAGAATGAGGAAGATTATGATGACCTTGGTCATCTTAGGAGATTACCTGCTGTGCAAGTGCATCAAGCACTCATGGAGACCCTTAGAGGTATGCAGAGCGAGAGCGACATGGTAGCTATCCTAAAACAGAATATGGATAGTAAGCCATATATTAGCTCTATACTTGAAGAGTTTGCTAAAGACCCTATACTTAGAACTCAGTTCTTTGTAGACTTTAGTAAGGTCTTTCAGCTATACTCAATGCAGAATGAAACAAGGAAGGGAGGTATTACTACATATAAGAATAGTGTACTCAATATCCTCTCAAGGAAGAGTGCCTATAAGAGGTATTCAGCAGCACTGGCAACTAGAACTCTTAAGGCTGATAATGCAGTCTTTAGATATGAGGATGAAGGTACTCTAGTGAATGAAGCTAGAGCAAAGCAGTTAGCTGACTTCATAGAGAAGTACTTAGGTACTGACCAAGACATCTTCAATAAGTTCAATGAGCAGGGATTCTCTAATCAGGATAGGATAGACTTCTATAAAGCTGTACTGCCTGTACTTGGTATTAACCTTACTGAATCTGACTATGATGTCCTTGTAAAGGATAATAAGAGGGTTATGTCTCTCAACAGAACTCTTAAAGACCTTCCTACTATTCTTAGAAAGGCTAAGGATGGTATGAAGTTCCAAGACTTAATTGACTTAAAGATAGGTCAAGGAGCTAGTGAGGGTTATCTAAAAGAGAAGATAGGTAAGATATTCCAAGTCACAGAGAGCTTAGACAGCAGTAAGAAAGTATTGAGCAGAGTAAGGTTTCAAGATAATACTTACTACAGTGATATACAATCCTCCTATCTTGGCAGATTCAGAGATACTATAGATGCTCTGGCAAGAAAGGGCAATAAGGCAAAGCTACAGTCTTACTTAGATGAGCATTTCTTGAGAAATGATTTCTTTAGAAGCTCTGATGATAAGATATATAATAAGTGGCTCCAAGACCTTTACTATAGCAACCTTCAAGACCAGAAGAGCTTTGCTAATATGTTCACTTACAAGAAGTTCTTAGGCGATGACAATCAGAAATTTGAGGACTTTACAGGTAAGAAGCAAGCTATAACCCTGATAAATGAGTACTTTGCAGAGTCTAAGGATTATGCTTGGTATCCAGTATTCATATTAGGTGATAGTGGTGCTTCAAAGTGGATTAGAGCTAAGAGATACTCATCAGACCAGATAGTAACAGGTCTCTATAATGTATATCTTCAAGAGAAGATATTCCAGAGAGAGATTAAAGAACTCAAGGAAGGACTTAAGAGAGATGGTAAATCTCTTGGAAGTCTTGCTAAGATAGATGAGACTAAGTTTGGTCTACTGCCATTCCTAAATGAGAAGAAGTACAGTGATATGATAGACATGACAAATATTGAACAGTCTGTCAAAGCTGCTATTAAAGCTCATCTAAGAGATGCCTTCAATGAGTATATGGTCAAGTTGAATAGGGCAGGTGTCTTAGGTAAGACTCAGAAAGGTGACTATAAGTACCTGAGTAAGCTAACTAAGTTCACAACTAAAGATAAGCAGAAGTTGACTGGTGATGAGGCAGTTAGAGCTAACCTTATGGATTACTTCTACAATAGTAAGTTTGCTACTGTAATGCAGATGCAGCTTATGACTGTCAATCCTATATTCTATAAGAATGGGGATAGCACAGATGCCCAGAAGAGATATAAGGAAATTCATGCCTCAGGTAATAGAGTAAGTGTAGAAGCTGTAAATCCCTTCACAGGTGAGAGATTCAGTAATAGAGACTATCAGACTACTGTATATTTTGATGATGTTGAAGTAAACCCAGAAGATACTAATCCTGAGTTTATGGAGGTCATTGCTAAGGTATATGGTAAGGATAGTGATGTCTATAAGACCTATAGGGATAAGACATCCTTCACTGATGGTCAAGGTTATAGAACTCTTAAGTCTTATAGAGCTGTGATGGGAATGGCTGGCAAGTGGAATAAGAAATGTGAAGATGCTTATAATGAGATTGAAAGCATCAGAGCAGATATTAGGTCACAAGGTGGAGAGATAACTGATGAGCAGGCTCAGAGAATAGCTAGCTTAATGGTTACATTCCAACCTATCAAGCCATTCACTTATACACTTGAAAGATGGACATTAGGTAATAGTGTGTTCCAGATACCTGTACAGATGAAGTATGCTGAGACAGTTATGATACCTGAGTTGATGCAGAAGGGCAGTAAGCTGAGAGATATGCTTGAATGGGCTGAACAGAAGGATGTAGATGTGATTGCAGCTACTACTGCTGTAAAGGTAGGCTCATTTGGTGCTGTGAATGTGAAGGATGCTACTAATAAGGATGAGCTGAATGCCTCTTTAGATAATGCTATTGTTCACAATCTGAGCTATAATGACTATGTTATTCAGAATAACATTCCTGAGCATATTCAAGGCTCACAGCTATTTGCCACTCAGAGTAGAAAGCTGATATTTGCTGGTTTACAGCAGGTTGATGCTAATGGTAACACTATGTACTATGACCACTACACTGATGGCAATAGGGTTAACTTGGGTAATAGCATGGTCAGACTCAATGCTTACAACCTCAACAGGTTCTATATAAGTCTTATAGCAGCTAACATACTTGAGGACTTTGAAGAATTTTCTTCTACTATAAAGAATCCTGAGAAAGTAAGGCAAGCCTTGGTTCAGATGACTGTTAATAACAGCAGGGAGACTAGGGATAACCTTAGAGGTTATGGTAAAGGCTTAGAGCATGACTTCCTTCTAGCATTATTTGAAGGTGGTATTGAACATGATACAGCAGCATTGTTACTGAGTATGTTCAAGAAGCAAGTCAACAAACAGAAGATAAATGGAGGAAGTGCAGTTCAGGTATCAGCATTTGGTATAACTGGCTATACTGAGGACAATAATCTTAGGTTTATCAAAGACCCTAACAATGATGCTAACATTCTATATGCTGAGTGTGAGCTTCCTTGGGACTTAAGCTATACTGATAGTAATGGTAACAAGGTTGAGCTACAATTCAGTGACTGGTGTAATGCTGATGGTACACTTAAAATAGGTAAGAATGGGGTTTCTCTACTAGAGACTAAATTCCCAGGAATCACCTCTTTCATAGCATATAGAATACCTACAGAGGATAAGTACTCTATGTTGAACCTAAGAGTAAAGAGATTTACTCAGAAGGTCAATGGTGGTGGTACTATTAAAGTTCCTGCTCAAGGTACTACTATTGCTGGATTTGACTTTGATATTGACAAGCTCTACTTTATGAGAAGGGAATATAAGGTCAAGAAGAGTGATAAAGATGGTGAGCTTGGAAGCCAGATAATCAAAGCACTGTTTGGTGAGTCTGAACATACAGATGTAGCTGATGTGTTTGATATACATGACTTCGAGGAGTTTGATTATTCTAAGCCTGCTTGGGATAAGAGTCAGAGCAGAGTGGCTAGAAACAATATGCTAATCACTCTTATGCAGAAGAGACTTGAAGACCCTCAGACTATAAAGGATAGGACTACTCCTGGTGGATTTACTCATGCAAGTGCTGCTGCTAAGTATATCAGAACTCTTATGGGTATAGATAATCTGAATTATGATTATTCTGACCCTTGGACTATGGTAGTATATAACCAGCAAAACCAAGTAGCTGGAAAGCTGATTGGTATATTTGCTAATCAGAATACCAATAATGCCATTGCTTCCTTGATGAAGGAGTTCAGCTTGGTACAACCTATAGCATTTGGTAATCATCCTAATGGACTAAGTAACCTTCTCAACCCTAATGCTCTGACTAAGGAGCTGTTGGCAGCATCTGTGGATGCTGTTAAAGACCCTGTGCTTAACTTCCTGAACTTGAATACTATTACAGCAGATAGTGCAGGTATGTTATGTAGATTAGGGTATAGCTTTGAGGAGATTGGTCTGTTAATGAACCAACCTATAATAAGAGAACTATGTGATTACTGTATGGATAGTAACATGTCTGATATAGATACTGCAATAGATAACTTGTTACAGGATTATGGTGCTAGAGGTGATTACGCTGATATTCCATCCTCAAGACTGACTGTAGATGTACTTGCTAAGAATATAACTGACTTTAGGGATAACCCAGACATTATGAACAATAGTAACTATGTGTTCAATCAAGCTCAGGTGTTGGAACTATTCAGAAGTATCTATGCTACAGCTAAAGAGGTAGGAGCTTTTGTTACTAATACTAAGCTCACTGCATCAAATGCAGTTAAATCTACCTTTGGTGGTATGTATGCTCAGCAGGACAGAGTGATTAGGTATGTGAATAACCTTAAGACCTCAAAGAACCCTAGACTAAGTATTATAGTGAGTGACTTTGTTGATAGTCCTATTACACTAGGTCTTAATATAGGTAATGTTGAGGAATATATAGCACAGATACTCAATAATCCTTTTGGATATGAGCAAGTGATGTATGATGCTAATGTCCAAGCTGTAAAGGAACTTGGCAAGTATTATCCTTATGGTAATTCAACATACACTAACATTAGGAGCTTTATGACTGACCTGACTAAATCAGGGCTTGATGAAGCTACTATAGACCAGATACATGAGTATATGCTAAGGTATATGATTGGTCTGGATGAACACAGTAAGTTCAATCCTGAATATCCCATCAACCTTGATAATGGGGAGACAGTAAGAGCAGAAGACTACTATACCAAGTATGTTCCTTTGAAGGTAAGTAACCTTTTAAGAGCAAATAAGGAGTTGAAGAGTCTGCCTATCTTTAGTCTACTCACATTTGAGGAAGGTAGTGATGGTAATGTACAAATGAAGATTGCTGATAGTGGTGCTTTAACACCTACCCAGAAAGATGAAGTAAGGGATAGCTGGGAAGTACTATTAACTAACCCTGAGTTATTTCAGGTGGCTAAAGACCTTTATATGTACTCCTACTATCAATCAGGATTTGGATTTGGAGTTATAGGATTCAATCACTTAGCTCCATTAGAGTTGAAGCTGCAATTAGACCTTAACGGTGAGACTAGTTATACTAGTTTCTTGGATAATGTGTTGGATAACAACATACCAGTTGATGAGGTCAAGTTTGCTCAGATGTTTCTTAATACCCACAGAGATAACAATAGGCTAGTATATGAGCCTAAGTCCAAGCAATATAATTACATTAAGAGTTATGTGTACCAGAATGGTATGCCAGTAGATAGCTTCATATTAGATGTTACTACTGACAAGAATAAGGTTAAACCCTTCATACTGAGGTCTACCAAAGAAGAGGTACATTACAGACCTGCCATACTAGTAGATGGACTCTTATATGTTGCCAATGGCAGTGCATTCAACAGAAGCACTTCTGGAGCTATGGAGTATAGGCTTGTCAAAGGCAAGGACAATAAAAAGGTAAGTTTATCTGATATAGGAGTTCAAGATGACAAATCAAGTACTGCTATTGATGGTGAACCTATTGTTGATATTGACACTATGTCTATTGATAATCTAGTGGATGAATTAGTTAAGAGTCAAGTTAAGACTGGCACTTTGATGGCTGAGGAAGCAGAAGAGGCTTCTAGAGGTATAAGAAGTAACATCTTACAGACTACTAAGGAAGATGCAAGAGAGCAACTGATTGGAGCTTTACTTGAGGAGTATAAGAAACTTGGTGTATCATGTAAGTTAAATGGTGAAAAGATTTGTTAAGTATGGCAGAGAGTTGTGTATTTAAGCCAACTGTCAGAAACAAAGAAGGTAAGGAAGTGAATAGTAGGTTGTTTGACAACCTACTTCACTTCTCTTCCAATGACAGGGAGTTTGCTAAAAAGTATTATTTCATAGGTACTAATGATGAGTTCCTAAGAACCAATGCTAGGCATGTAGAGTATGATGAGAATGGTGAGATTACATTCAAGTCACTTAAGAACCTAGTATCACTGGATATATCTTCTGAGAAGATTATTGACCAGTTAAACAAAGACATAAGCTCTGGAGAGCATGAGTATGGAGAAGCAGTATCACTGATGACTAGCTTCAACAATAATAGCCCATATAACGATGAGTATATGGCTACTATAAGTACAGTTGAGGGAGGTAAGGCAAATCTACAGGTTGTTAGAAAGACTACAGCTAATCAGACAGCTCTTGAAGAGACATTGACTAACAAAAGCTTGTTTGATAGAATAAAGCAAGCTGTTGAAAGAGTAGGAGGAAGTATAGACTTTATAGATGAAAGCTATAGCAAGTATGATACTATCAATGCTAAGAAAGCAGAGTCTGGTCTATATAATGTGATATTCCTCTCAAAGAAAGGCAATCTTACTGCTGATATGGCAGAAGAGGCAGGTCACTTTGCTGTAGGGGCATTAGGTAATAACCCCCTAGTAAAGAGATTGGAAGCACTTTGTACTCCAGAAGTACAAGAGGGAATACTAGGTGAGCATTACAGAGATGTGCAGGGAAGAAAGAACCCTAGGAGAGAGACTGCTGGTTTCCTAGTTGGTCAATATATAATGAATGAGGTAGACCAAGAGTCTACACTTAGCAGACTTGCAGGAAGAATAGTAAATCTAGCTAAGAGAATGTTCTACAGACTCACTCTAGATGATGTAGGTAGAATGAGAGAAGAGGCTAAGGCTATAGCTAAGAATATAGCTAGGGGATTTATGTCTGGTGATAATGCTGGTAGTATTGAGAATGCTTTAGAGAATAGGGAAGTCCTGTATTCATCTGTAGATTCTGTACCAGTTAGTTCCTTCAAGGATGTTATTCAGCAGCTAAACTTACTAGCTTCTGAAATGTCAGCAGTAGATAAGACATTATATAGGAAGTGGAAGGATATTGAAGCTAATACTGCTATAGGCAGGTTATTTGAAAACCCCTCATTCTTTGCTGATATGGCTGCTATAGATGGCTTATCTGTAGCACTAACACAGCTAGCAGATAGTGTTCCTGAAATGATTGACATGTTGGACTCTGTTAACTATAATCCTGATGAAGTTCCTGCTAATGCTAAGAAGCTGAGACAAGTAAGCCTATTTGTTCAGGAGTCCATTGCTATCATGGGTATTATAGATAATATGCTTACCAGTGATGAGGTACAGTTGAAGGAGGATGCCAGAGATGCTCTTGATAAAGCATATAAGAACTTAAGCTCTCTTATTAAGGGAGCAGATAAGCTAGAGGTAAACCTACTAAAGAAAGAGAGGAAGCTATATCTATCCTTCTTAAAAGATATGTATGGGGGTGAGTATGTTGAAAGGGCAGCTAGAGTTGTCTTTAACTTTAACAAGAGAAAGCTTGAAAGAGTAGCTGAGGGTAGGGAATATCTATCAAAAGCTATGGAATCTCTTGATAGAGATGATAACTTTATGAATAGATACATAGCATCTATGGCTAACAGTAGTGATATAATCAACCAGTTAGCTTATAAAACCAAAGCTTCTGCCAACAAGTTTGCTGATGACAATACTATTAAAGCATGGAATGACATAAGAGCTTTGGAACAGAGAGTCAAGAAAGCTAAGGTTGATACAAGGAAGCTGTTAGAAGTATCTGCTAGAGATGGTAAGCTGACTGGTAACTATATATCCAAGTATAATTGGGGTGATTGGGAGAATGACTGGTATGAGTTTAAGAACAAGTGTAAGGAAGATTTCCTCAGTGACCCATCTATTGAGGGTAAGACTCAGATAGAAAGGGAATACTTATGGGATGTCTACTTTAGACCTCTAGCTAAGGACTGGCATAAATCCCACTCCACATATGACCAAACCACTCAGAGACCTATGCCTAATGATGGCTATAGAAACCATAACTATGATAGGTTGACAGATACTGAGAAGGCAGCTCTAGATGATATATTGGAGTTGAAGGGAAGTCTTGATGACCTCCTAATCTATCAGTCTTATAATGGTGAAATGGTTGAAGCAGCTCATACTCATCTTTATAGAATGCCTCAGTTCAGAGGAAGTACTCAGAATAGAATTGAGAACTTAAAGATGACTAACCCTCTAGGTAAAGCTGTAAGTGGTGCTATAAGGCAAAACTTAATCAATACTTTCACTATTACCAGTGAAGACAGAGACTATGGTAGTGCTATGACACATAATACTATAGATGAGGATGTATTCTCAGATAGGCTTGACTTCGAGAAGGAGAAAGTGAAGAGAGTTCCTTTATATGGTATAAACAAGCTGAAAGATATGTCAGAGTTAAGTACTGATATATTCAATGGTTTGTTACAGTATGCAGCTATGGCTAACACTTATGTAGCTACATCCAGTGTAGTAGATATATTGGAGACAGGTAGGGATGTATTAGCTAATAGAAGAGTAAAAGGTCTAAAAAGAGAAGTAGAGAGGGACAAGAAGTCAAGAGTGTTTGGAAGATATTGTGACTTCCTTGATGCTCAAGTGTATAACCTATATGCAAATAGCAGGTTGAAGTTTGGTCAAATAGCTCTTACTAAGGTGATAGGCTTCTTTGGAGGTTTGGCATCTAAGGTGTTCTTGGGTGGTAATGTCGCTGGTGGTATGGTCAATGCTATGACTGGCTTTAATGAAATCACTAAGGAAGCTATAGCAGGAGAAGTATATACATTAGCTGACCTTACTAAGGCTAATGTTCTTTACTTTAAGTATTTACCAGAGAACTGGTTAGAGGCAGGTATGGGTGTGAAGAACAATAAAGTGTCACTCTTTATGAAGAGGTTCAATGTTCAGAACAACCTAGATACTGAGACTAGAAACTGGAGTACTAGAGAAAGCAGACTCACTAGGCTTAACCCATTTGGTAATAACCTAATGTTGCCCTATAAGAGTGGAGACCATTATATGCAGTCTATGTCCTACTTGGCAGCAGCTAACCATTATAAGTTCTTAGACACTAATGGAGAGACTATATCACTATGGGATGCCCTAGAAGTGAAGAACATAGATGATAGTAACCCTAAAGCTGGTAGGACATTAGAGCTTAAAGAAGGAGTACTATATATAGACCCTGAAACTAACCAGACTAGAGAATGGAATCTTGATGATGAGGTTAAATTCCAGAACCTATGTAGAGAGACCAACAATAGAATGCACGGTATCTATAACAGAATGGATAAGACAGCCTTCCATAACACTTGGTATGGTCAAGCTGCTTTAGCCATGAGAGGTTATGCACTTGGTCTATTATATAGAAGATTCTCTTCTAACCACTACAGTGTGTCTTTAGGTAGAGAGTCCGAGGGAAGCTTAGTTACAGCATCAAAGGTATTTGTCAATATGTTTGGAGGTACTAAGAACTTCATTCCATCCCTCAGAGCATTGCTATGCCCCTTTGGTGATAGTGTAAAGAACTCATTACTTGAGATGGGCTTCTCAGTGGAGCAGTATAGGAATATGAGAAGAAACTGGGCTGACTTTGCTCTTATAGGTATGTTATGGGTACTCAAAGCACTCACAGCTAAGTCTGAGGATGACGATGATGATGACGATGATACAACATCAGGACTCATATATTACTTTGCAAGTAGGTTGTACATGGAACAGAATGCCTACAATACTCCTTGGGGTATATGGCAGGAGCAAAAGAGTGTGTTAGACTGGATGCCTAGTGGTGTATCAGTAGCAGGTCAAATACTTGATATAAGTAGACTTATGATTACTCAAGAGGAGTATAAGACTAGTTCAGCTACCCATGAGAAAGGAGATAAGAAGTGGGAATATAAGATTGGCTCATATATACCTTACTACAGGGGTACAAGGGTATTAGAGCATCCTTATGAAGCAGCTAAGTCATATGAATATGGTAGAGCTACTTATAAGTAATCCCTATAAAACAGTAAAGGCAAGAGAGGTTATCCTCCCTTGCCTTTTTTTTTATCCTAAGCAGTCAAGCTCATGTTGCTTCTCCTGTTCAGTCCAACTATTGAAGAACTCTTCAATGTCTATTGTCTCACTATACTTAGTTCTAAGTGCTTCCTGCTGTTCAGGTGATAAACTACTAAAGCTTATACCTGTTGGGTTACTTTCAACCTTTATAGGTTTAGCTCCAGCTTTCCTAACTATAGGCTTTCTCTTAGTTCTAACCTTACCTACAGTAAGCTCACCATCTCTCTTTACTTGAGGCTCTGGCTTAGTTTCTGCACTTTCAACCTTACTCTCTGTAGGAGTAATCTCTCCTATCAGTGCTTTCTCAGACGCAGACAACTTATCATACTGTATTGATATAGGGGATTCAGGTATCTGTCCTACTTCTCCTAGAACAGGGTTAGCCTGCTTATACTCCTTATCATTTAACAGTAGTTGATTACCTTTGGCTACTGAGTAGGTATTATTGTCGTTAGGTGCAGGATATTCTACATGTATAGGTATGATATTTAATGACTTAACCTTAATACCATACTTGCCTTCCAAGAACTGCTTATATAGTGATAGCTGTCTTGAGTATTTAGCTGCTTTTTCCTCACTTATATTCTTAGCTCTGTGGGTCTTCATATCAAAGATATAGAAGTTACCCTCCCTATCATAAGCTAGTAAGTCAAGTGTTCCAGCAACTGCTATCTCATGTACTCCACCATTACTGTCAGTAACCTGTAGAGTACCTGTAGCTACTATATCTCTAGGTATAACTGTCAATCCCTGAGCATCAAGGTAATTCTTGAACTTCTGTAACTGTTCAGCAAACCTATTAAGAGCCTCTTTAGAAGTATTAGGATAAGTCATCTCTACTGACCTACCATCTTTTAACCAACCTTCTGGACTAGAAGTGATAAGTCCATTAAAGAAATCCCTTACAAACTCATCAATACCAGTACCTATGTTGGTAGATGGTGTAACCCAAGGACTATTAGGGTCAAATCTTTCACCAGCCTGCTCATCAGCTTGTATGATTGAAGTAACTCTGGCATATGTTTTACCTGTCCTTGTATTAACATAGGTAAGACCATCTTCTGATAGTTGTATCTCCCTAGAATCTGCTTCTATCCTTTCACTAACTTTTTGAGCCTCTTCCATAGCAGTAGTAATTTCATTCCTAACTTCTTTACCTTGCTCAGTGAGACCAGTGTCAGTATCTACCTTTTCACCTGATTGAGTAGTAGCTGTTCCTGTATCTTGACTACTAGTAGGAGTAGAGTTATCTGCATTAACTACTGTAGGAGTAGGATTAGCAGGTACAGGCTCTCTTAGGGCTACTGGGCTTGATACCTCAACCCCACTAATAACTCTTTCAAGTCTGTCAATTCCTACTCTTAAGATGTTGTCATATATAAGGTTAGTTACATTTTCCTCCTTATAGTGCTTAGTATTAGGAGTATAGTAGCTGGGGTCTTTATCAACTTGCCAGTTAACACCTTGTCTGAAAGAACCACTAGGCATAAGCAGATTAGATAGTATTACTGCCATATTTTCAGCAGTTACTTCTTTCTCTGTTACACTATTTACTATTCTTCCTAAGTTCTCATCACCCAAGTATAGGTCTAATCCAAGACTACCATCTACATTAGCAGGTCTTATAGAGTACTCAGCACTTGTTGAGTATATATGTCTCCTCAACATATTGTTGATTCCCTCTATTATAGATAGAGCCTTACTTTCACCAGTGAAGTTAGTACCATCAGAAGTTAGTTCTGTTAGGTCATTATTCTTAACAAGACTGTTAAGTACTCTTATGAAGTCTCTAGTTCTGCTGTTAAAGTAAACTATATCAGTAGCATTACCTGTTGATAGTACCTCTGCAAGTGACTTTCCATTTCTAGGGCTGGTAGTCTCATCCAGAGTCTTAGTCAAGACTGGTATCTCAGATACAGACTCATCTCCTTTCATAGTAGGCAACCTATAGTATAGTGTAGGTTTACCAGCCTTATCCTTTTTAGCAAAGAGTCTACTTGCAACCTTTCTAATATACTTGTTATATGCTGCATTCCTTCTTATAGGGTCTTGAGTAGTGTCCTCAATTATAGCTCTGTCTTCTGGAGAGAGGTCTTCACTTATAAGTGAAGCAAAGTCTCTGTCAGTTTCTCTTGATGTACTTATATTAAGAGGAGGACTAGCCACTATTACACTTGAAGTTACTTTTCTGTTACCTGCTGATATAATCTTGTTAGGTTGCTCAATAGCAAGTTGTCTTATCTGCCCTGCTCTGCTATCTAGTTCAGTTCTTGGCAGTACTCCAATAGGTTGGTATCTCTTATTGCCAATCACAATAGGACCATCACCATCCTCAACTATAGCTAGTACTGGTAGATGTTGCTCATCAGTATAAGCAGTAGAGCTGTTCTTCATACTCTCCTTGACTCCTGTAGTTATATCATCAAGAGCAGCATAGAATACTACTGACCTATTTCCTGACTTTCTACTAAGCTTACCACTTCTAAGATATTCATCAACTTTCCACTCCCTGAACTTCCTACTTAAGAAACCACTAAGATTGCTGTTTATTCTAGCTAATGATATGGTAGGCTTCTGCTGTGGAACTTCTGTAGGTGAAGTAACCTTTTCAGCTTCTTTCTTCTCTACTTTAATAGCATGACTCGCTTGTTGCAGTAGAGAACCAGACCTCTCATTTATATCACCCCCCTGAGTGGCACTACCTAATAACTTTACTGCTTCTTTAGCTATAGCCTCCTGTAGTTCTTCTGTAGAGTTATAGTGTTTACTTCCCAGTTTGTTTATTGCACTTATAGCAGCTTGCTTAGCATCCTCATCATATATAGCACTGGCATTCCTAACTGCATTTATAGCTTGCTCTGCTGCTGTAAGTACTTCTCCATCATTATTATTGATGAAATCATCTGATAGTACAGTAACTCCTTCACCCTCAGTTTCACTAGGTTGAGTAGGTGTAGTAACAGTTTCAGGAGCTTTCTCAGCTTCCTTCTCAGCAGCTATCTGCTTACCAGACTCTTCAAGATTTGAAGTAGCATCATCAGATGCAAATATACCTGTCAGAGGTGCTGGTTTATCAGCAGCTACTGGTTTCTCCTCAGCTTCTCTTGTAACTTCCTCTCTTACTTCCTCATTCTTCTTGTAACTTTCCAAAGCTCTCTTATATGAGTCTACCACAGTTCCTATATTCTCCAAAGAGATTTTCATATTGTCTGGTAGCTTCTGGTTGAGTGCTTCAATCCAAGTTACTAAGTTTGATTTGCCACTCTCATCTGCTGATGTTAAAGCAGCTACAGCATTATCATAGTTGCTTATATCTACATTCTTTCTAGCTAAGAACTTAGTCATTGCAGCTACTAAGTCCTTATCTTGCTCTGAAATATCACTGAAAGCATCATTCTTGAGTAACTGATTGTATATTCCCTCAGTAACCTCATCATCTTTCTTGTATCTCTGATATAGGGGATTATCCTTTAGAGTTTGGTCAAGCACTGCTGCCTCATAATCATCAGCTTCAAACAGAGCATTATCTACAGCTTCTGCAAATGCAGAGTAGTCCTGTATCTCATTGAGCTTCTTATAGGACTTCTCAGCACCCTCAAGCCTCTTAGTCAGCCTCAACCTATTCTCTATATTAGATAGTATGTTTGGGTTCTTAAGAGCTGCATTGTACTGACCTAAGAATGTCATCTGAGCATCATTTATTCTAGCAGCATCCTCTACTTTATTCATAAAGTCAGATGTAGCTGCTGTACCTTTCTCTACTAGTCTTGCAATAACATCCTGCTGCTCTTGACTATACTTTCCCCTATTCTCTGGGTTAAGCATTCTATATCTATCAACAGGACTAAGTGACATAATATCTGACTCACTCAATACAGGTGTAGTTCCTTCTTCAAGTCCCTTAGATAGTCTCTTGTAAGCTGCCATAGCTTTCTTCTTACTGTCTTGAAGGGTCTTTAGTTGCTTATTGAGGACAGACAGCTCACTCTTTTGTTCATCTGATAGTATTGACTTATTCTTCTCTAAGTTACTTATCTTAGTCTGGTAAGCCTCAATATTCTTATCAAATGCAGTAGGTTCTGATATAGAGCCATGTCTAGCTATATACTTCTTCTGCTCATCTGTCAATGTAGAAGCAATACCTCCACCATAGCCAGAGAGTAATTCATTTTCAAGCTGAGTAGCTCTTTCTCTCCAGTCATCCATACTAAGTTTGCCATATATAAGAGCTTCCTTAGTCTCTTGTGGAATACTATTACCTAAGCTCTTCTCAAGGTCAGCAGTAGCTACTTGAACTTTCTGCATAACATCAAGCATACTCTGAGCATCTTTCTTGATGTCTTCAAGAGGTCTATCATCATATTGGGCTATCTGCTGAGCCATCTCATCACCCTCCTGAGCATTAAGTATATCCATATACCTTTGCATATAAGCATCATATAATGGAGTACCCTTCAATTGCTCAAGCATGAAGTAGTCCTGTACTTGCTTACCTAGTCTACTATTTCTATAGCTAAACTCATCACCCTCATCAGAAGCCTGTTGCATACTTCTAGCCCATCCTAATGAACCTCTTAAAGAAGTAAGCCTCTCTCTGTTATTGCCTTGAGCTAGCCACTCATTGAGTGCCTTAGCTGACTCTCTTCTATCCTGATTCTCCTGCTTGTCATTATAATAACTCTCTATGAATGGGTTTCTCCAAAGGTTTCTAGCTACAGCACCTACCTTGCCTAGAGTACTCTTACCTTCTAATGATACCCTATCACCTTTAGATAGCAAAGCATTGACATTAGGAGTACCCATAGCTTGACCTAATGCACCATATATACCAGATTGAATAGCATCTTTACTTATAGCTTTCCTACCTGCTGCTGCAAAGGCTGCACCTAGGTTATCAGACATACTATCTACTATGGCATCATCTGCTACACCATCATATCTTTGTGCTATATAATTAGCTAAGTCATTCTCAGCAGCACCTCTAGAGAAAGCATCAGATACATCTTGGCTATACTCTTCAAGACCTTCACCAATCATTTCTTTAGCCATATTCCAAGCCATTTGCTTCTTGGTGAGTTCTCTAGCTACTACATTACCAGCATCATCAAGAGAATATCTATTTCCTGCAAATAGCTTTCCTACCTTACTTCTACTAAGTGCCTCTCTTGTCTTACCATTAAACATAGTAGCCTTTAGAGTCATATTAGCAGTTCCATTGATAAAGGAGTTAATAGTAAAGTTAGTTAAGGCTGCTTTATCTGCATCCTCTTCTGCTCTCTTTAGAGCATCCTCATACATTGGTTGGAACTCATCCCATACCTGTTGTCTTATTCTTTGATAAGCACCCTCGGCATCTCTTGAGTAACCCCCTTCACCAGTTCTTGATAATGGAGTAACATCCAGCCAGTGTTGGAATCTCTTCTGAACCTCTTCCTCCATTCTCTTGGCTTGCTCTTCTCCTATCATCTTCTTAGCATCCTCAAGATAGTCTTGCTTTGTATTAAGAGCATTCAAAGCACCTTCACCTTGACCTACCAGTGCAGGAACTACATAAGCATTATATCTTCTTTGCCAAGTATTTATGCCTTGTAGAGCTTTATTGACATTACTAGCAGTCTCTGCTGTAGCAGCTAACTTACTACCCATAGTAGCATACTTCATAGTATTGAAGACCTTATTACCTATAGCAGTAAGACCATAACCTTCAAGCATTGAAGCAACTGTAAAGCCAGACTGCTGCATAAGCTCTGGGATAGTATTTACACTAAAGATATTATCCCATAGGTTCTCCTGTTCCTCAGTAGTTCTTATGACTTCAAGTCTGTTATATGCCTTCTCTGGGTCATCCTCTGTAAACATAGTTCCTTGCTTCATTACTTGGTCTCCATATCTAGTCCAAGGATTATCTATGAACTGAGACCACAGGTTATCTAGATAACCCTCTTTCTGGTTCTCTCCAAGTAATCTATCAAGACCTGTCAAGGCACTAAGACCTCCAGTGATGTTACCAGCGAATGATATAGTACCTCCAACTATATTAGCACCCATACCAGCTAGACCATTCCATATCTTATCTGCTAGTGGCTGATTCTCAGATACTTCATCCTGTATTCTAGCAGCCATCTTCTTAGCTGCTGTCTCTGGACCAAAAGCTTCTGACTCAGTTTGGTAAATGGACATAAGCTCTACCTTCTTATTACCATCCAGAGGGAAGTACTCAGTACCTTTGAATCTCTTATAGTATGGTGAGACCTCATCCAGCATCTTGTCAAAGTCCTCCCATTGCCTTCTAGTGCTTCCTATAAGAGTACCATTATTAGCAACACCAGTATTGTATTCCTCCTCATAGGTCTGCTTAGTATTCTGATATACTTGCAGGTTCTCTATGTCATCATCTGGGGAAGAGAGATATATACTATCTCTCTTCTCAGGTGACATACCTTTTAGGATGTTATAGTCTTCCCTATTCCCAAACTTATTCTTAAAGGAGCTGTTTCTAAAGTACCTATCCTTTCTGTTATCATCCCAGTTAGTGTACCCTAGCTTATTAAGTTCCTCTATATTATCCTTCTCCCACTGTGCCCTGTCTTGAGCTGTGAGACCTTTAACATTAAATACAAAGTCTGACATTATAATCCCTCATTTTGTTGTTGTTCTGGAGCAGTTACATCTATTCCAGCTACTCCTGTACCTTTCCTTACTACTCTATAGTGGTTCTTTGAGAAGTAGTCTTGGTCTTCGTATATATCTACATCAGCTACAGATAAGCCATACTCCTTCAAGTCATCCTGTAACTTCTTTCTAGCTTTAGGACTTAACTTACTAAAGTCTATTAACTTAGCATCACTTTCACTGAAATCATCACTCCATCCTGGGGTATCAAAGCTACCTCCAGTATATTCCAGTGTTGTGAATGTAGATTGCTTCTCAGCAGTACTCCTAGACACTCCTCCTGCTGTAGTAGAACTAGATGGGAATGCTACAGGCTTATAAGTACCATCGGGTGCTATTTCAATAGCTCTTCCAGCACCTATAACCTTTAGTCTATTTCCATTAGGAAGTAATACACCCTTTGTGGATTCCTCCTTCTGTTCTTTAGCCCATTGCTGCTGCTCCTTAGCCATATCAAGTCTTTCCTTCTCCATATTCAATCTCTCCCTCTCTGCTGGACTTATATAGCCTCTGTTATTCATAACATCATACTTAGCTGTACCTATGCCTTCATATAGACCAGAGTTAATAAATCCTCTAGCCCTATCTTGAATATCTTGACTATACTTACTTAATCCTGCCTCGTTGAATACTGTCTCTGCTATCTGCCTTAATTCAGCAGGAGCATTATCATCATTGAGTATGGTTTGCATTATCTGAGCAGGAGTATATCCCATTTGTGTCATCTGTTGGAAGTACTGACCTCCAAGTATAGATTGGTACTTAGGATTTCCTTGAACTACCTTAGCAAGATTACTTGCCATTTGAGCTGCTCTTTTGGTTAACTCATTACCACTTATAGGATTATAGGTAGCATTAGGATTGTCCAGAAGGTAATCTAATTGGGTCTTTGAATAATCGACATCAAACATGAGTGATGGGTCTCTTAGCAGAGCCTCTCTCTGTTCTTTAGTAAGAGCTTCTCTTCTAGCTACAGCAGTCTCTATTGGAACTACCTCAGAATTATATCTTCTCTTCATGTTAAGAAGCCCTTGCCTACTTGCAGGTGTAAGACCATGCTTAGCTAACATACTAGCTTGCTTCTCCAAGTCTTTAGCATAGGAGTTATACATATTAGCTGTCTTACTGTCAGGTACTTCATTAGCATACATCTTCATTAAGTCAGCCTTAGCTCCTAGTTCCTCTATACCACTTTGTACAGTATTATAAGCATCTGCTGCCATAGCAAGAGGCTTAAGCATCTCATCAAAGGTGTATGGGTTGAATTTTGCATTATTAGTTAATACTATCTTCATATTGTGTACCCTTTCCTTTTGTTTCTCTTAATCTTACCACCTTTGCTTCTCTTAGGAGCAGCAGTATTATTACCCCCAGTATATTGACCCCTAGTATTATATGGTAATGCCCCTATATCAGCAAGCCATCTTAGGGTATCTCTATCAGTAAGCTCTCTTCCTAGGTCTCCTAATCCCTGAATGAAATTAGTAAGGTTAGCACTCTTCTCGGCTCTATTGCCTTCCAGTATTCTTTGCCTCATATTAGCTAGCTGACCATATAGACTAGCTTGCTTACCAAGTAATTCTGAGTTGAACATATCAACTTTAGTACCTTGTTCAGAGTTGAACATATTGGTCTGTCTGTTGAACCCAGCAACTCTTTCTTTGAGTGCTTGGTTATACTCCTCAGCCTGTCTAGCCATCTGACCTAAGTTCTCACCATAGTTATAATCTGATGCTAATATACCAGCTAGAGCTGCTGCTCTATTACCACCAGATGTATTCTGAACAGCTCTTCTACCAGCAGCAGCATTCTTATTCAACTGGTTGATATAGAACATCCTATCCAAAGGCTTGTATGCCAAGTATTCCCCTATAGGTCTAGTACCTACTGGTCTATTAGCACTCCTAATAGCACTGGCAAACATATCTGCATTTGAATAGTCAGGGTCATTGCCACCAAATATATCATTCAGTACAGCTATACCTGAACCTATGATAGGTGCATACCTTAAAGGATTCTGTCTTATTCCTCTAACCTCAGTAACAACACCTGTTAGCTCTTCTGGCAGTTCCTCTGGAATAACATCATAATATATGTCCTTATCTCCTCTCTCAGAAGTTATAGTGTTACCTTCTTTAAGGTTAGGATTCCTCATTAGATAAGTTCTACCTGCTGGTGCTGAGTTCCACTCCTCATCAGTTATTTGTTGAGTTCTCCATTCTCCATCTGCACCTTTCTCTCTTATCCATCTTTTAGTATAAGGAGTATAAGGAGCTTCTTTAGGGTTCTCTACATTGTACTGCTTGGCTGCTGCTGCAAAAGCATTATGTACTGGACCTTTCTTATAGTCATGTGATAGCCTTATAATATCCTGTGGAGTAAAGGTATTACCACCAATAGGTCCAAACTCTCCACTATTTATCCTCCTTAGCCAAGCTTGACCTTCTGGAGTACTCTGGTTAGTATTATACCAGTTCCAGAAGTCCATATATTCTGGAGTATAGAATGAGTCATCAGTGAGAGGTACAAAGTTAGAATAGGGGTTTAACCTATTAGACCTATTTCCAGTACCATCAAACAGATTACCCAGCTTTCCACCTTTAGCATATCTATTCATCCTTCTATCCTCACTCTTAATTCTTACCTCTTCTTGACTCTCAGCCAAAGCACTCATAAATGCCTCAAGCCCTCTCTGACTGATTGGGTCATTAGGTCTTTCCTCACTCTCCTTGCTTAGTTCTTTAGCTGCATCAGCAAAGGTCTCACCCTTAATACTATACTTCTCTTTTAGCTTCTTAGGTAGCTTCATCCTATCACTGAATACATAGTCATTGAAGATTACCTCCCCTTCCTCTACTAAATTAGGTACCCCTTGTGGGTCAATACCCATCTGTACTCCTTCAAATGGATTAGCTTCATGTGAGCCACCATTATCAATGAATGTAACTCCATTAGTAAAGTCTCCACCTTGTGAGTTCAACCATCCACCGAATGAGTGCCACTTTCTAGCATTTCTAGCAAAGTTAGCTCTCTTCCTTGTAGTAGGGTTACTAGAGTGAAGTCCCCTCTGAATACATTCTGATGTTACCTTGCCACCGCAGTAATCAGTGAACTTACCTCTATTCTTTTTCTTGATATGAATACCACCACCCTTACTGAATGTGTTGATTGTACTGACATCAGGCATAGCATTGAATGAATTAGGTAGACTGGTCAGTCTCATATCACCCAGTGCTTTCATCTGCTTGTTATTAAGGTCTCTTGAAGCCAAGTCATATCCAATAGCACCAGTGCTGAATATTGGTCCACCATAAGCAGAGAAGTTAGCCATTGCCAAGAAGTCATTGTTAGTATCTACATTACTTGCAGTATTACTTAATGAGTGCCAAGCTCTTAGGTTAGCCTCATCAATAGCCCTATTGAGTGCCTTTGTTTTATTCTTGGCTTTATTGCTGAACCATCCATCAGAACCTACTTGACTCTTCTTAACATGAGCCATATCAGTATATGAAGCCCAATCACTTAGCAGTGAGGCATTATCCTTAGCTGATGATGTATAACCAGCTTGTTGCTTGGTCTTATCCTCTGTCTGAGCAATGAACTCCTCATTAAGGTTACTACCAAAGGCTGCATTGACGAGACCACCAACAAGGTTGACTCCAGCACCAATAACTCCACCAATACCAGGGATGTTTGAAGCTATAGAACCAATACCTTGTAGAGCATTACCAACACCTGTGCTATTACCACTAGGGTTGATAAGACCACTTACAGTAGAAGCAGCAGCATTGGCTATACCTCCAAGACCAGAGCCTGATACTCCTAATTTACCCAAGGCTCCTCCAACACCAGAACCCATGAACTTATTGGTAGCTGCCTCATTCCAGTTGGCAAACTTACCTATAAGCCCACCATCATCATAGGTGTTGAAGTATCTATCATTTCTCTTAATTCTTTTCTTAGCCATAGTATAAATTCTATATTTGTTGCAAAGGTAGCTAATCTACTTAATATAGACAAGCTTATAATTAAAAAAGAAAGGTCAGCCTAATTGAATTAGTTAGGCTGACCTTATATGTTAGACAAAGTAGTGTACTATCATATCATGGAACTCCATTCTATCAGTATTCTCCTTGTTCATGGATAGCTTGACATAAGCCCAAGTGTTCCTTATTCTATCCATCTTGTTGGCTTTAACACCATTCCAATCTGTATTAGCTCTAGGAACATTAGCTCTCCATACCCTGAACTTCTTCTTTAATGGTGATGGTCTAGCTGCAAGATTAGTTAAGCTAGATACACCCTTCTGATATTCATTCCATACTTCAAGAGTATCAAAGGTATGACCACTTGCAAGTACTTCATTACCTGAGTTATCCTTAGTCCAACAGTCAGCTCTGAACTCTACAGTGTTGAATATCTTATCATAAGGTTCATCTGCATTAGACACAAAGGTTACACTATATGGATAGTAGTGACCAAAGAACATATTGTAGTCTCCTGCAAACTGTTCCCACATCTTACCATATTGTATAGCATAGAAGTCACTATTGATATTGAACATTGCTGGTACTTGACCATAACTCATAAATGATGTAAATTGACCTAGCAACTCTGAGTAGACTAATGCTGTCTCATTGTTTACAAAGTACACATCACCATTGTTCTTGTCATAGTAAGTCACAAAGTTCTTGAACCCTACTGGGTCCCATTTCTCAAGACTATTATTCTCACTAGTCCATTGTCTAAAGCCTAGCTTATCCGACAGAGAACCTATCTGACCATTGAACAGATAGATGCTATTAGTGATGTTGTCTATGAAGTATAGTCCAGAAGGAGATTCTATTATTGACCACTTGTTATTGCATCCTATAGTGTTGCTGATATATCTCTTTCCATCTACCTTGAGACCATTGGAAATCTCAATAGGCATACCATCAGAGGTAGGTATCTGAACCCTAGAGTTAAACAGGATATTACTAAAGCCTTGTTTCTGGAAACAGAATACTTCATTGTTAAAGGTATTCAGTGATACTACTTCTCCCTTATCACCACCTAAGTCAAGTGTAGATGCCATAGTGATATTAGTCCAAGTATCTACTATAGCCCCTGCTTGCTTCTCCTTAGTCCATGTGATAGTATTAGGGAAGTAATCAAGACTGTACTTATTATAGTTCAATGCTCTAGAGCTAAAGAAGTTATTCCTCTGACTATATACAGGATTGATAAGATTGAAGTTAGTAGGAGTCATAATAAGGTTACTTGTCTGACCTCTGTTCCTATCATATCTTCCATCTATATTAACCCTAGTCTCACAGTAGAATGACATTATCTCAACTACACTGTTCTGGTCTTCCATAGTATAGGGATAAGTCTTAAGGCAGTCATATCTCTGGAAGTATGTATCACCCTCTGTATATGTCACACTTAAGTAGTTCTTTGGTATAGGACTACCATCAGTGTCATAACCATCTATAAGTGATATAGGCTCACCTGCTGGAAGCCATATATTATTCTCTAGAGCTTCTGGTGTATTACCACCAAACCTATTCTCTACATTATCATTGTAAAGCTCAGCTAGCCATAGGAAACCAAATCCATTTAAGTCACTGCCAGAGGTAAACCTGATTACATCCTGATATACACCAATACAACTATCATCCCAAGGCATCTTGGCATTACCAAGCACCTTATCTACCTTGTTTACAATAGTACCTGTATAGCCCCAAGTTGTTGCAGGTAGTATAACCTGCTTTCTATCAGAAGTATAGTTGAATGCTATGACTGCATGAGGGGTTGACTTATACTTCATACTAACAGGGTCTACACCATAATTAGTACTTGAAGCTGTCTTTCCTTCACTATCTCTTGCAAGTTGCAGAGGGTGAGGACCACCTATAGACATGACATGGGCATTCTCACTATCATTTCCCCACTCTCCTATAATAATAGGATAACCATTCTTTCTATTTAACTCCTCTCCTTGTACCCAGTACTTATCATCTACTCTTGAAGGTGCTATTACTTTATCTATATTACCATAGTAGTTTATATCTCCAAGACCTGAATGACTAGGTGCAGGAAGTCTTACAAGACTCTGCTCCTCAGAGTTGAATATAGCTACTCCTGATATTCCAGTATGGTTATTGTCTCCCTCTACATAGGCATTCCAAGGGTTAGAGAAGTATTCAGTATATGCAGCAAACTTTAAGTTTGACATCTTCTTCTGACTAAGCATAGCTGTCCTTGTGGTCTCATTGTCAACAAGAGTACTCTGGTTGTTAAGAGAACCATTTCTATGCCAAGGGTATATGTAGAATGGGAATGTCCAATCATTTTCACCTGCATCCTTAACTTGATAGTTATAAGGCTTGTCGAAGTAGAAGCCCCCTGATATTAGACTTCTAGAGCCAAAGGCACTTACATTCTCAACACCCACAAACTCCTTATAGAATCCTCTCTTATATGTCTTGTTCTGGGGTGTACTAGTTTGTATATCTATATCAGAAGCATTTGCAGTGAATGGTACTCTACCTACTATTCTCAGCTTCAATGAAGAGGTATCAAGGTTAGCCACAGCACCATCAAACTCAAACTCTGGTGAGTGCATTGTAACTATGGATTGGTCTATAAAGAAGAACTCACTTCTGTCTGCTATCCAAGAGTTCATATTCTCAACTCCAGTGGCATAAGGCTCTGATGGAGCATTAGCAATACATTGTATCTCAGCATTTCTATGCCAGTTACTAGGTATAGGATAGTTATGTCTGAACTCTGCCCATACTCCTTTACTTACAAGGGTCTGACCTTGGTAGGTAACATAAGCAGCTCCTCTATTCTCTCCTTCATCATTCTCTATCAATACCTTACCAGGGACATAATCCCTATCTGAATACATACTATCAGCATTGGCAATATCCACACCTAAGTAGGGTCTTGAGAACCATGATGCCTGTGCATAAGGAGAATTGGTAAACCTATCACTTAGGTTATATACTGTAGGGCATAGAATACCCTGTGCAACTACTTCTCTATCAGTAGCACTTGGATATACAACCACTCCTCTTACTCTTACAAAACCTTGAGATACTGCCAGCTTTATTATCTCCTGAGACATTGATGTACTGGCTTGTACTCCTTGTATTGAGTCAGACCCATATACTCCCCAGTTTACAGAAGGATAGTAGTTGACCTTGGCATCTCTTATAAATACTGGCTCTGACCACTTACCTGTCTTATATTGGAACTGCAATCCAAACCTATAATACTCATTAGAGTGGAATGATAATATATTAGAGCCTTTACTCAAGTGATTCTTATAGGAGTAATATCCTTTTGCTGAGCTAGAGTCTATATACTTAGAACCAAAGCCTATATACATAGTAGCTACATTCTCCCTAAGCTCTCCACCTACTACCTTATTATTAAGGAGTATGTTACCTAGAAACAGTGTATTATCCTTATGAGCCATAGTCTGAGGTACTATACTCTCACCACCTACATACAGTAATTCAGTTGGGTCTACTGTAGTACCTGTAGAGCCATTATCAACATATATCAAGTCATCAGTACCATTAACAGCTATATCAACTACATTAAGTACTGTAGGAGTAGCATCTATACTGGTTCTATGTATAGAGTATATCCTTATATAATCAAACCTAGGGTCAGGGTTCTTTATAGTAATAGTAAAGCTATTGCTTACTTTCTCCTCAGGACTAGCTCCCCTACTACTGAATAATATGTACTGCAAGGGAGTAGTATAGAATATATTACTCTCCTGACCATACATGTTATAGTAAGTAAAGGCATACTGGATTACTCCTGATGCAAATGCTCCATTAGGGTCATCATTCCTAGATACAGTAATAGTCTCATTAAGGTTCAGCTCTTGTACAAAGTCAAATGAACCATCATTCCAATCCAGCTTTACCTCATCAGATGCAGTAATGTTAATCACTCTAGCTTGATTCCTTCCATCAATCCAATATACCTTCTGGATATTCTCATTCTCATATACTCCAATACTCTCAATAGGATAAGAGGTATTGAAGTTAAGTGAGCCTGTGTATAGAGTGATGCACTCAAAGTAACTACCCTTTCTCTCAAGTCTGTATATTCTGTCTGTTGTGTTATCAGTTGTAAAGAGAGTGAGGTAGTTATTAAGCACATTATATCCAATCACAGTACCTTGAAGAGTAACTACAGAGTTATTCTTATCCTTTAAGATAATCTCCTTGTTACCCTTCTCATTAGTTATAGACAAGAGAGTATTATGGTCTCTTGCAGTTATTCTGATGTTCTGAGCATCAAAGGCAAACTCAGAGTTGAACTTACTTACTGTAAGGTCTCTCTGGATTCCTTTAATGGCATGTGCTTCTTGCTTTATCATATCATTGCAACTTTATATATTCCCTATCTCCCATGTGTCTGAATGACTTGCTGAACTCATTGACTCTAGGTATAAGGGTATTATACATTCTTGTAAATGCCTCCATCTCTGATACACTAGGTATCATAAACTCATTGTTACATTGACCAGCCTTGAAAGCATACTCCTGCTGGGTATTCTGTAGTACAGCAGGACTAACCTTTCCCATATCAAATAGGATAGTAAACCACTCCTTCTTTATGTACAGCTCCAGAGTCTTTAGGAACACTGGATTATCTGGAAGTAGAGGTAATCCATCATCGTCAGTAGGGATAGCCTTATAACTAAGCTCTATGTCTCCTGTCTTGAAGGAGGTGAATATTACAGAGCCTTGGGTTTTGAATGATAGTTCTCCCTTATCTTCTGGGTGAGTACCATTGAAGCTATCAGTCATAGCTCTCAAACATACACCATTCCTGGCTAATCTTACCTGGTTTATAGCAATCAGGTCACAAGGTAGTTGTCCTCTATAGTTGTCTATACATATAGTAGTTACCTTATCTGCATAGATATTAGGTAATCCCATAACAGCTATGAAGTCTAAGGTATATTGTATAGCACTCTCTAGGTTGAGGTCAGTAAGCAATGGATGCCTCATTACTCTAGACAATACCTCGGGCAATTTAACATATTGATACTCACTCCACATTTTTATACCTCCATTTATGATTTAATGTTTTACTTCTACTCCCTCTGCAACATTCTGTTATCTTGGGAGCAGCACTCTTACCTTTCCCATAATATCTTGCAGCATCAGTGGCAGACCTAAAGCAAGCTATTATATTATTATCAAGGTCTAGCTGCTCTACTGCTTTGCAGTAATTATCTCTCCCTTTAGACCTCTTTTCAAAGGAAACATTATTACCAAGCTTAATTCCTGTGTGGGAGTTACTTATCTTTGTTCTATGTTCAATAGTTAGGTGCTTTCCATAGAAAGGGTGATTAGTCCCAGACATTGCAATACTTATCTTACTTCTAATATCTTCTGATACTTTCCTACCAAGACTCTTTTTTCTTAAAATCAACTTAGTAGAGTTCTTCATTGGCTTTCCTTTATTTGGAGAAGTCCTCCCCTTTAAGGATTTTCTTATTTTTATTAGAGTTTCTTCTGTTGGAGTATATCCAGACATCCCATCACCTCCATTGGTTATATTATAAGATAACCCCAAACTTTTATAATGTCTTATCAGCTCTATCTCTAATCTTTTAGCTCTACTCTCTTCTAAGTTAGTAAATAATACTTCATGCCTTATATTATCCCAACCATACTTGAGAATAGCTCTAAAGAATAGTTTACATGCTTTATATCCAAAGCCCTTAGACCATCTTTTGTCTGCATCTCTAGAGGTTATACCTATATATACTTTACCAGATGGAGAGATATGTCTATATAATAGCCATCTTTTATGTTCCATATTTGTTTCTCTTTCCTATAAGAAGAGCATCTATGATGCCCTGTTTAATGTTATGCTTAAGTCTTAGCTTTAGGTCTTTATTAAAGACCAACTCATAGAAAGACCTGTTATTGAAGTTAACATCCTCCTTATTGTAGAGTACCTTATATATCTCCTGTTCATCAAGTCTTAATAGAGTCTTGTCTCTATATGCTTCCTCATCCTCATACCATAGCTTAAGGGTATTGTCCCAGTCTATAGGAAGGTTAGTCTTAACCTTACCATTCTCATCTATTCTGACTGACTTCTCATACTTCCTTACTTCTATAGTACCCATCCTGTGAGGTAACTTAACCTCATTGCCTATCACTATATCATCAACAAGCAGGTTGTTTATCTGTCTGATAATAGCAAAGTACTGTGACTCTGACAGTACATACTTCTTATCATCAGGCTTGTTCTTTCTATAGTATTTATAGCCATCATACACACCAAGACTATTCCTTATCTTGTGTTCTCTAGGCATACTGGCTCTTCTTACCCTTTTCTTAAACTCTATAAGACTCTCCATTATCTCTTAGTGTTAGCTTCATCAAGGTCATCATCTGCATTATTGTTCTCATCTGATGGAGCATATTCAGCCTTTCTCAGCTCATTGACTACAAGCTCAATCAGAGGTGGTACAAGAGCCTCCTCAATAGGGAATGTCCTGTCCAGAAGGTCACATGCAGTACCTTCATCACCATCACAGGTAAGTCCAGATACTTCTTCTACATCCTCAAATATAGCAGTGAACTTGACTTTCTCCAAGTATAGGAACTGTGGATTCCATGACTTGAAATACAGATAACCATCAGGTGCTATAGAACAGTAGATGATATTCTTCATCCACTTGTTATAGCCTACATATCTCATCCTGTCCCTACTGATATAAGCTATTTCACCTTGATAGTAATCTATAGGATATACCCTAGGATTACCTATCATCAGAGTAACAGGTATCTTATCCTTGCTCCTCAAGTATGAGCCACCTTCACATACTTCACCACTAATAGCTGGAACCTCTATAAGGTCTAAGCATATAGTCTGATAGTTACTCTCAGAGATAGCCTTCTTAATATCAGTATAGTATCTCTGCTTTAACAGGAATGACCTATACTTACCACATAGGAAAGCAATATGGTCTTCTGTGAATGTGAAGTCATCAGACATACCTTTAAGCTCATCAAGAACCATATATACAATTTCTCTGTATGTCATATCAATTAGCTTATTTATTATATAATTAAACCTCTTGCAAAGGTAAGAATTATATCTTATCTCTACAAGAGGTTAAGTGATTTATTACTCATTTACTAACCTAAGTAGTTCATCCTCACTGAATCTTAGTATATCATTCTCAGTTATTCTAGGAGTACCATCATTCAGTGCTTGGACTAATGAGGTATTCACTGCAAACTCTGGGTATGGTATAAGACAGGTAGAGCCAAACAAGCAGTATAGCACATTGGTTATAGTCTTATAATCCTCCTCATCTATATACAGGCTGAAAGAACCTCTCAGTAAGTCCTCTATGAACAGTAGAACCAGCAGTTTGTTTACTTCTTTGTATCCTTTGTATCCGAAGGTTGACAAAGCTTGAAAATAATTGCTGACCCCAGTATAAGCCATATTATCAAGTCCATCCATGACATCTGCATCCAGTATTTATAGTTTTACTCTTAACTCCCCTAAAGAACTTATTCCAGTACTTGATAGCCTGTGCATAGTGACCTGTTCTGATACTTAGCTCAAGAGCCTTGAACCTTAACAGAGCATCTATAAAGTTCTTAGGTATCTCACACTCATCCTCTACCTCTTTCATATAGTTGACCATAGCCCTATAGAAAGGATATAGATTAGCTACTACTCCCATAGTAGTCTGATTATCCATGCCACAAGGTGTATCTGCTGATGGTGTTCCTTTAGTGACCACATATACAAAGAACAGTGTATCACACAGAGATACTCCTAGTGCTGTACTGTTAAGCTCTAATCTTACTCTCTTTTCACCATCACCTTCTTGACCAGAGAAGCAGACCTCATAATCTTCCTCAGTCCTTATAGGACCACATCCATTACATTCAGGTAATGAGTAGATAGTCTCATTATCTGTAGCTACCTCATGGTAGAATATAGGCTTAGTGCTTGGACCATTAGCTACATAAGTGTCTTGAGTATCTATTATGATAGCATCAATATACACACCATTATAGTATTGCAGGTCTTTCACAGAAGCATCTATAATAAGTTTCTTACCATCAGGAGTTATTCTTAATTCATTAAACTGTACCATAGCTTATCTATTAAGGGTTGATAATAAAAAAGGGGCATATAACTATGCCCCTTATACTTAAGCCCCTTTAAGCTAGGGCAGCTATTTGCTTGTCTGTTGGAAGTAGAGCATTGACAGCAGCAATCAGTGCCTTCATGTCAGTGTGACTACCATCATCAACACATACTATTGTGATGTCCTTCTCAGACTTCTGTACACCCTCATTGCTATCAGTGAAAGCATAGTGAATGTCAAGAGTATCATACTTAGCTGTTGGGTCTACTAGGTAAGTAGTCTTGATAACATTAGGATAACCCATCATTCTGTAGTGGTCTCCTCTAGCACCCATACAGAAGTACTCAAGGTCTGCAATGTTATGACCATCCTCTACTTGGTTAGTAGCCTCTTGAGCTTCAACTACACCCCAGATATACTCATCACCATCAACAATCACTGTAGTAGGTTGAACTGTGAAAGGAATGAATGCTTGTGGCATTGTTCCAAGTTCCCAAGCCTGTATAGCTTCCTCAAAGATGATACCTGTGTAAGTACCTGTAAGGTCAGCCTCCTTAGTCTTAGGAGCAACCAGTTCCTCATCATCAGCAGTCTTTAGGTAAACTGTTACAAGAGGAGTAGTGTCTCTTGACACATTGTCAGCTATAGAGATAGCCATCTTCTTGTAGAAGTCTGATGCTGTCATGTTGGCAGTAGCCTTAACATAACCATACTTCTGGTTAGTGTCCTCTTCTCCTAGACCAATGTACTGCCTGAAAGCAATCCTTGTGATATACTCCTGACCTGCTACTGGTGTAGCATTTACATTAGCATCCAGAGTCAACAGCACTCTTGTAAGCTTATGAGCCAAGTCCCCAGAACCTGTAGCCTTAGCATACATAATCTTATCAACAGCTATCAAGTCACTTCTTACAATGCCAGCAGGAGACATGTACTGGAAGTACATTTGAGTCTCAGCTGTGTCCCCCTTAGGCAGTATAGAACCTGCTGCATCAGTAGCTAGCAGATTAGCACTTGACTTAAGAGCTTTAGCGACATATAAATGTCTTACTTGATTGATACTAAAATTAGCCATTTTGATAATTAGTTTAATTAAACAATTTCTTATTTGCTACCTGACACTTGAGTCTTACTTATTATAGCTAGTCTGACTGCTCTTTCAAGTATAGCTCTATGTATGACAGGATTTAATTCACACTCTGTTCTGACCTTTATACCATTAACTGATAACTCACTAAGGTCAACCAGAACTATAGGTTTAGGTCTTGAGAGGTATCTTACCAGATACTTGTCTATGTTATAATCTGAGATTATCTCAATAACTCCATCACCTATATCAAGTCTGACTGCTCTGCCTTTTGATGGACCTCTGAAAGGATTCTTAGCTATCCTGTAATACTCATCTTGAGTTACTGGAACTATAGTAGCCTCTTCTCCATCTAGACATCCTAGTCTCTCATCCTTTAATGTAGCTGACTCATAAGTAATGAACCATACATCCTCAGGAAGTTGGAAGAACATTGAAGTCTTTGACAATCCTACATGACCTGTCAGTTTGTCTGACAGTACTACTGTCTTAACCAAGTCACTTAAGTATCTCCTTATCTCCTCTGTTCTTTCAAAACTCTCTCCAAACTGATTCTTGCCTGTGTATGACTCTACTACTATCTCTTCTTGAGCCTTAGTGAGAAACACTGACTTCTCATATTCATCAAGAGTGATGTCCAGCTTGTTCTCATCTCCATAAGGAGGAACAGTACTATAGCTGTTCAGCAGAGTGTCAAATTCATTAGAGAACTCTTGTGTTGTCATTATTCACTCCTTTGTCCTACTTGTAAAAGACCATTTGCATCTCCAGTATAGACTATCTTAGCAAGCTCCACTGCTCTTTGCAGTATCTCCTCATGTATAAGAGGATTAAGTTCACACTCACTTATAGTGCTTACCCCATTGATACTTACATCACCATACTCTGATGCTAGGTCTACTAATACTATTGGTTTAGGTCTTCTGACATATCTGACAGTGTACTTGCTTACTGTTTCACCAGAGTGAGGTATAACCTCAACAATTACATTCTCATTGCCAGAACCCTCTGTAACTAATCTCCAAGCCTGATACTTCAAAGGCTCTTTATAGAGCCTGGACATTAACCTAGAGTACTCATCAAAGCTAATAGGAACTACCTGCTTTACTCCTGTATTAGTAGTAAGTGTCTCATTTATTATTAAGAACACATCCTCAGGCATCCTATATATCTTGGCTCTAAGGTCAAAGCCAGCTCCACTTTGTGATGTACAATCTGCAACTGATATAAGTCCAGAGAAGTCTATCTGCCTCTTGGCTGAACCATCAAAACCCTCCTGATACTTATTACCCTGAGGGTTAAAATAGTTCTTCAATATCTCATCTTGTGCCTTGGTCAATAAGACAGATTTCTCATACTCATTGATACCAGGAGCAGCATTGGACATTATGTTATTGTAGAGTACATCAAATCCGTTGCTAAATTCTACATGGTTCATACTTTACTCTTTTAACTTTGCTTCCAAGCTGAACTTCAAGTCCTGATGCTTAGGCATGTTCAGATACTTGGCTGCAATGTTAAGAGTAGGCTCTTCATTATCCCCACATAGAGGAGTACCATCAGCCTTTAAGTATAACATACCACCTCTGTTGCTGATAAGACCACCTTCAATAGCCTTCTTGATAAGAACCTTAGTACTTAATAGAGGGTCAGTTGCTACTCTTACAAAGAGCCTTGCATCAGCTTGAATGAGCTTACCAACCTTCTCTTGCAGGAACTCAATCTTAGAGTTCTTAGATGTAGGTCTACCATCAATAGTCTCAATGATAGTTCTAAGTATATCTGCATTCTCCTGTATCTTACCAAACTCCATATAAGCCTGCATAGTTGCATTCATCTTCTTCTTAGAAGCCTGTGACTCCTCATTCTCATGGATGATTACAAACTGATAGGTAGCTTTAGGGTGGTCCTCAAGGTCTTGAAGGGATGGTGCTATCAGGTCTCTGTTGGCTAAAAGCACCTTATATTTGATATAATCATCTGGGTCAGCTAGGTTAAGGAAGTTGTCTTGCTTAGTCAGCCTTACCTGATAATTATCCCAGAAATTGTCTACCTTATTATATATTGACAGTGCATTGTACTCAAGTCCCATCACCTCCTCTAGGCAAGCCTTCTCAGCATTGGTAAGTACATTTACATACATACCAGATGTAAGTCTAGGAACAGTAAGCCATCTTACTGCACCCTCTGCCATACCTCCATATAGGATATGCTTAGGGTCTCTTACTATACCTGTCTCTTTAGGTACATGCTTTACAATGACTCTCTCATTTCTCAAGCAGTTGACTATAGGTTCATCTACAGCAGCAGGTTGCTTAGCCTGTCTTCTTCTTGGTTGTTTAACTGGTGCCTCAACTACCTCCTGCATAGGAGTCTCATCCATTATAGTATCATCATCCAGCATTACTTCTACTTCTTTAGCCATTACTCTTCTCCTTATAGTTAGTTTATAGAAAGAAGGGGGGACAAGGGATTACCTCATCCCCCTAATACCTTATCCTTGCAGTATTGCAGGAATCAATGACAATGTTCTAGTTGGGTCAAGCACACATACACCAAGTGTTGCCATCTTGTGTATAGTAGCACTATCCTCATCATAAGACATATATGGATTACCCATCTGTCCTGTGAATGGGTTTCTTAGACCCCACTGATAGCTTCTCAGCTCATTATCACCCTTAATCTTACACTTGAAGATATTAGGTTGGTCCATAGAACCAATGTACCAGATGTCAAATCTGTATGACATTGCTACACCTCCCATTGGGTGAAGAACCTTGTTTCTTACTGGGTCATCATAGAATGGGTCTACATCAAGTCTTACCCTTACTCCATTAGGAGCTTTGTACTCTACAAATTGGAAACCAGCAGACAGAGCATTACTGTGGAGCTTAGATTGAGTCTTCTCAACTACCTTAGTTGAGTTGTTATCCATAACAAATGTAGTCCAACCACTAACTGTTTGAAGAACTGCCTTGTGGAATAGGATAGCACCTCTTTCACCTGTCTTGATGACAAATAGTCTGTCATTCATACCAAGCTTAGCTGCACTCAGCTCATATAGGGCATCCTCAAGAAGCTTCAATGAGAAGTTGTTGTAGTACATTACATTAGCTACCTCAGTTTGCTCAAAGATACCAGCACCAGTCTTGATAACATTACCAGACTTACCGAAGTTCATGTACTCACCATTGGCATTTCTGTTAGAAGTACCAAAAGCCATTACATTGTTCTTGTACTCAGAGAATTGGCACTCAAGCTCCCAGTCTACATAGTGCATCCACATATTAGCTGTGTCCTTAACTTGCTTATCATCTACATTCCTTACCATAGGAATACCAAAGGCAAGCTTTCTACCCAGCTTATTACCCCATACCTTGTGGTGGATTCTAATAGTAGACCACTCATTTCTCATAGATACGGGAGTGCTGAATCTGATGTCACCAACCTTTCTTGAACCCTCTCTTTCTACAGGAGCATACTCAATAGAGAATCTCTCTCCAGCTAGCAGTCTCTCAGCAGGAATACCTTGAGTAAGACCACCCATAGTCTCACACTTATAGACTGCATTTGTACCCTCCATTCTAGCATCACCAAGGATTCTAATAGGATATACTTGGTTAAGATTACCTACGATAACCTCACCATCAGCAAACCAATCCTCTGGGAATACCAGATAGAAAGGTGATGTACCAATACCTACATTACCACTCTCCTCAGTAACTACTGTACCATTCTCATCTCTTGCCTCAACCAGAGGTATATTCCTTCTTGATGAGCCAATAACATCCCAGTAGTACTCATCATCAGTCTCAAACTCTCTTACAGGGAATTGATTAAGGAATGTGTCCAGAGTCTTACCTCTATAGAAAGCTAGCAACTGAACCATAAGGTTAGTTGCCTTCTGAGGTTGCAACTGGAAGATTGAGCCAAGGTGATTGTCACTTGTCAGACCCTTCCAGTGCTGGAAGCCTAACATTTGAAATTTACCTAATTTACCAGCCATAAAACTTAATTTATTAGTTAATCAATTTATATCATACATCAAGTGACCAGCCTTGTCCTATATAAGACTCTGGGTCCTCTTGAACACCACCTACAAATTGGGGATTACCTTTAGGTCTATTGGTATTCCTTAGTGTATGTTCCAACTCTCTGAGGCTGTTCTTGACTTCTTTCTTTACTTTACCTTTGACAAGCATATCAAGGTTCTTGAAACCATCAGTAAGAGTAAAGATAACTCCCAGCTTCTTTCTGAACTCAACTGGGTTCTCTGTCTCATACTTCTGGATAGCTGTCAGATACTCACCATCCTCAGTCTTATAGACTGGTTTGGCAATGTTATCATAAGCCTTTTGCCTTGTTGCCTTATCCATAGTGATACCCTCAAATATCTCCTTATCTTCAAGCATCTGCTTCTTGAGGTCTTGAGCTTCTTTCTTAACTCTCTTCTTCTCATTCTCAGCCTCTTCCTGACCTTCCTTAATAAGGTCATCATATTGCTGCTTGAAGTAGGACTTGTTACTCTCTAGGGCATCCTTAGCATCCTCTATGTCTGAGCCACTATCAAATGACTTCTTCACTTCTCTAGCTGCTCTTTCCTTTGAGAAGCCTCTGTTGATAAGGTCTTGGAATATGAGCTGCTTTCTAAGGTTCTCACCTTTATCTGACTCATCCTTGATGGCATCCTCAGTAATCTTCTCAAGATTACCTAAGACAGCTTCACACTGTCTAATCTCATCAGGCTCTAGTTCAGCATTAAGTGCAGCACTAATTCTCTTCTGTGTCTCATCAAGTCTGGCATTAACCTGCTTGTCTATGGCTTCTGCCAAGTCCTCTGGAGACTTAATACCTTTAACAAACTCTTCATCAAGGTCAGGGAGGACACCATCTTCTACTAAGGCACTGGCAATGGAATAGTAGAAGTTAGAATTGGGAGAAGAACCATTATCCTTATTAGAGTCAGGTGTCTCTCCTTCCTTGTCTTTCTTATCTTCTTTATCCTCACTACCTACGCTCTCTGGTTCAAATAAATCATCAGGATTTACTTCTTCCTCAGTAGTTGGTTTATCTTTGTCCTTGTCACCCTCCTCTGCATCTGGCTTCTCTTCTCCAGTAGCAGGAGGTGTCTTTTGTGTTTCATCACTATCATCAAAGAGGTTCAGTGTATCAATCTCTTCTCCAGATAGTATAAAGCTATCATTCAAACCATCCATATTTTCTTCTCCTTTGGTTATTAAACTATGCAAAGGTATTAACTATTCCGCAAGTAGGCAAGTATCTAATACAGATAGTTGTTAAACTATAAATGAAATCCTTATTTACTGGTACAAAAAGAGAGGTGTAGTATCACTACTACACCCCTCCGAGCTTATTATGCTTCCCTAAAGTACTTATATACTTTACTGCTACCACTCTTGTAGTCATCATCCTTAAACCAGAAGTTGATTGCAGACTCAACTACTTTAGTGTCAATGTTATCACCAAACCATGCCTTAAGTAGCTCACAGTAGTCATGGTACTGTGCATTAAGTGCTACATAAACATCGGCATAAGTTGCACTTTGTGGTATGATACCCCTATATCTCTCAGCTACTTCCTTAGCTTTAGACATATCATACTTCTCACCTACAAACTTTCTACCACCACTAGTATGGTACATTTGTGATACCAAGTACTTAGCAGTACTCTCATTGAAGTGGTTACTTGTGCCACCATCTTCCTCAAGCATCATTCTGAATAGCTTATCTTTATCATTGGCATCAAGCTCATCCATCATATCTGCAAGTTGTGCATCACTATGTCTGTTAATATAGAAGTCATCATACATCCTGTCCTCAATGAAGTCACCCATAGAGTCTCTTCTCATACCTCTCATGCCTCTCCCTCTGGCATACTTCTCAGAGCCAAAGACCTCTTTCATCTTTCTCATAAACTCTGAGTCAGTCATGTCTCCTTTCTTGCTTCTGAGATATGCTCTCATCAAATACTCATTCATATCCTTACTGTTTTGAAGTTAATATTTCCCTTAATTCAACAAGGTCTCCCTCACTAAGAATTATACTCTTATCTGTAAATGGTATTCCCATCTCTATTCTACCTCCTCCAATGAGTATATCACCCAGAGCAGGTACATTGATATGGAATGGCTGAGTATTCATCAGAGATGTTGTCATCTCACTTATGATATTCTCAGCATCTATGTTACCACTCTCATCAGCTATTAGGTCTAGGACATTGGTAATACCTGACAGTTTCTTCTTTAATGCTCTGGAGGCTATTGGTCTAAAGAAACTTATCACAGGATTGGTCTTAGCCATATTGCTCAGTTGCACCTCAACAAAGTACTGGAGCTTCTCTATCAGTTGTATCTTGTTCATCATAAGCTAGCTTTTATAAATTCCTCATATGTTACCTCTGGGTGTTGCTTACTATATTCTCTGAATCTATTAAACAACTCCATTTCCCTATTAGTCTCACTGATAATCTTATTCTTTAGCTTCTTGACTATCCTCAACTGCTTTGACAGTAACTCCTTACCCCTCTCAGTACTTTCAATTCTACCCTTAACTAGGTTAAGAATCTCAGACTGGACTATATTCTGTAGGTCAGTATAAACCTCAGCGTACTCAGGGTCTTGAAGGAGTCTTGCTTTCTGCTCCTCTGTCATAGGTATAATCTCAGCATCAATTTCATCCCATATTAACTTTTGGGGTTGTTGCTGACCTTGCATCTGCCTAAGCTTGTTCCTATAGGCTTCCATCTTCCTTATTTGGGCATCTAGGTCATCAAGACCACTGCCCATCATAGGGTCACTTCCTAGAAATACTTGATTGATTGGGTATGACATAATAAACTCATTTAACAGTTAGAGTATATAAGGGGATAGTTGCCTATCCCCATTATTCTTAGTTACCACAGCAGCAAGGGTCGCAGCAACCACAGAGAGGATTGCTTAGAGTCCTTTGAGTTACAGCAGTACCAGTAGTTACATCAGCTACTGAAATAGGATAGAAGTTGCTATTTACATAGTTAACTATCTTATTGTCAGCGCAGCATCTTCTCTCAGCCTCAAGAGCTATACCAGCTTGAGCATTAGCAGCTACACCATTGATTCTCATATCAAGAACCTTAGCTCTCCAAGGCTCAACAGCATCAGCTACAGCTTGCTTAGTCTCTAAAGCACCAATCCTTGCAGAAAGTGCATCAAAGTTGTCTCTCTGGTTCTTGTACAGACCAAATGTGCTGTCAGTAAGCTTTTGGTTGAGAACATCAAATCCATCTCTTGTAGACTTGTAAAGACCAAAGTCTGCATCTACCTGAGACTTATAGAGGTTGAAGTCACCATCTATCTGAGACTTCCATATCTGGAACTTCTCATTTACATCTACTTCTCTAGCCTCTCTTGCATTGTTCATTGTGCTTACCTTAAGACCCCACATCTCATTAGTAAGGGCTAAAGCATCCTCACACTCCTTAGTCCATGCTTGGAATGCAGTAGGACTAGATACACCATTACCACCACTTAGGCTAGTAGTGTTAATGTTTACATTCTCAGGCATACCTGAGTTACCAAATAGACCAATGCCTCTACCATTTCTGCTAAGAGCTAGCAGACCTAGAGCAGTACCAGCAATACCAAGTCCAAGACCTGTACCAGCTACACCCTTAGAAGCAAAAGGAGTACCATAAGCACCATATCTACCATATCTGCCATAACCATATCCATCATCATAGCAGCCATACTTGTCATGGTAGTAACCAGCTGGAACTTCCTTTATAGTCTCCTTCTCTTTCTCAACAACTTCCATAGTTCTGAAATTTGTAATTTAACTTTGTATTTAACTCTCTTGTAAGCTTACATGGTACAAAATTAAATAAAAAGAGCAGCAATACCTAACGATACTACTGCTCTTTATAACTTACTGATATACAGTCTTGTAGTTTAGCACTAAGTGACTAAATTATTATCCAAATGTAACCATCATATATTCTACTGTGTTTGTTATAGAGTACTGTGTCTAGTCTACCTCTTTTATATCCATTCTTCTCACAAGCTTCTTTAGCTCCATTATATCTACCTAGCTCTATACCATCCAAGGAGAGCTTCAATACTATTCTAGTGTTATATGCAAGTTTTGTAGACCTTCTATCTATACCTTTATTACTATAAGAAACATTGTAACTATTATCACACCATTCAAGATTTGAAACTTGACAGTTAGTTTTATCCTCATCTTTATGATTGACGATAGGATAGTTATTAGGGTTAGGTATGAAAGCTTCTGCCACTATCCTATGTACCATCTTCATAGTTAGTTTTCCATTTACCTGTAATCCAACTCTAGGGTATGAATTACCACTCAGTGTAGGACTTTTTAGCAGTGACCTCCTATGCACCACTCTACCATCAGAATATTGGATTACCCTATCCTTACTTCTAATTCTGCCAAGATTGCTGACCTCATAATACCCTTCGTAGCCAATTACATCTCTCCATTCTTCTTCCATAGCTCCTTCACTATGATGGTCTACCATTGTGCTTGTAGAATACATCAACTATCTTCTTATATATGTATGTAATTAGGTAGGCATCTACCTCATCATTGTCTCTCTGTGGTATGTAACCTATATAATCCCATATAAGGTTCTTTACATGTTCAGCTTCATGTACTATGCTACTACCGTGTTTACTGTTAATAGCTACAAGTGCTGCTCCATATGTATGTCTTGTCACTGCTCTAGGTTCAGGACCATCATCAAACATATGACTGACTTCATCCCAATCATCATATATGACTATAGTCAGTTTATAATCAAAGATTGGTATCATTACTTTCCTTTGTGTTATCATAATGTATCTCCTTTAACAGCTCTGCTATTATACACTCTAAGCAGAACCTGTCAGTCTGCTCCGCAGAACCTGTCTATTATCATTACACTTCTGGACAAAACTATCTAAGTCCTTTCTAGACCAACTTAGTTCTTTGAACCCTGCTTCATGCTTACCTCTAGGTAACTTACCTTCTCTTACATAGTTATCAAAAGTAGCTCTACTTACATTCAGATACCTACAAGCTTCATATTTGCTAAGTCTCTTCTCCCTATCAGTCAATCTCTTCAAAGTATCTACTAACTCAACAGCTTCTGATTCTGTTAGGTTAGAGTTACCTACATCAATATCATCTACTATCTTTAGCAGATATTTCTTAATCAGTTCTATCATCCTTGCACTTCTGATGTAAATATAGTATAGCTATAGCAAATATACCAGCTACCATAAGATAAACCACTAACATATTAAAGTCAGAAAGAGGAATCCCTATATACATATCAACTGTTACAAGTAGCTTATGAGCTAGGATATAGTGTATGAACATCCTATGATACTCACAGAACTTGTAAGCATAAGAAGATATGTACATAGGGATAAGTGTTAGAAATGATGTACCTGCAATATAGTTGAGTTCATTCACATAGATGTCAAAGTAACTCAATATTGCATTGAGCAATACTACAACTGCAATGAAGTATAGGTATATACTTCACACAGATTAGCTCAAGTTTGTACATCATCTTATTCATAGTTATTCCTCACTTTCTGCTGTTAGTACTGTATATTCACCAGACTCACATACTGCAATAGCCTCATTCAAGAATGCTTGAACCTTAGCTGTATCATTTGCAGCGAGAGCTGCTTGAACTTCTTGCAACTTCTTAATAGTTGCGCCAACTGTACCATTTAAGGGTTTTGCTCTTCCCATAATCTTTACTTTTTAGTTAAACAATATAGTTACTTGCTCTTCTTACCTCCAGAGCCTTTACCACCTTTCTTACCACCACCTTTACAACCACAAGCCATAATCTTAAGTTTTATAAGTTAAACAATAATTACGTCAATGGTAGAGTAGGTACCTCCATACTATCAAACTCATCCTTTGTGATTGGCTCTAGTGCCTTGCTAAGGTCTACCTCTATACCTAATAGCTTCATAGTATTCTGTAAGTCATCAAGGGTATTAAGCTTGATAAACTTACTACCATCCTCAGAAGCAGCTAGGTCAGCCTTCTGTATTCTGATAGCCTTAACCTTACTATATCTGTTAGTACCTTCTCCATTAGTACATTTGATAATGTCAAATGGAGCATAGATATTACTAAATAGTAAGAAGTTCACTAAAGATGAGCTAATGAGTGAACCAATATACTCTCCAAGAGACAATAGAGATACCTTTTGTCCATTAGTTAAGTCAGTTGTCCAAGACTTAACTCTACAATATATGTAGTCATCTGGAATAAGTTCTTCTAGAGAACCATCGCTCCCTCTCTCTCTCTAATGCTCTTAACCTTACCAGTTGAGTTATCTCTTACTAGTAGTATCTCATTCTTGTCAACCTCATTAGGGTCTCCCTCTACTACTCTAAAGTTAAGTACTCTCTTCATTTGTAGTCTTTATCAAATTAAAACTAGTTTGTCTGAGTTTACAGGTAAGGTCTTTACAAGTGAGTAACATAAGCTCCGATACCTGCTTTCTCAACTCTTTTATCTCATCCTCTAATTCATCATTCCTCTTAATCATCTCATCAAGCCTCTCCTTATTATCATCAGAGAGCTGCTTGTAGAACTCTAGTGATTCTTTCATATTGTGAATGACAGTCTGGTCTACTTCACTATTATACTTCTTCCTTGTGAAGAACCATGAAGTCCAACCTGAGGCAAAGGTAGTTACTATACCTATTAGTGCTGTTATAAGTACCCCAGTATCAATCATAGCTACTTTTAATTAGATAGTGTGTAGAATAGCACACCTAGAGCTGTAGCTATAAATACAGGAACTGCTCCTAGTACACTTGCCAGAATATCCATCCAGCTAAACTCATCATCAATCACTGCCTCTTTGAACCATGAAAACATGGCTACTGGAACTAGTCCTATAAAGGGAGCTGCTATCATTCTAGCATCAACAACACCTTCTTGAAGAGTGGCAACTATGGTAAACAGTGCTACTATAAACCCTCCAATAGAGAAGTGTAGTATCTTGTCTACCCCAATCTTTGTAATTAGTTCATTAAATGTCATACCTTAATAAATTTAATAAGTTTGTAACCTCCAAGTGCAATAGCTGCTCCTCCCAAAACCATTAGACCTACTTGCCAGTTATGTAGTTTATTCACTTCCTTAGTGACTTCTACAGTATTGACTACTGTTATAGTATCAGTCACATTAACAGTATCTCTAAGCTCCTTAACCCTATATATGTACTTGTACTTCTCTAAGAATACAGTATCACCCTTCTCTCTTATGATAGTACTGTCATTCCTATATAGAGTATCAACAGACACCCTATCCCTGTATTCAATCTTAACTTTATCTACAGGAACTTCCACATACTTAGTTGCAGCACAACCACTTAACAGGATGCCTAGCAGTATAGCTAACAATAACTTCTTCATAATGCTGCAAAGGTAAGAAAAAATAAATCACTTACACAATAGCATAAGTGATTTATTTATATTTAATATAATCTTGATTTATAGTGAGGTCCCATCCATGTTTGTCCAAGAATCCCCATTCCAACAGATATATTTTTTTAAAGTACTATCATAATAAAGATAGCCAATATCCTCTATACTAAGAGAAGGTCTACTATCAGAACTTCCTACAAAGTTTTTGTAATTGGTATATAGGGCAAAAGTTACCCCCTTTTGGCTAATAACAGCATTCTCATCTTCACCCAGTTCCTGAACTACTGGCATATTTGAACCTAATCTCCAGTTCTTGCCATCTTGCCAAGAAACATCATCTACAGCATCAATTCCATACCATTCTGTAATAGTATTTCCATCAAGTACATAGGTTATCCATAATCCTTGCTTCCTAATTGACATAGGAACTTCAAGTCTTGTAGTTTCCCTACTTCCTGTATATGAAAGGAAGTACATATTAAAACTTGACAGAATGTCTGTAAGTGTAATGCCACTTTCTCTATCTGTAATAGCATCAATGAAAGTCTTAGGGAAGATGTCTTTATATCTTCCCTCAAGCTTATCTCTTTTAATTAATTGTTGTATATCTTTCATAAACTATATTGTTTTTTATACAGTTGTACCAGTTGCATCCACCCAAGCTGAACCATTTCCCCAGATAGGTTTATTTAAGGTAGTATCAAAATAAAAGATACCAGCTTGTGGGGCTGCTGGTCTTGAGCTTGAAGGACCAACAGTAGGAGTAGGGTTTAAGGAGCTTGTGGCTACATGTAACCATTCACTCCATGTATTATTATCCATCCTTTTCCTGATAAAAAGATAAGCATAAGGTTGTTCTCCTCTTACAAACATAGGAAAGAACAACTGTTTTGTCAGACCTTTATAATATCCATTTGTAGGATGTACACTTAAAAGTAGACCACCTTCAGCATTAAGAGGTGATTTACTAATACTGTCTGCTCCGATAACAGTACCGACTATTCCAATCGGTAAACTATCTGGAAGTGTATCTAAGTTAAATGGACATGATGAGACAGAACTCAAATCATTATATTCACCAATATCAGAAGGAGCACCACACAAATTGTTTTTGAATATGTATCTATCAAGATTAGCATTTTCTGCTAATTCTACAAACTTAACATTAGAAGCCTCCCAAGCATTTACTCTATTATTGACAATGATGGCTGAACCTATTGTTCCTCCCAACTTAAATGCAGAATCAGTATTAATTTTCTGATGAAAGTTTCCATCAATAAGAACTGCTCCGCAATTATCAAAAGTAACAGCAGGATTATTCCATAACTCCATTCCAACTTGGTCTCCTGTTATATTGTTGCAATAATTTGCTTTTACACTATTACTAATAGCATTGCCATACTTTAACTGTCCACCAATATTATTTGTAATAATTACATCTGAAATTTTGTCTACTGAAAAATATACTTTAGACTTAATAAATGTGTTTTTGGTAATAATCAGACTACATGTTGTCTGAGATTCCATTTTTATATATATATCATGAGAATTGCTGCTTACAAATGTATTATTTTCTATTATGAATCTATCAGCAGTAATATTATTTCCTACAGGATTAACAAATGCTATAGTTCCAACAACACCTTTAATATTTTCAAAGTGATTGTTGATAATCTTAACATTCTTAATTTCAACATCTGCTTCTGGCTCAAAATCTATAGCTCCTGGCATTACATCACCAGAGCTATTTTTAAAAAGATTATTATCAATTGTAAAATTGTTACATACATAAACAGATATACCCTGCCTACTAACTATATTTTTACCATCAAAAATACAATCTCTTACTGTAACATCATTAACAAAAGAAGTCATCCATCTTCCCTCATTCGGGGATAGCAGTGCTCCAGCAGTTATTCCATCACCACAGTAACTTAAGAACTTACATCCTTGAATAATGCAATTATCTATATTGGCTAAATTAATCAAGGCAGAGAATTGATATATTGAGTTATGTGTATGTACTAATTCTAAATTATAAAATCTTACATTTGAAATATTTGGTTTAGTAAGGTCATTAGCCTCTGGTGGAGTTGTAAATATATTACAACACCAATTATCAGCAATTAACTGAGCTCCTGCTAATCCATTAAATTGTATATTACTCTTTATATGGATACCATCTTCTCTTCTATTAAATGACTCATTATTTACCCCAAATATTTTATATTTATTAGTAAAAATAATCTGTGCATTATATGGAGCTATATCAACCGCAGTTTGTATTGCTTTTAGGTCATTAGTAATACCATCCCCTTCTGCACCAAACCACTCTGGATATAAGGTTGAAGTACTTGTGTTTCCTGTTATAGTAACAGTATTAGCTATTTTTATAGTTCCTATAAGAGCTGTATTATTAAGAACTAATGTTCCATTATTAATACCTCCTCCTTGAAAGTCTAAGGTACACCCTTCTGGAATAGTAAGAGTTCCTCCTACAAGGTCTATAACCTTAGTTATTTTATATATAACATTAGGCTTATTAAATTTATCTTGAACTGCCATATTTATTATCATTTTTTAATTTGCTGCAAATATAAGTAAAAGTTCTTATATATGCAAGTAAAAGTAGTACTTGATTTATATATCAAATACTACTTTATTTAGTTAGACTATTACCACTCTTGTTATAAGAGTACCATCTTCATTCATCCAAAGATTGTTCTCACTATCATAGATAATCCATTGCATTAAATCCACATCAAAGTATCTGTATCCAGTAGAAGGATGTTCAGGTCTTTGAGCCGTAGTACCTGCTTTTCTATTGGACTTAAATCCATCTCCATCTACCCATACATTGTGGTTCCACCATACAGGGTGATTTAATGTACTATCAAAATAAGCCTTACCATTATCATAAGTGAGGTCTTGTAGCACAGGAAGGTCAGTTGTAGCAAAAGCCTTAACTAAGCTATCCTTAGAAACCATTTCTTCTGTAAAGAAGTGGGATAATGTATAGCTTCCTGTACTTGGTAAGTCACTTCCACCACCCAAGTAAACTATATTATTATCATAATCACAGCTTCTTACATAGGCTTGTATTCCATTTAGAATAACCAAATCACCTCCATTGAAGTTAGCAGAAGCTCCTGCATTAGTCATATTACATATACCATAACCATTCATAGTACATGGTATATTAGTAGCAGGATTAGTTGGATTCAAGAAAGCTTTTGCATTTGAATACTGAGTACTGTTACCATACCAGTCATAGAATTTCTGATTAGGAGACACTCTTGTACAAGCTCTGTTATTCTGTACTAATGCCTCAAAGTCCAGCTTATAATTAGCTAATCTTGGTAATACCTCAGCTAAAGTTACTGAATTGATACCTGTGTGAATTTCTGGGTATGATGAATGTCTGTTTACATTTATGTTACCTGTATATTCAACTCTGCCATCAACAGCTACATATAAGTTATTATATGTGAGTTCTCTAAATACACACTTAGTAACAGCTAATCCATCAATAATCTTGTAGGTCTTTATACCATAATCACCCCCTCTTATGTAGCTGTTTCTAATCTCACAATTAACTAACAGATTGTCAGCAACCTTATTAAGCTCAATACATTTCTTATTCCTTGGGTTCTCAACATAACAGTTATCAACTGTAATATTACATACATTGTTGATAAGTAGTGTACCTCCATCCCAAGAGAATCCTTGCAGCATTATTCTAGCTGCTTGATAATCATCAAGCACTGCATCACTAAAGTCAGTATCACCAACAATAACTGAATATTCTCCTGTAGGAGAACTATAGTTACCACCAGTAATATTTATATCATTAGCCATGCAAGCATTGCTATAAATACTCAGGTTCTTGGTATTATAGTTAGACATACAATTAAGGATATTAATTGTATATTTCTTAGCAAGAATACCTATCTTACAATATTTTACCTTTACATTATCAAGAACTACATAAGGAGCATCTACATCTATACCAGTAATAGTTGAAGTAGTGACCATTCCAGTTCCCAAATCATTACCTTCTACATATAAATCCTTAATAGTAGTTACAAAAGGAAAGCTCCTTTGGTTGATATGTATCAAAGAGTAAGCCATCTGTACTTCTCTATTCTTGATTCTACTACTATTACCTATAATATCATTATATACTTCAAGTGTAGAATTAACAACATAAGTCAAGTTAGTAGCTAAGATAAGGGGGGCTTTTAATGCTAAAGCTCTCTTAATTGCAAGTGTATCATCTGTAAGTCCATCTCCTTTAGCACCAAACCATCCTACTTCAACATTAGCATTAGCTATAGTGCCTGTTACATCTGCTGTTATATTAGGATTTCCAGCTAAAACAGTATTATTAAGCTGTAGAGTACCATTATTTATGCTACCTCCTTCAAATAAAAGAATACTTCCACTTGGAACAAATAATGTTTGTCTGTTCAAGTTATAATCATATTGTAATATATAGATAGTATTCTCTTTGGAAATCATTGACTGGTTAAGCCAATTCATAGTAATCATACTATCAGTTATAGAGTCTTTAACAGTTACAATATTCTTTCTAAGATATATTCTTCCTAAACCAGAATAATCGGCAGTATTATAAACTTTATCTGCAAACTTTAGAGATACTTGATTTGCACTGTTTACCTCAGTTACAATATCCTCACTATCTATAATAGCTATATCCCCCATAATAAGGCTTGAAAGTTCAGTCCATAAAGATAAAATATTCCATTGATTCTTTCTTGAACCTTGAAACTGATATATTGACCACCTACCTCTATCATCCAAGAAAGTAATTACTTGACCAATCTTTCTACTTCTGTAAGGAATTAATCCTATAGCTTGAGATAGTGAAATATAACTCTCATTATACTTGTCAGTGATATTCACAAAGTCAGATACACCAAGAAGAAATAGTTGTTCAACTATATCTTTCACTGATGCCTTTACATTCTTACCATTCTGTACAAGAACTACAGTTTCATTTCCTTTAAGAGGAGTTGCAGCTCCTGCAAAGTCAGTATCTTTCCTACTGTTTGCAAGGAGCCACTTTTCTATCTTTCTATAATCTTCTTGTGTAAAAAACATAGTATTAACCTTCAGATTTTGTTACTGTTATATCTATTGTTGATTTATCACTGAGAGTAGCTGTACCTCCAGTTACATTACCCTCTGCATCTACAGTTAATTCAATAGCTGTTAAAGACTTTCCATCTGCACCAGCAGGACCTGTAGCTCCTTGTGTTCCAGATGAAGCATCTATCCAACCATTTAATCCATAGAATTTAAGTTTGAATGTATCATCTTCTAATGGTAAAAGCCACCCAACTTCTTTTTTTTTTGAATTGGGGGCTACTTCTGATATAATTATCTTATTTATAATCATAGTTATTTAGTATTAGTTGTAGTCTTTTTATTAAGTGCTTTTCTCTTTAGAACCACATCATCCTCATGTTTCTTCTTGTCAAGGTTCAGTTTATCTCTATCAAGTTTAAGTCTTTCATCAAACTCTCTTATCTGCTCCATTAGCTTATCCTTATCTTCTTGAGAATATTCTGGCTCTACTATGCCATCATCACCATTATTCTTACTATAGGCTTGCATTTGTGCAATAAGTATCTTTGTCTCATTATCTCTTTGATTTAGGGCATCTTCTTGTTGGAGTTTTAACTCCTCTAATTGATTCTTAGCTTCAATTTCTTGCTGCTGTACCTGTAGTTGCTGCTGTTGTGCCTGAGCTTGTCTCTCCCTAATATCCTTCTCATCTTTCTCTATCAATCTCTGCTTTTCAGCTAATGAGCTTGATGTGTAGAGCTTGGTTATAGTAGAGAATGACAATGTTTGAGTCTGTAATGCTGCTTGTGCCAGAGTATCTAGCTTAGATTGAAGCTCCTGAGTACCATTGCTATTATCTACTACCAGACCATAGTCAGCCTCAGCAAATTCATCACCATCAATATCCATTACTCTGGTTGATGTGTCAGATAAGATATACTGGAACTTCTTGCTTCTACCTCTGAGTGCTATCTTAGCTGTCTCCAAGAAGCATTCCAATGCTCTCTTCTTAACATCATCATGTACTACAAACAACCACTCTGTTATATGTGATGACTGCAATGTAGCTCTCTCTACTCCACCTACAGTCTCTCTATTGCTTATCTGACCTTCTCTCTGCTTGGTAATACCTGCAACCTCAGCCATCTCCATCTTAATAAACTCAAGAAGGTTGATTTGCTGTTGGATATAGTTACCTATATTAGTCTCAAGCATACCCTTGCCAGCATTATTCAATGCACCTGCAAGTTTACCAGTTGAAGCTCCTATAGTACCTTCCTTAAAGCTATCAATAACAGCTATATGGTTAATCTTGGCATAGTACATCCACTTGTCAATAGTCCATCCCTTAGGTACTTTACTCAAGTCAAGCTCTAGAATAGAACCCCAGTTTGAAGCCAATGCCTTATTAAGCCTATCATGTATAGCATCATACAGGTAGTTGTAAGGCTTCATCATATCCACTAATGAGAAAGGTCTGCTATCATTGAGGTTATAGATTGAACCCACTATACCAAAGTGGCACCTTGATGGGTTGCTTAACCTATTGTATTGTACTAGTCTAGGCCTCATATTAACAAAGATACCATCCTTGCTATCACCTATCATAGTACCTTCCCAAGCCTCATTTATCCAGAACCTCTGAGCCTCTTCACCTCTGTCCTTGTCTATTACATAGTTCTCAGGGTAGAAGTTATATACTTCCTCACCTGTCTCAGGGTCATAAGACTTAACCTTAAGGATAGCCCTCTTTGACTTCCAGTACATTCTAAGAACCCTAAGGTTTCCTGCCAAGTCATAAGGTAACAATGAAGATGTAACTCCCTCACTGAACAGGTTAGCTGGGTCAAAGTAGTATGAACCATTGACTGCTGTAACCTCATCACCTATCATACTTGCATTGATGAAGCCATATCTCTCATCAAGGTTATCCATAGAGTCAGTAGCTGCTTGACCAACATGGTCAGGAAGGTTCTCTATATACTCAATGTCTCTCTTAGTGAGAACATCATAGTAAGTATCTATAACCCTACCAGGACTCCAGTAATCCTCTAACAGTATGATGTCAGCATCTTCAATCCTATTTGAATAACCTGACTTGAATACTCTAATCTTTAGGGGATTTATCCTCTCAATCACTGGCTCACCACCTACAATATCACATTGGTAAATCTCCTCACCAACTGCCATTGCATCCATGAAGCCTTGATTGAATATGAGAGGCATATTAAGCTCCTTGATATAATGGTTCAATAAGGCATTAGCCCTTATCTCTCTTATATCCTGCCATTCATAGGTGTAGTAGTCATTCAGCTTCTCAAGCTTCTGGTTGAACTCATCCTCACTTGCTGATGTATCTGCTATAAGCTCTTGCAATCTTTGGAATAGCTCAGTCCTCTTGTTCTCCTCTATCTCAGATATTGCATTAGGGTTTGTTACAACAACCTTGAAATCAAAGACTCTCTTACTCTCCTCACCCCTTAGAACATTAAGTTTACTATTCATAATAGGGTAGTGCTGTAACTTATCAGGTATATAACCAGCCTCTATATGGTCTGGGTTAAGTACCATCTGCAAGTCTGACATATGCAACCTACCATTGAGCAGGTCATAGTTAATCTTCTTATGAACTACTGACTTCCTAACTAAACTGTAATTGAAGAAGGTCTTCTGGTTAGCCCATAGCAGACATTCCTTTCTCCATTGCTTAGTCTTCTTAGAGAAAGGAAGCATCTGTCTGGGAAAGTTTATATTATCTGCCATAGTCTTCCATTATTTAATCTCATGCAAAAGTAGTCAATCTCACTCATATCTACAAGTAAATAAATGAAATACTAACTAGTTGCCATATCTTTTACTAAATTTACTGGTTTCTTGAATCTCTTGTCATAGTTATTGGTGAAGAATGGGTCATTACCTATATAATCCTTTGGAGTAGCATCCTTATCCCTACTAGGATTACCTTGATATAGTACCATCTTCTCCTCTCTATATAACATAACCATACCTAATGCTCTGATTCTATCCACATTTATCTCAGGATTGAATGCTATAAGCTCTTCTATCAAGGCTCTGTTCCTCAAGAAGAACAGGTTCTGAGTGACTACTTCCTGTTCTACTCCATCTATAGTAGTAATCATAGTTACAGGTTTCATCAACCAATCTCTTATAAGACCATTAGCATAGTTGTTTATAGCTGCTGTAGCATTGACACCCTTCTGGTTACTACCAAAGGAGCTGTACTTAATCATCTGCTTATCCCTCAGGTACTCAGGAGTATCAGCTAACAAGTGAGTACAGTTCACCTTTGCAAAGTAGGCATAGATACCCTTCTTATTGGACTCATAGAGGCACTTGGCATTATAAAACAAACATAACAATCTCACTATCTCAAAGTTGTCCTCTGCAAATGCTTGTCTACCTGTATATTCAGCTACTATCTTGTCAGTCCATAAGTCCAATACAAATGTAGATGACAGTGATGATGACTCAGCTTGGTCATTATCTACAGGGTCATGCCCTATTATATACCTAGTGTTGGGTACTTTACCACTCCTATCTTTCTCAGGTAACTCAAATATCTCTATAGCTCCTGGTGTATCATTCTCTACTCCATACTTCCTGATAGGCTCATCACTAGTAGGTTTGAACTCCACTTCTCCACTCTTATTCATAACCAGCTTACCTATATACACATCATCAAATGAGTGAACATCAGTGTCAAGCTGCTGTAGTCTTTCAGTCAATGCTGTAACTGGGAAGAATGCTGCCTTTACCTTAATAATAGCCTCAGCAGGTGTAATAGGGTCTTCCGCTATTACTCTAAGAACTGACTTAGGGTCAGCACTATACTTAGCCTTATGCCTTTGCATAAGTATCTCTATCAGTGCTTTTACTACATCAGATACTCCATCCTTGTTATAACATCCTGCTCTATTTACATATGATGGGAAGAAATAACCAAATGTAGGTTTACCTTGCTTAGGTCTATCATATACATTCTCTACTGAGAGTATATTATAAGCCTCTGGATAATATAACAGAGTCTTAGCTGAGCTAAAGTCCGATTCATCCTCAGCAGCAGTACCTACCAGATACATGGTGGCAAATGTATAGTCACCATCCTCTACTGACTTTCTGGTAATATCATACAGAGACAATAGTCCCTTGAATGAACCCATCTCCTCGAATAGAATCCAACCTCTCTTACCTCTCAGCTTCTCACTATCATCCTTAGCTGATACTGCCAATACCTGATTGAGTGAGCCTCTTTCAATGCCATACTCATCCTTATAACCCATCTGCCATGACATCTCATTAGGAGAGTTCTTCAACATAAGGTGAGGGAAAGGAGTATGAGAGAAACTAAAGTTAATAGCAGGCTTGAACTTAGATAGTGTACCATCCTTATTATCAGATAGATATTCCTTCTGATAAGCAGTCAGTACTGTAATAACCCTTCTTCTGGACTCTTCTGACTCTCCTAAGATAAGGTTATGCCCCATAATAGCTGAGAGTGAATATGACTTGGCACATCCTCTCTTAGCCAACTCAATGGCATGATGACCTTGCTCTCTAGCATTAAACAGGTAATAATACCTCCATACATTACCCTCCTGCATGAAAGGGAATGACTCTACTCTGACAGCTTTCTTCCTACCCTCAGTAATCTTATTGACCATCATAGGCTGATAGTTCAAGAACCAGTAGTTAAAGCCTGAAATCCATGCACCATCTGAGGGTCTTATTAGACCCTCCCAACATCTTCTTCTCTCCTCATCCCAGAACTTCCTGAACTCAGAGTTAGGATTACTATTGGGTTTTAGGAATGTATAGCACCCATGCTTCTGATAGTGTAATGCAGCTTGTCTAAAGTAGTCAGCATCCTCAAGTATAGGAGGATTAGTTATATCTACTATTGCAGCACCCCTCTCATCCCTAGGTAAATCCTTATAGTAAGGTCTATCTGGAGATATGAGATTCTTAATGAACTGTATGTTAGTCAGACAATCCATAAGCTGCTCTGCTACCTCACTTGGCAGACTATCAAGTAGCTCCTGTGTAACAGGAGTCTGATACCTGTTAGTCTGTATCAAAACCTTTGAATCTTCCATCTAGCATTAAAGTTAAGTTATCATGGTCCAGAAGGAGATTAAAGATAAAGGTAAGGAGAGATTCCTCCATGCACTTGGTCATTTCAGACTCTTCCTTTTCAGTAACTACTCTACTTATATGAGATATTGTAGTTACTTTAAACTTCTCTCCACTATTTATATACCATAGAGTCCACTTGTACTCTTTATAAGCCTTACTAAAGCTATTACACTCTATCTCTTTATGTAGTATGAAATGTACTCCTTTCTTACAATCCATACTCTCAAACTTGGTATTCAATACTTCTACTATTCCTACTGCATCCATATTATTATTGTGTTCTTAACCAAAATGGTTCTATAAATGGTAATTTTACTCTATTATACATATAAGCATCCTTCACAGGAGTAGGAGATGGAGTTACATGTTCTGATTTTAGTACAAATCCACTCTTACCATTCCATTGTCCTATAGGTTCTGTAGATTCCCTAACTCTAATTAAGTCTGGAATACTCTTCTTATCCTTTACAATAGCTCTTTTTAGAGGCTTTCCTTTTACACTTGTAGCATAAGGCTTTCCCTCATTAAACCATGTATAACTCTTCTGCCCATCTGTAACTGATTTACCAGGATATAGAGTACCCTTCTTTACATATGCACCATTCTTTGTAAATGCCCCTGCTTTATTACCATAATCTAAGTGGTACATTAAGTCTTTATTAGCCTGTTTAGTAATACCTTTACTAATATCTTTAACTAGTACAGGAGCTTTCTTGGCGGTCTTTGCAATCTTTGCTGCTTTACCAAGTTTAGCCCATTTAAGAAATGGAACCTCAGAAACCAGTGATAATCCTAACCATGCTGCATTCTCCCAAGATGGGTCTTCAATAAATTTCTTTCCTTCAAGATAAGTACCATAAATAGGTATCATAGAGACACCTATTTCTTTAGCTGTATCTAAAGCCCCAGTACTATTATCATCTTCTTGAGTATCACCCCCTTCTGCAAACTTATTATATCTCTCAGATACTATATTCAAGTCAGTAATACCACTATCTATACCCATTTTAATATAGGGTACTTTCTCAGCCATTGATAGTTCATTCCACTTCTTCATAATTACATATCTTCGTAAATACTCTTCTCTTGTGCACCTCTTACCTTATCACTTTGTGCTATCTCTTTAGCTAAAGCCCTTTCAGCTTCATCTAAGTCTTTAACCATTGATGGTACTTGCTTAATAATAGCACCTAGCTCTTTGACATCCTTTACATCAAGCTCTGACATATCAGATGTGAGGTCTCTCAATTTATTCCTGTAACCATCAACCAAAGCTCTAGTATCTTCCAGTAATAGAGCTGAGGTAGTCTTGAATGAGGCATACAGCTTCATGGCTTCTTTTACAGTTCCATCAGGTTGCCATGTAGACTTAAGACCCTCACCCTCTTTAATAGCCTTGCTTCTTTCATCCCTATCTATGATATACTGGTAATCACTTCTAGGGTCTTCCATGAAATATACATAGCCCAACTCTGTTATAGCCCTTTCCTTAGAGGCTGACTTATCTCTTACCCATATAGCTCTAAAAGGCTTAAGAGCTAAAGCTTCCTCAGATATGTTGAGGTTATATCCTTCATATTTGAATAGTCTCATATACCTATTAAAATAAAAGCCCAATCTTGCTTTAAGACTGGGCTTATAGTGTTAAACTATAATCTTTGGTTGTCCAGGGATATATACAGGAGGCTCAGGGTCAAACTCCTCAACCTCAGCTACAAACTTAATATCAGAGTCTTGTAAGTATAGATGTTCAACACCATCTATCTCAACTATGTCAAAGTTGTAACCTATAACTGGGTTGTCCTTGATTACCCCATCTTGCAGAGACCCAGGCTTATGTTTCATTACTGCATATCTCTTAGGATTGATAAACACTGTATCTCCTACTTCTATGCCTCTTACCATAGGTCCAATTGCAACTACAGTTTGGTATTCCTTAACTGTGTTAGCCTTGCTAGCATCAATCAGATTACTACCTCTGGCTTTAACTTCACTACCATATCTGTTCATAGTAGTGATTAACCCATTAAACATGGGCTTGACTTTCTTTATTGTTGCTATCATCTCTTAGTTTCTTTACATGCTTATACCTATCCTTAATGGCTTTATACCTAGGGTAAGTACATGATAACTTACCAATGCTAGGTATATTGAAGTTAGTTCTCAACTTGTTGAACTCCTCCTCACTAAGGTCATCTTTAAGTGGTAGTTCTGATATGGTGCATCTTATGTACTTCCAATAAGACTCATATGCCTCCTTGACTACTTCTCTAGGTAGCTCAAGCTTATTAGCCACATGGTCTATAGCATCTTGATAGTTCATTGAAAATCAAATAATAACATCAACTTGAATGAGCCATTCTCCTCAATAACTCTAGGTATATATCTTGGATTAAGCTTACCATCTACTATAATGTTATTCTTTCTCAATTTACCCATTATGACTTGGAAGTGAGGAAGAGTTATATTGCACTCTTCCCTTACCTTCCTCTTTGTATCTTCACTCATAACGAGCCTGTCAAGAATATCATTATCAGAGACTACCTTACTAAGTTCATATCTCTGCTTGACAAAGGAAGTGGCTACTTCCATTTCCCTTTCTGTAAGATGGTGAAATGGCTGTAAGAACATAAACCACATCTTAAAGAAAGAGTAGTCAAGCTTACATGGTATTCTTACCACATTGTCCACTCCCTTCTTGACCATACTTATTCCTCCTTATTAGTATCTTCTGGTGTGTCCTCAGGCTGCTCAGGAGTAGCCATAAGAGTCTCAATCTCACTAGCACACTGCTTCTTGAAGTCTACTGACAAGTAAGGATTATCCTTATTGATAACTTCAAACAGATAGTCAAGTCTCTTATATAGGTTAGTCAGATTAGCTTCATTCAATGCCACCCTTAACTGCTGGTTCTGTGCATTAAGCTGCTGAGCCTGCGCACTAAGCTGATGACATACATTCTCTAACTCTTCATAACTGAGCTTCTTAGGTGCTGCTGCACCTGCTTTTGGTTCTAACTTCTTTTCCATTTTATTTCATATTTAGATAACTTCCTGCATACTTGGCTGCATACATTTTCTCCCAATCAAATATATTAGCCTCTTTAGTGTTAGTACTACCACACTTCTCACAGTAGTCTATGCCATCTACTGTCAATATCTTTAAGGATAGGCAATCAGCACAGTAGACTACTGGTACAGCATTATACTCATCATGCTTATGCTGCTCTTCTACTGTTCTTGAGTTGCTCATAAATCTGTCTCTTTATCCTGTTCTCCTTAGTATCTGTGTTACCAAAGGGTCTCTTAGGATATATCACTCCATAAGGAGATACATGACCTCTTCTTATAGCCCTTCTAACACTCTTGAATTTATTCACCGCTTCATAAGTAGCTAAGTGTAAATAATCAGCTTCTCTAACTTCTTCCATAATGCCAGTCTTTATTTGTAGAACACCAAGTATATCTGCCCTCCCAAAGCAAACATACTAACAATATCTTCTCTTGGTATCTCAAGCTCATTGGCTTGAGCAACTATGTTCCTGACTGTCTGACCTACTATACAGGTCATCACCTTACCATCTTTAGTCATAGTCTTTAATTTAATTAGTTGCGGAGAAGTGAATCGAACACTTGGAGTCCAGCTTATGAGACTGGATTGAATACCAATTCTCTCCGCGATTTATTAATAATTAAAAGTTTTACCCTTTAATATCCTATATACAGTATGCTTACTTACTCCAAACATTTTAGCAATATCTGTACCTTTCATAGTGTTTCCAAGTTCTCTAATCCTGTTAGCTTGTTCCATATTCAGAGAACAGTTTGGATGTAGTCCCTTCTTTACTTTATCTATAATAGTTTCTCTGCCAGTATCATGTCTGGCACATGATATATTACAAGATAAATGAGAAAATCCTATATTTTCTAAATCAAAGAACTTTTCCTTAGGATTATCAGAATCTAACCAATTTTCTTTATGTTCTATAGATAGAACATCTGCACTCTCTATAGGTTTACCACACCTATAACAGATATTTAATCCATTATCTTTAAGTACCTTGAAAAGTATTAATTTCCTTAATCTATTAGATGCCGTGCCTAATGGCATTCCTAATTGCTCTGCTTTTCTCTTATGAGCCTTTACATATTTGTTTTGCATAACTTTATCCTTCGATGTTGTTATTAGAGTGGAATAACAGACTCGAACTGTCCACTTCTGCTTGGAAGGCAGATATGTTGCCACTAACACCAATCCCACATAAGAGTAGATAATCAGATTTGAACTGACCCCTTGACATTGGCAATGTCATATGCTAACCCCTAACACCATATCTACATAAGCCAAAGATTTGCTATTGGTACTTTGGCATTGCAAGTGTCAGCTTAACTTGCACCCTCAATCATCTACACCTCATAAAGCTTTTTAACTGAATGCCGCAGGTCAGCTCCTGCTGAGGTTTACCTAGTAGCATTGAGTGTTACTCTCTCACTGTAGGTAAGACAGCTTTTAGTAACTTGTTGAGCCTCCTCTCAGAATCGAACTGAGACTTCCTGTTTACAAGGCAGGCTTGCTAAACCATTAACACTAAGGAGGCATAGTACCCCTGACAGGATTTGAACCTGCAATCCTCAAGGGCGTTGGTGTTTAAGACCAATGTGTATTCCGTTCCACCACAGGGGCATTATACTTAGTAAGGTCTCAAATCACATAACTCAAATAGGTACTTATATTTCAGTATATTATGTATGAATGTCTCACACTCAGACCTAATACCTGCATATAGTGTTCCCTCTGGGATATTCTCATAGAACTTGGTAGTTCCTGCTTTAACCTCATTGATGAAGTCCATAGCATTGAGAGCATCACTAGGAGTACCCTTAATCACATTAGGTTGCATATGTCCAAGCAATCCCTGATACTCCTCTGCCAACCCATCCTGATAATCTGATATAACATCTAGGAACTCATCTAGGTAGACATGGATATTCTTCTTAGGAGCTGCCCAATGTAGATTCTTACACTTAGTCTTCCAACCCTCCAGAAGGTTAATGAAGCTAATGAAGAACTGACTAGGGTTCTCATCTTGAGAAGTCTTGAACATCTCATCCATTAGCTGATTATCTAGAAAAACACTATCCATTCCTCTTATTCTTTATTTGATACTGCAAAGTTAAGCAAAATATTTAACCTGTGCAAGTAAATTACATTATTTAACTAAAATATCTGTACCCCCCAAGGGACTTGAACCCTTATGTACTTAGTACACTAGTTTCTAAGACTAGCCTGTCTACCATTCCAGCAGGAGGGTGTAAAGCTCTCTTATAGAGAGCTATATTCTTTTGTAGCATCAAAACTAGGGCAAGCCTTATTAGCAAAGTCCCTATGACCATGTATAGATGCTTGAGGGTACTTAGTCTTTAACTCCTTAAGTAACTTAACTAATGACTGCTTCTGCTCAGTAGTCCTAGTATCTTTAGGTGTCTTACCATCAGAAGCACATCCTCCTATATAGCATACTCCAATAGAGTTAGTATTATGACCAGTGCAGTGCGCACCTATAATAGACTCATCCCTACCTATATGTATAGAACCATCTCTATATATTACATAATGGTAGCCTATATCAGAGAAACCTCTTTGAAGATGCCATTGTCTTATAGTATCTACACTATAGTCTTTACCTTCTGGTGTAGCACTGCAATGCACTATCAACTCCTTTATATTCCTCTTATTCACTGAGAGATTGAGCTTAGATAAAGTATCAGCTCCAACAATACCATCCACTTCAAGACCATTAGACCTCTGGAAGTCTTTGACAGCTTCCTCAGTCAGAGGACCAAATATCCCATCTGCCTTTAGGTTCAGCTTCTCTTGAAGAGCCTTTACCTCATTACCTCTACTACCTAGTTTCAGTACCATACCTTAATATATTAGTGGACATTCATAGAATCGAACTATGTTCTAGGGTTTTTCAGACCCTCGCAATGTAACCATACCTGCCCAATGTCCATATAGCTTATTCTAGTCTCTACCCTAGTCACCACTCATAAGCTAAGAGCAATCCTTTCTATTGAAGTGGGAAGTAAAGGAGTCGAACCTATTCAACCAGAGGTGTCAGATTTACAGTCTGAGGCTATCACCGTGTAGCACACTTCCCATAATTAGTTATTATAGTTCCTCACTCAGCAAAAGGGTTATTCCTTGATAATAGGAATACACCCTGTGGGAGTCCAATAGTAGCTAGTAGCACTTCTCTCTACATACCACTTTACTCCTCTTTTCACTAAATTAAGAACTCTTCTCATAACACATAAAATTTGAAGTTAAACATGTTATGTTCCCCCACTAGGAGTCGAACCTAGCTCTCAGGATTAAAAGTCCAGAGCATCCACCATCAATGCTTTGAGGGAGTGGAGCAGGGTCTTTTTAAGAGGTTTCATCTTATTCCTAGGAAAGATTTCTCCCTGCATACCCTCTAGTGCCTCCACAAGGACTTGAACCTTGAGTCCCCTGTTTAAGAGACAGGTGCTTTAACCAATTCAGCTATAGAGGCTTATATAGACTTGGAGGTGGGATTTGAACCCACGAATCTGAGGATTTGCAGTCCTAGCCATTGAACCACTCTGGTACTCCAAGATAGTACTCACAAAGGGACTTGAACCCCTGACCTTGAATGTATAAGATTCCTGCTCTAACCAACTGAGCTATGTGAGTATGTTGGGGTGTCTGATGGGACTTGAACCCACACTACTTGGAGCCACAATCCAAGGCTCTAGCCAATTAAGCTACAGACACAGTTCTGATGAGTGGACTCGAACCACTAGCTACTGCCTTATGAGAGCAGCTTTCTACCATTGAAATACATCAGAATATAGTTGGCATACATGGAATTGAACCATGATTACTACCTTATCAGAGTAGCTTCCTAACCATTAGAAGATATGCCAATATAGCTAAGGTGGCAGGACTTGAACCCACAACTGCTGGTTTTGGAGACCAGTGTTCTACCTATTGAACTACACCCTAATATCATTTAAGTTTATGAGACCTGCATGGATTTCTCTATGACAGTTAGCACATACACATATACACTTGTCAAGCTCTTCTTTAACCTTATCAAAACTTCTAGTATATCCTTTACTACCTATACCAAAATCCTTTTGATTAGGGTCTAAGTGGTGGAACTCTAAAGCTCCTATATACTTATCATACCCACATATGCAGCACTTACCTCCTTTATACTGTACTGCCTCTTTCTTAACCCTATCTCTCCTCTTTTGCACAGCCTCTACTAAGCACTTTCTACACCTCCATCTACCTGTAGCATCTAGAGTATGTATAGAATCTCCATGCTTATTGCAATATCTAACCTCTTCCATAGCGGGACCTGTAAGACTCGAACTTACATCTGAGGGTTAACAGCCCACTGTTCTGACCTTTGAACTAAAGACCCAATATGTTGCTCCTGTAGGAATTGAACCTACGACCTTTTCCTTGTAAGGGAACTATTCTTAACCACTGAACTAAGGAGCAATGTAGGCTCTCACTGTGGAGAGCCTTTCTACACTAAGAAAAGTGTAGGTGTCCTAACAAACGCTCTAACACTATGAAACACGGAAACTAATGTGGAGAATGAGGGACTTGAACCCTGAACTCCTCCTTGCAAGGGAGGTGTGTTAGCCAATTACACCACAAACCCCATTAGTAGAGTAGACAAGACTCGAACTTGCAATATCTGCATCCCAAATGCAGGAGGTTAACCATTACCCAACTACTCTATATAGCGGAGAGCTATGTACTCGAAACATATACCCATTATAGGTACAATCTGCTTAGCAGGCAGTCCCTAGAA
>ENA-OPSZ01000082-OPSZ01000082.1-human-gut-metagenome-genome-assembly--contig:-NODE-82-length-83134-cov-7.539511_pt1 | contig 83134 bp, 63 predicted proteins | sample MGYA00241814_ERZ501919 | MGnify/ENA primary metagenome ERZ501919 (study PRJEB25962, sample SAMEA2042440) | human gut metagenome | biome: human gut; feature: human-associated habitat; material: faeces... | reverse complement strand
TGCGAAGCCGCGCACGCTGCGTGCGCCCGCTCGCCGCCTGCGAGGCTTCGTCTGCCCGCGCCCGCCGTCGCGTCCACGCAAGATTGCCAGCCCGTCCATCAACTGCCCGCCCGTCTATCCGACCATTCGACCATCCGGTCACCCGACCACGAGGAGGAGCCTGTGGATATCGTTCGTGTTACCGGCCTCGTCAAGCGCTACGGAGATTTGCTTGCGCTCGACCACTTCGATCTGTCCATCAAACAGGGCGAGATATTCGGCCTGCTCGGCCCCAACGGCAGCGGCAAGACCACGGCCATCAACTGCATGCTGCAGCTTCTCACCTACGACCGCGGCTCCATCGAGCTCTTCGGGGAGGCCATGGCGCCCACGCGCTACGACCTCAAGCGGCGCATCGGCATGGTGCCGCAGCAGGTCGCGGTGCTCGAGGAGCTCACCGTGCGCGAGAACATCGACTTCTTCTGCTCACTCTACGTGCGCGACGGGGCGCGCCGCCGGGCGTTGGTAGACGAGGCGATCGAGTTCGTCGACCTCGGAGATTACGTGCGGTTCCGCCCGAAGAAGCTCTCGGGCGGTCTGCTGCGCCGCCTTAACATCGCCTGCGGCATCGCCCATAAGCCCGAGCTCATCTTCTTCGATGAGCCCACGGTCGCCGTGGACCCGCAGAGCCGCAATGCCATTCTCTCGGGCATCCAGGGCCTGCGCGACGAGGGAGCAACGGTGGTCTATACCAGCCATTACATGGAAGAGGTCGAGCAGATCTGCTCTCAGATCATGATCATGGATCGCGGGCGCGTGCTGGCGCAGGGCACCAATGAAGAGCTCAAGCGCATGGTATCTACGGGCGAGAAAATCGTGGTAGAACTTTCCGAGCTTCCCGCTCGCGTGCTCGAACGCCTACGCGCCCTCCCGCATGTGCTCGACGCCGCGTTCGCCGATGGAGAGCTTACGGTCCGCTGCGAGGCGAGCCCGCACAACCTCGTCGATGTGCTCGGCGTGTTGGGGGCGGCGCGCATCGTACCCGGGCGCGTTTGGGCCGAGCCGCCCACCTTGAACGACGTGTTCCTCGAGCTTACCGGCCGCGAACTGCGCGATTAGGGGGCTCACATGAGAAGCACGTTCAAAGCCACCGTCAAAATGCTCCTGCGCACGCCAGGGGCGATTGTGTGGGCGCTGGCGTTCCCCATCCTCATGGCAACACTGTTCATGTTCATGTTCTCGAGCATGCGCACCGACGGTGCGGTCGACGCCGTGCCCGTGGCGGTGGTAGCAGATGGCGCATGGGAAGAATCAACGTTTTCGCAGGTCATCGAGAGCCTTGCATCGGGTGACGACGCGCTTGTGGCCGTGCGCGAGGTAGATGATGCAGCCGAGGCCCGCTCACTTCTTGAGGAGGGCGAGGTAGACGGCACGTTCGAGGTCGACGAGGCGGGCGTTCCGCACCTTACGGTCGCGCCCGAGTCCTCCGACGCCCACCAAGGCGAGCGCGGCCGGTCCTACGGCATCAATCGGTCCATCCTGGAGACGCTCGCAAGCTCTTACGTGCAGTCGGCGGCACTGATCGAGGAGGTTGCCGCATCCGATCCCGCCGCGCTCGCCGACCCCGCGGCCGTGGCCCGCGCGCTCTCGCTCGAGGCTGGCTCGGAGCGTGTGTCGCTCACCCGGGGCACGCCCGACGAGACGGTGCGCTACTACTACGCCCTCATGGGCATGGCAGCGCTCTTCGCGTCGCAGCTCTCCATGCTTGCCGTGGCGAACATCCGGCCCACTGCCTCGGCCGTCGCCGCGCGGCGCTCTATCGCCGGGGTGAGCCGTGTCCGGCAACTTGCCGGCGCGCTCGCAGGGTCATGGCTGCTTTCGGTCGCGTTCCTTACGATTGCTTTCTGCTATGTCCGCTTCGTGGTGAACATCGACTTCGCGGGGCGCGAGGTGCTCTGCCTGGTTGGCATCGCCGGCAGCGCGTTCATGGCGGCGGGGCTCGGCTCGCTGGTGGGCTCGCTTCCGCTCCACGGGGGAGCCTCTGCTGGATCGGGCATCCTTACGGGCCTCACCTGCGTCCTTTCCATCTTCGCGGGACTTTACGGCGAGCCCACCATGAAGCTCGCCGACGCCATCGCTCGCGCGGTGCCGGTCTCCGCGTGGATCAACCCGGCCAAGCTCGTTTGCGACCTGTTCCACAGCCTGTACTTCTACGAATCGCTCGCGCCGTTCGCCGCGCGCCTTGCGGCCTGCATCGCTTGGGGAGTCGTGTTCTTCGCGTTCGCGGCACCGTTGTTCAGGAGGCAACGCTATGCGCATCTGTAAATCGGTCTTTGGCATCGCCTTGGCGCATCCCATCTATCTGGGCGTCTACGTGGTGTTCCTTTCTCTTCTGGGAATCTTTCTCACCGGCGGGTCTACCTATGTGGACACCGCTGGCACCACCTATGTGGCGGAGCCGGCGAACTTGGCGGTGGTCGATCGCGACGGCTCGGCGCTCTCGCAGGCGCTCGAGGCCTATCTTGCTGACATGCACAACGTCGCGGACGTGGCAGACGATGAGTTCGCCCTGCAAGATGCGCTCGCCACCAACACGGTTGACGCGGTGGTCATCGTTCCGGAGGGTTTCGGGTCGGATTGCCTGGCGGCGGCGCGTGCGGGGGAGGAGCTCCCGAAGGTCGAGGTCGCGTACGGTGGCTACACGCAGGCGTCCGCGCTGGCCGAGCAGCAGGCGGTGCAGTGGGTCCAACTGGCCGGGGCTGCTGCGGCGCTGGAGCCCGAGGCGGACGTTTCGCGGATTGCGGAGCTTGCTGCCGCTGCGACCGCCGAGCGAGCCGATACCGAGGTGATCGAGGTTTCGTCGTCGCGAGGGCCTTCGTACCCGCTTGGCGCGTACTTAAGTTTCAGCACGTACGCCATCGTGTGCTCCGTTGTGGTCTGCGTGGGCCTCGTGCTTACCAAGATGAGCGAGCAGGATGTTCGCCGGCGCATGCTCGTGTCGCCCACGCGCCCGTGGCGTTTGAGCGCCGGAGTGCTCGTAGCATGCCTGGCGCTCGTGCTGTGCGTCTGGGCGCTCACGAGCGCGGTGGGAGTCATCTCGAGCGGGGCGCTTGCCAACGGTGTGGGCGCAGTGCAGATTGCGCTCGCACTCGGCGCGATGCTCGCCTTTTCCCTTGTTCCGCTCGCGTTCGCCTTCGTGCTCTCTCAGCTGGGATTTCGTGAGGAAGGGCTCAATGCCCTGGGTAACCTTGGAGGCATGGTATCCTCGTTTTTGGGAGGGGCGTGGGTGCCTATAGCGCTTTTGGGCGACGCCGTTCAGACAGCCGCGCTCTTTTCGCCCGCGTACTGGACAAACGATGCCGTCACCGCTGCGTTGACCTCTCCCTCGATTACCGAAGAGCTTCTCTTGCGCATGGGAACCGATGTGGGCGTTACCTTGCTTTTTGCCGTCGCCTTCACGGCAGTGGGGCTTGCTTTGGGGCGCGCCCGTCCGAGGGCGTAGCCGGGAAGTCCGCATGTCATGAACATGCGCGGTGGGGAAAATGGGTTTATCGGAGGGATCGCCGCCGCGGCGCGCCAAGAGCAATGGTCAGCGATTCCCTCGGGAAGTGCCGTTTGCCGGGCGCCGGAGACGCCTGGCAGACGAGTCGGGGGCGTACTCCCGTCGAGTTTTCAACTTTTGGGCACTTCCCCGCGCGCACGGCAGGTACGGGCGAACGGAGCGGAGGAAAAAGTGCAGCTCAGAGGGCCTGCGCCCTCCCGGCTGCGGCGCGGCTACTCGAGCCCATCGCCGCGAAGTGCCCAAAAGTTGCAATCCCGTTCACCCTCGATGGCAAAGCCAGCGATTCCTTAGCGGCGGCGCGGGGTGCGCATGCGGAACAGGCCGTGCTGGTTGCAGAAGAAGTAAAGGTATCCCGATCCGTTTGCGGGGATGCGGACCTCTGCCTCCTGCTCGGGATACAGCTTGGTGAGTTGGATGCCGCCCGAGGTTACGTAGGCGATAAAGCTGATGTAGTGCTGCTTGGTCATGGGGTGGTCGATCAGCACATGCCACGATCCGTCGAGGTAGGTTACGGTGGCGTTATGGTGCTCGTCGGGCTCCTCTGCTTCCTGGGAAATCAGCTGGCTTCCGCAACAGGAAAACGATCCTTCGCCAAGGGCATGGACAACGTTGCCGCAGATAGGGCAAACGTAGAAGCGAGAGCGAAGCATGTTGCCGGCGCGGTTGGCGTTTTGGCGCACATCGCCCGTGAGAAGCTCGGCTACCGACACCCCGAGCGCTGCAGCGAGCGATTCGATGAGCGAGATGTCGGGAAGGCCCCGGCCGCTTTCCCATTTGGAAACCGCTTTGTCGGTGACGCCGACGGCTTCGGCAAGGGCGCGCTGGGTGAGTCCCTGCTGTTCACGCAGGGTTCGGATGGTATCTGCAGTGATGTAGGTGCTCATGGCATCCTTTCGCGTTGTGTGGTCATGGAGTGCGTCGAGGTATGACGGTCGCTCGATTGGTGCCGGCACCGCTCATTATGTACGCCGATTCGGCCGGGCGCTACCTACGGACCGTAGAGCGTGAATCGTAGACACCCGGTGTCTACGATTCGCATGGTTCGCGGGAACCGGGTGCCTGCGAACCATGCGGCGCCCCGCGGACCTCGATTTGGTGCATGACTCGCGAACACCCGGTGTCTACGATTCACGAGTTTGGTGTACGCGCGCTACAATGGCATGGACGAGGGCGTCCTCATGTTGGGTGCCATGGCATGAGGAGGACGCATGGACGAGCGGCTGAGCGAGCGGTCCGTGGAGTGCGAAGGCCAGCCCGCCGAGCGCGGCTCCCACCCTGTTGAGCCCGAGGGCCGGCCCGCCGGACGCGGCGAGGGGCCCATCACTCAACACTACAAGTTCTTCAACCATACGGCATGCGAATTCTATCCGTGCCACGATATGCCCGCCGAGCAGCTCAATTGCTTATTCTGCTTCTGCCCGCTCTACTGCTTGGGCAGCGCCTGCGGGGGCAATTTCAGCTATATCGGAGATATCAAGGATTGCAGCGCGTGCACGCTGCCGCACCGCGTGGAAAACTACGAGTACCTCATGCGGCAGTTTGAACGTGTTTCCAATCTTGCTAAGAGCACGGGGCAGGCGCCTCGGGGGCGCGCCGTATGCGAGAATGATGGCACCGACTGAGAGGGGCTTTGCATGAGCTCACATGAACGTGAAGTGATCGGCGTCGACGACCGCGTGTCGGTTGGCCGCGCCATCCCGCTAGGCATCCAGCATATGATGAGCATGTTCGGCTCGACGGTGCTCGTGCCCGTGCTCACGGGGCTCGATCCCAACGTGGCCATCATGTGCTCGGGTATCGGCACCATCTGCTATCTGCTGGTTACGGGCAATAAGATCCCCAGTTACCTGGGCAGCTCCTTTGCCTTCATCAGCCCCATCCTCGCCGTGGGCGCCACGCAGGGGCTCGACGCCGCCATGTCCGGTGTCGTGGTTGCGGGCCTCGTGTTTTTGGCGGTTGCCGGCATCGTTAGGCTTGCTGGTACCGGCTGGATCGACCGCTTGCTGCCGCCGGTGCTCGTGGCGTCGGTGATGGTGGTCATCGGCGTGGGGCTTTCGGCTACGGCGGTCGATATGGCCTTCATGCAGGACCTCCCCGATGGAACGTCGGCGTTCTATGGCTTGGGAGCCATCGTTGCCGCCATCACGCTCGTTGCAGCCGTGGTGTTCTCCAGCATGGGAGGCATCTTCGGCACCATTCCGGTGCTTCTGGCCATCATCGTGGGCTATGTGGTGTCGGTCCCGCTCGAGCTCGTGGACTTCGCGCCCGTGGCCGAGGCTGCGTGGATCGGCTTGCCGAATATCTCCGCCCCGCGCTTCGATGTGGGTGCCATTGCGCTCGTGGCTCCGGTGGCCATCGTCGTGGTGATCGAGCACATCGGCCACCTGCTTGCCGTGGGAGAGATCGTTGGCAAGGATTACCGCGAGATGCTGCCGCGCTCGCTCGCGGGCGACGGTATCTCCACCATGATTTCCGGTTTCCTGGGCGGCCCTCCCACCACCACCTATGCCGAGAACATCGGCGTCATGAGCGTCACGCGCGTGTATTCCACGCAGATCTTCTGGTATGCAGGCGGCTTCGCGCTTGTTATCGGCGGCTTCTGCCCCAAGTTGGCGGCGCTCATCCAGTCCATCCCGAGCCCGGTCATGGGCGGCGTGTGCCTCTTGCTCTTTGGCCTCATCGCCTCGAACGGCCTGCGCATGCTCGTCTCCAACAAGGTCGATTTCGACGTCAACCGCAACCTCATGATCGCATCGGTCGTCATCATCGTGGGCGTGGGTATGGAGACCTCGGGCATCTCGATTCCCATCGGCGACTACACGCTTCCGGGTATGGCCACCTCGGCACTTGCGGGCATTCTGCTCAACCTGATTCTGCCGGGCGGGCGCCAGGAGAGCCGCTAGGAAACGCTAATTATTGGGCACCGGAGCTGTCCGTCCCGCGAGGTTTCAACTTTTGGGCACTTCCCGACGCGGCGGGCGGGTAGAGGAAAGCGAGGGGAAGGGAAAGGCGCAGCTCAGGAGGCCGGCACCCTCCCGGATGCGGCGCGGCTACCCGGGCCTTCCGCCTCCAAGTGCCCAAAAGCTGAAATCGCGATCGCCCCAAAGATAAAATCAGCGTTTCCCTAGCGCGTTTTGTGCCGAATGGCGGGCTGGCCCCGCATCGTGCGTCTCGCTCCAAATAGCCGTCCCGCGCCGGACCACCGCTCCATGTGTTGTACACTTGATGTATACAACGCGACACGCCGCAGCGGCGCCAAAGCTTTTCGCAGAATTCTGAGGTACGGCCATGCAGATCTCTTCCCGCTTCACCATCGCGGTGCATACCTTGCTGTGCATCGCGCGGTTTTCGGGCTCGCAGAAAGTGACCTCGGCGTTCATCGCGGGGAGCGTGAACGTGAATCCAGTTGTCATTCGAAGGACGCTCGGGCAGCTCAAGGAAGCGGGCATCGTGCTGGTCGAGGCGGGTGTGGGCGGTGCTACGCTTGCGCGCTCTGCGGAGCGCATCACCTTGCTCGACGTGTACCGGGCGGTCGATTGCGTGCAGGGCGACCTGTTCAGCTTCCACGCCAATCCCAATCCGGAGTGCCCGGTGGGGCGCAACGTGCATGCGGTGCTCGATGGCGAGGTTGCTGCGGCGCAGCATGCGCTCGAACAACGGCTGAGCGAGACGACGATTGCCGATCTAGACGCGGAGGTCGAACTTCAGCTTGCAAAGGAGGGCTCCCGTGCCTAGCCCCGCACTAAGTGCCTCGTCTTGCGATGATTGTACGGTCTTGCGCAGCGAGCGCCTGCTGCTGCGTCCTTGGAACGTCGATGATGCGCCCTCCCTCTTCGAGCTCGCGCGCGATCCGCGGGTGGGGCCGCCGGCGGGCTGGGCGCCGCACGCGAGCGTTGACGAGAGCCGGCAGGTGATTCGAGACGTGCTGTCCGCGCCCCATTGTTTCGCCGCGTTTCTTGAAGATGGTGGCGCATTGGTTGGCTGCGTTGGCCTTACGCCGGCGGAGGCGTCGAGCGCTGCAGGCGAGGGAGAGGCCGAGCTGGGTTATTGGCTCGGTGTGCCGTTCTGGGGCAAGGGACTTGCTACGGAGGCGTCCCGCGAGCTTGTTCGATACGGCTTTACCGAGCTGGGGCTTTCGGCAATTTGGGCCTGCTATTACGAGGGAAATGAGCGCTCCCACCGGGTGATGGAGCGCTTGGGCATGGCGTACCAACGCAGCGCGGAATGCGACGTGCCCTTGCTCGGCGAGCGGCGCGTGGAGCATTGCATGCGCTTGTCGCGCGACGCATGGGCGGCTGCTTGCTAAGGCGAGTGGCGGAGCCTCGTGTGATTCGATGTAAATAAACAAGGTGACGCGTGCGTACAACTTGCCCGCGCAGCGCGTGATTCATACGGTCGGCCCCATTGCGGGAGGGCGGCCGAGCGACCGGCACCGCGACGAGCTTGCCCGGTGCTATACGGCCTGCCTGGATGCGGCGGCAGGCGAGGGACTCGGCAGCATTGCATTCTGTTGCATCAGCACGGGCGTGTTCGGTTTCCCGCGCGATGAAGCGGCGCAAATCGCCGTGCGAACCGTTCGCGCGTGGCTTGGCGCGCATCCAAGTGCTTGCCTGCGCGTCATCTTCAACGTGTTCCTCGACGAGGACGCCGCGATCTACCGGCACCTGCTCAGCGCGTAGCAGATTTGAGCCTGCCAGTTTCTCACTGGAATTCCCGGTCAATCTCTCGGCAAGGTCCTAAGCGCTGTTACCAAGCAGGGGGCTGATCGAGAGGATTCTCTCTGCAACCTCTTCTGGCGTGAGCGCGGTGGTATCGATAAGCGTGCTGTCTAGGGTAGGGTAAAGCGGCAGGCGCGCAACGCTTCGTGCAATAACGTCGTCTGTGCGCTTGCCAGCGGAAACGTCGCGTGCCAGCCGTTCGCGCAACGCCGCTTCCGAGCAGGTGAGCGATATGTTCACGACACGGCAGCCGGTTTCCGCAAGAGGAAGGTTCGCGCGTATCGCATCGATGATCGCCTGCTCGTGCATCACCCAACAGAACACAACGTTCTCATAGGCGCTGCAACGCAAAAAGTTGCCGAGCACGTGGCAGATATTGTCGAGCACCATCGTGCGCGTTTCGTCCGTCACGATGAAGGGGTCTGCGCTCCAGCACCAATCGCCATCGAGCATCACGGCGGCGGGGAGTGCATCGCGCAGGTGCTGGGCGACCGTCGATTTGCCCACCCCCATGGTGCCGCCGATGAGATACAAGGTCTTCATGTGCTTCCTCCCGAGCGGAGCCTTCGCAGATTGCGGCATGCCGCTTCTGCTATAAGCTTGCCATATCTTACGTGTGAGGAGGCGCCCATGACGAGCCTTACCAAGAAAGAGCTGCTCGCGCAGTCCCTAGCTCGGCACCATGTGCTGCAGCGCGCCACCCGGCTCCAGGTCGTGTCGGACCTCTGCGGCCTACAGGCCCAGTTTGCCACCGGTCCGCGCGAGGCGCTGCGCATTCGGGCGCGAGACTACACCGAGGGCGGCTGGGGCCGGGGGCTTGTCAAGATCTGGTCGCATCGCGGCACCATCCATGTGGTGCCGGCGAGCGAGCTTGGCCTGCATCTCTCGGCGCGCGGCAATACGGGCTCGCTTACCGAGGCATGGCATGGCTGGGGTATCCCGCTGAGCGAGGTCGAACGCTGGGCCGATGTTATCCGCGAGCGAGCTGCTGCAGGCATGGGCGAACGCGAGGAGCTCAAGCGGGCCTGCGTGGCTGCCGGTATGGCCCCGGAGCTCGTGCCGCGCATCTTCAACGGATGGGGCGGCTTGCTTAAGGAGATGTGCGACCGCGGCATGCTCGTGTACGAGGCGGGCACGTCCAAGCGCTTCACGCTCCCTCCCGAGGAGCCCGTATGGATGCCCCGAGACGAGGCGCGAGCGATGTTCGTCCGTCGATACTTCGAGCATTTCGGCCCGGCGACCATAGCGGACTGCGCGGCGTTTCTTGGGTATCCATCGAGCGAGGTATTGGGGCTCGTGCGCCGCGCCGGGTTGTCGCTGCGCAGGGTGACATGCGACGGCGTCGAGCTCTTCTATCTTGGAGACCTCGATCCCGAGGCGCGCATGCCCGGATGCGTGTACTTGGCGGGCTTTGACCAGCTCGTGCTGGGATACCGCAACCGATCCCGGTTTGCTCGCACCGAGGACCTGCCCCACATCACCAACAGGGCGGGCATCGTCTTTCCCATCGTGCTCTATCGCGGCCGCGCCTGCGCGCGCTGGAAGCTTGTGGGCAAGCGCCTGTCCATCACGGAATTCCGCCCGCTTTCTCAAACGGCGCGCGATGCAATCGCTGCGCGTGGGCGCAGGCTTTTTGCGGGAAGGCACATCGTGGTGGGCTTTCAAACCGAGGCGGACCTTCCCGCGCCAAAGCCCTTCAACCTCGAAACGCTGCCCAGTGCGCTTCGCGGTTCATCTGAGGGCTAACGGCCGCGGCGCTTTCGGATGCGCTGGGTAAGCTTTATCGGCTGGATGATAGTTCTCGACCGGCTTGCATTCTTCCGGATGCGTTGAATAGGCGGCGCTCATTCGGAGTGCCGATCTATCCATCAAGGTAGACTGATGGCGACAAGGGAGGCGTATATGCAGTTCAAGACGGTGTGCCCGTCGCCGCTGGGCGACATGCTCTTGGCAAGCGACGGCGTGGCGCTCACGGGTTTGTGGTTCGTGGGGCAGGCGTATTGCGGTGCGGGTTTGCCAGCCGATGCGGCGGATGCTCCAGAGTTGCCGGTTTTCGAATTCGCGCAAGCATGGCTCGAGTCATATTTTGCAGGTGAACTGCCGAAGGTGTGCGCGGGTGCGCCTGCTGGCCCGGGGCCGAGGCCGCCGGCTGGCGAGTTGCTTCGGCTTGAACTTCTTGGTACGCCGTTCCAACGAATGGTCTGGGAGGCATTGCAGCTCATCCCGTATGGCGAGACGACAACGTACGGCAAGCTTGCCCAGAGCATCAAAGAGCGTCGCGGCGCGCCAACTTCTGCCCGCGCGGTTGGCGCGGCGGTGGGCAGGAATCCTGTCTCGCTTATCGTGCCGTGCCATCGCGTGACGGGGGCGGATGGCTCGCTCACAGGATATGCCGGCGGCCTCTGGCGCAAGCGGGCGCTGCTTGCGCTCGAGCGCCAGGGCATAACCGTTGGGGAGGAGCAGCGCCCGTCGAGTGAGCTCGTCTCCCGGTTGCTCGACATATGGGAAGGATCTGTCCGTGCGACGCACGCCTTTCTGGCCGAGGCGGACATTCAGCGCTTGCGTGGCATGGTTCCGCAGGCCATAGCGGAGGTTCCTCATCTGCTTGTGGCGCGCCGGGGCGGTGCGCCGGTGGGATTTGCCGGAACCGACGGCGCGTTTCTCGAGATGCTCTTCGTTGCGGACGATGCACGGGGTTCGGGCGTCGGTCGGCTGCTGCTTGAGCGCGCAACAGAGCTTCTCGGCGTTACTGAGCTCTCGGTCAACGAGCATAATCCGCAGGCCATAGGGTTTTACGAGCATATGGGCTTCGTGACTTATCGAAGAACGGATACCGACACGCAAGGCGATCCGTTTCCGCTGCTTTACATGAAGCGGGCGGATGCGTGAGGCTTGTGAGGCGTGAGAGGCTGGGGCGTCGTATCGCCGTGAAGCTGGGATGGCACACACGAGACGCGTGAGTCGGCCGGGCGCGTGGGCCATGGCGGCGCACGCGAGGCGCTCGACCAACGGGGCGCTTTGTTCGTGGTTGAGTGCAAGCGGTGTATAGTCTGCACACCTTCGGGAAAAAGCGCTGCTAAGATACGAACGCAAAGGGAGTTTCCGTGCAGACCAAAGGCATGCCCGAGGGCAACGAGGCAACGAATCCGCAAACAAGAAAAGGGCGTCACTCGCAGCCGAAGCGAGAGAAAGCAAAGGGGATCTCTCAAATGATTGCTGGCGCTGCAGTGGCAGCTATTGGTATCCCGTTGTGCGTACTGCCTGGTCCCGGCGTGGCGGTCATTGCTTGCGGGGTGGCGCTGGCGAGCAAGGGGCAGCGCACCTATTCAGGCCGCAAGCCGACCAAGGTGGAGCGCAAGCTTGATGTTGCTGCAGAAAAGCTTGGCAGCGCCGCCAAAAAAGAGGCGGGAAAAATCGCGAAGACAGCGGCGCGGGAAGCGCCCGTAGTGGCAGAAAAGGCGGCCCGAGCTGCGGGCAAAGGAATTGCGGCGGCAGCTACGGCAGGAGGCAAGCTTGCGGCTGCCGGCGGCAAGGCGGTCGGAGATGCGGTCGCGCGCAAGCGTCGCGAACGGGATGCAGGAGCTTCGGCCGGCGGCAAAGCGCCAAAGAACGCATAGGGCATGGTTGTGCGAAGTTTTGCTGTCACAATGCGCACGATAGGTCAAAAGAACGCGCTGTGATTCTCGCCCCTTCGCATGGGAAGACGCTGGAAATCAACGATGCGTTGCGGCAAAGCCAATGTTTTTTCTCGATGCTCGGGCTCTTTCTGGCAGTTATTTCAGATATGCGCGATTGACGGGCGTGCGAAGTGGCGCTAAGGCGCAAGAATGGACCAAGCTGTCAGTTTCGAGTGCCGCTTTCCTGCGGTTTTATCATCGTTCTGTGGGTGTCTCGGTGTTTTAGAGCGACAGCTACGCAAGTCAATCGCGCATATCTGAAATAACTGCCAGAAAAATGGGGCCTGCTGCGAAAAAGCGCATCAGGGCGACGCAATACGTCCTCGTGATGTACGTCCTAGCAATGGCAGCGTCTCGCCGGCATAGCTTCCTACACGAGCCGCTTGCCACTGTCCCAGGCCTGGCCAACCTTCTCGCCCAGGGCGTAATATCCGCTCTGGAACTGGTCAAAGGCGAATGCGCCGAGTTTTGCGGGGTCGACTTTACCCTCTTCGTCGAGCACTGCCTCGTCGGCCAGCACATTTTCGATTTTGCCCAGCACGCGCAGGCCGTAGGGTTGCTCCTGCATTTCGACCACGCTGCATTCGAGCGTGATGGGATACTGGTCCACCACCGGCGCGTCCACGCGGGTGCTCTTGGTGGCGGTCATGCCCGTCCGCTCGAACTTATCGGCCACTTTGTTTCCGCTCGCGATGCCAAAGTAGTCGCTTTCGTCCAGATGGGCCACGTCCGCGATGCTCAGCGTGAATGCACCGCGCTGCTCGATGTTCTTGGTGGTCTTGTGCCCGCGGCTGATGTTGAGCGCCACCATGTCGCGCGCGCAGATACCGCCCCACGCCATGTTCATGACGTCGACGCTGTCGTCGTCATTGTAGGTGGCGATCATAAGCACCGGCATAGGGTAAATCGCAGGCTGTACGCCCAGGTCCTTCTTCATGGTTCCTCCGTTCACTAGGGATTGGCGGCGGCGTAACTGCCGCTGCTTCTGTGATACGCTTGAACACAAATCAAAGCAAGTACCGAAACTTATGACAGGTACTTACCATTTGGATAGTAAAGGGCGGGATATGGAGAAGTGCGTAGAAGAGAGAGCGTGCCGCGATGCATGGGCGTGTATTGAGGACGCGGACTTCGAGCAGACGGGCTTCTCGTATACGCTCTCCCTCATCCATGGCAAGTACAAGATGGTGATCCTGTATTGCCTGATGGAATTCCAGCCGGTGCGCTTCAACGAGCTGCGTCGTTACCTCAAGACGGTTTCGGACAAAACGCTCAGCCGCGCGCTCAAGGAACTCGAAGCCGACGGCCTGGTGTGGCGCGAGGCGTACCCGCAGATTCCGCCCAAGGTCGAGTACGGCCTTACCGAGCGCGGGGCGTCGCTCATGGAGGTACTCGATGCCATGTGCACCTGGGGCAGCAAGCACCGGGACTGGAAGAAGGCCGAGCCGTCTCATATGGAGGCCTCCTAGGCGCTATGCGGTCAGGCGGGCCGTCAGGCGCCGCGCCAACTCGATTTGCGCATGCGCCAAGGCGATTTGCTGGGCAAGACCCGCGCCTTTAGCGACAATAGGGGAGCAGGTAAGCTTGGGCAGGGGAGAGCCATGATTCATGACAAGCTGGCGCTATTGCGGCGTCGTTCGGGAATGAGCCAGCAGGAGGTCGCCGCAACCATCGGGGTAACGCGGCAGACGGTAAGTAATTGGGAACTCGGTCAGGGGTCTCCAGCGCTCGACAAGGCTGCTGAGCTTGCGCGGCTCTACGGCGTGACGCTCGATGACCTCGTGTCCGACGAGGTCGATGTCGTGAGTACGGGGGCGCATGATGCCCCGCGCGACCTGCACGTGCTTAGGGGCCTCATGGGGCGGGCTGCGACGCTGGAACTTGTTGATGGGGTGCAGCAAGATGTAGAGCTGCTCGATGTGAGCTCGGCGTGGCTGCGCGTGTCCTGCATGGTCAAGCGCGCGCGGTTCGGTTCGCCGCGCGTGGAAAGCGAGCGCGTGATTCGCCTCATCGACCTCAACGACGTGTGCTCGATAGCGATCGAGGAGCTTCCTGCCGGCGGCTCGCGCGCGCCGCATGGACCCGCAAGGGAGGCGTAGCGCATGGATAGCTTCATTTCCTTTGGCTATACGATGGCGATTCTCATCTTTGGCTTTGTCATTTACCTCGTGCTCTCGATGCCCACGAAGCGCGACCTCCGCAAGGCGACGCGCCCCGATGCCGAGGCGCGCAGGTCCGCGGGGCTCGCGGCGGAGCTGCGTGCGCGCAAAGGCGCCCGCTGCCGGCTTTTGCTTGGCGAAGTGCACTTCGTTGCGAACAGCTCGCAGATCGAGGGCGTGGTAGAAGATGTCGATGATGAATGGGTGCTGGTGAGAACGATGGGCTCCGGGCAGGGCGCGCGGTTGGTTGCCGTGCGCCTCGAGCGCATAGCGGGGATCGAGGAATAAGAGCGGGCCACGCCGCAGACGGTGCGGTATGCTGAATTGCCAAGGCGAAAGGGGGAGAAATGGACGAGCGAGATAGCTTTCGGCGACCATCGCAGTGTGGTTGCGATGGCGCGCAGGCGTTTGCAGAGCGGAATGCCCATGCGTCTGCGCCGGCGGATCCCGCGGATGCTGCCCTGTCGCTCGTTCGCATCTTGGTGCTCCCCGGTGCCGATGAGGATGCTGCCGAGCGTTTGGGCACTACAATCGGCGCGGTGCCGCTCCGCGATGAGTGTGTTCTCGACCCGTCCGATCTCGTCGTTCGCTTTGATGCGGATGGCGCGTCCCTGCAGCGTGGTGGGCTGAGCATGCGCGCGGATCTGGCCGCGATGCTTCCGCGCCTCAAGGCCGGGCGGCTCAATCGCGAACTGCTGGTTCGTGCCGCGCGCATCAAGGGCGCTCAGGTGGGCGAGGGTCCCCTGCGTGCTGTCGACGCGACGGCGGGCTTGGGCGAAGATGCGCTGTTGCTCGCTGCTGCCGGCTTCGAGGTGATGCTTTTCGAGCGTGACCCGATCATCGCCGCGCTCCTGGCCGATAGTCTGCGCCGCGCGCGGGAGCATCCGCAGCTTGCCGATGCCGCGTCACGCATGCATCTCGCGGGCGCCGACAGCGTCGAAGCCATGCCGGCGATCGATCCGGCACCCGATGTGGTCTATCTCGACCCTATGTTTCCCGAACGGAGAAAGAGCGCGGCAGTAAAGAAGAAATTCCAGCTCATCCACTACCTCGAGCATCCGTGCGACGACCAGGAGGCGCTCATGCGCGCAGCTTTGGCGGCTCATCCGCGCAAGGTGGTCGTCAAGCGCCCGGTCAAGGGACCGCATCTCGCCGGCGTCAAGCCGAGTTATTCCCTTGCAGGCAAGAGCGTTCGCTACGACTGTATCGTGCCTGTCCAATGAGATAGGGAGGAGTGGGCGCCGGGGATAGCGTGATGGATCCCGGTTTCCGCGCTTAATTCAAAAAGTAAACTTATGGAAACTTATTGCAGAGGAGCATCGTAGTGTCATAAGCATTGGTCGGAAAGTTAAATATAGATAACTTATTGCCTGAAACGATGCGCCACGGGAGGCAGCATGATGAAGCAGGTTACAGATGAGGAGCTTGAGGACTCGGTCGTGCGCATGTGCGCGCCGACGCTGCTTGGCGTGAAACCGGCGAACATGTTTACCTTCTCGGGGCGCTTTTCGGACGATGAGGTGCAGGCCCCGTCGGCCAATGCTTTTGAGGATGCTCGCGTCTGGTGTCGCGCTGCGGGTTGCGAGGAGCCATTCAACCAGGCATGTGCCGACGGCTGTGCGGGGTCTTGGAGCCAGCCACGTGCAGCCGATGGCGAGCATGGCTACGTCGATCAACCTTGTCCCTGCACGATAACCGAGCAGCGGCGGGAAGAGCTTGGCCTTCTTGTGAGTGGGCTCGATAGGGAGCTGGGCCCATATGGCGTACGCGTGCGCGTGATCGCTTGGCGGGCGTTTGGCGCCATCGTGCTTGCATATCGTCCGAATTTGCTCGTTTCGCATCTGCGCGATGCGCGTACAGCTGCGGTGCTGGCGAGCCTAGGATATCCCGTTCTCAACAGTGCATTAACTGCTGGGATGCGAGAAACCTTCCTCGACGCGCTGCTCGCGCATCTTGCGCGAAGGTTTGCTGCGGAAAAGCTCCCCCATGAGATCGGCTTCTTCTTGGGCTATCCCTACGAGGATGTTGAGGGGTTCGTGCGACATCGGGGCCGTAAGTTCCGATTTTGCGGATGCTGGAAGGTCTACGGCGACCCTCGGGCGGCAGTGAAGTTGTTTGCGCGCTACCGAAGATGTACGCGACGGTGCGTACGGCTGCGACGAAGTGGAAGCACAGCGGTAGACATCGCAGCCGGTTGTCGTTATCGGGGGCGTGGAGGGGCTTAGCTCAATGCGACTTGGCGCGCGTGGTTAGGTTTATTGGGTCCTACGGACCTAGGGAGACGACGGGCCTATGGCCCAAAGAAGGGAAACAACATGAGTAACGTTGCGGTCGTGTTTTGGAGTGGAACGGGAAACACCGAGGCCATGGCTGACCTCGTAGCTGAGGGTGTACAATCCGCAGGCGGTAAGGCTACTGTGATTCAGGCGACAGAATTCTCGGTCGAAGAGCTCGATGCCTACGATGCTTTTGCCTTTGGCTGCCCGGCAATGGGTGCGGAGGAGCTTGAAAGCGAGGAATTCGAGCCCATGTGGGATGCAGTCGAACCGGCGCTGCCCGGCAGAAAGGTGGCGTTGTTCGGTAGCTACGATTGGGCCGAGGGTGAATGGATGGACCTTTGGCGTGAGCGCGCGGAGGCGGCGGGCATCATCGTGAGCGAGACGGTCATTGCCAAGGACTATCCCGACGAGGAGGCATCCGACGCGTGCCGCGCCCTCGGCGCCGCCCTCGTTTAGCGCGGCAGACTAACATGGCGAAGGGGTGCCGGGACCGTTTTAGCCTGAGCTGGGGTGCCGGGGCCGTTTCGGCCGGGGCAAGGGGTGCCGGAGCCGTTTCGGCCGGCGGTCTTGTTGCGCGGCGTGGTACTCTAGCACCGGGTACTCGATTACCGCCCGAAGCCGCCGTTCCGAATGCGAGGGTTCATGGCCACCTTGTTCATCGATGCTGATGCCTGCCCGGTCACGCGCGATGCCCTTGCGCTGGCACGAAAGGCGCACGTGCCCGTGGTCGTCGCGGGAAACACCACGCAGAATCTTGAACGGCACGTGCGCCCCGACGACCCGCGCTCGCCGATGGAGGCCAACAGGGGCTTCTGGGTGGAGACGCTTGCCGTTGGCGTGGGAGCCGACGCGGCGGATTTTGCCATCGCGGAGCGCCTGGAGCCGGGTGACATCGTGGTCACGCAGGACATTGGCTTGGCGAGCATGGCGCTTGGGCGCGGCGCGGCGGCAATCGGCGTGCGCGGACACGTTTACCGCAAAGAGGCCATCGACATGCAGCTGTTTATTCGGCACGAGGAAAAGAAAGTGCGACGCGCAGGGGGCCGCACCAAGGGACCCGCGGCTTTCACCGATGAGGATCGCGAGCGCTTCCGCGACAACCTGCGCAGGCTGCTGCAGGTAGACGGCGGCGTTGAATGAGACAGGTGTGCCAGGTTAAGTTGTCTCCAGACAGCATGAGACAGTTTAACCCGGCACATCTGTCTCCAAGCGGCGGCGCGATGGATACGCCCGCTGCCGCCCGCGTGATTCGTGAGGCGTTCGAGATGGGCTACACGTTCTTCGATACGGCGGAGTGCTACGTGGGTGAGAACGCGGCGGGCGAGACGCTTTACAATGAGGACGCGGCGGGGAGGCGCTGCGCCCCGTGCACGATCAGGTGGTTATCGCGACCAAGTTCGGCGTGTACCACAACCCGGACAAGACGCTATCCGTTGACTCGCGGCCCGAGACGATCCGCCGCGCCATCGACGGCAGCCTGAGCCGTTTGGGCATCGATTGCATCGATCTCTACTACCAGCATCGCACCGACCCCAACGTGGAGCCTGAGGAAGTGGCCGGCGTCATGGCCGAGCTCATGCAGGCAGGCAAGATCCGCGCATGGGGCATCTCGGAGGCGGACGAGGATTACTTGCGGCGAGCGGATGCGGTATGCCCCGTGGCTGCCGTCCAGAACCGCTACTCCATGCTCGCGCGCTGGCACGAGCCGCTCTTTCCCGTGCTCGAGGAGCTCAATGTGGCGCTCGTGGCGTTCAGCCCCATGGCGAACGGCTTTTTAACCGGCGCGTATAGTCCGAAGACGAAGTTCGAGGGCGCGCAGGACTATCGTGATGGCATGCCTCAGTACACGCCCGAGGGGTACGAGAAGGACCGCGCGGCGCTCGGGCTTCTCGGCGATCTTGTGCGCGAAAAGAATGCGACGATGGCTCAGATCTCGCTCGCGTGGATGCTCTGCAAGAAGCCGTGGATCATCCCCATTCCGGGCACCCGCAAGCCCGAGCGCCTGCAGGAGAACCTTGGAGCCGCCCAGGTGACGCTTACGGCCGAGGAGGTCGCGCGCATCGATGCGGCGCTCGATGGCATGGACCTTGCCGTTTTCGGTGGCCACGCACGGGCATAGGGTCCGGCGCGTGTGCAGGCGCGGCATAGGGTTCGTCGGCCTCGTGCACGGCGCCTGCGACATCATCTTGACTTGGAGCCGGCTTCAAGGGCTACGATGTCCTCGGCAACTAGCAGTTGAGTGAAAGGGGCTCCAATGGATTTCGATCTTGAGCAGCAGGCACGTGAGAGTCTCGGGGCGTCGAGCGCATTCCCGCTGGGCGAGTCCAACACTGCATTCGCGCAGTACTTCATCGGCAACAGTTTCCTCGCGCCGCTCGCCGGCGGTGTGGCCAATGTGACCTTCGAGCCCGGTTGCCGCAACAACTGGCACGTGCATCACGGTGAGCGCCAGGTGCTCGTCTGCACCGGCGGGCGCGGTTGGTACCAGGAATGGGGCCAGCCCGCGCAAGAGCTTCATGCGGGCGACGTCGTGGACATTCAGCCCGAGGTGAAACACTGGCACGGCGCCGCCAAGGATTCTTGGTTCACGCACATTGCCATCGCCATGCCGGTCAAGGGGTGCGACGAGCAGTCTAATGAATGGCTCGAGCCCGTCGATGACGAGCAATACGGCAAGCTCGCCTAGCACGAAGCGGATATACCGAACGGTCAAAATGGGACGGGTCCATTTTGACGCAAGAGAGTGCCTCCCATCTGACCGTTCGTTGAAGCAGGGAATAGGAGACATATATGGCACAGTCAGATGCTGCCGCGGCCTACCTTGAGCGCATGAATCCCGGCGCCACGGGCTCGCTCGCGACCACCGATTCGGAGTTCGCCGAGCGATTCAATACGTTCGCCTTTGACGAGGTGGTCAACGAGGAGGCGGCTAAGCTGCCCGATCGCGAGCGCTTCCTCGCCATTCTCGCCGTACTCATGGGTTGCCAGGGCGTCGATGAGTTCCGAGTCATGGTGGCGGGTGCTCTCAACTTCGGCGTGACGCCCGTCGAGGTCAAGGAAGTCGTCTACCAGGGCACGGCGTACCTCGGCATCGGCCGCACCCTCCCGTTCATCCACGCGGTGAATGAAGTGCTCGAGGAGCGCGGCATCGAGTTGCCCCTTGAGGGCCAGGCAACCACCACGTTCGAGACGCGCCTCACCGCGGGAAACCAGGTGCAGATCGATTACTTCGGCGAGGGCATGCGCGAGACCTGGCTGCATGGTCCCGCTGAGCGCGCTCATATCAACAAGTGGCTCGCCGACAACTGCTTCGGTGACTACTACACGCGCAACGGCCTTTCCGATCGCGACCGCAAGATGATCACCTTCTGCTTCATCGCGGCGCAGGGCGGCTGCGAGCCTCAGCTCACGAGCCATGCCATGGGTAATATGAACCTCGGCAACGACAAGGATTTCCTCTACCGCGTGGTTTCGCAATGCGTTCCCTATATCGGCTATCCGCGCAGCCTGAACGCACTTGCTTGCGTGGACAAGGCAGCCGAGCAGCTCAGCGCATAGCGATGAATCGTAGACACCGGGTGTCTACGATTCATGACGCGTGAATACCGGGTGTCTACGATTCACGGGCATTCTGGACGCGCCGCTCGTTTCTGGGCGAGATTCGGACACTGAAGGCGTTGCCGGGCGACTTTCGTACGCTCGGAGCGTTCTGAGCGTCCAGATCTTGCCCGAGAACGAGCGGTGCGTCCGTTTTTCGCCCGACAACCCCGGCGCGCCGGGGCGGTTGCGCGCTGGGAGCCATCGCACGCTGAGAGCCGCCGTATGCGAACGCCGTCGTGCCTCGCAAGCCGCCGCACGCCGGGGTCCGCCGCGGCCAAATGCCCCCGCTGCGGATGCTTAACATACCGCCGCCATTTGTTAGCAATTTGTAAACTCGTCGTTTACGCTGGGTAATGCTTCATAAGACTCATGTAATAACTGGCCGACGAGCACTTCTGCCAAGAATCGAACGCGTATGGTGCATTGCAGACGAGCGCAGGCGTCTGTCGATTTTGCCTGCGACCATCGTGCGTATTAGATTCTGGAAGGAGAATCGTTCATGTTCGATTATTCGTGCTCTCGTCGTCAGTTCCTCGGTTTCGCCGGTGGTATCGCCGCCGTCGCGGGCCTCGGCCTTGCCGGCTGCAGCGGCCAGACCACTACTGCCGGTTCCACCGGTAGCGCCGCGGGCGCCAGCCTCTCCGGCACCATCAACTGCGGTGGCGCCACGTCGTTCCAGCCGCTCGTTGAGGCCGTGGCTGGCGATTTCCAGGATGCCAACCCCGATGTGGTCATCGCCATCTCCGGCGGCGGCTCGGGCGACGGCATCTCCGGCATCGTGGACGGCTCCCTCCAGATTGGCCGCTCCGACGTGTTCGCTGAGGAGAAGGTCGATGACGAGTCCCAGCTCGAGGGCCTCGTTGACAACCAGGTGTGCATCGTGGGCATGGGCCCGATCGTGAACGCCAACGTTGACATCGACGACATCACCACCGAGCAGCTCGCTGGCATCTTCACCGGCCAGATTACCGACTGGTCCGAGGTGGGCGGCACTGCCGGCACCATCAACGTCATCAACCGCGAGGCCGGCTCCGGCACCCGTGCCACCTTCGAGGCCGCCGTGCTCCAGGGTGCCGAGGTCCCCGCGGACTTCACCCCGGTTGCCGAGGTTGACTCTTCGGGTACCGTCGTTGAGCAGGTTGCTGCCACCGAGGGCTCCATCTCCTACGTTGCCTTCAACTACTACGAGACCAACGAGGGCATCAAGGCGCTCAGCGTCGACGGCGTGGAGCCCACGCAGGAGAACGTCGAGAGCGGTGACTTCAACATCTGGGCCTACGAGCACATGTACACCCGTTCCGACGAGGACGAGGCCACGGCTGCCGTCACCCAGGCGTTCATCGACTACATCATGTCCGAGGACGTCCAGAGCACGACCGTCATCGAGCAGGGCTTCATCCCTGTGAGCAACATGAAGGTCAAGAAGGACGTCGACGGCAACGTCACTCCTGTCGAGTAGCGCGCCCGCAAAAGCGGTGCAGTGGTAGTACGACGGGGTACCTCTCGTTCGCGCGGGGTGCCCCGTTTTCTTTGGATTAGTCTGTGGAGAAAGGCGTCACATGGCTAAGGTTATGCCAAAACGCCGTCTGGAGAACATCGGGCTCACCATCACGGGTGCGTGCGTGGCCCTCGTGGCCCTCGTGGTGATCACCTTGATCTTCATGGTCGCCCAGCAGGGTCTGACCACGTTTTTCGTAGACGGCTTCGATCCCATCGCGTTCCTCACGGGAACGCACTGGATTCCCGAGCAGGATATGTACGGAGCGCTCCCCATGATCGTGGGTTCGTTCTCGGTCACCCTGCTCTCTACGATCATCGCTCTGCCCATCGCGCTTGGCTCGGCCATGTTCGTGGTGGAGATTGCGCCCGGTTTCGGCCGTCGCGTGTTCCAGCCGCTCGTCGAGCTGCTCGTGGGCATTCCTTCGGTCGTCTACGGCGTGCTCGGCCTTTATGTGGTGAACAGCGCCATGCGCATGATCTTCGGTGCTTCCGCGGGCACCGGCGCGGGCATCCTTTCCGGTGCCATCGTGCTGGCGGTCATGATCTTGCCCACGGTGACGACGCTCTCCATCGACGCGCTCGCCGCGGTGCCCAACGAGTACCGTGAGGGTTCCTACGCGCTTGGTTGCACCCGCTGGCAGACCATCTGGCACGTGGTGCTCAAGAGCGCTATGCCCTCGCTCATGACGGCGGTCATCTTGGGCATGACCCGCGCGTTCGGCGAGACCCTCGCCGTTCAGATGGTCATCGGCGGCGTTGAGCGCAACATGCCCACGGGGCTCCTCTCGCCGGCCTCAACCCTCACGGCCACCCTCACCTCCGGTCTTAACAACGCGGTGAGCGGCACCGAGTTCTACCATGCGCTGTGGTCGCTCGGCCTGATCCTGCTCGCCATGTCGCTCGTGTTCATCCTCATCATTCACCTCATCGGTCATAAGGGGGCGAAGCAGAATGGCTAACCAGGCAAACGCTCCGGCTGCAACTCACGCGCAGCAGCGCGACCTTTCTGCCCATGTGGCTCGCATCGGCAAGCAGGATAAGATTGCAACCGGCATCCTGACGGCGATCGTTGGATTCGTCCTACTGCTCCTTGCCGCCATCATCGTCTACATCCTTGCGCGAGGCGGTGGCATCGCGCTCACACCCGGATTCCTCACCAACCCCTCCACCGACGAGGCGGTGTCGGGCATTCTGTACCAGCTGTTCGATTCGTTCTACATGCTGCTCATCACCCTGCTCATCTCGGTGCCCATCTCGCTTGGCGGCGCTATCTTCCTAGTGGAGTATGCGCCCGATAACTGGATTACCTCCGCGGCATCCACGGCCATCGAGACGCTTTCCAGCCTGCCCTCCATCGTCGTGGGCATGTTCGGCTCGCTTTTCTTCGTTGTGGTGATGGGCTGGGGCATCTCGATCATCTCGGGTGCTGTGGCGCTCACGATGTTCAACATCCCCATCCTGGTTCGCACCATCCAGCAGGCGCTCGAAGACGTGCCGCGCAGCCAGCGCGACGCCGCGCTCGCCATGGGGCTCACCCGCTGGGAGACTACCGTGAACGTGCTGCTCCCCGCTGCCATGCCCGCTATCGTGACCGGCATCGTCATCTCTGCGGGCCGCGTGTTCGGCGAAGCCGCCGCGCTCATCTTCACCTCTGGCTCCGCGCCCTCGCGTCTCAACTTCGCGAGCACGAACTTCATGAGCCCGACCAACCCGTTCAACATCTTCCGTCCCGCCTGCACGCTCGCCGTCTACATCTGGCGCCTCACCTCCGAGCCCACGCCGGGTTCGACCGAGATCGTGTGGGGCACGGCCACCGTGCTGCTCGTGTGCGTGCTGCTCTTCAATGTGCTCGCGCGCGTGCTGGGCAAGTTCCTCGCGAGGAGGCTGACCGCCGAATGAGTGACACCAACGCGCAGGCCGCGCTTCTCTCTACCAAGGACGTGACCGTTACCTACGACCTCACGCACGAGGCGCTCCACAAGACGAGCCTCGAGTTCCGCGCGGGCGAGGTCACGGCCCTCATCGGCCCCTCCGGCTGCGGCAAGTCCACCTTCCTGCGCTGCCTGAACCTGATGAACCGTGAGATTCCGCGCTGCAAGGTTGGCGGAGAGATCTTCTACCACGACCACAACATCAATACCAAGACCGAGAACCTCTTTGAGCTGCGCAAGTCCATCGGCATGGTGTTCCAGCAGCCCACGCCGTTCCGCAAGTCCATTCGCGAGAACATCCTGTTCGCTCCCAAGAAGCACGGCCGCTTGCACGGCAAGGACGAGGAGGACGAGCTCGTTGAGACGTCGCTTCGCCAGGCGGCGCTCTGGGACGAGGTCAAGGACAAGCTGAAGCAGTCTGCCCACGCCCTTTCCGGTGGCCAGCAGCAGCGCCTGTGCATCGCCCGCACGCTTGCCATGAAGCCGGATGTAGTGCTCTATGACGAGCCGTGCTCGGCGCTCGACCCCATCTCGACCTACACGATCGAGGAGACCATCCGCTCGCTCTGCGACACGGGGCTCTGCCAGATCATCGTGACGCACAACATGGAGCAGGCGGGCCGCGTGAGCGACCGCACCGCCTTCTTCTACGTGGGCGATATGGTGGAAACGGGCACCACCCAGCAGATTTTCTCGGCACCCAAAGACCAGCGTCTTGCCGATTACCTGACGGGTAGGTTCGGCTGATGGAGAAGACTATGGATAGAGAGTTCAACGAGGATATCCACCGCAGCGTGGAGGGCGTGGAGAGCACGCTCTCCATCCGCGACTTCAACCTGTGGTACGGCGATTTCCAGGCGTTGAAGAGCATCACGCTCGAGATTCCCAAGAACCGCGCGACCGCCTTCATCGGACCTTCGGGATGCGGAAAGTCCACGCTGCTGCGCACGTTCAATCGCATGTGCGACTTCGTGGAGACGGTCAAGACCGAGGGAACGATCGAGTTCGACGGGCAGGACATCTTCAAGATGGACGCCAACGCGCTCCGCGTGTACGTGGGCATGGTGTTCCAGCACCCCAACCCGTTCCCCATGAGCATTCGTGAAAACGTGCTCTACGGTGTGAAGCGCATGGGCCGCATGAGCCGTTCGGAGGAGGACGAGATCTTGGAGCGCTGCCTCACGCGTGCGGCGCTCTGGGACGAGGTCAAGGATAAGCTTGGCCAGAGCGGCCTTGGGCTTTCCGGCGGCCAGCAGCAGCGCCTGTGCATCGCCCGCGCGCTTGCCACCGACCCTTCGGTGCTCCTCATGGACGAGCCCACATCGGCGCTCGACCCCATCTCGACCTCGATGGTCGAGGAGCTCATGATGCAGCTCTCCGAGGACCATACCGTAGTGGTCGTGACGCACAACATGCAGCAGGCGGCGCGCGTTGCCGATAAAACCTGCTTCTTCTACCTGGGAGAACTCGTTGAGGCAGCGCCCACCAAGGAGCTCTTCTCCAACCCTAAGGAGAAGCTCACCAACGACTATCTGACGGGAAGGTTCAGCTAATGATTACTCGTTCCGAATTTCGTCATCAGCTTGAAGAGATCGACGAGACGCTCGGTCGCTTCAGCGAGAAGACGGCAAAGGATATTCGCGCGCTCTCCTTGGCGCTTGCCGGTGACGCCGACACGATTGACGAGGTGCTTGGCGGTGCCAAGTCCGAGCGTCGTCTGCGCACCGCCATCGAGGATGGCTGCCTGGACATCATGCTGCTCCAGCAGCCGATCGCTGGAGACCTGCGCTTTGTGAGCGGCTCGTTCCGCCTGGTCTCTGATCTCACTCACATTGACGAGATGAGCCGCGACGTGGCATATCTGGCCAAGAGCCTGCCTGCCGAGGTTTCCGCCAAGCTCAAGGAGCACCTCGACTTCGCCGCCGACCGCGTGGCGACGATGGTCGAGGAGGCCGTTGAGGCGTTCCGTACCACCGACGTGGACAAGGCCCGCGGCGTCTTCGCCATGGACGACGACATCGACGATGTGTACCTGGCCGCCGAGGGCGTGGTCATCGACCTCATCAAGGCGAGCGAGACCCGCGCCAAGTACCTGCCCGAGCTGCTCATGGTGGCTAAGTACTTCGAGCGCATGGGCGACGACGCCGTGCGCATCGCTGACTGGGCCGTCTTCCGCGCCACGGGCGCCCGTGAGATGACCAAGGGCGAATAGCTGCGGAGTGGTTCACAGACACCGGGTGTCTACGAACCAAGTGGGTTACAGAAAGCGGGTTTCTACGAGTCACGCATTTGCCTCCCCTTCGCGGGCCGGTAGCCGTTTGCGGTTGCCGGCCCGTTTGCTTTTGCGAAGTGGGCTCGGCGAGATGGCAGGAGTGGCTTCAGCCGGCTTCTACTATGCCGGGGGTGTCTACAGGCTCAGGCCAAGGCGCTTCTGAAGGATGAGACACGCGCCGAGCTCTGGTTCGTGGAGCGGAGCGATGAGGCGGCAGCAGCGGGGGAGGGCAGCGCCCAGCGGCCCGAGGATGGCCTCGCCCGCCTTGAACGTGCCGCCGACATAGGTGACGGGGATGCTGCCCGCCGCCTGATTATCCGGCTCATCGAAGATGCCGCGCACAATGGCCGCGACCATCTCGGCTTCTTCCGTCGCTGCGCGCTCAAGGATGCGCTGGGCGCTTGCGTCGCCCGCCGCTGCGGCTTTGCTCACCAGGGGCGCAAGGGCCGAGATGCGCGAGCGATTCGCCATGTGCTCCTGCGCGAAGGCGATGATATCGAAATCGTCGGCAAGCCCGAGCTCCTGTCGCACGAGGTTGCGCAGAGGCCCCGCCGGGTCGCGCCCGTCGCACTGGCGGGTGAACGCGCGCAGCAGCTCCTTGCCCAGCCAACCGCCGCTGCCTTCGTCTCCGAGCTCGTAGTCCCAGCCGCCGCAGCGCAGCGAGCGCTTGCCGTGTACGCCGTAGGCGATGGAGCCCGTGCCGGCGATGATCACGATGCCGTCGGCAAGGTTCAGCCCTGCGGCCCAAGCGCTTTCCACGTCGTTGACGAGCGCATAGGGGTGCGCACCGGCAACCTTGGCCACGATCTGTTCGATGCGCGCCGTCGACGTGGTTCCCTCGCCATACCCACACATACCGATGCCGATGCCGTACTGCTCGCACAAAAGCCCGGCCGCCTCGGCACGGGCGATACCCTCGGCGAGGACAGCTTCCATGCCATCGAAGCCAGCCTGTGCGTAGTGGCTCGTTGGCAACTCGAAGCGGCCGAGTTGCGTTAGCGTCTCGTCATATGTGGCGAACGCCGTCTTGGTTCCGCCTGCATCAATTCCGAGCCAGCGCATGGCACCCCTCCGGTCTTCGTGTTCTCCCGCATATGATAAAACGAACCAGGTTTGTTTTATCAATTCTGATCGGTCGTGCGGTACAGCAAACCGGCCTTATTCTATCAGTTAGGAAAACTCCAGCTCAGAGCTGCCGAAACCATGGGTTGGTTAAAATGTCCGCCAAACATGGCTTCCGTTGCCAGCGCGCGGGGATGCAGACCGGGTTGACGTGGCGCATGGCGGAGAGCGGGCCAATGCGACGCGCGGCGCCAAGCGCGGTTGGCTGTATCGCGTTGATGAAGGACTTGATGCAGCGTCCGGCTGTCACTTTGCCAAGGCAAGCAATGCTTTTAATACCCTCCCTGTTTCTCCAAAGTTAGCCAAAAATGCGCTAAGTCGGTCTTTTTTCTTTTGGTTTGTGGGCGCGCTTTCATGAGTATGCTGATACGGAGCCATGCGATAGGCTTCCTATCAGCACAGTTGCCAGATGGCACCGTCAAAACCCGAGACAAAAGACCGACTTAGCGCATTTTTGGATAAAAAATCGAAAGTAGGGGGTCTAATAATTTGCTATGCGCGCCCGATGCGGTCTCCAAGCGCCTGCGACCAGCATGGTTTCGATAGCCCGCGCGTCCGGTAAATCAAGACCGCTCGCACGACGGGTGGTTCCTTACGTCGTGAGCATCGCGCGGCACGATATTAAAAGCCGAAATACGGTGCGGCGCACCGCCAGTGCGTCGCGCAAGACGCCACGGCCTCCATCATTAACAGTGTATGAATCGAGTGGCTTGCTCGCGCTCGAGGCAGGGAGCTGGTACCATTGACCCTCGCATGCCGGGCTGCGCGGTCTACGCAGGCTCGGCAATCTGTACGCACGCCGCCCGCTCCGGCACGGGGCGGCACAGATTATAAGGAGGACTCTGTGGCAGAGACCCAGACCACTGCTGGCGCACCAACCGGCGCCGCAACCGCTACGCCCGCTGCATCCGGCGTCCAGAACCCCGAGAACATCCATTCCATGCACACCCGCACCGCCGGCGAGCTTCGCGCCGAGAACATCGGCGAGGAGGTTACCCTCACCGGATGGGTGTGGCGTCGCCGCGACCACGGCGGCCTGATCTTCTGCGACCTGCGCGATCGCACCGGCATGACGCAGTGCACGTTCGACCCCGAGCACGCTCAAGGCAGCGCGTTCCACACCGCCGAGACCATGCGTCCGGAGTGGCCCATCCTGGTGCACGGCACCGTGATCGCCCGTGATGCCGAGACGGTCAACCCCAAGCTGCCCACCGGCGAGATCGAGGTGCTTGTCGACCATATCGAGGTGCTCGGTCGCTCCAAGACCCCGCCCTTCCAGATCGAGGACGGCATCGAGACCGCCGAGGACACGCGCCTGCGCTACCGCTACCTGGACCTTCGACGTCCGGAGATGGCCGAGAAGCTCAAGCTGCGCTCGGATTTCACCTTCGCAATCCGTTCTGCGCTCCATAACCGCGCATTTACCGAGGTCGAGACCCCGGCGCTCTTCAAGTCCACTCCCGAGGGCGCGCGCGACTTCATCGTTCCCAGCCGCCTGCAGCCGGGCAGCTTCTACGCCCTGCCGCAGAGCCCGCAGCTCCTCAAGCAGCTGCTCATGGTTGGTGGCGTTGAGCGTTACTACCAGGTGGCGAAGTGCTTCCGCGACGAGGACCTGCGCGCCGATCGCCAGCCTGAGTTCACGCAGGTGGACATCGAGATGAGCTTCGTTGACCAGGATGACGTCATGGGCGCGCTCGAAGACGTGCTTGCCGACGCGTTCGCCCAGGTTGGCGTCGAGATGCCCACGCCGCTCCGCCGTATCAACTACTGGGATGCCATGGACACCTACGGCTCCGACAAGCCGGACACGCGCTTCGGCATGCATCTCGTCGACCTCACCGATGTCTTCAAGGGCTCCAAGTTCAAGGTGTTCTCCGGCGCCGCCAACACCGAGGGCCACGTAGTCAAGGCCATCAACGCCAAGGGTGCCGGCACCTGGCCGCGCGCGCAGATCGATAAGCTCGCGAAGGTTGCCGAGTCCTTCGGCGCCAAGGGCCTAGCCTGGATCGCCTTCCGCGAGGACGGCTCCATGAACTCGCCCATCGTGAAGTTCTTCAGCGATGAGGAGATGGCCGAGCTCAAGAGCCGCTGCGACGTGGAGCCCGGCGACCTCGTGATGTTCGCCGCTGGCCCGCGTCTCGCTTCCGACGAGATCCTCGGCGGCATGCGCAGCCACATGGCCGATGCGCTGGGCATCGAGCGCGAAGGGCATGATTTCCTGTGGGTCGTAGACTTCCCGCTCTTCCACTGGGACGACGACGCCAAGCGCTACGAGGCCGAGCACCAGCCCTTCACCCTGCCGCATGTGGACCAGCTCGACCTGCTCGAGACCAATCCGCTTGCCATGGGCAGCTGCACGTACGACTTCGTGATGGACGGTTTCGAGGCGGGCGGCGGCGGCATGCGCATCCACGATGCCGAGCTGCAGCTTAAGATGCTCGAGTTCATGGGCTTTACGGAAGAGCGCGCGAAGGAGCAGTTCGGCTTCCTCATGGAGGCGCTCACCTTCGGCGCGCCCCCGATGGGCGGCTTCGCGCTCGGCCTCGACCGCGTGTGCATGCTGCTTGCGGGCAGCGATTCTATCCGCGACGTGATGGCCTTCCCCAAGACGAGCTCTGGCTCCGACCTCATGTCGGGCGCACCGAGCGCGGTGTCGCTCGGCCAGCTCAAAGAGGTTTCGCTGCGCCTCATGTGATGACAAATGAGTCAAAGCGGGACAGTCCCGTTTTGACCACTTTGACAAAAAATGGGACAGTCCCATTTTGACTGCCCCGCATTAACATTGAGCATCTTTGTTACACCTTGGCCCAGCCCCGCATCCAACGGCGGCTGGGCTGCTTGGTATTGTTACTATTGAGGAACCCGATAGAAAGGCGAGGAGCATGGTCGAGTTCGCGCATGTGGTGCAGGGTCGAGCGGGTCTGCACGCCCGTCCCGTGGCCGAAATCTGCTCTTTCGCCGGTTCCTACGACGGCAAGATCACCCTTGCGTTCTCCGGGCAAACGGTCTCGGCGACCGATATCATGGGCGTCATGGGACTCGGTGCTCGTCAAGGGGATGAGCTACGCTTTTCGGTCGAGGGCCCCGACGAGCAGTCCACCGCCGACTGCCTTCGCGCCAAGCTCGAGTCTTGCCTCTAGCCACTGGTCAGGGCCGGTGTGGCCGAGCTGGCACGCTGCTATGACGGGAGCTCGAGGTCTATGAGTATGCGGCGTTCCTGAATGGCCGCCTCATCTTCTCGGAACCCGAGGTCGTGGGCGATCGGCCTGCACATGGCTCGGTCTTTACGCTTGAGGGTTCGGCAATTGTGTCGGCTGTGAAAGCGGCGGAGGATCCGGAGAAGCCGGGTATCATCGTGCGCCTATTCTGCGGAATGCATGAGGGGGATGCAACGGCAAAGCTCGTGTTCGCGGAGCCGGTGCACCGCGCATGCATCTGCGATTTGCGCGAGCGCGAAACGGAGGAACTTGCCGTGGACGGCGCTACGGTTGAGCTGCCCGTGCTCAAGCACTGCAAGTTCATCACGGTCTACGTGGAGTGATAAAACGAACCCGGTTCGTTTTATCACAAGATGCGCCAGGTGAGGCAACGCGACCGCACGCGCCGCCCCTTTCGGATGTCTTATTGGAGACGCCTCGTTCTTGGCATACAATGGGGCGGCAGGGCGTTCACCTCGTGGCAAGGAGCTGTACCATGGAATCAATCATCGAGCTCGTACCGGTGTTCAAGGAGAAGATCTGGGGCGGGCGCAAGCTCGAGACCGAGTTTGGCTACGAGATTCCCGCCGGGCCCGTGGGCGAGTGCTGGGCAATCTCTGCACACCCGGCGGGCGACGACGAGATCGCCTCGGGCGAGTACGCCGGGAGGACGCTTTCGTGGTTGTGGGACGAGCACCGCGAGCTCTTCGGCAATTGCGAAGGCGACCGGTTCCCGCTGCTCGTCAAGATCATCGATGCGAAGGACGACCTCTCTATCCAGGTGCATCCCGATGACGATTACGCCGCCGAGCATGAGAACGGCTCGCTGGGCAAGAAGGAGTGCTGGTACGTGCTCTCCGCCGAGCCGGGACAGACCATCGTTGTGGGTCAGCGCGCTCACTCGCGCGAGGAGTTCGCCCAGATGGTCGAAGAGGGGCGCTGGAGCGAGCTCTTGAACGAGATCCCCATCAAGGCGGGCGATTTCTTCCAGATCGACCCCGGCACGGTGCATGCCATCAAAGGCGGCACGGTGATTCTGGAATCTCAGCAGTCGAGCGATGTGACCTATCGCGTCTATGATTACGATCGCAAGCAGGACGATGGCACGCTGCGTCCTCTCCACATGCAGCAGGCGCTCGACGTCATCGATTTCGACTGCGCGCCGCTCACCTCGGGCGAGGTCGAGCTTTCGGGCCCCGTGACCACGCTCGAGCAGAACGAGTGCTACACTGTCGACCTCGTGCGCGTTGGCGAGGACGGGTGTCCTGCGGAGCTCGCCGTCGAGACGCCGCATCCCTTTACGTGCATCAGCGTGATCGAGGGGGAGGGTGTCGTGAACGGCCGGGAGGTCAAGAAGGGAACGCATCTGCTGGCCCTTTCCGCCTGCGATACGCTGGAGCTCTCCGGCACCATGCAGGTGGTGCTCTCCTACCTGTAGAGAGACAGTTGTGCCAGGTCAATCCGTCTCCGAGACAATCGTGCCGGGTTAATCTGTCTCATTTATCTATTCCACTCTTGTGTTTCGGCCCCGTCCGCGCCTCTGCGGGCGGGGTTTTGTTTACCGAGACGGCGAAGCAGAGAAGGAGACAGATTAACCCGGCACAACTGTCTCATGCGTGAGACAGATTAACCTGGCACAACTGTCTCATGGGAAAAGTGTACCGATAGAAACTTTTTTGTTACCAATAGCTAATTTCATCTTTCCCTCGCGTGGCTGTCGTGGTAGTTTACTTAGGTGAACTGTTGCGCACCGCATGCTGCGGCAAAGGTGCGCACGGATCGTAAGACGGAAACGATGAAACGGGTGGTTTGACATGGGACAGGGGCCGCAGATGCCGGCGATGCCGCTATCGCTGGTCCACAGCGGAGACACTGTTACGGTCGCACGCGTGCGCGGCAACGAGAACATCAAGCACCATCTCGAGAACCTCGGCTTTGTCGAGGGCTCGGAGGTGCACGTGGTGAGCTCGAGCGGCAGCAACATCATCGTGACCATCAAGGGGGCGCGGTTCGGCCTCGATGCGAAGGTCGCCGCACATGTCATGACGGCATAGGCACGCCTCTGCGTGCAGCGCCCGCTTAAGGCGGGCCTGCGCGCGGTTGAGCCTTCCGCCGTTCGGAACGTGGAAAGGGGGATGCAATGAAAACGCTCGGAGATGTGCAGGTGGGTGGTTCGTCCACCATCGTGAAGCTTCATGGCGAGGGGGCGCTCCGCCGTCATCTCATGGACCTCGGCCTCATCAAGGGCACGCCGTTCACGGTGGTCAAGGTCGCGCCGCTCGGCGATCCGATCGAGATCACGGTTCGCGGCTATGAGCTCTCGATTCGCAAGGAAGAGGCGGCGATTGTCGAGGTGCAGTAACGCGGCGATTGCCGAGGCACGTCGCGCGCCGCTCGCTCATGGTGGGCGAGGCATCGTGTCGCGTCTCGCATAGCTTCTGGTGCAGTGCACCTCTTTTTTTGAAGGTAGAGTTAGCGGATTCTAACAAATATCACTGCTCCGGTGGCATTTGTTAACCTCAGCTTATTGACATCCGAAAACGCGGTTCCCAGGAACCAAATGGTTCGCTGTAGCCCGGGTCCCAGGAACCAACCGCGAGCCATCCAGGATCCAGGCGGCGCAGAGTCCCGCGGAGTTCAGGTTTTGGGGCGCTCACCACAATCCGGTTCGGGGTGTTAGGGGCTAAGGATTGCTAGCTCGGTAACTTACCCAAGTTTCAAAGCCTATGGAAGAAGGATTACATGGCAGCTTCACAGCTCCATATCGCGTTGGCAGGTAACCCCAACTGCGGTAAGACCACATTGTTCAATCAGATCACGGGCCAGAACGGCTATGTGGGCAACTGGCCCGGCGTTACGGTCGAGAAGAAGGAGGCCAAGCTCTCCGCCGACAAGAGCGTGATCATCACCGACCTTCCCGGCATCTACTCGCTCAGCCCCTACAGCCCCGAGGAGCGCGTCTCGCGCGACTACCTCATGAGCGGCGAGCCCGATGTGGTCATCCAGGTCGTTGATGCCACCAACCTCGAGCGCAACCTGTACCTCGCGCTCCAGGTTATCGAGACGGGCGTGCCCGTGGTCGTGGCGCTCAACATGGCCGACCTCGTGGAGAAGAACGGCGACAAGATCGATACCGAGGCGCTTTCCAAGAGCCTCGGGTGCCCGGTCGTCATGATTTCGGCGCTCAAGAACCGCGGACTCGACAACCTTATCGCCGAGGCCAAGCAGGCAGCGGGCAGCGCTTCCGGCAAGATGTCGCACAAGTTTGACTCTGCTATCGAAGACGTCCTCGACCACATCGAGGGCCAGCTCCCCGGCTCGGTGCCCGCGCACAAGCGCCGCTACTATGCCGTCAAGCTCTTCGAGCGCGACGCCGATGCAACCAAGCTCGTGAACCTCACCAAGGGCGCAGCCGACCGTGTGGAAGAGCTCATCGCCAAATGCGAGCAGGATTGCGACGACGATGCCGAGTCCATCATCACCGGCGAGCGCTACGCCGTGATCGCGCACATCATCGACGGCTGCCTCAAGAAGGCGCCCGCTCGTATGAGCACGTCCGAGAAGATCGACCGCATCGTCACCAACCGCATCCTCGGCCTGCCGATCTTCCTGCTCGTCATGTATGTGGTCTACTATCTGGCCATCTCTACCTTCGGTACCGCGGGCACCGACTGGGTGAACGACAACCTCTTCGGTGAGGGCTTCGAGCTCTTTGGCCAAAGCTTCCCGTCCGTACCCATGGTGGTCGAGGGCTGGCTCACCTCACTCGGTGCAAGCGATCTCGTGATCAGCCTGGCAAACGACGGCATCGTTGCTGGCGTGGGCGCGGTGCTCGGCTTCATCCCGCAGATGTTCGTCCTCTTCATCCTGCTCTCCTTCCTTGAGGATTGCGGCTACATGGCGCGCGTCGCGTTCGTTATGGACCGCGTGTTCCGTCGCTTCGGCCTCTCGGGCAAGAGCTTCATCCCCATGCTCGTCTCTACGGGCTGCGGTGTGCCGGGCGTGCTTGCCACGAAGACCATCGAGAACGAGAAGGACCGCCGCATGACGGTCATGACCACGACGTTCATCCCCTGCGGCGCGAAGCTCCCCATCATCGCGCTCCTTATGGGCGCGCTCGTGGGCGATGCCGAGGCCACGTGGATCGCCCCGCTCTTCTACTTCCTGGGTGTCGTGGCTGTCATCGTCTCGGGCATCATGCTCAAGAAGACGAAGCTCTTCGCCGGCCGTCCTACGCCGTTTGTCATGGAGCTGCCGAGCTACCATTTCCCCTCGCTGAAGTCTTGGTGGCTGCATATCTGGGAGCGCGTGAGCGCGTACGTCAAGAAGGCGTTCACGATCATCTTCGCCTCCACCATCGTGGTGTGGTTCCTGTCGAACTTCGGCGTTGCCTCTTGGGACGGTGGCACGGGCGCCTTCGGGTTCCTGCCCGCCATGGAGGGCGTGCCCGAGGAGTTCACCGACTACTCCGTGCTCGCCATGCTCGGCGGCGCCATCGCATGGATCTTCGCTCCGCTCGGCTTCAGCACGTGGCAGGCCACGGCTATGTCGATCACCGGTCTCGTGGCGAAGGAGAACGTGATTGCCACGGCGGCATCGCTCCTGCACATCGCTGATGCCGGCGAGACCGATCCGGCGCTCTGGCAGGCCTTCGCTGCCATGTTCCCAAGCGCGGGCGCCATCGCCGCTTTCGGTGCGTTCAACCTGCTCTGCGCGCCGTGCTTCGCGGCCATGGGCACCATCCGCGCCCAGATGAACTCCGGCAAGTGGACCGCCATCGCGCTGGGCTACGAGTGCATCTTCGCGTGGGTCGTGGGCCTTATCATCAACCAGCTCTATAGCCTCATCGTGCTCGGTGAGTTTGGGCTGTGGACCGTCGTGGCCTTCGCATTCATCGCGCTCATCCTCTTCCAGCTCTTCCGGCCCATGCCTAAGGGAGCTATGGGTGAGGACGATGGTGTGGCTCCTGCTGCCGCTGCTGCATAAGATGGGGCTCTTGCCCGTATAAGATTCGGTTGCTCGCCAGGGCGCCCACGGTGCCCTGGCCTTCAACTCGGAGTGGATTGCTCGGGGCGCCCATCCCCTCTGTTATCCAACAGTTTCCAGCCTCGATGGGATCCGCTCCGCGTTGGAGAAGCTATGCGTGCCCCATGCGTCTTAGCTGCATGGGGTACGATGATCGTATCGTAGGAGGTGAACGCGGTGCTTTCTTTGGCCGACATCATCGTGCTCGCATTGGTGGCCGTCGCGTTCGTGGCGGTGTGCGTGCGTGTGTGGCGCAAGGGGTCGTGTGCGGATTGCGCCTCGGCGGGCGTCTGCACGGGGCATTGTAGTTCGAGCACCAAGAAGAGCTGCCCGGCCATGAAGGGCGTCGACGCAGTGGCGCAGGAGCTCGAGCAAAGTGTAAAGTGACAAAACGAACCCGGTTCAATTTCTCATTCTAGGTTCGAGGCTCGAGTCGGTAAGTTTTTTAAGATCGGACGAGTAGACCGTGTTGTACGCAAAGCCGTTCCTGCGGTTTTATTGGCTTCAAAGGGCGGTCTACTCGGCACATCGCGAAAAACCTACCGACTCGAGCCTCGAACTTTTTTCTGTGCCTAACAATGAAAAAATGAACAGGGTCCGTTTTATCAAACCGGGCTCGTTGCACCATTTTGCGGGGACCGCCTACCGTGCCCCGGAAACGCTGCTGAAACAATCCTATGGCACAGTGAACAGGTACGTGCGTGTACTGTGTGAACCCCAGTATTAGGGAGGACACTGGCTCATGGATCAGCAGCAGAACATCGACTTCGTTCTTCGCACCGTCGAGGAGCGCGGCATCCGCTTTGTGCATCTCTGGTTTACCGATGTGCTCGGCAGGCTCAAGAGCTTCGCCATTAGCCCCGAAGACCTCGAGGTCGCCTTCGAGGAGGGCGTCGGCTTCGACGGCTCTGCCATCGAAGGATTCACCGCGCCCGAGGAGGCCGACATGCTCGCCTTCCCGGACCCGTCCACGTTCCAGGTGCTTCCCTGGCGTCCCTCGCACGACGGCGTGGCCCGCGTGTTCTGCGACATTCGCAAGCCCGACCGCACGTATTTTGAGGGCGATCCGCGCGAGTGCCTGCGTCGCATGTTCCGCAAGGCGGAGTCGTCCGGATACATCATGAACGTCGGCACGGAGCTCGAATACTATTACTTCCCCGACGACCACACGCCCGTTCCCATGGACGAGGTGGGCTACTTCGATCTCATGCCGTCTGATTCCGCGCGCGACCTGCGCCGTGACACCGTGCTCACCCTCGAGAAGATGAGCATTCCGGTCGAGTACACCTTCCACTCGTCGGGCAAGTCACAGCACGGCATCTCGTTGCGCCATGCCGAGGCGCTCACTACCTCGGATGCCATCATGACGGCCAAGTACATTATCAAGCTCGAGGCCTATGCGTCCGATATCCATGCCTCGTTCATGCCCAAGCCCATCGCGGGGGCGCCGTCGAGCGCCATGTTCCTCCACCAGTCGCTCTTCGATCGCCAGGGGAACAACGTCTTCTGGGGCGAGGACGACAGCACGTACCATCTTTCCGATCTTGCCAAGCACTACATGGCGGGCATTCTTGCGCACGCGCAAGAGATCAGCGCCATCACCAACCCCACGGTCAACTCTTACAAGCGCCTCACCACGGGCGAGGGGAATACGCCCGAGTCCGCTACATGGGGGCTGCGCAACCGCTCTGCGATGATTCGCGTTCCCATCTACAAGCCGGGCAAGCAGCTCTCCACGCGTATCGAGCTGCGCTCCCCGGACCCGATGTCGAACCCCTATCTCGTAAACGCGGTGACGCTCGCCGCCGGTCTCGACGGTATCGAGCGAAAGCTGGAGCTACCGCCCGAGGCTACGGCCGAAATGCTCAACCAGGGCCCCGAGGCGCTGGCCGCTACCGGCTATGCTCCCCTGCCGCGCAGTCTCGACGAGGCCCTCGATTACTTCGAGGACTCCCAGTTTATGAAGGACGCGCTCGGTGAGCATATCCACTCGTTCTTCCTCAAGAAGAAGCGCGCCGAGTGGGCGAAGTTCACCTCGACGGTCACCGAGTGGGAGATCAAGCACTACTTCGCAAATTCCTAGCGAAGTTCGGGTGGCTGCGCGGTAACGACCTTGTGCCCGCCGTGCAGCTGAGCGTGCCTTCTGGCCGGCCAATTGAAGGTTTTGGCAACGGGCACGGGCCGGCGGAGGCGCGCAGGGCCGCAGGAAGGGTTTTATTACCCCTCCTACATGCGGAAATGCGCATCTGCGCTGCAAGTGGTAGGTGTTTTACGGTAAGATAAAGCAACGCGTTAGGAGGTGCTGCATGGCCGAGAAGTGCATTTTGTTTATGGCCAGGACAACGCGGTTCCACGAGTTTGCCCGGACCCTCACCCAATCGCTGGGTGTGGAGGTGAGCTTGGCGACTCCCGATTCTCCTAACGCGGCACACGATTTTGACCTGCTGATGCTCGATGGGGATGGCATTCGCAACGACCGCATCGACCAGATTGCGAAATGGCTCGAGGACCGCGGCGGCATCCCGATGCTCGTGATCGTAGACGACGAGACCCTTCCGTCGCTGCGCCTGCCCGCGCACTCCCGCTCCGACTTCATCTGCTCTTCGGCGAACCCCGCGGAGCTCGAGGCACGTGCGCGTCGCCTCATGGGAGATGACGACTCCTTCAACCTCGACGACATTCTTCATATCGATAACCTCGTCATCAACCTCGCGACCTATCAGGTCTATCTTGATGACGAGCCCGTCGACCTCACGCTCATGGAGTACTCGCTGCTCTCGTTCTTGGCCACTCATCCTAACCGGGCCTATTCGCGCGAGGTGCTGCTGCATCGCGTGTGGGGCTTTGAGTACTGCGGCGGCACGCGTACCGTCGACGTGCACATCCGTCGCATTCGTTCGAAGGTGGGCCCGCAGATCGCCGCGCACATCACCACCGTCCGCGGTGTGGGTTACCTGTTCAAAGACTAGCGTGTGTTGGGGCCGGTTCGCGGCATGCGGCGGCGGATCGGCGTGCGATGGGCCGCGATGGGCCGGCTTGCGGCGTGCGGCGGTGGGCTGGCTTACGCTAGGGAAATGCTGATTTCTGGCCACCGGAGCCATTCGCCCGATCGAGTTTCAACTTTTGGGCACTTCCCCGTGCGACGGGCAGCTATGCGCGAGCGAGGGTAGGGGAAAGCCGCAGCTCAGGCGGCCGGCGCCCTCCCGGCCGCGGTGCGGCTACTCGGGCCCTCCGCCCCGAAGTGCCCAAAAGCCGAAATCGCGATCTCCCCGAAGATGCAATCAGCGTTTCCCTAGGCCGCGCTCGATAGGCTGGCTTGCGGCGCGCTGCCGATAGGCTGGTTTCCGATAGCGCGATACCTCTCACGTGCCGTTACAATTAGTTAAAAATGACTGAAGCTCGCGTGTTGTCTCGTGCAAACGCGCGGGCTTGGGTACAACGCTTGCTGAACAACGATTCTGTATGGAAGTTGAAAGGAAGCAGCTACGATGGATGAGAAGTATCCCCAGCGTCCCGAGGGGACCGCGGCGGGCGAGGGCACGGCGTCCTCACCGCGCATAGAGATCGAGCCCACGCCTCAGGCGCCGCAGGGGTCGGCTCCTGCGGGCGCGTCTCCTGCGCAACCGGCTGCGCCTCAGGCGGGCAGCGCGCAGACTGGTTCAACGCAGGCGGGCAGTGCACAGGCGGGCGCCCATGCTGCCCCATCCGGTGCCTCGTGGGCAAGCCCCTCCGGCACCGCGGGCCAGGCGCAGCCAACGCAGCAGTACGCTGCCCCGCAGGCAGCAGCAGGCGCAGGCACGTCTGGCGTGGGCCGCGACCCCCGTTCGTCTCAGGTGCCCTCCGCGCCGGCCGAGACGGTCACCCACACCGTGGTGAAGACGAAAACCAAGAAGCTCCCGGTCTTCGTCTCGTCGCTCGCCGGCCTGGTGGTTGGCGCGGTGCTTGTGATCGCGCTGGTCATGACCGGTGCGCTTCGCATCGGCAGCACCAACGTGGATGCGCCCGCACTTTCGGATAGCGGCTCGAACCAGACGATTCAGATCGATGCCGAGGATACGACGCTTGCCGAGGCGGTATCTGCCAAGGCGCTGCCCTCGGTGGTCTCCATCACGGCGGTGAACGAGGGCTCCGGCGAGGGCGGCATCGGGTCGGGCGTGATCCTCGATACCGATGGCAACATCCTCACGAACTACCATGTCATCGAAGGCGCGACGACCATCAACGTCTCAACGAACGATGGCGCGAGTTACGAAGCCGAGCTGGTGGGGCAGGACGAGTCGAGCGACCTTGCGGTCATCCGCCTGCAGGGCGCCGATGCAAGCTCGCTTACGCCCATCGAGATCGGCGACTCCGACAGCCTCACGGTTGGCGAGTGGGTCATGGCGATCGGTAGCCCGTTCGGCAACGAGCAGTCCGTCTCCACGGGCATCGTGAGCGCGCTCTACCGTTCGACTGCTATGCAGTCCACTTCCGGCACCACGATTTACGCGAACATGATCCAGACCGATGCCGCCATCAACCCCGGCAACTCGGGCGGCGCGCTTGTGAACGACAACGGCGAGCTCATCGGCATCAACTCGATGATTGAGTCCTACTCCGGCTCGAGCTCGGGCGTTGGGTTTGCCATTCCAGTGAACTACGCGATCAACATCGCTCAGCAGATCATCGATGGCGAGACCCCCGCGCACCCGTACATCGGCGTGACGGTGACCACGGTGAACGCGTACTCCGCGCGCCAGAACAACCTTTCGGTCAGCGAGGGCGCGTACGTGAACTCCGTGAACGCCGGCAGCCCGGCCGAGGAGGCGGGGCTCCGCGAGGGCGATATCGTTACCGCGGTCGACGACACGCAGATTACCTCGGCCGACGGTCTCATCATCGCAGCGCGCGAGCATAGCATCGGCGATACGGTCACGCTAACCGTGGTGCGCGATGACGAGACCATCGAGGTTGATGTGACGCTTGGCTCCGATGCCGAGGTGCAGGCCGAGAGCCAGGACGGCACGACGGGTGCAGGCTCCGGTAACTCGCTCAGCGAAGAGGAGCTGCGTCAGTACCTCGAGGGGCTCATGTAATGCCAAATGAGGGGCAGCCCCTCATCAGGCATGGTAAACCGATAGGCCCGCTGCGGAGCGCATCCGCGGCGGGCCTTTTGATGTTTGGGCGTAGGCTGCGCGCGCCGCTCTCCATGTGAAATTGGGACAAAGAGCCTTTTGCGCGAGCGAGATGTTACGCTATGAAAGCGACCAATAGGTGATGGGAGAACTATGACAGAGCAGCAGAGCCTGTTTGATTTGAGCCGCGCATCGAATGAGGCGGCCGAGAGCCATGAGCCAACGCCGGAGCGCGCAGACGAGGAGCGCCGTGCGGCCGCAGCTCGGGCGGCGGAGCTCAACCACCAGTTGGAATACCATGCATATCGCTACTACGCCCTGGACGCTCCCGAGATTACGGATGCGGCGTTCGACAAGATGCTCGTGGAGCTCCAGCAGCTGGAGGCCGCGTATCCCGAGCTCGTGACGGCGCATTCCTACACGCAGCGCGTGGGCGGGTACGTGTCGCCGCAGTTCCAATCGGTCACGCATATGGCGCGCATGTATTCCATGGACGACGCCATGAACCTTGAAGAGCTCGATGAGTGGCTCGACCGCACGGAGGCAGCGCTCGGTGCGGGCCAAGCCACCTATACCTGCGAGCTCAAGATCGATGGCCTGGGCGTGGCCCTTACCTACGAAAACGGGCTCTTTGTGCGCGCAGCCACCCGTGGTGACGGCACGACGGGGGAGGATGTGACGCTCAACGTGCGCACCATCAAGGACGTCCCGGCACGGCTTTCCGAAACGGCGCTCGCTCACATGGGAGCCGATGCTGCTACGGCCATCGAGGTACGCGGCGAGGTCTACATGCCCAAGGGGAGCTTTCTGCGCCTGAACGAAGAGGCGGATGCCGAGGGGCGCGATCCCTTCGCCAACCCGCGGAACGCCGCTGCGGGAAGCCTTCGCCAAAAGGATCCCAAGGTCACGGCCCGTCGCGACCTGGCTACCTTCCTGTATGCCGTCGCCGATACCGCCCCTCTGCACGTGACGTCGCAGCACGACTTCCTGAGCTGGCTGCGCGATGCCGGTTTCTCGGTGAACCCCAACGTCGCGCGCTGCACCACCCCCGCCGAAGTGCACGAGTTCTGCGCGCAGGCGCTCGCCCACCGCGCGGACCTCGACTACGACATCGACGGCGTGGTGGTGAAGGTCGACAGCTTCGCTCAGCAGGACGAGCTGGGCTTCACGGCGCGTGCCCCGCGCTGGGCCATCGCGTTCAAGTTCCCGCCCGAGGAGAAAGAGACGGTGCTGCGCGAGATTCGCATCCAGGTGGGCCGCACGGGCGTGCTCACGCCGGTCGCGGAATTCGACCCGGTGGTGGTGGCCGGCTCCACCATCGCCCGCGCGACGCTCCACAACATCGACGAGATCCGTCGCAAGGACGTGCGCGAGGGCGATACCATCGTCGTCCATAAGGCTGGCGACGTGATCCCTGAGGTTGTGGGCCCGGTGCTCGCGAAGCGCCCCGAGGGCGCGCAGGAGTGGGATATGCCCGCGACGTGCCCCGCCTGCGGGAGCCCCGTGGTGCACGAGGAAGGCGAGGTCGCCTACCGTTGTGTGTCCATCGATTGCCCTGCTCAGACCAAGGAGCGCTTGGCGCACTGGGTGAGTCGCGGCTGCATGGATATCGACGGCGTGGGCGACGAGCTCATCGATAAGCTCATGGAGGCGGGCCTCGTGCGCGACGTGGCCGATTTCTACACGCTTACCGCCGACACCGTCGCCGCGCTCGACACGGGCCGTACCTACCTTAAAGACGATAAGCGTCGCGGCGTGCGCGCGGGCGATTCCATCCCCGTGGGCGCGACCATTGCGGCCAAGGTCATCGATGAGCTCAACAAGTCGAAGCAGCAGCCGCTTTCGCGCGTGCTCTTCGCGCTGGGAATCAGGCACGTGGGCAAGAGCGTGGGCGAGGCCATTGCGCGGCGCTTCCTTACCCTCGATGCGCTCGTTGTGGCAAACGAAGAGGATATCGCGGCCATCGACGGCGTGGGGCCCAAGATCGCGGCGAGCGTGAAGCAGTTCTTCAGCGTGCCGGAGAACCTGGCGGTGCTCGAGCGCCTGCGCGTTGCCGGCCTTACGCTGGAAGAGGACCTTTCGGGCGAGGCGGCGCGCGCGGCTGAGGAAACCGGTGTTTCGGTTGACCTTGCGGAGGCGCAGCCGCTTGCGGGCTTGACCTTTGTGCTTACCGGTACGCTTGAGCGCCGGACGCGTGACGAGGCCGGTGCGGCGCTCAAGGCGCTCGGCGCCAAGGTTACGGGCTCGGTTTCGAAGAAGACGAGCTACGTGGTGGCAGGCCCCGGCGCGGGAAGCAAGCTCACCAAGGCCGAGAGCTTGGGCGTACCCGTGCTCGACGAGGAACAGCTTGAGCGCGTGCTCGCTACGGGCACGTTGCCAGCAAAGTGATAAAACGAACCCGGTTCGTTTTATCATTTTGAGAAGGAGGTCGCAATGAGTATTGGCGAGCGGGCGCTTGAGCAGCACGCGGCGTGGCATGGAAAGATCGAGGTCGTAAGCCGTGCAGCGGTGGAGACGGCGGATGATCTTGCGGTTGCCTATACGCCGGGCGTTGCCGCGCCGTGCCTTGAGATTCAGCGCGACCCGGATCTCTCGTATACCTACACGCGTCGTGGGAACCTGGTCGCGGTGATTACCGACGGCTCGGCGGTGCTGGGCCTTGGCAACATCGGGCCGATCGCGGGCATGCCCGTCATGGAAGGTAAGTGCGCGCTCTTCAAATCGTTCGCCGACATCGATGCCTTCCCGCTGTGCGTAGGCACGCAAGACGTGGACGAGCTCGTCGAGACCATTCGGCTCATATCCGGCAGCTTCGGCGGGATCAACCTCGAGGATATTTCGGCTCCGCGTTGCTTCGAGGTGGAACGGCGCCTCAAAGAGGTATGCGATATCCCCATCTTCCACGATGACCAGCACGGCACCGCGATCGTGGCGAGCGCGGCGCTCATCAATGCGTGCCGCCTTACCGGGAGGGAGCTCGCAACGGCTCGCATCGTGTTCTCGGGCGCGGGCGCAGCGGGCATCTCCATCGCATCGCTCATGCTCGAGCTCGGCGCGCGCGACATCGTGCTTTGCGACGTTGACGGTGCGCTCTATGAGGGAAAGCCGGGCATGAATCCCGCGCAGGAGCGCATTGCGGCGCAAACGAACCCACGTGGCGTTACGGGTTCGCTTGCCGACGCGCTTGCAGAAGCCGATGTGTTCGTGGGCGTGAGCGTTGCCGGCGTGCTATCTCAAGACATGGTGCGGAGCATGGCTCCCCATCCCATCGTGTTCGCCCTCGCAAATCCCGTGCCCGAGATCATGCCCAACGAGGCGCGGGCCGCGGGTGCCGCTGTATGCGCATCCGGGCGCTCGGACTTCCCCAACCAGATCAACAACGTGCTCGTATTTCCCGGCGTGTTTCGCGGTGCGCTTGATGTGCGTGCGCGCGATATCAGCGACGGCATGATGGTTGCCGCGACGCATGCCATCGCCGGCATGGTGGGGGAAGATGAGCTGCGGGCCGACTATATCCTCCCTTCGGCGCTTGATAAGCGCGTCGTGCCCGTGGTTGCCGCCGCCGTGGCCGAAGCCGCCCGTGCGGAAGGGCTCGCCCGCGCTTAGCACGTCGTTGGTGGCGGTGCGGTGAGCAGGCTTGCTTTCATTTCGCATCTGTGTACGCAGGGGTTGTTGCTTGACAGTGGCTTTGCTCAGGATTATTACTTGATGCGTCAACAGTTGATATATCAAGTAATTAAGGGGATGGATCGGCGTGGAAGATCCCGACCTGTTTGAATTCCGTGCATTGCTTTACCGCACGAGCCATGCACAGCGGCAGCTCATGCATCCATTCATGGCGAGCATCGGCCTTGGCACCGGGCAGCCCAGGCTGCTTTCATATCTTGAGGAAAACGGTCCGAGTTCGCCCCGCGACCTCGCTGAATACTATGAGCTCGACCCGGCGGGCGTCTCGCGCATGCTCGATGCGCTCAGTAAGAAGGGGCTTGTGGCCATAGCGCCCGCGGCCGATGACCGTCGCAGCAAGGTGGTCTCGCTCACGGCGGAAGGCAAGCGCGTCTCCCAATCGTGGAGTGCCGCGTGTCGCGAGGAGGCGGCAGCCATGTTGGAGGGCTTCACGCCCGAGGAGCGCGCCGCATTCGCGGATTACCTGGTTCGCGCACATGCGAACCTGCGTGCCTACGGGCGGCAACTGGCAGGGGAGGAACCCCTTTCCGCCACGGAGCGGCTAGACCCCATACCCGCGGGAGAGGAACCCCGGCCCGCTTCTGCTCTTAGCCAGCCCTCTGCTCCTGAGGAGGCACCCCATGCATGAGCTCCGCCGCATCGTCGGCTTCCTTGGTCCCTATCGCCGCGACGCGATCCTCGGCATGCTCCTCGTGGTCATCGAGAGCGCGTTCGAGATGGTCATTCCCATTCTCATGGCTGATATCATCGATGTGGGCGTGGCTACTCGCGACCTCGACTTCATATTCCGCCAGGGCGTGCTCATGCTCGCGTGCGCCGCTCTCTCGCTCATCACGGGCCAGCTCTACGCACGTCACGCCGCCCGCGCTACGTATGGCCTCGGCGCACGGCTTCGCGCCGCGGAGTACGAGCACGTGCAGGAGATGAGCTTCGCGAACCTCGATCACTTCGAGACCTCGTCGCTCATCACGCGCATGACCACCGACGTCACCGTGATTCAGAACGCGCTCAACGCGGGATTCCGGCCGATGGTGCGTGGGCCGGTGATGCTTGTTATCGGCTTTGGCCTGGCGTTTTATCTCAACATGCAGCTTGCGCTCGTGTTCGTGGGAGTCTCGCCGTTCATGATCGTGGCGCTTGCGCTCATCGTGCGTCATGTGGGGCCCCTTTACGGCGTGCTGCAAACCACGGTGGATAAGCTCAACGACGTAGTCCAGGAGATGCTTACCGCCGTGCGTGCCGTGAAGGCATACGTGCGCGAGGACTACGAGTGCGCGCAATTTCGCGCGGTCAACGAGGGCTTGGCGCGCACGAGCGAGCAGACGTTCAAGTTCGCGGTGCTGAATATGCCCGTGCTGTACGTCTCGCTTTACACGGCGACGACGCTCATCATGTGGTTCGGCGGCCAGATGATTCTGGGCGGGGAGCTTCAAGTGGGTGAGCTGACCGGGTTCCTTTCATACGTCATGCAGATTTTGAACTCGTTCATCATGATCTCGAACGTGTTCCTGCTGCTCACGCGTTCGTTGGCGAGCATCCATCGCATTTGCGAGGTGCTGGATGAGCCGGTCGACCTCGTTTCGCCGGAGGCCCCCATCACCGAGGTGGCCGATGGGTCCGTGGAGTTTCGCGACGTATCGTTCAAGTACCGTGCGGATGCTGCCGAGAACGCGCTTGAGCATGTGAACTTGAGCATACCTGCCGGTTCGACCGTCGGCGTGCTCGGTGGCACCGGTTCCGGCAAGACGACGCTCGTGCAGCTCATACCGCGGTTATACGATGCGAGCGAGGGCTCGGTGCTCGTAGGCGGGCGGGATGTGCGCAGCTATGACCTTGAGGCGCTCCGCAACGCGGTTTCGATCGTGCTGCAGAAGAACGTGCTGTTCAGCGGTACGGTTCGCGAGAACCTTTGCTGGGGGAATCCCAAGGCAACGACCGAAGATCTACTCGAGGCATGCCGCCGTGCCCGCGTGGACGAGTTCCTCGACCGGCTGCCCGGTGGGCTCGAGTACGACCTGGGGCAGGGCGGCGTGAACGTTTCGGGCGGGCAGAAGCAGCGCCTCTGCATTGCTCGCGCCCTGCTCAAGCGGCCTCGCGTGCTCATCTTTGACGATTCGACCTCGGCTGTGGACACGGCGACCGATGCCGATATTCGCGCGAGCCTCGCTGCGCTTACCGGCGTGACGAAGATCATCATCGCGCAGCGCGTGAGCTCCGTTGCGGATGCGGACCAGATCGTCGTGCTCGACGACGGGCGCGTGCATGCCGTGGGCACCCATGCCGAACTCCTGGCGAGCGATAGTATCTACCAGGAAATCTACGCATCTCAAACGCATGGTCCAAAGGGGGACGGGGTCAAAAGAGACCATCAGGCCGCGCCCGAGAACGTGGAATGGGTCAAAACGACCCCGTCCCAAAAGGGACAGGCCGCGCCCGAGAACATGGAATGGGTCAAAACAAACCCGTCCCATAATGGATCAGAAGGGGGTGAGCGGTAATGGCTGCACCTGGGAACAAGCCGCAGGACCTCATTGCAACGCTGCGTGAGCTCCTCGCGTATATGGGACGCCATAAGCTGCTCTTTTTGGCGGTGGCGCTGCTGGTGAGCGTGTCGGCTATCGCCAACCTGCTCGGCACGTACATGATCCGGCCCGTGGTCGATAGCCTCGCGGGCGGCGCGTATGCGGACTTCGTGGCAGGCATCATCGCTACGGCCCTCATCTACGCTGCCGGTGTGGTGGCAGCGTTCGCGTATACGCAGGTCATGGTGCACGCTGCGCAAAAAGTGCTCGTGGACATCCGCCGCGATCTCTTTGCGCACCTGCAGAAGCTGCCGCTGAGCTACTTCGACACGCACAATCGCGGCGATATCATGAGCTACTTCACCAACGACGTGGACACCGTGGCCGAGGCTATGAACAACAGCTTCGCCATGGTCATCCAGAGCGCCATACAGATCGTGGGCACGCTTGCCATGATCTTCATCTTGAATTGGCAGCTCTCGCTCGTCGTGGTGGTGGGCTATGTCTGCATGTTCGCCTATATTCGCTATTCGACCAACAAGAGCCGCGGTTTCTATCAGCGGCAGCAGTCGGTGCTCGGCGAGCTCGACGGCTATATCGAGGAGATGGTCACGGGGCAGAAGGTCGTGAAGGTCTTCAACCATGAGGAGGCGAACCTCGCGGGGTTTCGCGATAAGAACGAGCGCCTGCGCGTGGCGGGCACAAGCGCCCAATCGTATGCCGCGTCGATGGTGCCGGCGGTGGTGTCCATCAGCTACGTGAATTATGCGATTGTCGCCGTGCTCGGCGGATGGATGGCGCTCACCGGCCAGACCGATGTGGGCGTGCTCGCGAGCTATCTCGTGTTCGTGCGCCAGACGGCGCTGCCCATCAACCAGTTCACGCAGCAGTCGAACTTCCTGCTCTCGGCGCTTGCGGGCGCGGAGCGCGTGTTTGCCGCCATGCGCGTGGAGCCCGAGGTCGACGAGGGCAAGGTGACGCTCGTTGAGACGGGCGAGGACGCATGGGCTTGGAAGGTACCCGACGGCTATGGCATCGGTGCCTGGGGCGCGCTCGTTCCGGTGGCGGAGCGCGATATGGCCGCGGACGGCACGGTGCTTACGACGGGCCTCATCCCGCTCCGTGGCGATGTGCGCTTCCATGCCGTGAACTTCGGCTATACCCCAGAGCACGAGGTGCTCCACGACATCAACCTCTTTGCCAAGCCCGGCCAGAAGATCGCGTTCGTGGGGTCTACGGGTGCCGGCAAGACCACCATCACCAACCTTATCAACCGCTTCTACGACGTGCAGCACGGCGAGATCACCTACGACGGGATCAACGTCAAGAACATCGCGAAGAGCGCGCTACGCTCCTCGCTCGGCATCGTGCTGCAAGATACGCACCTGTTCACCGGCACGATTGCCGACAACATTCGCTTTGGTGAGCTCGACGCCACGGACGAAGAGGTGCGCGCTGCCGCGAAGATCGCCAACGCCGATAGCTTCATCCGGCGTTTGCCAGATGGATATAACACGATGGTGACCTCGGATGGGGCAAACCTGAGCCAGGGGCAGCGGCAGCTCCTCGCCATTGCGCGCGCGGCCGTGGCCGACCCGCCGGTTCTCATTTTGGACGAAGCGACGAGCTCCATCGACACGCGTACCGAAATGCTCATTGGGCGCGGCATGGATCAGCTCATGCGCGGGCGCACGACGTTCGTAATCGCCCACCGGCTCTCCACAGTGCGCGATGCCGATGCGATCATGGTGCTCGAGCAGGGGCGCGTTGTAGAGCGCGGTAGCCACGATGAGCTTATTGCCCAGCATGGGCGCTACTACCAGTTGTATACCGGCATGCTCGAGCTGAGCTAGCCCCTCGCTTGCGCGGGGCTCGCTCCTGCCACCCAGGGTGCGCATCCGTTGTGATAGAGTGGTGCCCATACTGGGGCCTCGGATGATGGGGGACGTGGCATGACACAAGGATTCGTCTACGAACCGTAGCGGGCGCACCGCGTTCGTTCTCTGCCCGCACCATCGCTCGAATCCAGGGAGCCCCTATGCTCGACCGTATTCTTGCCGAGGCTCGCGCGCTCGCACCGGCAGCGCGCCGTCTCGTACTCATGCGCTTTCTCATATACGTAGGTATTCAGTCCTGCTATTTCATCGGTGTGCTCGGCACGCTCACCTACAGCATGGACGGTGAGGTCGCTTCGACCGCTGTCGTGGTGGCGCTGCTCAACCTCTTCCAAATCGTAGGCTCGTTTGCCGGCGGAGCGTATCTCGACGCGCGAGGCCCCCGGCTGCACTTCGCGTTGCTCGTCATCGTCATGCTTGCTGTTGACGCGTTTTGCATCGTGTTTGGCGGCGATATGTCCGCACTCACCTTTGGCGCGGCATGCTTGGGGTTCAGCCTGGGCTTTTTCGAGCCGGTGTCTCGCTCGTACCCGGCCTACCTTACGGCAGACGCCATCGAGCTCAAGCGCATCAACTCGGCGCTCTCCATCGTGTCGAATATTGGCGTGGTGGTGGGGCCGCTTATCGGTGGAGCGATCGCCTCGGTGGCGCCAACGCGAGCGGTCTTCGCTTTCATGGGCGCGTGCGTGGTGCTCGCTGTGATTCCGGCAGCGGGGTTCCGCCCGGTAATCGGTGTCCGCGCTGAAGGGGGCGGGCAGGGTGCAGGGTTGGCAGCGGAGCTGACGGAGGGCTCTGCCGGTGCTGGAGCAGATTGCCGTGCGGCCGGTCCGAGTGGGCACCCCGCCGGCTCGCGCTCGTCGCTTATCGAGGGCATCCGCGCCGTTTTCTCCAACGCGGCGCTCTCCTTCCTCTTTTGGGCGGGCTTTCTCTCGTATCTGGGCTATGGCGCGCTCGACCCGCTCGAATCGCTCTACTATCGCGACGTCCTTCAGGTGGACGTTGCGTGGATGGGCTGGCTCTCTGCCGCGTCTGGCGTGGGCGCGGTGGCGGGCGCGCTGCTCGTGCTGCGCATTCCGGTGCGCCGCGTAACCGTGCGGACGCTCCTTGTCCTGCTTTGCGGCATGGGAATCGGTTGCTTGGTGTATGTGGGCACGCCGTACGTGCTGGTCGCTCTTGTGGGGCAGGTGCTTTTGGGGCTTGCCTTCGGCATGATCCTTCCGTTGCAGAACACGCTGGTGCAGATGCACGCCGAAGTTGAGGTGATCGGCCGCGCGAATTCCATGATGACGTTCGGCGCCAGTGCGGGTGGCGTTATTCCGCTGCTCATGTCGCCTTGGCTTGCCGCGATGCTCGGAGTCCAGGGGACGCTTTTGCTGGCGAGCGTGCTCGTCGCGTCGTTCCCGGTCCTTGTGCTTGTATTCGGCCACCAGCGCATCGCGCGAATCGATGCCGAGGCGCATCCGGCAGCGTAAAGGCTGCCTGCGCGCTTCCCGGCGATGCCAGGCGCCCGTCGCGGCAAAGCGCCCGGCTGGCTGACAAGCCTCCGTCGCGGCAAAGCGCCCGGCGAGCCGTCAGGTGCTCCATGCGCCCCGGGACCCCGGCGCGCCCCGTCAGGCTGCCAAGTGCCCCGAACCCCGGCGGGTGTCTCGGTGAGCTGGCGAGATTCCCGTTGATTGGGTACACTGGGAGGAACGGGGCACTGAGGCCCCAGTTGATCGGAGGAATCATGAACGAAGTCGAGCGCTACGGGCAGCAGCCTTTCGATGGTCCCATCTATCGGGAGGGACCGGCGCCCAAGCTCATCTCTCGCCGCCTATATAATGTCCTGCTTACCGGATTCGTGCTCTTATCGTTTGTCATCATGGCGGCGTGCTCGTACATCACGGGCACGTATGAGTTCATGCTGTTCATGCTGAGGAACCCGTTTGCCCTCACCATCGGCATGCTCGTGGGCAGCATCGCGGGCTGCATCGTGATGAGCATCGGGCGTAGTAAGGAAAGCCTCCCCATGGGCCTTATCGGCTATGCCCTCTTCACGCTGACGTTTGGGTTCTCCACCTCGCTGATTCTGGGCATGTACGACATGCAGACCATCTCGCTCGCGTTTTCGGCGACGGCGGGCATCATGATCGTGTTCGGTGCTGCGGGCATTATGTTCCCGCAATTTTTCCAGCGTATCCAGGGCGTGCTCATCACAGCGCTGATCGCATTGTTCGTTGTCCAGCTTATCTTGATGTTCCTGGGCGTGGGCCAGACGTTCATCGATCTTGCTGTCATCGTGATATTCTGCGGGTTCATCGGCTACGACGTGTTCCGCGCATCGACGGCGGTCCCCACGGTTTCGAATGCGCTGTGGTACGCCATCGACCTCTACCTGGACATTCTTAACGTGTTCATTCGCCTGCTCTCGCTCTTTGGCCGCAGGGATTAGATTTCTCGCCCCCCACGTGCCTTCGTGGTCTTTGCGAGAGAGCGCAATTTCAACTTTTGGGCACTTCGCGCCGCGCACCCGGAGTATCCAGGTGTGCGGCGCTTCTTCTAGCTGGGGTTTTTCTAAGCGACGACTGCCCTATACATGGCAGGTCTTCCTTCAAGTGCCCAAAAGTTGAAACCCTAGTTTGCCCTTGCCTTAGAGCTGACTCCAAGTCTTAGGGTAAAGGCGGCAGATGGCTTGAGCGCCGTCTAACGCGGCGCCGAAAGGAGCTGATGGCAATGGCAAAGACGCTGGTAGCCTACTTTTCGTGTAGCGGCGTGACGCGCCGCGTGGCGCAGCAGATCGCGTCCGTGACGGGCGGCGACCTGTTCGAGATAGCGCCCGAGGTGCCTTATACACGGGCGGACCTCGATTGGACGAACAAGCAGAGCCGCAGCACCATCGAGATGAACGACCCTGCGTGCCGCCCGGCCATCGCGGGCACCGTCGATGATATGGGCTCATATTCCACGGTATTCGTTGGCTTTCCCATCTGGTGGTACCGTGAGCCTTCGATCATCGATACCTTCCTCGAGGCATACGATTTCTCAAACGCGACTATCGTGCCGTTTTGTACGTCGGGCGGCAGTGGTACAGGGTCGATCGACGAGCGCTTCCGCGGCGTGTGCGCGACGGCCGCGGGCTTTCGCCCGGCTCGTCTGCTCAATGGCGCTCGTGAGGCAGAGGTAAAGCGCTGGGTAGAGGGGCTATAGATTTGGCGTAAGTCCATCCGCGTGCGCCGGCAGTTAGGTGCGAAATTAGGACAGAGGTATTTTTGCATCACAAGCCTGCCAGCGTGACAATGGTGCCGGGTGCATCTTTCGCATCTCAATAATTGTCGTAAGAATTGTTGATTTCACGCTTCGGTTTTCTATAAATAGTACGATGATTTTTGCCAACAAGAGCCAGGGGCTCGGGAGGGACCCGGTTCGCAGCGAGAATCGTGACAGTTGTACCCGGTACATCTGTCGTTTCTAGGGTGATGAACGATGGCGATCACGGTGAATTTGTATTACACGGGCAAAGCGGGCGCGGCGCGCGCATTTGCCGAGGAGATGGAGTCGTCGGGCACGGCCGATCGCATCCGCGCAGAGGAAGGCAACGTTGGCTACCGGTACTTTCAGCCGCTCGATGATCCCGAGACCATCATGCTCGTCGACAGCTGGCGCGACCAGGCTGCACTCGATGCCCACCATGCTTCGCCCATGATGGCGACCATTGCCGAGCTGCGCGAGAAGTACGACCTGCATATGCGCGTCGAGCGTTTCGTGACTGATGCCGCCGGCGTGCCCTCGCAGGATGCAGCGTTCATTCGCGCGTGAGAGGCTCGCCGGCTCCGCTCTGAAAAATCGGCGGCAGGCAGCCAGCTTCCCTCTTCAGGAGAAACCTGCATGCCGATTTACGCAATAAGAGGGCGAAAAATGGCTCTTATTGCGTAATTCGGCATGCAAGTTGAAATATGAGGCGCGGGCAAGCCGACGGCCCGCGCATGCGACGTTGTGCGCAAGCGACGTTGTGCGCAAGCGATATCGAGAACTGAGCGAGCATCCAGACTGCCCATGCAGGCTTTTCCATCTGCTGGACGAATATGCCGCAAATGAATCGCAGATACCAGGTGTCTGCGATTCACCCTGAATCGCCAGCACCCGGTGTCTGCGATTCACCCTGCGGCCCAGGAACCCGGTTCCGGCGGGCCATGGGGCCATCGTTATTCAGCTAGGAAATCCACCGCGTACTGGGCGGCGAGCATGGCTCCCTTCACGAGCACGCTCTCGTCCACCCGGTAAAAGCAGGAGTGCTGGGCAAAGGTGGCGCCCAGGGCGGGGTTGCGCGTGCCCACGAAGGCGAGCACGCCGGGCACGCGGCGCAGGACTTCAGAAAAATCCTCGCCGGAAAGCGTGCCCCGGTAGCATCCTACGGCCTCGGGGCCCAGCACGCGCTCGATCGCGCGCCGACACCGTGCGGACGCCGCCTCGTCGTTCACCACCGCACCATGCGCGACGGTGTAGTCGGTAAGCTCTGCTTCCGCTCCCAGCGCCGCAGCGGTATGCTGCGCGATGCGTGCGATGAGCTTCGGCATCGCCTCGTGCGCCGTGTCGCTGTAGGTGCGCACGGTGCCGGTGAGGTAAGCAGTCCCCGCGATGACGTTGCGCGCCGTACCACCATGGAGCTCGCCTACCGTCACCACGGCGGGTTCATAGGGGCTGAGGTCGCGGCTCACGATGGTTTGCAGGTTGTTTACGATTTCGGCGGCGGCCACGATGGCATCGGCGCCGCGCTGCGGCATGGCACCGTGGCACGACGTCCCACGAACGTCGACGCGGAACCAATCGGTGTTTGCCATGCGCGGCCCCGCTTCGCACGAGATGGTCCCAGCGTCCACCTCGCTCCAAATGTGCGCTGCGTAGGCGCCGTCTACCCCATCGAGCACGCCGGCGTCGATCATCATGCGCGCTCCTTGGCCGTTTTCCTCGGAGGGCTGGAATACCGCGCGCACCTCGCCGTGGAGCGCGTCGGTCATCTGCGCGAGTACGCGGAGCGCTCCGAGCTGCATGGCGATGTGGCAGTCGTGCCCGCAGGCGTGCATGACCCCCGCGCGCTCGCTGGCGAAGGGAACGCCGGTGCGCTCGGTAACGGCGAGGGCGTCGATATCGGCCCGAATGAGCAGGCGCCGCCGCGGCGAGCCGTCCTCCCGGTAGGCGTCGGGCGCAGTGCCGGCAAGCGTGGCGACGAGGCCTGTGTCAAGCGGGCGTTCGTAGGGGATGCGCATGGCGTCGAGCTCGCGGGCGATTGCCTCGGTGGTGCCCACCTCCTGCAGGCTCAGCTCAGGATGCTGGTGGAAATAGCGGCGCTGCGCGATGACGTACGGCTCTGCCGCGCGCCCGAGCTCCTGGATGCGCGCGGTCGCATCGGCCGTTCCCTGCGCCTGCGATTCCGATGCCGTTCGTGCTTGTTCGCCTGCCATGCGCCCTCCTGCTCCCGGTGGCGTTCGCGCCATCGGCTATACTCGTAGCTGTGAACAATCTTACGCTTTATCGGCAGGTGCTGGGCCATATGAATGGGGGCTTCTATGGCTGGGGAAGAAACGGGAGCCAAGAAGAGCGAGGTTCGTTCCCTCGTGCTGTCCGCGGGCGGCGTCGATGTTGCGGCGGTGCGCGCGCTCATGGCGCGGGATGTGCCGTCGGGGTATAGAGCACAGACAGCCGATGAGATTTTTGATGACTACTGGCGTTGGTTCAGACGGTTCCGCCTCATGGAGATCGTCGGCGTGCTGGGGTTTGCTGCCGTCGCCCTCATCGCAGGGATGCTCGGCTATATGGTGTGGTATTTCGTATTGCTCGGCCTGGCCATTCTTTCCGCGGTCCTCTTCCGGAGCGTGGTGGGCCAGCGCGAGCGCAGCATCACGGAAATCATCACGCAAGATTGCGACAGTGCTAAGTGGCACCGGTTCATGGAGCTTTACGACGAGCGCAACCGCCGGGGGTTCGTGCGGCGGAGGATCGCGTGCAATATCGCAGCGGCAGATTACGCCGACGGCAGGTATGCCGATGCGATCCGGCGTCTGGCGTCCATTTCGGTTGGCGAGAGAAGCGCCTTGCGGGCGACGATCTTAAACACGCGCGCGCTCAGCTCGTACTGGCTGGGAGACCAGGAGGCCGCCGAACAGGCTCTCCGATCTGCGCAGGAGTTCCGCGACCGCTTTGCACGGAGCCGGGCGGCAAAGGCGGCTGCCGCTTCGGTCTGCGAGAGCGTGGAGCAGAGGCTGCGTCCGGTCGAGACATGGGATGCATCCGATCTTGCGCTCATCGTTCGTCGCCTTGAAGGGGCCCAGGCCCACAACGAACGCGCGAGCTGGTGCCTGCGCCTGGCCGAGTATGAGCTGGCGCACGGTGACACCGAGGTTGCGCGCCAGCTTCTCGACGAAAAGGTGCTTTCGCCCATGACGCCCGCCATGCGGCGATCCCGAGACGAGCTGCTGCATGATGTTGAAGCGCGCATGCAGGGGCGGTAGGGGCCTGATGCAGATGCACGGGGCGCGGATGGCGTGCGGATGGTGCGCAGCCCGTAGCCGGTACTGAGTGGGCGCTCAAGAAATCTAAGTGTCAATTGATAAGATTTTTTGACTTCGAGTTGTATAAGTTCTCAGAGCTGGGTACTATTCTCTGCGTACGTAAAGGACATGGTGCTGCGGAGGCTAGGTGCTCCGCGCAACCGCTGAAGGAGGAACCTTCTATGAGTCTTAAGCCGCTTGGTGATCGCGTCCTGATTAAGCCCGAGGCTGCTGAGCAGAAGACCGCGTCCGGTCTCTACATCGCCAGCAACGCGCAGGAGAAGCCGCAGCGCGGCGAGGTCGTCGCGGTGGGCGAGGGCAAGCTCAACGACAACGGCGAGCGTCTCCCCATGGACGTCAAGCCCGGTGACAAGGTCATCTATGGCAAGTTCGGTGGCAACGAGGTCAAGATCGACGGCGAGGATTACCTCCTCATGCGCGTTGACGACATCTACGCGATCGTCGAGTAGCCCTGCCGGCATGGCTTAGCCATTCATTAGGTACTACATCTTAGGTAACGGAGGATACACAAGATGGCAAAGGATATTACGTTCGATACCGCGGCGCGCACCAAGCTCGCCAAGGGCGTCAACAAGCTCGCTGACGCCGTGACCGTCACCATGGGCCCCAAGGGCCGCTACGTGGCGCTCCAGCGCTCCTTCGGTGCGCCGACCATCACCAACGACGGCGTTTCCGTCGCCAAGGAGATCGAGCTCGAGGACCCCATCGAGAACATGGGCGCTCAGCTGGTGAAGGAGGTCGCCACCAAGACCAACGACACCGTGGGCGACGGCACCACCACCGCGACCCTGCTCGCTCAGGCCATCGTGAACGACGGCCTGCGCAACGTGGCCGCCGGTGCCAACCCGCTGGCCATTCGCCGCGGCATCGAGAAGGCCGTGAGCGCCGCGGTCGACGAGATGAAGAAGCAGGCCCAGCCGGTCGAGACCAAGGAGCAGATTGCCTCCGTGGGCACCATCTCCGCTGGCGACCCCAACGTTGGTGCGAAGATCTCCGACGCCATGGACGTCGTGGGCAAGGACGGCGTCATCACCGTCGAGGACGGCCAGACCTTCGACATCCAGATCGACACCGTCGAGGGCATGCAGTTCGACAAGGGCTACGTCTCCGCCTACTTCGTCACCGATAACGATCGTATGGAGGCCACGCTCAAGGATCCCTACATCCTCATGACCGACCAGAAGATCTCTAACGTGCAGGACATCATGCCCGTGCTCGAGGCTGTGAGCCGCGCCGGCAAGAGCCTGCTCATCATCGCCGAGGACATCGAGGGCGAGGCCCTGCCGACCCTCGTGCTCAACAAGGTCCGCGGCGCGCTCTCCGTCGTTGCCGTGAAGGCTCCGGGCTACGGTGACCGTCGTAAGCGCATGCTCGAGGACATCGCCGCGCTCACCGGCGGCCAGGTTGCGCTCGACGAGCTCGGCATCAAGGTTGCCGACATCACCGCCGATATGCTCGGTACCGCGAAGTCCGTCACGGTGACCAAGGACAACACCACCATCGTTGATGGCGGCGGCTCCAAGGAGGCCATCGAGGCCCGTGTTGCCCAGATCAAGGGCGAGCTCGAGCACACCGATTCCGACTTCGACCGCGAGAAGCTCCAGGAGCGCCTGGCCAAGCTCTCCGGCGGCGTGGCCGTCATCAAGGTGGGCGCTGCCACCGAGACCGAGCTCAAGGAGATCAAGCACCGCGTCGAGGATGCCCTGCAGGCGACCCGTGCCGCCGTCGAGGAGGGCATCGTTGCTGGTGGCGGCGTTGCCTTCATGGACGCTGCTCCTGCGCTCGATTCGATTGAGGTCGAGGATCCCGAGGAGAAGATCGGTATCGACATCGTCAAGAAGGCGCTGACCGCCCCCGTGGCGACCATCGCCCAGAACGCTGGCTTCGAGGGCGCCGTCGTCGTCGACAAGGTTGCTTCCCTGCCCGCGGGCGAGGGCCTCAACTCCTACAACGGCGAGTGGGGCAACATGATCGAGATGGGCGTGCTCGACCCGGTCAAGGTCACCCGCACCACGCTGCAGAACGCCGCGTCCGTTGCGTCCCTCATCCTCATCACCGAGGCTACGGTGACCGATGTTCCGAAGAACACCGCGCTTGAGGATGCCATTGCTGCTGCGACCGCTGGCGCTCAGGGTGGCGGAATGTACTAATCGCGAGTCCTAGAACTCCCGACGGGAAGCCCCCGGTTTTCTCCTTCGCTGGTCCTCGCAGCTCGGCAGAGCCGAGCTGCTGCGGAAGCGCTCAGGAGAATAACCGGGGGGCTTCCCTGCGTTTACGGGCTCGTGGGGGGATGTAGGGGATGAGAGGGGCTTGGGGGCCTCGCGCTGCGCGCATCGGCCCGTGCGGCGGGCGCTCTTCCTACAGCTCCTCTGCTAGGTAGCCACCCATGAGGTAGCCCATGACGCTCGCCATCATGAGTCCGCGCGTCCACCCGCTTGAGTCGCCCAGGCAGTGCAGGCCGCGCACATTGGTGGCGAAGCGCTCGTCCATGCGAACGCGGTTGCTGTAGAACTTGAGCTCTGGAGCGTAGAGCAGCGTCTCGGCCGAGGCGAAGCCGGGGATGGCCTGGTCGACGGCGAGCATGAAGTTCACGATTGAGGTCATGGTGCGGTAGGGCAGCGCGCTTGTGATATCGCCCGCCACGGCGTCCACGAGGGTGGGCTTGATGTTCGAGCGCGAGAGCTCCTTTTGCCAGGTGCGCTTGCCGTCTAAGATGTCGCCAAAGCGTTGGACGAGGATGTGTCCGTCTCCGAGCATGTTGCAGAGGCGCCCAACATTTTGGGCGTATGCGATGGGTTGGTTGAAAGGCTCGCGGAAATTGTGCGTCACGAGCACGGCTAGGTTGGTATTCTCGCTTTTGCGCTCTTTGTACGAATGGCCGTTCACCACCGCCAGGCCGCCGTCGTAGTTCTCCTGGCTTACAAAGCCACCGGGGTTTTGGCAGAACGTGCGCACCTTGTTGCGGAAGGGGTTGGGATAGCCGATAAGCTTGCTCTCGTAGAGCACGTCGTTCACGCGCTCCATCACCTCATTGCGCACCTCGACGCGCACACCCATATCAACGGCGCCCGGAACATGGTCGATGCCGTGCTCGGAGCAAAGGTGCTCGAGCCAATCCGCTCCGCGGCGGCCCGTTGCCACGATAACGCGCTCGGCGTCAATGCGCAGCGCCCCCTCGGGTCCTTCGGCGACGACGCCTCGGCACGCGCCATCCTCAATGATGAGATCGCGGCAGTCGGTGTTGAACACGATCTCTACGCCTCGGTCAATGAGGTCCCGCTCGATTCGTCCATAGATTTCCTGGGCTTTCTCGGTTCCGAGGTGACGGATGGGGCAGTCGACGAGTTTAAGTCCAGCTTGGATCGCTCGCAGGCGAATCTTACGTACAGATTCCGGCGCATCGACCCCCTCGACGTGCTCATCGGCACCAAACGCAAGATAGATGCCATCGACTTCATTGATGGTCTTTTGGGCAAGGTCGCACCCAATGAGCTCAGGAAGATCGCCGCCCACCTCGTGCGAGAGAGACAGCTTTCCATCCGAGAATGCGCCGGCCCCAGAAAACCCCGTGGTGATGCGGCACGGGCTGCACTGAACGCAGCGGCCTGCACGCGCTTTGGGGCATGAGCGCTTTTCGATGGGCAGGCCCTTCTCAACCATGACGATGTGAAGCTGCGGGCGCTCGCGTATGAGCCTGAGCGCCGTGAAGATGCCCGAAGGCCCAGCTCCAACGATGGCTACATCTGCTTGCATGGCAATCCTTCCTGTGCGTTTCGTTTTGCCAGTGTGATACTCTAACGTTGCCGCCGGCTCGCCACAAGGGCGCCCGTACTTCCCGCCGAGCAGGTGTGCCAAATAAAAATGCAGGTAAAGGCCATTCTTATATACACATTGCCACGAACGCGGCATTGCCTGTGATGGAGTCGGGGACGTGCGCCCCGTAGGATGAAGCTGTCGAAGGGGGGCTAGTGAAGGCGATCGAACTCGTAACATATCTGAATGAGCGCGAGGCTGCATCGATTGATGAGCTGACGTCCGAGTTCGAGGTGAGCGCTCGCACGGTGCGCTTGCACATTCAACGCACCAACGAGATGCTCGAAGGCCTTGCCCACATCTCCTATGCGCGCAAGCAGGGCGGCTATGTGCTCTCTGTAATCAACGAAGAGGGCTTCAGCGAATGGTTGGACCGCATGCACCGCTTCGGCGACCTCGACGGCAGCGCCTCAGAGAAGCGCATCGTGGACGACCGAAGTTTTGAAGTGATGATGCAGGAAATCGCCCATGGCGAGGAAAGGAGCTGAGCATGTCTGAAGAAAAGCGGAGCATGGAGGCGCAGCAGGTCGGGGGGCAGGATGTTGAGCTCATCCCGTTCGCGCTCATCGCCGATGCCGGCGAGGCCAAGAGCCTTGCGTTCATGGCGCTGAACGAGGCCAAACAGGGCAACTTCAAAGCGTGCGATGACTATATGAAGCAGTCGGATGAGGCCTATCTGCGTGCGCACAATACGCAGACCGAGATTCTGGTCAAGGAGGCAAACGGTGAGCACATGCCTGTAAACGTCATGCTCGTTCATGCCCAGGACCATCTCATGACCTCGAACCTCGCGCGCGAGCTCATTCGCGAGCTTATCGAGCTGTATCGCGTCCGCAACGCGTAGCCACTTGTCGTAATGCTGGCGGCATGCCGGCAGGGGACCCAGGGAGGGGACATGGACACTACCGCACCGTTTTTCTGGGGGAGCGCGACCGCTTCCTACCAGTGTGAAGGAGCCTGGCAGGAGGGCGGGAAGGCCGAATCGATGTGGGATCGCTACCTGCATGAAAACGATTTGGAGAATGGCGATGTGGCGAGCGACCACTACCACCGCTACCGTGAGGACATCGAGACCATGGCGAAAGGTGGCCAGAACGCCTATCGTTTCTCGCTCTCGTGGCCCCGCATCATCAAGAATCGCGAGGGTGAGGTCAACGAGGAAGGCATTGCCTTCTACAACAGCCTGATCGATACCTGCCATGAGTTCGGTGTCGAGCCCTTCGTAACCATCTACCATTGGGACCTTCCGCAGTACTGGGAGGATGAGGGCGGCTGGCTGAACGAGGAGACGGCGCACGCCTTCGAGCACTATGCACGCGTCTGCTTCGATCGCTTCGGCGACCGCGTGCGCTATTGGGCGACCTTCAACGAGCCTAAGTGGTTCGTCATGAGCGGGTACCTCATCGGTAACTATCCGCCCGCCCTGCAGGATCCCGAGAAGTGCGCGCATGCAGCGTTCAACGTTATGTATGCGTCGGCGCTCGGCGTGAAGGCGTTCCGCGCGGGCGGTTATGAGGGCTCTATCGGCATCGTGCACAGCTTTGGGCCCGTCGACGGCGTGGATGACACCCTCGAGACCAAGATTGCCATGCGATTCGCCGACAACTACGCAAATAACTGGATTCTCGATACCGCCGCTACAGGCGAGCTTCCCATCGATTTGCTCACCGACCTCAACCGTCGCTTTGACCTTTCGTATATAACGCCCGATAAGCTTCAGGCGCTTCGCGAGGGTACCGTCGACTTCCTGGGTCTCAACTACTACTCGCGCGTGCTCGTGCGACCCTATACCGATGGCGAGACCCAGCTCGTGGTGAACAACTCCGGCTCGGCCTTCAAGGGGTCCCAGCGCGTGGTGATCAAGGGCTGGTTCGAGCAGGTGCTCGACGATCCCAACATGCAGACGACTGAGTGGGGCACTGAGATTTACCCCGACGGTCTGCGTCGTGGCCTCATTGAAGTGACGCGTCGCTACCATCTGCCCATCTACATCACGGAGAACGGCATCGGCGTGGCCGAGGACGTGAGCCAGGGCGAGGTCCAAGACGATTATCGCATCGCCTTTATGAAAGATCATATCGCCGCCATCAAGGCCGCCCAGGAAGCTGGGGCCGACGTACGCGGTTATTTCGTATGGAGCACCTTCGACCTGTATTCATGGAAGAACGGGTGCCGCAAGCGCTATGGGCTTGTCGCGGTTGACTTCGAGGACGGGTACACCCGTACCCCCAAGAAGAGCTACCGCTGGTATCGCGATTTCATCGCGGGCGAGCAGACTGGAAAACCCTATCAGGAGGAGGGGCAACGATGAGAAAAGTCATGTTGGTGTGCAACGCTGGGATGTCCACCGGCATCATGGCAAAGAAGATCGAAGAGGCGAGCGAGGGCACCCTGGAGGTCGCTGCCTACGGCGAGGCTGAGTTCGAAGACCATCTCGAGGGCGTCGAGATGATTCTCGTGGGGCCGCAAATTCGCTACCTCGTTCCCAACATTCAGGCCAAGGTGTCGTGCCCGGTGGATTCCATCGCTCCGCAGCACTACGGCGTTATGAACGGCAAGGCCGTCTATCAGCAGATCATCGATCGTATCGGAGCCTAATATGAGCAACGTTATGGACTCTCTGACAGTGTACTTGGAAAAGCACGTTCTACCGATAGCAAACAAGCTGAGCACGCAGCGCCACCTGCATGCCATCCGCGATGCGTTTATCTCGCTGGTGCCGGTCACGCTTTTCGGCGGCATCTGCACCATCCTCTCGTCCGCGCCGGCGGTCGAGCCGGGTAGCAACTTCCTGCTTGAGGCCTGGGCCAACTTCGCTGCAGCCAATTCGACGCTGCTCACCTGGGCGAACACCATGACCATGGGCGCGCTTTCGGTGTACATCGCGCTCGGTGTCACGTACTTCCTGTGCAAGCATTACAAGATCGATGCCTTTATCCCGCTGGTGCTCACGATGGGCGGCTTCCTGCTCATCTGCTTCGGGCCGGTGGAGCTTGGCTGGGATGCCAAGACGGCGGACATCCTCTATCTTGACGGCAAGGGCCTGCTCGTGGCGATCTTCCTGTCGATTCTCACCGTCGAGGGATATCGCGCCATGCGCGAGCACAATGTGGGCCGCATAGCGCTCCCGCCCTCGGTCCCGGCGTCGCTCTCCGAGGCCTTCGCTTCGCTTATCCCCGGCATCATCATCCTTGCCGTCGACACCGCGATCTTCGCGATTTTCAACTCGATGGGCACCACGCTCCCCGCGTTCATCTACACCAACCTCGCTCCTGTCTTCAACGCGACCGATTCGCTTGGATTCGCTGCGATCGCTACGCTCCTGGTGCAGTTCTTCTGGTTCTTCGGCGTGCATGACGCTGCGCTCTCCGGCGTGCTCGGTCCCATCCGCGATGGCGGCCTCTCGGTGAACGCCGCCGCCCAGGCGGCCGGTGAGGCGCTCCCGAACATCTTCACCACGCCGTTCTGGGTCTACTTTGTCGTGATCGGCGGCTGCGGCTCGGTGCTGGCTCTTGCCATCCTGCTCATCCGCTCCAAGTCCAAGCAGCTGCGTACCATCGGCCGCGTGGGCATCGTGCCGGCGCTCTTCAACATCTCTGAGCCGATCATCTTCGGCGTTCCTCTCATGATGAACCCCATGTTCTTCATTCCCTTCCTGCTCACCTCTACGGTGAACGCCATCATTGCCTATGTCTGCATGATGACGGGCCTTGTTGCCAAGACGTTCGCGCTCCTCTCGTGGAACATGCCGAGCATCTTCGGCGCGTACCTTTCGACCTTCGACTGGAAGGCCGTGGTGCTCGTCGTGGCGCTGATTGCCATCGATGCCCTGCTGTACTACCCCTTCTACAAGGCTTACGAGAAGCAGCTCGTGGCTCAGGAAGAGGCCGACGAGACCTCTGTCGAGACGGCGTAGCGGGCTTGTCGTGCTTTCCGCTCGTGTGGGCGCACCCCTGCGAGCGGTGAAGGTCGAGGGTGCCTGCCCCTTTGGGCGGGCACCCTTTTTCCTTATGGGGTGAGGGTGGCGCATACGACCTTCGTCTGTTTGCATGCCCAGGCGGCGGAGGCGCGCGCTTGCAACCAGGCGTGCGCGACGGGCCCAGGAGAAGGGAGAATGCATGGCTGAATCATTCGAGCGCAGGCTGGATGTGCGGCTTGTTGCCTCTATCGTGGCGGCAGGAAGCCTCTCGTTTTGCGCGGTACTGCTCTTTCTTGCCGGCACGTTGCTGAGTCATTCTGGGACGGGTCCGTTTTGGCTCACGATTAGGCGCCTTTTCGCTCATTGAGTCCTGTTCGGTTCGCGGTGCATGGCCCTTGCAGTGCCGATCCTTCACATCTTGCGCATGTGGTGGGCCTGCCGTCTCATTTTCTCGCGCTGAGCTGTTATGATGGTGCACCTTTGGGTAAAGAAGGGGAATGCGCAGCGTGCTGCCTGCGCATTCCGATAGACAACAAGTCGGCACAGCAGAGGTTTTCAGCATGTTAGACAGATTTACCGATCGTGCTCGCCGCGTCATGTCTATGGCGAAGGAAGAAGCGATCGCGCTATCGTCGACCAAGGTGGGCACCGAGCATCTGCTGCTCGCGCTCGCCAAGGAAGAGGGCATCGCCTCGGAGGCGCTGCAATCGCTCGACATTTCATACGACGACGTTATGGACCAGATTAAGGAGGCGGCAGGCGCTGCCACGACCAAGCCTGCGACGGGCTCTCCTGCGGTCGATGCGTCTTCCGCGTCTTCGTCGGCGGATTCCTCCGCGGACGACGCGCCGGCATCTGACGGCGACGGCGCCCACCGCGCCGAGAGCGCCACGGGCTCGGCTTCCGAGGGCGCCACGGGCACGGCGCCCGATGGCGCCTCCAGCTGCAACGCCGGGCAGGGCAAGCTCGCCTTCACCCCTTCCGTCATCACCGTGATGGAGAAGAGCTTCCGCCACGCGCGCGAGAACAACCAGACCTACGTATCTACCGAGCACCTGCTTCTTGGCATCGTGGACGAATCGTCGTGCATGGCCATGGACATCCTCATGCGTCTCGGCGTCTCGGCGGCGTCCGTGCGCCAGGCGGTCGAGAAGCTCACCTCGAAGGACCAGGGACGCCGTCCGTTCGCGGGCGCCGCATCCGTGCGCCCCGGCTCCGGCCTGCCGTTCTTCTCGGGCGATTCGAGCCAGGGCAAGGGCGACGACTCCTCGGTTCTCAAGCAGTTCGGCACCAACCTCACGCAGGAAGCGCGCGACGGCAAGCTCGACCCGGTGATTGGCCGCGAAAAAGAGGTCTCGCGCATGATGGAGATCCTTTCTCGACGCACCAAGAACAATCCGCTCATCTTGGGCGACCCCGGTGTGGGCAAGACCGCCATCGTGGAAGGCCTTGCGCAGGAAATCGCTGCCGGCAACGTGCCCGAGAACCTTATGAACAAGAACATCTGGTCGCTTGACCTGCCGGGGCTCGTAGCGGGCGCCAAGTACCGCGGCGAGTTCGAGGAGCGCCTGAAGGGCGTGATCCAGGAGGCCACCGAGGCCGACGACATCATCCTCTTCATCGACGAGATGCACACGCTCATCGGAGCGGGCAGTTCGGCCGAGGGCTCCATCGACGCGAGCTCCATGCTTAAGCCGGTGCTCGCGCGCGGGGTGTTCCAGATTATCGGCGCCACCACGGCGGAGGAGTACCGAAAATACCTCTCCAAGGACCCGGCGTTCGAGCGGCGCTTCCAATCCATCGATATCGAGGAACCGAGTATCGAGGACACGGTCAAGATCCTTACCGCCCTGCTCCCACGCTACGAAGAGCACCACCATGTGTACTACACCCCCGAGGCGGTTGAGGCTGCGGCGACGCTCTCGTCCCGCTACATCCAAGATCGTTATCTGCCCGACAAGGCCATCGACCTCATCGATGAGTCCGGCGCCCGCGCCCGCATCGCGCGCAACCGCGCGCCGGAGCCCGTGCGCGAGGCCGAGGCCCGTCTGGGCGAGCTCAAGGCGGCGGCCGACGAAGCGGCGGAGAACGACGACATGAACCGCGCCGCCGAGCTCAAGGAGCAGGAGAAGCAGGCTGAAATCGAGCTTTCCGAGGCGCGTGCCGCCTGGAACGCCCAGATGGATGCCGCTCCCATCGTGATCGATGTCCCGCAGATCGCCGATATCGTGTCGGTTGCTTCGGGCGTTCCCGTCTCATCGCTCACCGAAGACGAGTCGCGGCGCCTTCTCAACTGCGAGAACGTGCTCAAGACGCGCATCATCGGGCAGGACGAGGCGGTGAACGCGGTGGCCAAGGCCATCCGCCGCTCCCGTTCCCCGCTCAAAGATCCGCGCCGTCCCGGCGGTTCGTTCATCTTCCTGGGCCCCACGGGCACGGGCAAGACCGAGCTGGCGAAGACCCTCGCCGAATACCTGTTTGGCAGCAAGGACGCGCTCATCAGCTTCGATATGTCTGAGTTCGCCAGCGAGTACGAGGTCTCTAAGCTCATCGGTAGCCCCCCGGGTTATGTGGGCCACGAGGAAGGCGGCCAGCTCACCAAGGCTGTTCGCCGTCACCCGTATTCGGTGGTGCTCTTCGACGAGATCGAAAAGGCGCATCCGGACATCTTCAATATCTTGCTGCAAGTGCTCGATGAGGGGCGTTTGACCGACGGCCAGGGCAAGACGGTCGATTTCCGCAACACGGTCGTTATCATGACGTCGAACGTGGGCGCGCGCGAGATTGCGCAAGAGTCGAGCGTGGGCTTTGGCAGCACCGGGGAGGCGGGCCTCTCTTCCACCGAGATCAAGAGCCGTGCGATGGGCGAGCTCAAGCGCCTGTTCCGTCCGGAGTTTTTGAACCGCGTGGACGATATCGTGGTTTTCCAGAAGCTCGCGGGCGAGAGCCTGACCAAGATCGCCGAGCTGCTGGTGGACGACCTGCGCCAGCGCCTCATTGCCAACGGCATGAATATCAAGCTGACGGATGCCGCCATCGCCAAGATTGTGGCCGAGGGCACCGACCTCACCAATGGCGCGCGCCCGTTGCGCCGTGCGATCCAGAAGCTCATCGAGGATCCGCTTTCTGAGGAGCTTCTGGCCGGTGAGTGGAACGCGGGCGATACCGTGCTCTGCGACGTGGTCGACGGTTCGTTTGTGTTTAGCCACGGGACGGGGGAGATTCCGGCTCCGCGAAGCACTGGAGCGCTCGGCGGGTCGTTTGAGCCCGCGCCGCGCTCAAGTGCCGCCGCGCCTGCTCTTGCCGGTGGTCCCGGCGGCGCCGCCCAGTCTGGAAGCGCCACGCGGTAGCAAATCATGGCCTCAGTAGAAGGGCCGCGCTCGCACGGATGCGGGCGCGGCCCTTTTTGTGCACCCCCTATCTGGGCTTTTGTAGCCAAAAATGCGCTAAGTCGGTCTTATTTCCTGCGATTCAGGCGTTGGGTTCGCCCGCCGCGCTGGTAGACGGCCCGCGGCGAGCGCTCTACCTGCGTGTGGGGCGGGCGGCACCCGCGTTCCGCAGGAAAAAAGACCGACCTAGCGCAAATTTGGATAGAATCCCGCAGATAGGGGAGGCATTAATATGCCGCGGCGCCTCCCCGCCGCCGCTCCTGTTCCCACCGCCCCTCACGACTTTTTTGAATTCTTAAGCCGCGCCGCCGGACGTCGGCCAATCCATGAGAAAATAGACAGCGTATGAGTGATTGACGTATGAGATGTACGAGAGGGGAGAGCATATTGGATAAGAACGAGATTCAAAAGCGCATGAACGAGGCCATTCGCCTCACTGCCCCCGGACAGCCCATTCGTACCGCCCTCGACATGATTATTGCCGGGCACCTTGGCGCGCTCATCTGCGTGGGCGATACCGAGCACGTGCTTGCGGCAGGCAACGATGGGTTTCCTCTCAACATCTCGTTTACCAGCAACCGCCTCTTCGAGCTTTCCAAGATGGATGGCGCCGTCGTGATCGACGACAATCTCTCGCAGATTCTGCGAGCTAATTTTCACCTTAACCCCGATCCGTCGCTGGCAACGAGCGAAACGGGTATGCGCCATCGCACCGCTGCGCGCATGAGCGTGCTCACCGACGCCATCGTGATCTCGGTGTCCGAGCGCCGCGGCGTCGTCAACGTGTACGTGCGCGGCAAGTCGTATCAGATCCAGCCGGTCTCGGAGATCATGGCATCGGTGAACCAGCTGGTCTCGACGCTGCAGACCACGCGCGCCTCGCTCGACCGCGCCCTACTGCGCCTTACGGCCCTCGAGTTGGACGACTATGTGACCCTTGCGGATATCACCGACATCTTCTCGAGTTTCGAGATCCTGCAGCAGGCCAAAGACGAGCTTAAATTCTGCATCGTGAAGCTCGGTAGCCAGGGCAAGCTCGTTCAGATGCAGCTCGAGCAGCTCGCGGGCACTTCGATCGAGAACGACTACAACCTCATGATTCGCGACTACGCTTCGGACTCATCGGAAGATAACGCCCGCCGTATCCGAAGCCTCTTTAGCGAGATGACGCCTCAGGAGCTTACCAACCCGCAGCGTGTGGCGCAGGCTCTTGGTTACGACGACCTGGACGAGGACTCCGTTATGACCCCGCTTGGCCTGCGCACGCTTTCGCAGGTGTCGGTCGTGCGCGACGGCGTGGCCGAGAAGATCGTGGACGAGTACGGTTCGCTGCAGGAGCTGCTGGACGACATCCAGAAGGACCCGGAGCGCTTGGGCGACTTCGGCGTGAACAACCCCACGATTCTGGCCGACTCGCTCTACCGGATGCAGGGCCAGGGCAAGCGCGGCGGCGCGGCATGAGCGCGTCCGAGCGGGGCGCGGCGTCGGGTGCGGGCACATCTAGGGCCGCGACGGGGCGTGCCGCCCATAAGGTCGCGGCCGAGGCGGACGGCCTCCGGGCGTTTGCCTGCGCGATCTTGGTGTGTGGCGGCTCTGGCACGCGGTTCGGCAATCCGGGGGGCAAACAGCTGGTAGACATCGCGGGCAGGCCCATGATGTCCTGGTCCATCGGTACGTTCGACCGTTCCGAGCTCGTAGGGCACATCGTGGTGGTCTGTCCCTCAGACAAGCGCGACGAGATGCGCCGTCGCGCCGTCGAGCCTTTCGCGTTCCAGACGCCCATCACGTTTGCCGATGCGGGCGCGACGCGGCAGGATTCCACCCGTGCTGGGCTCGAAGCGGTTCCCGCGGGCTTCTCCTGCGTTGCCGTGCACGACGGCGCCCGCCCGCTCATCACCGTTGAAGCCATCGACCGGGCGATTCGCGCGCTCGCGGAAGACGAGGCCCTCGACGGCGTGGTGTGCGGCCAGCCCGCCATCGACACGCTCAAGCGCGCGGATGCAGACGGTATCATCCTGGACACGCCGCCGCGCACGGAGTTCTGGACGGTGCAGACGCCCCAGGTGTTTCGGACCGAGCGCTTGCGCCGCGCGTGCACCGCGGCGGATGCGACGGGGTTCGTCGGCACCGATGATGCTTCGCTCGTCGAGCGGGCGGGGGGCCGTGTGCGCTGCATCGCGAGTCCGCGCGACAACCTCAAGGTCACCGTTCCGGAGGACCTGGGCCTTGTAGATGCGCTCATGCGCGTCCGTCTCCGTAACGAAGGAAGTGCGGTGGGGGTACCTTCCACTACATAAATCAGTTATCCCCCCGACGAAATCTTGACAAACTGATGCAAAATCACCACCGTTTAGATATGGTGCCGATGTGTCCTTGGGAAGCACATCGGGGCCCCTTGTTGGTCAAGGTGTGGAGGGGTCGGTATGGAGCGATTTCGGCGTGTCCTGCGGCATATTGCAGCATTCGGAAAACAGCATGCGCTACGAGCGATAAGCTTAGTGCTTGTCGTGGTACTGGCGTATCAGACAGCGCTGGGAAGCGGCGTGGCGTATGCCGTGGCAGACGGCTTGCAGTCCATGCAGGAGGCAAACGAGACAGCAATCTTGCTGGACAGCGCTGGCTCTGAACCCGAAATCAAGAACGGGGTGGGGGAGCAGTCAAAAACTGACGCGGTAGGCGACGAAGCTGCTGTCGGTGAGACAGAGGAAAGTGCGTCTCCGCAGTCCGGGTCTTCGGAATCCGAGGGTACCGGAACGACCGAAGCCCCATCGGCCAATACTGACCAGGAACAAGGTACTTCCCAAACAGATGAGACGAACGCCTCGGCCGGTGAGGCTGCCGGCTCAGGCGAGGCTGCCGGCTCAGGCAACGGCTCGACCACGGACGGTCAGCCCGCAAACGATGCGGAGCAGACCTCCCAGCAGGAGGAGCGCATCGACCCGCGCTCCTGGGAGGGCGACTTCAACGCGCTCGTGCTTTCGAGCACGGGCCTCGTCTTCACCGACCCCGAGGACGGCTACCCGGCGGAGGATATCGAGAAGGGCGTACTGCCCGATGAGCTCCGCGCTCAGCTGAACCTTGCATTCGAGCTCGACCCCGCCCAGTGGGCCGAGAATCCGGAGAGCACCCGCGCTGCGGTCATCGCGGGCGATACCGTGACCGTGCCGCTGCCCGAGAACTTTGCGCCGATCGACCCCGACGCGCAACTCGATGTGTTCCAACTCGACGAGAACGACGAGCCCACCACGATCCGCATCGCGACCGCCGAGGTGGTCGACGGTGCGCTCAAGATTACCTTCATCGCGCCCGAGGACACCGAGACGGGCGAGACCTACCTCGTGGGCGCCGCGCCCGAGGCGACGGACGGCTCCGAGCAGGCCCCGGTGCTCGCGACGCTCCATGCGCGCATCGACCTTGGCGTGCTCGTGCCCGCGAGCTTGGTGGGAGACGAGGCATCCGAGCTTACCTGGACCCTTCAAGAGGATACGAAGGGCGAGAAGGACCCCCAGACCGCGACGCTTGAAGTTCCCGCGCGCGCCGAGCTGCTGGAGCAGCTGGGGCTCGCCGAGGACGAGGCCGCTGGTGACGAGGCGGACGGCGAGGGACAGGCTCCGGCGAACGAGGAAGATGTCGATGCGGTCATCGATCTTGCGGGCCAGGCGCTCAACGACATCCTGACGCGGGACGGCACGCAGACGATTTCGTACAGCTATGACGAGCTGTCCGGCAGCGCCGCTATGCGCATCACCTGGTGCGACAACAACTCGAGCGGCCGCCCCGACATGGGGGCGTATGCTGCCGGCGTGATTCCCCAGTTCCAGCTTGGCAATGGCGGTGCGTGGATTGATCTGGTGGATGCGAGCGGCAGCCTCACGCAGGAGGCACGCAATGCGCTCCATATCGCCGAGGGCGAAACGCCCGCGTGGGTTCAGCAAGCGGTGGCCAGCGCCGTGAGCGTGGGCACGTGGAACCTCTCGGTGAGCGGGTTGCCGACTCAGCTGGTGACTACGACGACCGCGCCTGACTTGGATGAAAACGGAAACCCGCAGTACGACGAGCACGGCAACTTGATAACTCAGAGCACCGAGGAGCGTCAGGATATTTCCTGGCGCCTCTACGACACCAACGAGCTGCCGGGCGGCTACGCCTACGGCGAGAACGACGGTGGTAAGACGGGCGACCAGCGCTACCTCATGCTCACGCAAACTTATGAGTTCACCATCGAGGGCAAGCTCGGCGAGGACACTCTCAAGGAGATTTTCGGCGGCACCTTTAATAACAAGGATTACGCCGACCACTTTCGCTTCAGTGCACTTATCGACAATCAGCAGGTGACTGACGAGGACGGAAATGCTCGCTATGGCACCATCGCGAGTAGGGCTTCTGCCACTTATCCTGATGGGCAATCGTTTAGCGTCTCATTCAACGATGACGGCACGGCGACCATCACCGCGAAGCTGCCCCGCTACACCGAGGATGGCGCCCCGATCGTCTACTACGCCTATTTCGAGGATTCGGATGCCGGGACGGGCGCGGACTACTTCCAGCCGGCATACGATAACTCTGCTTCGCCGAGCCACGGCAGCTCGGTCGACGCGCTCTATGATGGCGGGACCATGACGCTGCGTCCCATGGGCACCACGAGCTACGACGCCACGAAGGTCTGGCTCGACGGCGACAACCAGCAGAGCCGTCCCGGTGCGACCTTCACCCTGTGGCGCTACTCGACGCGCGGCAGTGCGGCGACTGCCGCACAGGTGCAGCTGAACGAGGTCGGCAATGCTGACCCCGGCGAGACTGAGCCGGGGACCTCGGTGAGCGCCGTTGGCTACGTGCAGGTCACCATTTCTGAGGATAGCCAGAGCCCCGTCGACCTCGGTGCGCTCCTCGCTGTTCAATATGGCGAAGCGGGAGAGAGCATTCTCAACAACCTGCCCAAGTATGACCCGGATGGCTACCCCTATATCTACGCCCTGCGCGAGGAGGCGACCCCGGCAGGCTACGAGGCCGTCTACGGCACCGTGGGCGAGGATGGCCGCGTCTCCGACACGAATCCCAACTACACGGACGAGAACGGCGAGACGCAGTGGCTCGACGCGCCCAACCGCACAACCGACCGCTTCATCTACAACGACGGGACCATTACGAACCGCCTGACCGGCACCGTGGAGGTCGAGGCCACCAAGACTTGGGAAATCGCCGCGTTCCAGGACTCGCTTGACGACGTGGTGGTCGAGTTCACCGCGCAGAGCCGCATCAAGGGCTCGGACGATGCGTGGCAGGACACCGACAAGACGATCGACGTTGATGGCTGGAAGGCCGAGATCCTCACCCAGACGTTCAGCGATACCTTCCCCCAATACGACGCGCACGGTAACGAGCTCGAGTACCGCTGGGTCGAGACGGGCGTCACGCTCGTCGACCAGGAGACGAACTTCGAGCGTAACGACAACGGCGGCGGCACCTTCACCCTCACGCTCCAGAACGAGGAGGGCGAGGACGAGCAGCTTGCCTTCACTTCCACGCTCGACTCGGACACGAACACCATCACGAACACCTTTGAGAACGTGACCGAGGAGCACGTCGACAAGTACTGGGAGCAGCCGGACGGTTCGCTCGCGCAGATCAAGCCGCAGGACGGCGCCTATGAGGACCATCCCGATTTGGACACGACGGGCGTCGCGCACGTGCAGCTCTTCCAGAACGGCAGTCTTGTCGGCACGTTTGAGCTGGACGGCACCACGGACGCCCAGGCCACCCCGATCGAGGGGCTTGACGGGGCGACGTATCAGGAGACGCGGTCCTATCATCTCGACTTCGAGGACCTGCCCAAGTACGACGAGGGCGGCGTGCGTTACAGCTATCTCGTGCTGGAGGCACAAACGCCCGACGGCTGGTATGCCGACCGCACCTATGACGCCGAGACCCACACCACCCGGATCGACAACCGGATCGGTGCGGGCGAGGCGTCCGAAGTCCGCATCATCAAGAACTGGAACGACGGCGACGACTCGCAGCATCGCCTCCCCGTCGCAGTGAGCCTCGTGGCGCTGCACGACATGCAGTCCAAAGCGATTACCGACGATGGGGCGCCGCGCTACTCCTACGAGGCGGGCGAGGCCGTGAACGCCACGCCGATCATCCTCACGGCCGACGAGACGTGGTATGCCGAGTACACGGTGCCGATCGGCGGCCTCACCTATAAGGACTTCAAGATCGTCGAGCTCTACCTGATCGGCACGGATGCCGACGGTAACGAGGTGCATTATCCGGTCGTTGACAGCGAGGAGGCGCCGGGCGCTTACGATCACCTCACCACCGATCGCGAGTGGATGAACGTCGGTTGGACCGAGGGCACCGAGCGCGTGGCCACGCCAGACCACGTGTACGAGGTGAGCGCGACCGAAACTGCTGAGCCGCAGTACAACGAGGACGTGCAAGCTGTGACCGCGACGAACCGCCGTTTGGGCCTCGTCGACCTCACGGTTGTGAAGAACTGGAAGGACCAGGGCGAGCACACGCGTCCGGCAGCACGGATCGTGCTCACGAGCACCGAGTATCCGGATGCGTTCACGGCCGATACCGACGGCAACGTTTGGGTGCAGGTGAGCGACAATAAGCTGCCTGTGCTCGACAACGAGGGCAACCAGCTCAACACGCTTAATCCTGCGGTGGGTGCTGATGGTACCGTGCCCGATGGTGCCGTGCCCGATGGTGCCGTGCCCGATGGTGCCGTGAGCGTGCGCGCGGCGACCGATGACGAGCCGAGCGCCGTGGTCATCACGGTCAACACCGACAGTGCTGAATACACCTCCGAGTACCACTTCTTCGGTCTTCCGAAGTACGACGAGCACGGTGACGTCGTCCATTACGACGTGAACGAGGAGTGGCTCGGCGCGCACGATGAGTACACGAGCTCGAAGACCGTGGGTGAGTACACGGTCGGTTCGCGCCACTTCCACGATACGCAGACGTTCACGTTCACCAACACGCGCCAGGGCACGCGCGACGTGACGTTCAACAAGCTCTGGCAGGACCGGTACGTGAATGACGACCTGCGCCAGCGCCCGGACATCTACCTCACGCTCTACCGCGTGACGGTTGGTGAGAACGCGGACGGTCAGATTACCTATAGCGACCCGGAACAGGTGGATGGCTATGTGCATTACCTGTGGACGGGCACCGCGGACGCGGAAAACCCGCAGTACGAGCAGAGCTGCACGATTTCCGGGCTGCCCGCCTACGATGAGAACGGCAGCGAATACATCTACTACGCGAGCGAGAGCATGTCCGCCGACGGCACGTCGCTCGACTATAAGCCTGTGTACTTCGACTACACGAATATGGCGACGGTGCACGAGGGGGAGAGCGCAGAGCCCCAAGCGGTGAACGTGGATTCCGCGTATGCGAGCGCGAATCCCACCGAGAACGGCACCGGTTGGGCGATTCATGAGGACGGCACGTTCGTGAACGCGCTCACCGATAACCTCGTGGCACGCGGCACGAAGCTCTGGGAGGATGTGCCCGGCAACGTGAGCCAGGCGGGGACTGGCGACGGTAGCACGGCGCTCGCCGACACCGATCTGCCCGAGGTCACCGTATACCTGCAGCAGCGCGTGCAGGGAGGGGAATGGCCGTCGCTTACGTTCAGCAACCAGAATGGCGTGTGGACCCCCAACGCGGAGGGTGCCGTCGCCTGGACGTCCGACCTCGCGCAGGTGACGACGAACCAGTACAGCTACACGCTCACGCACACCGGCGAGAACACCGCCGAGAGCGCGGCTGAGGCGATTGATGAGGCAAACCCGACGCTACCTGAAGGCGCCGAGCTCTTGCCGCGCTATACCGACGACGGCCGGCTCTACGAGTACCGCGCCATCGAGGTGGTGTGGGGGCTGCTCGACCAGCCGGGCGGGTTCACGTCTCAGTGGATTCAGAGCGGCGGCGAAAACGGTGGCCCTGCCGACTTCTCCGCAATCCGCGACAGCGAAGAAGACTCCATGGGCATCTACGTGATCGAGCACGGAGAGACAGGCTCGTTCCTCATCAGCAACATCTACAGCTCCCCGACGGGCAACCTCACGGTGCAGAAGCACTACACCGGTCGCGAGGCGGGGGATTTGTATCCTGATACCACGTTCGACGTGTACCGCTACTACGTGCGTGCGGACGGTTCGCAGAGCGATGCGGCGCTCGTGGACAGCGTGACGCTCACGAACGACATGCTGCAAGCAGATGCCGAGCAGACTCAGGGCCTTAAGGTTATCGGAGCAGGTGAGGCGGCGACCACGGCCCAGTACACCTTCAGCGGCCTCGACATCTACGCGCCCGACGGCAGCTACTGGCAGTACTACGTGGTCGAGCACAACATCAACGGCTATACGACCACCGTGGGTGTGGGTGATCTTGATGCTGACAAAGTGACCGGCAACGGCGTGGCCGTCGATGGTGGCGTGAGCTCCGGTGTACTCTGCCCGGAGGAGGGAACCGCTGACGCACCTGAGCCTGGCGACGGCAGCGCTGGCGACGGGCAGGCTACGCGCGAGGTCACTGGCACCGTGCTTGCAGAGATGAATGGTGACCAGGTTGAAATGGACGAAGACGGCCAAGCTGTGACCGACACCGACCCCGACGTGACCTTCAAGAACAACTATGCGACTGAGGACACCGATCTTACCGGTACCAAGACCTGGAGCGACTTCAATAACATCTTCAACCTGCGCCCCACGGTCGAGGAATTCACAGCGGGGCTCACGGTTAAGCAAATTGGCAATGGTGCCGAGATCGATATCACGAATAGTCTCCAGAGCACAGACGAGAACTATCCGTACTACTTCACGGTTACAACCTCAGAGGGGTCAAACAACTACACCATCACGCTCAACAACGTCCCGTTGTACGCCCCGGACGGCACCGCCTACCAGTACCGCATCACCGAGAAACTGAGCGGCATGGTGCTCGGCGAATCCGAATCTGCGGACCACTACTACACCGCCTCGAATGAGTCCTCCACGGTGACCGCGGGCTCCGATGGCCAGTTCAGCTTCACCAACTCCCTCAAGGGCCAGGCAACGGTTGAAAAGGTGTGGCACGACGGAGGCGATCCGTATGGTCTGCGCCCGACGTCCGTGACGGTGCGCCTGCAAGCGCGCTACACCTATGCGGGCGGCGAGACCAGTGACTGGCAGGATCCGGCGACAATTCTAAAGACCCTCGGCTATTGGGATGAGTTCATTCAGGCGCAGCCTGAGGGGAATGCGTTTTTTGAGCAGACCCTGAACGCCGACAACGGCTGGCGCGCCTCGTGGACGGACCTGCCCACGGCGGGGCGCGGCGGAACCCAGGGCAGTCATGAGGGCGTGCTCTTCACCATTGACTACCGCGTGGTCGAGGTCGCGATTGGCGGCCAGGGAATCGACCAGCCGTTCGTTGAGGGCAACAGATTCCAGTACACGTCGAATGAGGACGGGTACCACCCCTACCAGCCCGCACAGGACAGCTGGACGAACGAGAACGGCCATAGCGACACGACCATATCCAACACGCTCGAGGGTACCAGCATCTCGGCCACGAAGTCGTGGGACGACGCCGACAACGTCTGGGGCACCCGTCCCGGAGGAAATAATTGGTCGGTGACGTATCTGCTGCAGCGCAAGCTTGGGGCCGATGGCGACTGGACCTGGGTTGTGGGGTATGGCGACGAGCCTGCCGCCTCTCCGCTGGATAGCAATATCGTGCGCGAGACGATTACCGCGAGCGATGAAAACGGAACGGCCACATGGGATAACCTGCCGATGTGCGACACGAATGGCACGGCATACGAGTACCGCGTGGTCGAGCAGGTGCCTGGCAGCTATGACGTCGAGGGCGGCACGGAAGTTGACACAGCGACCGCCAATGGCGTGACCTATCGTTATTACGTGGTCGATTCCACGGAGGGCACAGGCGACGCCCCCGATTCGCAGACCTTCACGAACGACCTGCGTACGACGACCCTCACGGGTACGAAGAAGTGGGACGACCACGGCACGGGCCTTGCGAGCGGTCTGACCGAGGACGACATGCCCACGATGACGCTCTATCGCGCCATTGTGACGGGACGGGATGCCGAAGGAAACCCGACATCGTTCGGTGGCGCTGAGCCGGTCACGTATCACGGAAGCGATGACGGTCAGCCCACGTGGACCGTCAGTGGCGACACCTGGACCTTCACCTACGAGGGCCTGCCCGCCGCGAACGGGGACGATGTCGAGTACGTTTACTGGGCGGAGGAGCAACCCGGCTCCGCCGAGGGTTACTACCCACTCTACGGGAGTGAGAATCCGGCTGGCACGTCGCATGATGCTGCCGGCACAACGATCGACACGTCCGCAACGGCCAACACGGATGGCTTCCAGACCAACGAGCAGATCACCAACGTCGCCACTCGTTTCACGCTTGACAAGGTAGGCGATTTCACACCTGCGGACCAAGACGAGCCCGAGAACCTGCGGAATATCGAGCTCACGGTCTACGGTGCTGACAGCGAGGTCTACGCCGTGTGGAGGGATGCCGACGGTACCGCATCGAGCTTCGTGTGGCCGGAAGGCATAGCTGAGAGCAATGTCGATAGCGCTATAGTAAATGAGGAAGCCCTTGCGACGAGTGGCGGGTATTCGCCCACCGGCGCCGATGCGGGCTATATCATCGGCCTTCCGGCGGGCACCTACACCGTCGAGGAAACGGGAACCGTGCCCGAAGGCTATGCCAAGGCGCCGACCGTGACCATCACGATTGCGAACAACGGTCAGATTTCGGCCACGCAGAGCGGGAATGAGGACGTGCTTGAGGTTGCAGACGGCAACCCCGGCGGCACCATCACGGTGAACGTCGAGGACCCGGTGCTCCGCGCACACCTAAGCTTCACGAAGTACGTGTCGGATAACGGCGAGGTGGGTGGCGCAAACCAGTCGCCGCTTGCTGGCGCGACATTCGATCTGTACCAGGTGAACGAGGGCGTCGGCGCGGATGTGCTCGTGGCGACCGGGCTCACGTCGGATGAGAATGGCGTGGTTGCGACGAACAGTTCGACAAACAGTGCCATCAGTCTGGCTCAGGCGTTCGTAGAGGCTCATGGCGGCCAGCACACGACGCGTGCCAGCGGCCTGCCCGAGGGCACGTACTACTTCGTGGAAACTGATGCCACGACGGGTGCCGTCATGCCCGATGACGCACATGACCAGTCTCCGAAGCTGGAGATCACACAGGCGGATCACGGCACGATTGTGTCGACGATTGCTGGCAGCGACGATCCTGCCCAGATGGGCAACAAGGACTTCTCGGCAACCGTGAAGCTGCACAAGTACGATACGCAGACGGGAGGGCCCGTCGAGAACGCGGTGTTCAACATCGCGTACACGCCCGAAGAAGGATCCTCGTCCACGCAGTCAAGAAGCTGGACGGAGACGACCGACGGGAACGGCATCCTCACCATCGACGGTCCGAGCAACAGCGGTCTTGAGAAGGGCTCCTACGTTGTGACCGAGGCGTCCAACAAGGGCTACGTCGCGAGCGACTTTGAGGCGGCGTTCGCCATTGCGGAAGATGATGACGATCAAACCTATGACATCACGACAACGGATTCTACCGACGATGCTGTCAAGGCCATCGATTTCACGGTGAAGACCGGGACCTATGCCGCGGACGACGGCGATCCGAACACGACCGACTACGGCATCCCCAACACGCCGAAGCGCGGCAGCGTGACCATGACCAAGCACGGCGCGAACAACACGGCGCTCAACGGTGCGACCTTCGAGCTGCAGCGCCTGGGCGACGACGGCATGACGTGGAAGACCATCGCCGAGGACCTCGTGACCGGCCAGAGCTATGCCATGAACGACGAGAACAGCGCTCTCGATGGCGTCGGAGCGGATGGAACAGCCGGGCAGATCACGGTGACGAACCTCCTGTGGGGCACGTACAAGTTCGTAGAGACCACGCCGGCACTGGGTTACATCGGTGTCGATGACGAAGGCACCGCCCTTGAAAGCAATGAGGTGACTGTCAATCGCACGAATGGCCTCGACGCGGCAGCCTCGGCAGGTACCGTAACGAACGCTCCCACGAGCCTTGAGCTCAACAAGCAAAACGACGCAGGACAGCCACTTGAGGGCGCCGCATTCCAGATCGCAGCACAGGGCGACTCCGTGTTTGCCAACCCGGACGCCTTTGCTGTGGGCACCTATGACGAGGCCACGAAGACCGTGACGCTCCCGACTGATTCCACGGGGCACATCGAGCTTACCGGCCAGCTCGTCGTGGGTGGAACCTACACCGTCTACGAGAGCGCGGCACCGAGCGGCTACGACCCGGCGGACGGCGTGCTCACCATCGAAGTGCAGCCAGACGGTTCGCTTGAGGTTCAAGGCGAGCTGCCCGACCGCTACGCGTGGGCGGATCTTGACGAGGACGGTAGCGCTGACAACGCCTACTCCTTCATGGTGACGAACGTCCACGAGGAGATTGAGCTGCGCAAGGTGAGCGCGGACAATCCGGACGTGCCGATTGAGGGGGCGGTGTTCACGCTCACCGGCATGTGCATGGATAACAACTCGACGCACACCTATACCACGAACGAGGACGGTGTCATCCAGATCGATGATGGTCTTATGGGCGGCGTGCGCTATGCGCTGACCGAGACCACGCCTGGCGCGGGCTACGTCGCGCGCCCGGACACGCTCTACTTCATGATGGACACGCGCGGCGAGATTCAGGTGACGGACGCTCAGAGTAACCCGCTTGACCAGGCAAACTGGCCTGCTGGCTACACGGTTGACGAGGACGGCATCTCGCTCACGGTGACTGACAAATCCGTCGACCTTCAGATTGCCAAGATCGATCCGGATGGAAACCCGCTTCCTGGCGCGGTCTTCCGCGTGACGCCGGCGCCGGGCACAAATACCACGTTTGCCGACGGCAGCGCAGAGGTCCAAGACCTTCGCACGGGAGAAGATGGCACCTGCTACTGGGGTGCGAAGCTCGTGGTGGGCGGCACCTACGACATCACTGAGGTCTCGGCTCCTGAGGGCTACGAGCGCGTCGAGGGCATCATGCGCGTGCAGGTGGCCGATGATGGCACGATTAACGTGCTGGGCTCCGTTGATGAGGAGGGCAACCTGATCGGTCAGCTCCCGCCAATAGGTTACGAGCGCACCGATTCCGACGGTGACGGCGTTGCGGATAACGCGTTCGAGGTCCAGGTGACCAACGAGCCGGTTAAGATCTCGATCATCAAGGTCGACGGCGACGATCATGCGCGCTATCTGCCCGGCGCTACCTTCGAGGTGACGGGTGCCTTCGCCGGTTCGAATGAGGAGGAGACGCGCCGGTACACGGTCGATGCCACGGGCGAGCTCATGGGTACCAAGAACATCTCTGCCGAGCTCAAGAGCGGCGAGACCTATAAGCTCACCGAAACTGCGGCACCCGCAGGGTACGAGCTCATCAAGGGTACCCTCTCGTTTAAGGTGAACGAGAACGGCACCGTTGAGGCAGTGGGTGATGTGCCTGCCGGTTATAGCATCGAGCAGGGTAACGTCACCATCGTGGCAGCGGATGAGCCTATCGAAGTCTCCTTCGCCAAGAAGGACCTGGGCGATACGAACCTTGCGAGAGCACGGTTCACCCTTTCCGGTACGTTCGTGAACGATGCGACGCACGAGACGTCGCAGCAGTCGATTCCGTTCGACACGACAAATGAGGCGTTCACCTTCGACGCTCTTTCCTACGAGGGGGCGACCTACAGCTTGGTTGCCGGCCAGACGTACACGTTGACCGAGGACGCGGCACCCGCCGGTTATGAGAAGCTGCCTGCGTTCAGCTTTACCGTGGCGGATGACGGCACCATTACGGTGGCGAACGATTCCACCGAGGTCACGGATGGTACCCCCGGCTATGTCATCGACGAGCAGGGCGGCACGGTTACGCTCACGGCGCATGATCGTCCCATCGAGGTGCGCCTGCAGAAGCGCGGCTCCGATACGGGCGACGCGCTGCTGGACGGCGCGGTGTTCAGCCTGCTGAACGCCGAGACCGGCGAGGTGCTGGACGATGACGTCAGGCCGACGGCCGACGGCGCGGTCGAGTTCGCGGGCATCGTGGGCGGCGGCACGTATGTGCTCCGCGAGACCAAGGCCCCTGCGGGCTACGAGCTCGTGGGCGACGTGACCTTCACGGTCGGTACCGATGGCGGCGTGACCATTACCAATGGAGCAACCGGCTGGACGGCCGAGAACGCCGATAGCGGCGTGGCGACCCTCACCGCCACGGACGAGCCCGTCGAGGCGCGGCTCGTGAAGACCGACGCGGACGGTACGGCGCTCTCGGGCGCGACCTTCGAAATCACAGGGGAGTTTGCCGGCACCCCCGCGCTGAACGCTAACGGCGCGCTCGAGGTCGGGCCGACGGGCGATGACGGCGTCGCCGCCATCTCGGCCGGCGTGCTCGTCGCGGGCGAAACCTACACCATCATCGAGGCCACCGCGCCAAATGGCTACGAGCTGGCCGGCAGCGTTCAGTTTACGGTGGGCGCGGACGGCACCATCACCATCGGTAGCGGAGTGACCGCGGGCTCCGGCACCTACGTCGCGTCCGCCGAGGACGGCACCGCCGTCATCACGGCGACCGACGAGCTCACCGAGCTCACGGTCCTCAAGGCCGCATCGAGCGAGGGTGCGTCCGGTGGCAAGACGTATCTCCCCGGTGCCGAGTTCACCCTGACCGAGGTCATGGGCGAGGGCTCCGGCGCGGACAATCCGCAGGTACTCACCGACATCACGGGCGAGGATGGTAGCGTGAGCTTCACCGGCCTCGTGGCGAACACGAGCTACGTGCTCGAGGAGACCCGGGCACCCGCGGGCTACGAGCGGCTTACCGATACGGCGACGCTGAGCGTGGCGGCCGATGGTACCGTGAGCATCACGGGCGGTAACAGCTCCGGCGTCTTCACGCTGAGCGAGGACGGCGTCTCCATCGAGGTCGTGGACCATAAGCTGGGCGTGAGCCTGGTGAAGCAGGGTATAGCTGGCCAGGGTCTTGAAGGCGTCGAGTTTACCCTCGCGCCCGCCGAGGACGGTGCCACGTTCCCGGATGGCACGGCCCAGAAGTCCTTCACCTCAGACGAGTTCGGCGCGGTCTTCACCGACTTGCAGCTCACAGGTTCGGCGGAGGGCACGTCCTATGTGCTCACCGAGACCAAGGCTCCTGCGGGCTACCAGCCCATCGATCCGCTGACCTTCCTCGTCTATGAGGACGGCACGGTGGCGCTCGCCGACACAGCGACAACGGAGCAGATTAACCAGACGGCAATCGTCAACGACGCCGAGGACGGCATCGCCGTCATCACCGTGAGCGACACGCCGATCGATTTGGTGCTCCAGAAGTCCGACCCCGAAGGCACCGCGCTCCAGGACGCCGAGTTCACCGTCACCCCGGTGGACGACGCGACCTTCGCGGATGGCACCACGGAGCCCAAGACCATCGCGACCGCCGACGGCGGCACGGCGCTGCTCTCCGCGCAGCTCGTGGCGGGCAGCACTTATGAGATCTACGAGAGCCGCGGACCGGTGGGCTACGATCCCATCGACGCGACCTTCCAGGTGACGGCGCACGAGGACGGCTCGCTCACGGTCTTGGGCGGCGATAGCGCGCTGCCCGAGGGCTATGCGCGCGCCAAGGGGAGCACCTTCACCTTCACCGCGGTGGATCAGTTGCTGAAGATCGAGCTCCAGAAGGTGAGCGCGCTCGACCCCGAGACCACGCTCGCGAACGCCGAGTTCACCCTCACGGGCGATGACGGCACGACTCAGACGGTCACGACGGATGACCAGGGCGCAGCTGCGATCGGCTCCGGCCTTAGGACCGGCGTTACCTACACGCTGACCGAGACAACGCCCGCCGCCGGCTACATCGCGGTGGAGCCACTGAGCTTCCAGCTCGACATCCGCGGCGAGATCGTGGTCCAGGGCGATGCGCCCACCGGCTGGACGGTCGGCGAGAACGGCATCACACTCACAGCGGCGGACGAGCCCGTGGGCCTGCGCATCGAGAAGATCGACGCCGAGGACGCCGACAAGAAGCTCCCTGGTGCCGAGTTCGCCGTGACCCCGGTGGACGGCAGCACGTTCGCTGACGGTACGACGACGGCGCGGACGCTTACCACCGAGGGCGAGGACGGCTCCGCAGAGCTTCTCGCTGAGCTCGTGGTGGGCGGCACCTACACGGTTGAGGAGACCACGGCGCCCGACGGCTACACCAAGATCGACGGCACGCTGACGATTCACGTGCGCGACGACGGCACGATCGAGATCGCGCCCGATACCGCAGCACCCGGTGCGTTCGTTATCAGCGATGATGGCACCGTGCAGGCGTTCACCGGCACGGTCACCAACGAGCCCACCAAGCTCACGCTGTACAAGCTCGACGAGCGCAGCAACCAGCCCATCGCGAACGTTGAGTTCACCCTTACAGGCGATATCGCGGGTGACGGCACGTCCGAAGAGGCTGAACGCACGCTGGTGAGCACCGCGGAAGGCGTGGAGCTCGATCATGCGTTGCTCATCGCCGACGGCGAGACCGTCTATACGCTGCACGAGGAAGAGGCCCCTGCCGGCTACGAGACGATCGAGGACCTCAAGTTCACGGTCGAGGAGGATGGTTCCATCACGCCGGTCGACGAAGCGACTGCCGAGGATGACGGCTGGGCCTGGACGGACGGGCAGGGCATCGCGGTGACCGCGCATGACGACCCGGTCGAGATTGACCTGGTGAAGCGCGGCAGCGACACAGGCGACGAGCTCGTCGGTGCCGAGTTCACTATCAAGCCCGCCGCAGGCGGCACGTTTGCCAACGCGCAGCCGGGCGAGAACGAGCAAGGCATCGTGGTGACGCCGGAGAACGCTCAGGATAAGCTGTACGGACGCCTAGTGGTCGGCAAGAGCTACGTGCTCGAGGAGACTCAGGCTCCGGCCGGCTACGAACTTGCGGGCTCCCTTGAGTTCACCGTGAACGCCGACGGCACGATCGAGAAGACGGGCGGCTCCGACGCCTACGCCGTGAGCTCCGAGGGCGACGTCGCGGTCATCACTGCGACCGATACGCCCATCGAGGTGCGCCTGCAGAAGCGCGGAACCGACACGGGCGACGCGCTGCTGGACGGCGCGGTGTTCAGCCTGCTGAACGCCGAGACCG